>OLVT01003090.1_pt1 | contig 10355 bp, 8 predicted proteins | sample 1673241 | NCBI WGS metagenome assembly OLVT01 (sample SAMEA3178936, study PRJEB25190) | human gut metagenome | biome: human gut; feature: human-associated habitat; material: faeces | place: Austria | collected 2013 | reverse complement strand
GCACTTGACCGCTATTTAAGCGAGGGCGGCATGCCGGGTTCCTACCTCTACTCCGACGAGAAGGCCCGATTCGCTTACACATCAGACGTTCTCGACATGCTCATTTTGCGTGATATCAAGCAGAAGCATCGCATAAGGAACACCGAGCAACTTGCCCGAACCTGCGATTTTCTGCTCGATAACATTGGCAACATCGTATCGTTGCGATCGATTACAGCCGGGCTTTGCGCAGCTGGGCTCAAGATGAGCGAGAAAACGCTTGCGAACTATGTCGAGTACCTTTGCTCAGCCTTCCTCCTCTATCGCGTGCGACGCTTCGATATAGCCGGGAAAAAATACCTGTCATCAGGCGACAAATACTATCTTGTCGACCATTCCTTCCGCTATGCAAAGCTGGGCACAAAGAAGCTCGACTTTAGGCACGTTTACGAAAACATGGTGGCAATCGAGCTCATCCGACGAGGGTTTGAGATTTACGTAGGTGCGCTGTATAAGAAAGAGATTGATTTTGTTGCGGTAAGGCGCGACGAAAAGGTATACATCCAGGTGAGCGACGATATCTCTAGCGAAACGACGTTTGAGCGCGAGATATCGCCGCTGCTCAAGATTCGCGACGCCTACCCTAAGACCATCATTGCCCGGACAAGGCACGAAGCAACCGATTGGGAAGGCGTCAAAGTCATCGACATAGCCCGATGGCTCATGGGTTTGGAGGATTGGCTTTAGCGCTTGTTGGAGCAGACCGGCCGATGCGAACGACCTCAAGCCCCTGAGCACCGAACGGCTCAGGGGCTTTCCGCTTGCCGCGATCGTCCGGTTACATCGGCACCGACACGATGTCGCACGTCTCCTTGATTTTGGCGATGTCGTGCATCGTGAGAATTCCCTTCTCAAGCAGGCTGTTCGCCACGGCATCAAGAAAGTCTATGTTCGCGGAGAGGGTTTCTTTCGCCTTGCGGTAGTAGCGCTCGATCTCCGCGGCCACCGCCTGCTCAATTCGGCTTTTCAAATCTTCCGAAGCACCATAGCCATCGCGATACAGGTTGAACCCGCAACAGCACGAATCTTCGACAAGCTCTTTGACATGGCCAAACGCATCGGCCAAATCGCTTTCCGCTCCACTGTCCATGATGCCGAACTTCTGCTCTTGCGCGGCTTTGCTTCCAAGGGACACCAGGATTTTCGCTTGCTGCATCTTGACCAGGTTCGCATCGGAATGCTGCGACAAGACAAAACCGCCAAACCTGCTTTTCCTCTTTCGAAACACGGTTGCCAGCGTCGTGCTGCCCGGGTCGATTATCTCCGAAACCACCACATGCCCCGCTTCGTGATACGCGGTGTAGAGGCATTTCTGCGTTGCCGCGCTTTCCATCTTGGACATATCGATGACCGCCTCGGGAATGCCATGCACCGTGCTGAGCACGGCCTTCATGAAGTGCTCCTGCGTGATGGTCTCGCTTCGGTCGTAACCGGCAAGCAAGCCCGCTTCGTTGGCAACTTCCTCAAGCGTGGCGCAGCTGTTTCCACCAAGTACGCGAGCAAGGAAGGCCGGGTCGATATCGTCGACCATTTTCTTTCCTGCCAGGTAATGCGACAAAATCGCTTCGGCGTCGGCGCCGGAAGGGCATTCGACCTCGATCTTGGTACCCAACCTTCCCGACCGCATGAGCGAATACGGAAGATGCGAGATGTCGTTTGCGGTGGCCAGCACGAACACCTCGGCGCCCGATTGCGCCAGCTCGTCAAGGCACGACTGAACGGTCACGTACTCCTCGGCATCCCTGTGGGAGCTGTCCTCGTTGGCGAACTTGTCCATGTCGTCAAGCAGGAGGATGGAGGGGGCTTTTTCGGCCGCCTTCTTGAACTTCTTCTTGATGACCTTCACGAATTCGCCGTTCGGCTCGTCTTTTCGACACACAACGGAAGCGCGTCCGCTTGCCTCGATAAGACAGCGAGCCATGAGCGTTTTGCCTACCCCCGGCTCGCCGTACAGCAGCATGGCCCTAGGAGGGCGCGCGCCAAGCTGCCGATACGCGTCGGGGTGGGCAAGAACGTCGGCGGTGCGTTCAAGCCGCTGCTTCACTGCGGTGTACCCGATGATTTGGTCGAATGCTCCCATGTTGATTCCTTTCGCCAGCAAGTCCTTCGGTGCAACTTGCACTATACGGAAGGTCATGGGTTATAATTTCCCCATCAACGCACAACGGTAAGGAGGGGCGATGGACAAGCTGATGGTGAAACCGGCGAAGAAGTTGCTGCCGATGCTGATATTGGACATCCTGCGCAGGAAGACCGACGCGAGCCACCACCTTACGCAGAAGCAGATCGGCGATCTGCTTCTGGCCAAGTACGACATGTCCGCCGACCGCAAGTCGATTCGCCGAAACATCGACAACCTTGTGGACATGGGCTACGACATCGAGTTCTCGAAATGTACGAATCGCGAGGTCAAAGACGCGAAAACGGGCGAAATCGAAACGACCTCGGCCATGTCGGGCGTGTGGCTGGCGAAAGATTTCGAGGACAGCGAGCTGCGGTTAATCATCGACAGCCTTTTGTTCTCAAGTCATGTTCCGCAATCTCAGCTGGGCGACCTTATCGACAAACTCGTCGGGCTTTCCAGCGAGTATTTCGAAGCGCACGTGAAGCATATCCATTCGGTGCCAAGCACCTTGCCCGCCAGCGCCCAGCTGTTTTGGACGATCGACCAGCTTGATGCGGCTATTTCGGCCAAGAGGAAGGTGTCGTTCAACTACCTTGATTACGGAATTGACAAGAAGCAGCATCCCCGGCGCCGCCCCGATGGCACGGTGCGTGAGTACGTGGTCAGCCCTTACCAGATGGCGGCGAAGGACGGCAAGTATTACCTCATCTGCAACTACGACAAGTACGACGATGTTTCGAACTACCGCGTCGACCGCATCGCCAACGTGCAGATTCTCGATGAACCGCTAAAGCCGTTCTCAGCGCTGCAAGGATCGCAAGGCGCACCGCTTGACCTGGCGAAATACGTTCAGGAACACGTGTACATGTATTCGAGCGCAACGTCACGCGTGCGGTTCCGCGTCGTGAAGCGCATGGCGGGCGACGTGATCGACGAGTTCGGGCTGGGCGTCCGCTTCGAGGACGAAACCGACGACTACGTAACGGTTTCAGCACGCGTAAACGAACGCGCCGCCCAGCAGTTCGCGAAGAACTTCGCTCCCGACGTGCTCATTTTGGAGCCGAAGCGCTTAGCAGAAAAGGTAAGGGAAGAAGCAGCGCAGACGGTTGCGGCTTATGAGGAGATAGAAAAGGAAGGTTAAGGCAACGGCTTGCCGCAGGATAACCGCGAGGACAATTGCTTTGATTGCCCTCGCGGCTTCAATATTTACCATCTGATAAGCTCTGCAAACCTCTCTTTTACTTCATCGAGACGGCGACCTTTGAAGTAATACCAGATCAGCCTATCAACATGCCGATAGCTGAAGGCACCCTCTTTGCGAATTTCGGGAACATCTAAGCCTTTCTGCCCATTAGCTTCACGCCATGCATCTATTCCCTTAATCACACTATCATAGTAGCTACGAAACTGCTGATACCCAGCAGAGCCGTCATCGTCTCGACAGTCCTCGAGAAGTTTCTCGAGGAGACGATATTGCGTCTGGCCTTTCTTGCATTTGCCTGGCACAACTTTGTCGGTATACGCCCATATGTAGTAAGGGAGAACCTGAGCCACGACGCTATCGTAAATGCAATACAAATCCCGATTGTGCCCGGTTTTCTCTTCATCCAGTCCGTTTACGCAGGCATAATGGCAGAACTTTGTAGCAAAGGAAAAATTGTTCTTTTTTGATTTCGATTCCGAGATATTCTTTAGCGTATTTCTCCGAGTAATGCGCAATCTCATAAACCGCCTGTTCCTTTCCGGCCTTAATCAAGCACATTAGATCATCTCTGTTATGAAATAATTCCCGTTCCGTCATAAATCTGCCATTTTGAAGTCGGGGCTTATTCTTATCCTCATCGTCATTTTGCTCGTCGTCATCTCCAACTAAAAGCTCATCTTCGTCCTCGCTCGACTCATCCTCATCTTTAACTAAATCAGGTACTTTCCAGCCTTTGCGCACTTTTTTGAATACTTCGTCTCCCTGATCTGCCTTTTCTTTTATAGTGGCCATATCAGATTTGCATAACGTGGCAAGATGCGTGGAATTCACGCTATCCGTGAGATATACGGCCTGCTTGATGGCTATTTCTTCACCCGCCAGAACTCTTTGGAAGACACTATTAATGATTTCCGGTTTAACCGAATTGTAATCGGAGTCATTTTCGACCATTGCCCAAACGAGCCGTAGATTCTTATCGCTGAAGACCGGGAAACCATGCTGGTCGAGGTCGAAGCGGTAAGGATTATTTTTCTGAACCTTGACGAGCTCACCTTCTTCATAGTCAAAGCTCATTTGGATATCTTGCATAGCTGATCCCCTTTCACGATTGAGCGCAATGCTTTTCTGGTTGCGTATTAAGTCCGAACTTATTCCTTTATCATCAGCCAGTCCTCGTAGGCTTGTTGCATGACTGCCGATTTCTCCTTCTTGGTTCTGCAGGTGCTTTGAGCTTCTATCGCTTTCTCGTATTGAGGGCTTTGTTCAAAGGCGCTGGTGTCCCAAGTGCCGGATTCGATGCGGGTCCATACGGCATCAGCTAAGCGTTCGAGTTGGCGGACGTCTTCTTCGGTTGGCGCGGTCTCGATTGGTGGGTGAAGCTCGTCGGTATCCTTTGCGGGCTCGACGTAGCAGTCGGCCAGGGAAGCCACGCGATAGCCTTCGAATTCGCCCGAACGCTCCACCAACAGCTTGTAGAAGGCGAGCTGCCTTTCGTAGCCGGGAGTTGCCTCGTACGTGAAGCCCGTTTTGTAGTCGATGATGCGCACGGTTTTCGCCTCGTCGTCAATGAGAAGCAAATCCAGGCAGCCGTACAGCGGCGTGCCGACCAGCGTAGCCGTGACGATGCGCTTTTCGGCAATGCGGCGCCCGACACCAAGATGCTCGAACATCCAAGGCACGAACGTGTCGCAGATGCGGTCGAAGCGCTGCAAATACCTGCTGACGGAGCTTTCATCGAAGTCCATCCAGGCAACTTGCTGTCGAAACACAGCAATGATCTGGTCTTTCGGCACCTGTTGCTCCCCCATTGCCCGGTTCAACAGGTCTTCGAGCATCGCATGAACGATGGTGCCGAACTCAAGGCTGATGCTCGGTGCCTCAGGCAGGCGCAGCACTTGACGCTCGGGGAAACGCATGCTGTTGACGCACCCTTGCTCATAGGTGACGAACGCATTGAGCGACGAGGCGGACAGGTGCCGGACGTCGGTTTTCACGTCAAGCAAGGCCAGTAGTTCCGGCGTGTCTAGCCGATAGCTGTCGTGCCAGTCGGCCTCGATTGCCGCGTCCAGCTCAAGCGGGTCGGTGTCGATTTCAGTGCTTGAAATCGCTTCCGAAAGCTCGCGCAGCGTAGCTCCTTGAGCGCGATACAGTTCCAGATTGCGTTTTGCGCGCGTGGCCGCAACGAAGAGCAGCCGTCGGGCATCGTCTTCGTCCTTCGCGTCCCCGAACAGCAAGTTCGACGGGTACACGCCCTCTGAGCTGGCCCCGCGGTGCCACGTGGAGTCGTCGGCATCAAGCAGGTAGACGCAGTCGAACTCAAGGCCCTTCGAGCTGTGCGCGCTCACAAGCCGCACCGCCTCCGGAGCATCAAGCGCAATGCCAGCGTCGATGCCGACCCCCTGCGCCTGCGCCGCATCCAGCCTGTCGGCAACATCCCCGAGGCGCATGGCTCGGTCCAATGCTCGCGAACAGGCGATCTCGCCTTCCGCGAAACGAAGCAGAGCGCGCATTCCCGCGTTGAACTCCGCCGCAGCAAGCGGGTCAGCGGCGCTCAGGCGGCGATAATACGCTAGCGGACGTTCCGCAATCTGGAATAGCAACTCCCGAACAGGGGAAGTTTCTGCATTCGCAGCCCATTCCATCAAGCGATCGTGCAACGCGCGTATACGCTTGTCGCCGGTCTTTTCCATAGCAAGCAGCCATTCGCGATGGCAATCTCGTCGGGCCGTCAGCGCGAAGCGCACCGACGACTCGTGACTGCCCCCCGAACTCCGGGGCAGCGATGATATGCGGCAGGAAGCTTTCCGCCAGCTCCTCCTGACCGCGGGAAAGCGCCACGATGCAGCGGGCGGCCGCCAAAGTTGCCTGCATGCGCTCTGACGTGAACAAATCCTGCGTCTGTCGGTAGGAAAACGGGATGTTCCGGGCGACAAGGTGCGGGATGAGCGCACGCAGCGATGCGTGCTTGGGGGCTATGACCGCTATCGCCTCGTCCGGCTTGGCGCAAGCTTCCACGTATCCGGCATCGATGCGTGCACGGATGCTGGCGGCAAGCCCCGCATATTCTTCGGCCTTGCTGTGAAACGCCGTTTCGCGAAACGTTTGCTGGGTGTCAGGCATCGTCTGCTTCGCCGCAACGATTTGCTTGCCTTCGCTGGCCGCCAAACGGCGCTCGACCTGCGCCGCAACGCTTTGCCCGAATTCAACAAGAGGCTGCGTGGAGCGGTAGTTCGTCTTGAGCACGATGTTGCGAGGACGGTAGCGTTGCTCGAACTGGTTGACACATTCGATGCTTGCGCCCTGAAAGCGCATGATAGCTTGGTCGTCATCGCCCACCGCCATGACGTTGGGGTGCTCGATGCCTTGACACAGCAAGTCGACTATGCGCATCTGCGCGCCGTTGGTGTCTTGGAACTCGTCGATTTGGATGTAGCTATAGGCGTCCTGAAGGCGTTGCTGCAGCTCCTCGCTGTGCTCGACGGCGCGAACGAAATCGAAGATCATGTCGTCGTAGTCGTACAAGCTCCGCGCATCGAGCTCGGCTTGATAGCGCGCCGCAACCTGGCAGGCAACTTTAAGCTTCTCGCCGGTGCTTTCCGCAAGGAAAACCCTGCCGGTTTTGTTGTTCCCACCGAAAAACGCATTGCGAATAGCTTGGTAGCCTGCGGTTTTCCCGCTCTCTTCATCCACCAGCTGCGTTCGACGTACCGCATCGCGAAAGTGCACAATGAACGGGACGTAAGCACCTGGCGCAACGACAACGGGACGCACAAGCTCTTGCGGGGCAGCCGCGCACGCGCGCTCGACTTCGGCCTCGAGATCCTCAGCAAGCGCGGGGGTTGCCCGCCTTGCAACAAGTTCGCAAAGCGAGGAATGCTCCTTCAACCACACGGCAGAGTCGATGGTCTGGTCCGCTATCCGCTCGAGTTCGCCATACGAAAGGCCGCTGCGCTTGGCCCTTGAGACGAAGCCGAGCATGGTGCCGACGTTGCGAGCGACGCCGCGATCGCCCAAGCCCGACAACGGCGAGCCGAACGGCAAGCGCTTAAGCTGCGCATCCATGAGCTCCGCCTGGCAAAGGCTTGTGGCGAGCCGACTGGAAGCGGGACGCGCGAAATAGTCGGGATAGCTCGAACGAACGCCGCTTGAGAAGCCGTGGAACGTGCTCACCTGAATGCCATAGGCGTCCCTGCCGACCAGCTCGATGAGACGCTTGCGCATAGCCTCGGCACCCGCATCGGTGTACGTGAGGCACAGCAGGTTTCCCGGCGTCACGTCACGCTTCGCCAGGATGTTCGCCGCGCGCAGGCTCAACAGCTGCGTTTTTCCCGTGCCGGGCCCCGCTATCACCAGCAAAGGGCCGTCAAGACATTCAACCGCCTCGCGTTGCTCGGCATTCAGCTTGCCAAGTGCCGCTTGCAGGTGCTCGGAAACGCCCATCCTAGCTTCCTTTCGTTGTCCGGTCTCAAAACTGGCATCTCTCGCGAAGCTCGATTCGCCACCTCGCAAAAGAAGAGCCGACCTCGTCTTGATAATTGTAACCCGCTCGGTCGATTCGCTCACCATCTTGTCGGCATGCTAAGAGCATCGATGGACAACTGTTGATAGCATGCTCGCAAGCAAACGACTGGAAGGAAGGCTACAAACTGTTCAATGCGACGTTTTTGAAGCATGCGAGAACTATCTGAATCTCGAATATTACTAGGGGCCACTTGACGGAGATTTGCGGCAACTTGCAATAGCGTCTGAAACCATGAAAGGCGATCTTTGCCCTGATGAATCCTTGATTTTCAATCAATTTGCTGAGCTGGATAACCACTTGGCAGCCTCCTTCTTCAAGTGAGAAGCGGCTACTGCGGCATCTGGTGTCTCTTCCCGAACAGGGACGGCGGCATAGGGCAAGGCGCGCTGAAGCACGGCCACTATCACGAATACGACTTCTTCCCCCAGGTTCTTTCGCCCCTCTACCGTGCACAGGTATTCAATGGCGAACTTCCAAGGAATTACCAGTTCACGAAAGGGCTCTCCGAGAAAATACACGCCAATCCATCTTACGGAAACAAGGTTGCTGAAGTTTTAGGCGACCTACGTCTGTAGCAAACGGATTATAGAAGAGCGGGTCAATGCAGAAGCCTTCATCCCCCACCGCCAAATGGTGCTGACGACCCATGAAGGCAAAGCCCATGCCCAACTCAAGGAGCAGGTTTGTCACGCTGAACCGGCTCGAAGGACGATTGCAACCCGTTGCAGCGCAGAGAAAATCCCAGTTAAGCGCCCATGGCGCACCTGACAAGGGGACAGGTCGTTTGTCAGCTTTTTCGCGCAACCAAGTGTGCGCGGAAGCCTTTTTGCGCTTCCATGGCAAGAACCTCGAAGCCGGCTGCTTGGGCCATGTGCGTGAACTCGCTCTTCTTGAGAATGCGCACGTCGCCATGGCCGACTAGGCGCGCAAGCGGCAGCTCGAACGTGTTCATGAGCCATACGGCGAAATCGTTTGCGGTGTAGTCGCGCAAGATGAGGCGGCCGCCGGGGCGCAGCACGCGGCGCACGCCGGCGAAGAACCTCTCCGGGTTGGGATAATGGTGGAAGCTGTTCGACGTCAACACGGCGTCGAAGCTGTTGGCCGCAAACGGCAGGTCCTCCGCGTCGCCGACGACGAACTCGCATCCGTCCAGGCCTTTCGCCTTTGCCACGGCGATCATGTCGGGCGTCAAGTCGAGGCCGACGTAGCGCGCGCCGGGATGCTTCCCGTGCAAAAGCTCGATGACGGCGCCCGTCCCGCACCCCACGTCGAGCACGTCGGAAAACGGCTCGCGCTCCAACTCGGCAAGCATCTGCGGGTAGTCGTCCTTGCACATCTCGTAGATGCCGGCATGGCCCGATTCGTACACCTTCGCGGCCTTCGTGAATTCCCTGATGGAAAGCTGCTTGTATTCGTCGGCGGTGCGTGCCATGGTGCCTCCTCGGTTCCGAACGTAGACACAGTTAGCCTAACATAACTAAATATCAAGTCGCAACCGCCTGTCGCATCCTTCAGGAGAGAATTCGCGATCGGCCCAGACGAGCGTCGAGCCTGAAAGAATTCCGTTTGATAGACAATCGCGACAATCTGTCCATTGATGGAATTCGCAATCCGTCTGCTTATTCACGCATCCACTTAATTGGTACATTATTCAAGAATGGACATGCGTCCACAGCAATCCGATGCCCATCGAAAGCACTAGCCCAAGGCATCGCGAAGCAGGAAGCAATGGCATACCTGGACTTTCTGCTTGGAACACTAGAGAAAGCGAGCGCGAGCGAATGATCTTCTATTTCAGCGCAACGGGCAACTCGCTGCATGTGGCAAAACAACTGGCAGCGCCTAACGAGCGGCTTATCTTCATTCCCGACGCAATCGGGACAAAGGGCTCCGGCAAGTATATGACGGCACCACGCCCTACCCATCCGGCGTCGTCGGCAAGTGAATATACGACAGCAAGACGCGCCGCACCAGCAACCTCTCAGTCGAGCAAAGCTGCATCGGCTGTGGCTTGTGCGCCAAGAAATGCCCCGTTCACGCGATAGAGATGCAGCACAAGCATCCCGTTTAGGTAAAAGACCGGTGCGTCATGTGCCTCGGATGCCTGCATCGCTGCCCCACATTCGCCATCCAATGCGGTCCGAACACCAAACGCCACGGACAATACCTTCATCCGTAAGCCCCAAAACCTGACAAGGGGACAAACGACCTGTCCCCTTGTCAGACGCGCCCCTCCTTGTTAATAAATAGTTGTTTTATTACACGTACATTTGTTTGTATTTATGGTATCATTGCAGGAGCGAGGAATCAACCCACCGAAAGACAATTCGCCTTATTTCGGGATAATCGCGGAAGATGCAGGGCTAAGAGAGGGGAACGTCATGGCATTCGATTTCAAGAAGGAATGCAAGGAACTTTACCTGCCTTCGGTCAAGCCGAACATCGTGACCGTTCCGCCTATGAGC
>OLVT01003085.1_pt1 | contig 10378 bp, 9 predicted proteins | sample 1673241 | NCBI WGS metagenome assembly OLVT01 (sample SAMEA3178936, study PRJEB25190) | human gut metagenome | biome: human gut; feature: human-associated habitat; material: faeces | place: Austria | collected 2013 | reverse complement strand
CGTCCCAGGTTAACTATGTGGCCAGATGCGGCACCTTTGCCGGAAGCGGATACAGATACACGGGAGCCTTAAAGACCTTAAAGGTAATTCTCGGCTATGACTATCTGTGGCTGAATGTCCGCGTCAAGGGAGGAGCCTACGGCGTGATGAACGGAGCGGGCAGGACAGGAGAGGGATATTTCGTTTCCTACCGGGATCCAAACCTCAGAGAGACGGACAGAGTCTACGAGGGAATTGTCAAATATCTGGAGGAATTTGACGCCGATGAGAGAGATATGACGAAATACGTCATCGGAACTATCAGTGACCTGGATGTTCCCCTTCTTCCACAGTATAAGGGAAGCAAGGCAGATTCCGCCTATTTCTCCAAAGTTACTGACGAGATGCTGAAGAAAGAGCGGGAGGAAATCCTGAATGTGACAAAGGAAGACATTCGCGCTCTGGCTCCGATTATCCGGCAGATCTTAAATACAGGCAGCTTCTGCGTGATCGGAAATGCGGAGAAGATTCAGGCAGAGAGAGAAATGTTCGGAGAGATAAAAAATCTGTTTAACTGACAAAACGGACAAAGGAGAAATCATGGAGCAGAAATTCAAATCGGGCTTTGTGACGCTGATCGGACGGCCCAATGTGGGAAAATCCACCCTCATGAACCATCTGATCGGGCAGAAAATTGCCATCACATCGGATAAGCCCCAGACCACCAGAAACAGGATCCAGACGGTCTACACGGATGAGAGGGGACAGATTATTTTCCTGGATACCCCGGGAATCCACAAGGCGAAAAACAAGCTGGGAGAATATATGGTGAGTGTGGCTGAGCACACCCTTAAGGAGGTGGACGTCATTCTCTGGCTGGTGGAGCCCACCACCTTCATCGGAGCCGGGGAACGCCACATTGCGGAGCAGCTAAAGAAGGTGAAAACGCCGGTGATCCTGGTGATCAACAAGACGGATACCATCAAAAACAAGGAAGATATTCTCACCTTTATCGCGGCCTATAAGGATATATGCGAGTTTGCCGAGATCATTCCGGCCTCAGCCCTGAAGGAGAAAAATATTGACGCCGTGAAGGACTGTATTTTTAAATACCTGCCGGAGGGACCTCAGTTCTATGACGAGGATACGGTGACGGATCAGCCCATGCGCCAGATTGCCGCAGAGCTGATCCGGGAGAAGGCTCTGCGGATGCTGGACGACGAGATCCCCCACGGGATCGCCGTGACCATCGAGCGGATGACAGAGCGGAAAAACGGGATGATCGATATTGAGGCTACCATTGTCTGCGAGAGGGATTCCCACAAGGGAATTATCATCGGAAAGGGCGGAAGCATGTTAAAGAAAATCGGGACTGCCGCCAGGATGGAGATTGGCAACCTGATGGACACCCAGGTAAACTTAAAGCTCTGGGTAAAGGTCAGAAAGGAGTGGAGAGACAGCGATCTCTTCATGAAGAATTACGGATATAATCCGAAGGATATTTAGTGTGCCGTAAGCCCGGAGCTGACTTTTTTGCATTTCAGGGCGAAGGGGAAGGAGGTGAAAAAACGTGCGGGAACTCATTCAGGCCACAGGGATGGTGATCAGTGCCTCTCCGGTGGGGGACTATGACAAGCGTCTGGTCATTCTGACAAAGGAGAGGGGAAAGATCACCTGCTTTGCGAGAGGGGCCAAGCGGGCGGCCAGCCAGCTGCGGGCTCCGTGCAGGCCGTTTGTGTTCGGCGTTTTTTCACTGTCAGAGGGGAGGGACGCCTATAACCTCTATGGGGCGGAGGTGGAAAACTACTTTGATGAGCTGGCGTCAGATATGGAGTGCGCCTGCTACGCCTCCTACTTTGCGGAGTTTGCGGGATATTATGGCCGTGAGAACGTGGATGAGTCGGAAACCATCCGCCTTCTCTATCAGTCGTTCCGGGCGCTCTTAAAGCCGGCGATTCCCAACAGGCTGGTGAGGCGCATCTTTGAGCTGAGGCTCATGGCTATCCAGGGGGAGTACCGGGAGGCGCCTGACAGGAAGATCAGCGACTCCGCCCTCTATGCCTGGCAGTTTGTGATCTCCACGCCTATTGAAAAGCTGTATACCTTTCTTCTGACCGAACCGGTGTTTGAGGAATTTGCCCGCTGTGTGGAGGACAACAAGAGAAGGTATGTGGACAGGGAATTCCGGTCACTGGAAATTCTCCGGGTGGTTACATAGACGGCTGCCGGCGATTGCAGAAAATCTGTGCAGGATATTGAAAATATGGAATAAAACGGGTATACTAAAACAATATTGCAGCAAAGTGCGGGAACAGGCCGGCTTGCTGCGAAGATTGCAGGAGGGCAGAATATGAAAAAAGCCAGGCTGATGCTTGCGGCTGCGGCCGCGGGGATTCTTCTGGCCGGATGCTCGGCCGGCGGCGCAGGCTCCTTCTCACCGGACAGGAGCTGTGTCTATATCACCTCCGACGGTGATATAAAGAGCGCGCTGGTCCTGGAAACAGAGGAAACCTTTGAGGCAGATGCAGATGAGCTTAGGGAGTTTCTGGAATCGGCGGTAGAGCGGTTCAATGAAAAGACCGGCGGCTCAGAGGGGGAGGAAGTCCCCGTATCTCTTGATTCCTGTTCTGTGCAGGACGGGGAAATGACAGCCGTATTCGGTTACAGGAGCGCGGCGGATCTGATTGCATTCAGACAGAGTGATGAAAATGAGGACACCAGCAATTCCTTTACATCCATAGAGGTGAAAAGCGCGGCGGATGCGGGAACGGCCGGCTGGCTGGCCGGAGAGTTTCAGACCGCGGACGGAAAGGCAGTGTCAGGCCTTGATATTACAAAGGAGCAGAAGGCTCTGGCGGTCAATGTCCAGGGCGGCGGCGTTCTGGAAACAGAAGGGCAGGTGCTCTATATGAGTAACGGTGTGGAAACAATCAGCGACACAGCAGTGACAGTTCCGGAGGGACAGACATCAGTTGTCGTGTTTACAACAAAATAGCGCAGAAATAGGAGGATTTATTATGGAAAAGACGATGGAGAAGATTGTAGCGCTGGCGAAGTCCAGAGGATTTGTGTACCCGGGCTCCGAGATTTACGGCGGCCTTGCCAACACCTGGGATTACGGCAACCTGGGCGTGGAGCTTAAAAACAATGTAAAAAAAGCCTGGTGGCAGAAATTCGTGCAGGAGAGTCCATACAATGTGGGCGTTGACTGCGCCATTCTGATGAACTCCCAGACATGGGTGGCTTCCGGCCACTTAGGCGGCTTCTCCGATCCGCTGATGGACTGCAAGTCCTGCAAGGAGAGATTCCGCGCCGACAAGCTGATTGAGGACTACATGGCTGCCAACAATATCGAGATGGAGGGCTCCGTGGACGGATGGTCCCAGGAGGAGATGAAGCAGTATATTGACGATCACAATATCTGCTGCCCAAGCTGCGGCAAGCATGATTTTACAGACATCCGTCAGTTCAACCTGATGTTCAAGACCTTCCAGGGCGTAACGGAGGATGCGAAGAATACTGTATATTTAAGACCGGAGACTGCTCAGGGTATTTTCGTAAACTTTAAGAATGTTCAGAGAACCTCCAGAAAGAAGATCCCCTTCGGCATCGGCCAGATCGGAAAATCCTTCCGAAACGAGATTACTCCAGGAAACTTTACCTTCCGCACCAGAGAGTTTGAGCAGATGGAGCTGGAATTTTTCTGCGAGCCAGGCACGGATCTGGAGTGGTTTGCATACTGGAAGGAATTCTGCATCAACTGGTTAAAGACTCTTGGAATCAAGGATGACGAGATGCGCGCGAGAGATCACTCTCCGGAGGAGCTCTGCTTCTACAGCAAGGCAACCACAGACCTGGAGTTCCTGTTCCCCTTCGGCTGGGGTGAGCTCTGGGGAATTGCCGACAGAACTGATTACGACCTGACCCAGCACCAGAATACCTCCGGCCAGGATATGACCTACTTTGACGATGAGAAGAAGGAGAAATATATTCCTTATGTTATTGAGCCATCACTGGGAGCTGACCGCGTGACACTGGCCTTCCTCTGCTCCGCCTACGACGAGGAGGAGATCGGAGAGGGAGATGTGAGAACCGTGCTTCACTTCCATCCGGCCATCGCTCCGGTCAAGATCGGCGTGCTGCCTCTGTCCAAGAAGTTAAACGAGGGCGCAGAGAAGGTTTATGCAGAACTCTCCAAGTATTACAACTGCGAGTTTGACGACAGAGGAAACATCGGAAAGAGATACAGAAGACAGGACGAGATCGGAACTCCGTTCTGCGTAACCTACGACTTTGACTCTGAGACAGACGGTGCAGTGACTGTCAGGGATCGCGATACCATGGAGCAGGTGAGAATCCCGATTGCAGAGCTGAAGAACTATTTTGAGGATAAGTTCCGCTTCTAAGCGGTGAGGTCTGTCTGCCTGGTCTGTCAGAAAGACAGCCAGTGAGACAACAGAAAAAAAGGAAAGAGCGTGCCGCTCAACCATCAATTACATCATAGAATTGATGGCTGAGCGGCATTTTTGCGTGCATTTCTCCCAGTCTGCTGCAGTCATCTCCCAATCTCCCATATGGCTGAACAGAAAATAATACTTTTTGCTCTCACTTAAAGCTGACTTAAGTTTTTTAAAGCTGATTTAAGTTTGACTCTGTAAGATAGTAAAAAATAAGAAATCACAGTTTCTGCCCCGGAGCCGGAACACTCTGAGCGGCAGAGAAGAAAGATGGAGAAGACAGAGAGACAGGATGGTGAAGAGATGAACAGACAGTGCATAGCAGGTTTTATGGCGGTGGTATCGGCAGCTTCCGTATTGACTCCCATAACCGCGGAGGCGTCGTCCAATTACAGTATGAGAAAAAAAGTGGTGGTGGCCGCCGGGATTATGCGGGAGACCTCTGACGACAGCGATCCGGTTACAAGGGCGCAGTTTGCCGAGATGCTGGTCAAGGCATCCACCCTCAGAAGCAGCGTCAGCGGGGACAGCAATGTTTCGGTTTTTGCAGATGTGGACCGGAACAGCGAGTATGCCTCCTATATCAGAGTGACGGCAGAGCAGGGATGGATGAGCGGCTATCTGGGAGGAAACTTCAGGCCGGATCAGCCTGTCACCATGCAGGAGGCCGTGGGTGCTGTCCTGATGCTTCTGGGATATACGGATGAAGATTTTTCGGGAAATATCATGTCAAACAGAATGGCGAAGGCTACGTATCTGGAGCTGGACGACGGAATCGGAAAGGCGGCGGCCAACAGCCTGGACCGGTATGACTGTGTGAATCTGTTTTACAACCTGCTTAAGACAAACAAAAAAGAGTATGAGGGACAGGAGGAGACAAGCAGCACGGTATACGCTTCCGTTCTCGACTTTTCCCTCACCTCAGACGGAGAGATCAATCCGCTGGAGGCGCTGGAGAGCAAGCTGAAAGGCCCTTACGCCATGGCAGACAGAACTTTTGCCGGGATCCTGCCCTTTTCCACCTCAAAGGCCTCCTTCTACCTGGACGGTGAATCGGCTTCCAAGGATGATATTGAGGAGGAGGCAGTTGTCATTTACTACAGCTCCTCCGATGTGATGATTCCCACCTCCATTGTAGTGGATGGGACGGAGTACGAGCTGGCCACCTCTGATATGCAGTTCGCATTTTCCGTCTATGGAGAGCTGGAGATAGGAGATACCATAACGGTTATCTGGGAGAATAAAAACAGTTCTGATTCTGAGGATGAGGACAGTCTGGAATATCAGCTGATTGACTATATTGACTAGCAGGAGCGTGGAGTGGAATGAAACAGTTAGTTCCCAAGCAAATGAAAATGCGGATTCGAAAGAACTGGAAGAGAATTGCCGCCGTGTCCGGACTGATTCTGGCAGCAGCCGTCCTCTCTGCGGTCTGGAAATTATCGGAGAGCGGGGAAACAGAGGAAAGCGCAGTCAGCACAGGGAAGGTGACGAGACAGGACATTGTTTCTACCCTTTCGGCGTCAGGGACTCTCGAGCCAAAGGACACCTACAGCATTACCTCCATGGCGGAGGGGGAGGTGGTGGAAGCCTCCTTTGAGGAAGGAGATCAGGTGACGGAAGGGCAGGTGCTCTACCGGATCGACGCTTCGTCTATGGAGTCCAGGCTCCAGTCCGCCTCCAATGATGTGGAGCGGGCCCAGGACAGCTATGACACGGCTGTGAGCGATTACAATGAGGCGGCCTCCAGGTACAGCGGAAATACCTACAAAGCAGAAAAGGCAGGATACATAAAAACTCTGTACATTGAGGCGGGGGATAAAGTGTCCTCCAACACCCAGATTGCAGACATCTATAATGACAGTGTAATGAAAGTGAGGATACCATTTTTAAACACAGAGGCGGCTCAGATCCCAGAGGGAGCACAGGCGGTTCTGACGCTGAGCAGTACCGCAGAACAGATTTCCGGTACTGTCACAGGGGTCAGCAGTATGGATGAGGCGCTCACAGGAGGGAGGCTGATCCGATATGTCACCATAGAGGTGGAAAATCCGGGAGGCCTGAGCAGTTCGGTAGCGGCCACTGCCCAGGTGGGGGAATTTTATTCCAGCGGAGACGGAACATTTGAGCCGTCCGTGGACACGGTGCTGGTGGCAGATCTGCCTCAGAGTGTGGAGGTGGCGGGACTGCTGGTGCAGGAGGGCGACCTTGTGAGCGTGGGAACCCCTCTTTTCTCCATGACCTCTGATTCGGCAAAGAAGCTCCTGCAGTCCTACAAGGATTCCATGGATACGGCCCAGTCACAGCTTGAATCCGCTCAGTCCAGCCTGGATTCCACTCAGGAAAGCTATGATGATTACACAATCACAGCGCCAATATCCGGGACGGTCATCACAAAGAGCGTCAAGGTGGGAGACAAGATTCAAAACGGCTCCAGCGCCTCCACTCTGGCGGTGATCTATGATCTCTCCGCACTGACCTTCCAGATAAATATTGACGAGCTGGATATCAGTCAGGTGGAGGAAGGGCAGGAGGTGGAGATTCAGGCAGATGCCTTTGAGGGGGAAACCTTCAGCGGGACAGTGACGAATGTGAGTATGGAGGGGACCAGCTCCAACGGTGTGACCTACTATCCTGTCACCGTCACGCTAAATGAGTCAGGAAGTCTTCTTCCCGGCATGAATGTGGATGGGACAATTATCACAGCTTCGGCAGAACAGGTCCTTTCAGTACCCTCCGGCGCCCTGCAGAGGGGGAATGCAGTCTATGTGAAGGACGACAGTGCAGAGGAATCCCAGGGTCCTGTTCCGGCAGGCTTTAAGCAGGTTCAGGTGGAAACGGGGCTTATCAGCTCTGACTATGTGGAGATTGTCTCCGGTGATCTGGAAGAAGGAGATGAGGTCTATGTATCCTCTGATACCCAGGAGAGCGCTCAGCAGCCGGCAGATGTACCGGGAGGAATGAACGGTATGGGCGGAGGCGGCTTTGAGGGAGGCGGCATGGAAGGCGGCCCTGGCGGCGGCAGGCAGAGATAGAGGAAGCAGGCCGGACATGGCATGGCAGAAGAAAGGTGCGCAAAGATGGACAGAGTACCGTTAATTGAACTGAGAAATATCTATAAAATCTATCAGATGGGCAGCACAGAGGTGAGAGCCAACGATGGGATCAGTCTGAACATTTACAGAGGAGAGTTTGTGGCGATCGTGGGGAAATCAGGAAGCGGGAAATCCACTCTGATGAACATTATAGGAGCTCTCGATGTGCCTACAGAGGGGGAATATTTTCTGGGAGGGGAGGACGTGTCACATATGAGTGACGATCAGCTGGCTGAGATAAGGAATAAAACCATAGGATTTATCTTCCAGCAGTACAACCTGCTGCCAAAAGACAGCCTTCTGGAAAATGTGGAGCTGCCCCTCCTCTATGCCGGTGTCCCAAAGGAAGAGCGAAGACAGCGGGCCATGCAGGCTCTTAGGCGGGTGGGACTGGAGGATAAGTGGAAGAACAGGCCGAAACAGCTTTCAGGAGGACAGCAGCAGAGAGTATCCATCGCCAGAGCCCTGGCCGGGAACCCTTCTCTGATTCTGGCCGATGAGCCTACCGGTGCGCTGGACTCAAGGACCAGCCGGGAAGTGCTGGATTTTCTGAAGGAGCTGAACCAGGAGGGAAATACTATTGTGATTATCACTCATGACAGCTCTATCGCCCTGGAGGCTAAGCGGGTGGTGCGGATTAAAGACGGAAAAATAAATTTTGACGGGGATGTGAAAGAATATGCGGCAGTCCTTTCATCTGGCGATAAAAAGTATATGGAGCAATAAGATGCGCTCTGCTCTGACCATGCTTGGAATCATCATCGGAGTGGCGGCCGTGATTATTCTGGTCGGTCTGGTCAACGGGCAGATGTCCTATATGACGGAGAGCTTTTCTGATATGGGAACGGATCAGGTTACGGTGAATCTGGTGAATTTGAGCACCCGCTCTGTATCGGATGAGGAGATGTATGAGTTTTACGAGGAAAACAGGGAGTATTTCGGGGAAATGTCCCCTTCCGTATCTGTTCAGGGAACTGTCAAGGCGGGGAATGACTCGTTTACCTCCACCTCCGTCACAGGAGTCAGTGAGGAGTTCCTGGATCTGAAGCATCAGGAACTTGCAGCAGGGCGGTTTATCCAGTATTCGGATCTGATTTCCAGGCAGAAGATCTGCGTTATCGGAAGCTATCTGGCCCAGGAACTGTACGGGGGCAGCGACAGGGCTTTAGGTGAAACAATCAAGGTCAACGGGGAGGCCTATGAGATTGTGGGCTGTGTTGAACGGCAGGCAGGAGAGGGGGAAGAGATGGAGGAAGGAGGGAGCGATGATACCCTTTACTTGCCCTACACCACAGCAGTGAAGCTGGCCAGAAACGGTCAGATCAACACCTACCTGTTTACGGTCCGGGACACAGGCAGTACAGATACGGTTCGGGAGCTGTTCGACCGCTTTCTCTACCCGGTTTTTAAGGATGAGGATCTCTACTCCATAACTTTTATGAGTGAGATGCTGGATTCACTGAATTCCATGATTGCCATGATGTCTCTGCTGGTAGGCGGGATCGCCGGAATCTCTCTGCTGGTAGCCGGAGTGGGCGTCATGAATATTATGCTGGTGTCCGTGACAGAGCGGACCAGGGAGATCGGGATCCGAAAGTCCCTGGGGGCGAAGCGAAGAACCATTATGCAGCAGTTTGTGATGGAGGCTGCTGTCACGAGCTCCATTGGCGGGCTTCTGGGAATCGGGCTGGGGTGTACCTTAACGGGCTGGATTGGAAAGCTGATGGGGATGGAGGCAGTCCCCACGCCTGCTTCCATCCTGGTATCCTTCGGCGTCTCTGTGGGAATCGGGCTTCTGTTCGGCTATATGCCGGCCAGCCGGGCCGCCAGGCTGAACCCCATCGATGCCCTCAGAAGCGATTAGGAGGAGGGCGTGCGCCCTATAAAATCAAAAGGAGAGATGCGTCTTCGTGAGCAAGCTCCCGCGCCGCATCTCTCCTTTTGATTTTGCATGGCTTAACTGTACAAAATTTGGAAAGATTTGAAGAAAACCCCTTTACTACTTACAAGTTTATGTTATAATATTCACGAAAGACAGGCTGATGACAAGCGCATATCTAAGAAACTGTCAGGCCGGACAGAATTTGCCGCAAAAACGGCCCGCTGCAGGCGGGATTTGTTGTTCTTCTGCTTATTTGGGGAGGTGCAGGAAGGCTGGCTCTGTTCGGAGTTCCGGGCTGAGGGCTTTTTAGGCATGCGCTTGTGAGGGCGCATCGGGGCATGTTCCGCCGGGAGATGTCCCCGGCGGTAACAGTCCGTCTTACAATTTAAGCGGGGAAACCTGCAAAACAATAGGAGGAATACAACTTATGGCAAAGAAATGGGTTTATTTGTTCAGCGAAGGCAATGCCACGATGAGAAACCTGTTAGGTGGCAAGGGCGCTAACCTGGCTGAGATGACAAACTTAGGCCTTCCTGTACCGCAGGGCTTTACGATCACAACAGAAGCCTGCACACAGTACTATGAGGATGGCAGAAAGATCAACGATGAGATCATGGCTCAGATCATGGAGTACATCTCCAAGATGGAAGAGATCACAGGAAAGAAATTCGGTGACAAGGAGAACCCACTTCTGGTTTCCGTTCGTTCTGGTGCCAGAGCTTCCATGCCTGGTATGATGGATACAATCTTAAACCTCGGTTTAAATGAGGAAGTAGTAGAGGTTCTGGCTAAGAAATCCGGCAATCCGCGCTGGGCTTGGGACTGCTACAGAAGATTCATCCAGATGTTCTCCGACGTTGTTATGGAAGTCGGCAAGAAGTACTTCGAGGAATTAATCGACAAGATGAAAGCAGAGAAGGGCGTTACACAGGACGTAGAGCTCACTGCTGATGACTAAAAGGAGC
>OLVT01003083.1_pt1 | contig 10387 bp, 10 predicted proteins | sample 1673241 | NCBI WGS metagenome assembly OLVT01 (sample SAMEA3178936, study PRJEB25190) | human gut metagenome | biome: human gut; feature: human-associated habitat; material: faeces | place: Austria | collected 2013 | reverse complement strand
ATTTTGCACTCCTGAATCACGTTCTTACGGTCTGCGCAGCATGTGCGCAGACCTGGGCTGAACTGTTACAAAGATTTTTCAATATTCTGCTGAGGGGGCAGTTGCCTGCTTCAGAGCCACTGTTTTCAGCAGATCCAGCAAATTGGTGGAAAAAATATTGACATCTGTCCGGTTCTGCGTCTGCTGACGCATGTGGACACTGCCGTCTTCGCGGAAACCTACGAGACAGGCATCGTCGGAGATGATCTCATCAATCTGATAGATGTCCTGGCGTAATTCCATATAAAGGATGGGATGTTTCTGTTCGCTCCGCACAGCCAGAACATGCTGATAGATTTCGTTTTGTGTCTGCAGGCTGCAGGAATCTCGGGCGTGCAGAAAAGCAAAACATGGACGCAAAGGTTCCTGCGCCGTAAGCCAGGATTCGGACAGGATCTTTTCCCGGTCTGTTTCGTCATAACTGTAATGTATCCCATACAGCAGGCGCTTTTCCCGCAGTCTTTGACAGGACTCCGGCGCTGCTTCATCGGCATAGATGACGGTCATGGCATTTCCGCATTTCTGCAGCTTTTCCAGATAGGCGTCAGAGAATGTACAGTTTTGCAGAAAAATCCCGAATGCGCAGTTTGGATAGTTTTCGATCAGCGGAAGACAGAGATCCGCGTTTTCGTCATGAAGAAAAAACAGATAGACGTAGATGCCTATTTTTCGTCCTTGTTCTATAATCCGGCAATAGCTGTCGGGATTGATCAAAAGACGTTCCCTGTCCAGAAGCAGAGAAAGGGACCAGGGAATGTTCAGGTTTTGTTCGGCTTCTATCTCACGGATTCTTTTTGCTCCGACAGTACAGCCGTTATAACCCAGATTCATTCCGAAAGTGACCATGTGTTTGCGGTCGACGTTGGCAATCTGGTCAGAGACAAGTTCATAATAAGCGCTTTCCGGATTTTTCAGCATTTCCTGCGCATCAGACAGAAATCGTTTCTGGAAGCGTCCTTTCGCGAAGTTCAGGCTGATGTCCACCAGATTTCTTGCCAGCCGCCGGGGAGAACTTCTGGAATCCTGCAGAATTTTGTCCAACATACATTCTACTAATATTTTTGTGATATCTTTCCCCATTTTTTCCTCCATCTGACGCACCTGCCGCGTCATTAAGGTAGATTTGGGAGTTTACTTCCAAACTTTCCCTCATTTTATCATACCATATGGCCTGTCCGTCAGACATGGTCAGAAATATGATTTTGTAGATTTTTTTCGTCTTCTTCGAATGGAAACGGTGGTTGGAATGCGGAAAGAAAGGCGCACCGCATTTCTGCAATGCGCCTTTCTTTCATCATTTACTGACCTGGCTGCACGTTTATTTGTCTCTTTTGCCCTTGCCGCACTGTTCCCACAGGAAATCCGCCTGAGGTTTCCAGTTTTCCGCGTACGATTTGCAGCGGCCGCAGAGGGTATCTACACTTTCCGGAGCTTCGTAGTCGGTGGATTTGGCATCGGCTGCTTTTACCATGGCGCGGAGCTTTTCCGGATTCTCCAGCATCGGACATGGACGGAGCATGTTGTCGTTGAACGGCTGTCCGTCATGATAAGCCATGAAGATCGGGCTCTTCAGAGCTTCCAGCAGGGTACATTCGCGGATATTGGCGTTGGAGTAGTGGATGAATACACAAGGCTCCACATCACCTTTTGCATTAATATGAAGATATCTTCTTCCTCCGGCGATACATCCGCCGACATACTCTGCGTCGTTCTGGAAGTCCATGGAGAAGATCGGTTTGGTCTGACGGAACTCACGGATCCTCTTGTAAACTTCTGTACGCTGTTCCGGGTTTGGAAGAAGTTCCGGAACGGCTCCGTTTCCTACCGGCATATAATGGAAGAACCAGATGAACAGTGCGCCGGTGTCAATGATCATATCAAAGAAAGGTTCACTGCTGATATCCTGATAGTTCTGGCTTGTGTAGCAGGCGGAAATACCGAATGGGAGTTTATGCTCTTTCATCAGTTCCATTGCATGCCTTACTTTTTCGTAATCGCCGCTGCCTCGTCTTCCGTCGTTGGCTTCCTCAAAACCTTCCAGGCTGATGGCAGGAACAAAATTCTTTACGCGGAGCATTTCGTGGCAGAAATCTTCGTCGATCAGTGTTCCGTTGGTGAAGCTTAAGAATTCACAGTCAGAATGTTTCTCGCACAGCGCGATGATATCTTTTTTGCGGACCATAGGTTCTCCGCCGGTAAAGATGTACATATAGGTACCGAGTTTTTTTCCCTGTGTGACAATGGAATCCAGCTCATCGAACGTCAGGTTCAGGCGGTTGCCGTATTCAGCAGCCCAGCATCCGGTGCAGTGAAGGTTGCATGCGGAAGTAGGATCGAGAAGGATTGCCCACGGCACGTTGCAGCCTTCCTTTTCTTTGGTTTTCTCCTGTTTTGCACTTCCAGCAGGCTGGCATTTACGATAAAATTATTAAAGAAAGTATTCCGGACGCCTTCATCCAGCTCCCACACTTTCATTATCAGCTGATACCAGTTGTTCTTTGCATCGATAGCGCCGCGGAATGCCTTGCGCTGTTCCTCATACCAGCCTTCCGGAGCCACTTTATCTACCAGGTCCATCAGCTTCGGAATATTGGTTTCAGGATCGTTTCCCAGATATTGCCATGCTTTTGAAAGAGATACCGACATTGCTGCGATGTTTCCGGTAAAGTGTTACTTTTTTGGACATAATTCCGAATCTGTCCAACTATTTCCAGATATTTCAGCCCGTTGGGATCCTTCCTGCAGACAGCGAAATGTTTGCCTGTTGAATTTTATCGGGGTAAAAGTTATAATAGAACGAGAACTTTCAGTACCGGGAGGAATCGTTGTGGCGGATTCAAACATTACAAAACGGGCACTGGCACAGGCGCTGAAAGAGCTGATGATGACGCAGCCTCTGGACAAGATCAGCGTCAGCAATATCTGTGAACAATGCGGGTTAAATCGAAAAAGTTTCTATTATCATTTCAGAGACAAATACGAATTGGTCAGCTGGATCTATTATACGGAATTTATGGAAACTGCACTGAAAAAACAATACAGAGATTCCTGGGAATTCATGGATGAGATCTGCAGTTATTTTTATGAAAACCGTATTTTTTACCGGAAATGTTTTCAGCAGGAGGGGCAGAATTCTTTTTCTGAATATTTTTTCTCGGTGGTGTTTTCCATCATGTGCGACCATCTGGAACCTTTTTTCCGGGAGGAGCCGTCCATTGAGCCCTACGCCGCTTTTTACGCAGATGCGTTTGTATGTGCGATCAAGAAATGGCTGGGACAGAAGGAATGTCTTCCGCCGCAGGAATTTTCCAGATTTCTTCGCACGGCAATTCTTGGTCTTTCGCGCAAAGCATATATGCTGTTTCCAGAGGAGAATTCACTGGAAACGGAATGAAAATCTGTTCGGTACCCTGAAGGATTTCAGGGGAGGGACAGATTTTTTTGCAGATTGAAACAGACTGAAAATATCAGTGACAGTTTCGGTGGCTGAATGCTTGCTAATATCCTGCAAGAAGTATCCTTGTCAGAAGGATGCTTCTCCTGTATAATCAATCGGAGAAAAGGAAGAAAGAAAGGATAAAAAAATGGAAAAGGGAAGATTAAGAGCGCTTCTGCCTATCGGAGTATTCCTGGTGTCGTTTTTGGGCATGGGGATCATCAGCGGGGATTTCAATCATATGCCGACCGTTGTGGGATTTCTGCTTGCCCTGATGACGGCTTTTTTTCAGAACCGCTCTCTGAATTTTGATGAAAAGATAAAAGTGATCACCAAAGGCGTGGGGGATGAAAACATCATTACCATGTGCCTGATCTTTCTCGCGGCAGGAGGATTTTCCGGGGCTGTAAAGGCAGCGGGAGGTGCGGACAGCACCGTAAATTTCTGCCTCTCCATCCTGCCGTCTTCCGTCGCCGTTATGGGCCTGATGCTGATCGGATGCTTTATTTCCCTGTCCATGGGGACCAGCATGGGAACTATCGCCGCGCTGGCTCCGATCGCGGTGGGCATCAGTGAGAAAACAGGATTTCCCATGGCGCTGTGTATCGGAGCGGTGGTCAGCGGCGCTATGTTCGGCGACAATCTGTCGATGATTTCCGATACGACCATTGCGGCAGTCAAGACCCAGGGCTGTGAGATGAAGGACAAATTCAAGGCAAATTTTCTGATTGTCCTCCCTGCAGCGGTGGTTTCACTGCTGGTATTTTTCCTGATCACCCGTCAGGCGGATTACACACTCGACGCGGAACTGGAATACAATCTATTGCAGATCGTCCCGTATCTGGTCGTTCTTGTGGGAGCCTTGATCGGATTCAATGTTTTCCTGGTACTGATCAGCGGAACGGTACTCTCCCTGATCGTGGGGGCGGCGACGGGAACCATTGAACCGCTGGGAATCTTTAGCGCAGTGGGAGAAGGCGTGACCGGAATGTACGATATTACGGTAATCTCTTTGTTGGTAGCCTGTGTGGTTGCTCTGATGAGAGAATACGGAGGAATCTCCTATATCCTGCAGTTTATCCGGAAACGGATCCGCGGTCAGAAAGGCGCGCAGCTTGGGATCGCGCTGTTGGCGCTGCTGGTGGATATGACTACGGCAAACAATACGGTGGCGATCGTGATCGCCGGACCCATCGCAAAAGAAATCGGCAATGAATATGGCATCGAGCCGAAGCGGACCGCATCTTTGCTGGATATTTTTGCGTCTGTGGGACAGGGGCTTCTTCCCTACGGCGCACAGCTGCTGCTGGCAGCGGAGGCGACGAAGCTGGCGCCGTTTCAGATTATGCCCTATCTGTTTTATCCGTGGATGATGGGTGTCTCCGCACTGTTTTTCATAGTCTTTGGAAAGAACAGAAAGAAGACGGCGTGACCGTTCGGACTTTTGCATGTAACGGTTCAGCAAAGATGAACTGTTACGTATGGCGGCCGGGACGCGGCAGGAAAACTTTACATACGGCTTGCGCCGTAGTAAACTATATATCATGGAACGTACATGAAAAAAAGTCTAAAAGGAAACCGGAGGTGTCCTATGAGTACAGTAAAATTATATGAGGCAGATGCATACCTCGGTGAATTTACAGCAACAGTAAAAAAATGTATCAGTGAGGCGGGAATCTACAAAGTAGAACTGAATCAGACAGCCTTCTATCCGGAAGGCGGCGGCCAGCCGGCGGATCAGGGAACGCTGGGAGACGCCAGGGTCCTGGATGTGCAGGAAGTGGGCGGAACGATCTGGCATACCGTTACTCAGCTGTTGGAGCCGGGAATGGAGGTTGTGGGAAAAATTGATTTTGAGCGCCGTTTCTCCAACATGCAGAATCACAGCGGAGAGCACATCGTTTCCGGGATCATAGCCCGGGAATACGGATACCACAATGTGGGATTCCATATGGGAAGCGAAGCCGTTACTGTGGATTTTGACGGTGTGCTGACGAAAGAGCAGCTGTTTGAGATCGAGCAGCAGGCGAACGACGCAGTCCTTCGGAATGTTCCGATCACAGCTTCCCTGCCGGATCGGGAAGAACTGGCACAGATGGAGTACAGAAGCAAAAAGGAGATCGAAGGACAGGTGCGGCTGATTACCGTAGAGGGCTATGATTGTTGTGCATGCTGCGGAACCCATGTTTCCAGTACCGGCGAGATCCGGCTGATCAAACTTCTGGGCGTCCAGAATTATAAAGGCGGGGTGCGGATTTCCATGCTCTGCGGAGAGAAAGCCTTCCGGGATTATCTGATCAAGCACACGAATCTGGTCGGCATTGCACAGCTGCTCAGCGTAAAGCCGGAGGAAGCCGGAGATGCGGTGGTCCGCCTGAAAGAGAAAAATATTGAGCTGAAGAAAGAACTGAAGCAGCTGAAAAAACAGTTATACATCTTGGAGCAGGAAGGGAAGGCGCAGGATTCATGAGCAAGGGAAAAGAAATCAAGACCAATGCGATGAGGATTCTGGACCGGCAGAAGATTTCCTACCAGGTGCTCCAGTATGAGTGCAGCGAATTTATCGACGGAATGCACAGCGCGGAACTGACAGGAGCGCCGGTGGAACAGTCGTTCAAGACCCTGGTGGCGAAAGGAAAGAGCGGGCAGTATTATGTTTTCGTCCTGCCGATCGCGAAGGAAGTGGATCTGAAAAAGGCGGCACGGACCGTGGGAGAAAAGTCAGTGGAAATGATCCATGTAAAAGATATCACCGCGGTGACCGGTTATGTAAGGGGCGGCTGCAGCCCCATCGGCATGAAGAAACAGTTTCCGACGGTGGTGGAGCAGTCCGCCGGACAGTTCGACAGGATTTACGTCAGCGGCGGAAGGATCGGAACGACGCTGGTGCTGGCGCCGGAAGATCTGCTGAAAGTGAGCCGGGCAGAATACGGAGATTTTGCATTTGAAGAGTAAAAACGAAAAAAGACAGAAGTTGCGCTGACTGAACGGTTACAGAAAAAGAGTATCGGAAGAAAAGGAGAAAATGAACATGTTATTTTTGGAATATCCCCCATGCAGTACCTGCAAAAAGGCGAAGAAATGGCTGGATGACCATGGTGTGAGCTACGAAGCGCGCCATATCAAGGAGCAGAATCCTACAGCATCGGAGCTGAAGGAGTGGTATGAAAAGAGCGGGCTGGAACTGAAGAAATTCTTCAATACCAGCGGGATGAAATACAAGGAACTGGGACTGAAGGATAAGCTTCCCAACATGAGCGAGGAGGAAAAGCTGGAGCTTCTCGGCACAGACGGAATGCTGGTAAAGCGTCCGCTGGTGATCGGGGAAGACTTTGTTCTGGTCGGATTTAAGGAAAAAGAATGGGAAGAGCGGCTGGCACATTAAAAGGAGTGACAAATGGAAGGGTTTGAGTGGAAGATTGTTTCTTCTATGGAGAAAGTATTTCCGGTCAGAGAGCCGTCCGGGGAAGGGGTGAATCTGATCCCGGGACAGTGGAGGAGTCTTTGGGTGGATCTGGAGGCACAGGACAGCAGCGCGCCCGGGGTTTATCCCGTGTCTGTCCGTATGGTTCGGAACGGGGAATGCATGGGAACCGTGGACATGTCTTTTGAAATCCTCAATGCAGACCTTCCTCCGCTTCCGATTCCCCATACGGAGTGGTTCCATTCCGACTGTCTGGCGGAATATTATCAGGTGGAAGTATTCAGCGAAGAATACTGGCGGATCACCGAGAATTTTATCCGTGCGGCCGTCAAAAGAAAGTGCAACATGATCCTGACGCCGGTGTTTACGCCGCCTCTGGATACGGCGGTCGGAGGTTACAGACTTCCGATACAGCTGACAGATGTGGTGTTTGAGAATGGTCACTGGGTGTTTGGATTTGAAAAGCTGCGGCGGTGGGTGGAGATGTGCCGGAGGTGCGGCATCGTTTATTATGAGATTTCCCACCTGTTTACTCAGTGGGGCGCCAAATGCACGCCTCAGATCTTTGGGACAAAAGATGGACAGTATCAGAGGATCTTCGGCTGGGAGACGGATGCGGGCAGTCCGGAATACACAGAATTTCTGCACAGCTTTCTCTGCGCGCTGAAAAAAGAGCTGAAGCAGCTGGGCATACTGGAACATACTTTTTTCCATGTTTCCGATGAGCCGGGAGAAGCAGTGCTGGAAAGCTATCAAAAAGCGGTGGAACTGGTGGCGGAAGACCTTGGGGACTGCCAGGTCATTGATGCGCTGTCGGAATATGCGTTTTATGAAAAAGGGCTTGTACGTCAGCCGGTATGTTCCCTGGATCATATTCAGCCGTTTCTGGAAAAACGGCCGGAAAAGCTGTGGGGTTATTACTGTACCAGCCAGGCGGTGAACGTACCGAACCGGTTTATTGTCCAGCCGGGATATCGAACCAGGATTCTCGGAACCCTGCTGTACCGGTATCAGCTGGACGGTTTTCTCCACTGGGGATATAATTTTTATCATTCACAGTTTTCTACCCGTTCTATTGATCCGTATCTCTGTACCGATGCCGACGGCGCGTTTCCGTCCGGCGATCCGTTTCTGGTCTATCCCGGCAGGGACGGAGTTCCTGAGGAATCCCAGAGGATGATGCTGATGGACGAGGCGATGAGTGATCTTTGTGCGCTGAAACTTCTGGAACAGATGGCTGGAAAAGAGACGGCATATCGCTGCCTGGAGGTGCAGGAGGGAGAAGAACTGAATTTCGAAAAGTATCCAAGAAGGATTTCTTATCTGGCCGGGATGCGCGAAAAGGTCAATGATGAAATAAGAAAAAGAACGGAATAAGAGTAACAGATCAGCCTTTATATTCTAAACGGACGAAAAAAAAGCACATCAAAGTCAGAAATAAACCAGGGGCAGGTGGTATGCGTGGACGGCGGGCATCTGCAAAGTGTGAGAAACTCTTAACGTTTCGAAGTGCCCGCCCGGAGGTGCTTTGAAACGTTTAGAGTTTCCACGCTTTTGCAGCAGCCCGCCGTCCACGCATACTACCTGCCCCTGGTTTGTTTCGTCCGTTTTACCAGAGTTTCCGTCCTGCGTCTTCCGGAGCTGCAAACGGTCCGGGAAGTACCCGCAGTCCGCGGTGTCCGCCGAAATAATCTCTGTCAAAGACGATATCCGTTCCGTCCGGGTTTTCATACCGTTCTTCCGGCTCAAAGGCGCAGCCAAGGACATCGCTGTTCACCATACCGGTGGAGAAATCTCCCAGGAATTCGTACAGGTTGGTGGACAGGACCGGTCTGCCGTCCTGGCAGATCACGTCGACGGTTACTTTGTGTTCTGTATCCACCAGATGCTCCGTCTCCTTTTTGCAGGCTTTGGCGCCGTTGAAGTAAACATTGCCCTTTACCCAGACCGGAAGCGGGTGGGAATGTGCAGAATCCAGTTTTACCATGTCCGGCGTATCGGTATCCATATCAATGGTCGTGGGCCGGCATAAGCTTGACCATATCGGGGGTCTCGGTATCCATATCAAACATCTGGATCCATTCTTCATAGGTTGGATATTCATCCATGACATGTGTGCCTACTTCACGGTTTTCCTCATCTGTGCCCTCAGAGCTGTCGCGCAGGGTGGTAAACGGTTTGGAAGGCCATTTCTGTACGAAAATATTGTTGTAGAAACGGTCATCGCCGTGAAGGATCGTCATAAAGCCCATGACCTCTGTGCGGTGAGGAATATGATACGGTGTGTAACGCGGACCGGTGCCGCCTCCTACACAGGTCAGGGCTCCGCAGATCAGGTTATGTACCATTGCTACACCCTGAGTAGCCATACGAAGGGATGCGTCGGACAGCAGGATATTGTTGTCGATCAGTGTAGGACCATGGCCTACTTCCACGAAGATATCCTGGCTCATCATGCCGCCTTTCAGCGGTTTTGCGAATTCCGGGCGCTGATTGTCGTGGAACAGGTTCTGGGTGATGCGGGTTCCCTGTGCCTCCCAGTCGCACCAGATACCCATCGTGCAGTGATGGATGTAATTGCGGCGGTAGATGACGTCGATCGCCGCGTGCATCTTGATGCCTGCGATTTCTGCACCGCCCAGCTCCATCATATTGTTGATGTGATGGATATGGTTGTCCTCAATGATCGAGAAAACGCCGCCCATACGGCCGATGATTCCGCCCTGTTCACAGTGGTGGATGTTGCAGCGGCGGACGATATGGCTGCCGACTTTTTCCTTCAGCCATCCGTGATACTGCCCGCGGCATACCGCGTCGCGCTCCATCTGGGTAGGGCTCTTCACATGTTTATAAGTAAAGTAATGCTCGTTGTCCGGGTCCAGATATTTTCCGAGAGAGATACCGGCACACTTGCTGTTGCTGATCTCACAGTCTTCGATGATCCATCCTTTGGACCAGTGAGGACCGATCATGCCGTCCTGATAAGCGGCAGGCGGCGCCCAGGTGGTTGCAGCTTTGCTGATGGAAAAGCCGCTGACTGTGATATATCCGACGCCTGTTTTGGAAGGCATGAAACATTCACGGCGGACGTTGATCTCCACGTTTTCCTCATTTGGGTTTTTGCCCTGGAAATTCGCGTAGATCACGGTCTCATTTCCGTCTTGTTCCGCGTACCATTTATAGACGGAAGCCTTCGGCTCCCAGGAGCATTCGTAGATTTCGCCTTTGATACATGCATCCACACTGTCTGCCTCATACATCATTTTATCGTTCAGATAAACCGCGCCGGTGTGTTTGCTGCGGCCCGCAAAATACCAGTCGCCGTAAACATAAGTGGTATATGGATTGTAATTACCGAATACAGTGTTGTCGATCCGGCACACCCATACATTTCCCTGATACGGTTTCCAGTCTTTCACTTCTTCCGCTCCGGTGATCACAGCGCCCAGCAGCTCCGTGCTGCGGTATTGAAAACTGCCAAACCCATG
>OLVT01003071.1_pt1 | contig 10425 bp, 6 predicted proteins | sample 1673241 | NCBI WGS metagenome assembly OLVT01 (sample SAMEA3178936, study PRJEB25190) | human gut metagenome | biome: human gut; feature: human-associated habitat; material: faeces | place: Austria | collected 2013 | reverse complement strand
AAGCCGAAAATAAAAACAGGATCCAGCACAATATTGACCACTGCCCCCAGCATCACCGACTTCATCGCCACCTTTGCAAAGCCCTGGCAGATGATAAACTGGTTCATGCCGATAGACAGAAGGGCAAAAATCGTTCCCAAAAGATAGATGGTAATATAGTCGTTGGCATAGGGAAAAATGGCCTCACTGGCCCCGAACCACACAAGGAGCCTGTTTTTCAGAAGCAGGGCTGCCGCCATGATAATGAGAGAAATCGCAGAAAGCAGCAGAAAGCAGTTCGCAAGAATCTGAGAGGCTCCCTTTTCGTCCTTCTCTCCCAGGCGTATGCTCATCAGCGGCGCTCCTCCCACTCCCACCAAGGAGCCGAATGCCGTGATGAGCGTTACAATCGGCCCGCAGACGCCGACGCCGGCCAGAGCAGTCTCGCCTATCTCTGGAATATTTCCGATGTACATGCGGTCCACCACGCTGTAAAGCACACTGACAAACTGAGCCAGCATGGACGGAATCGCAATTCTCATAACAAGGAGCCGGACATCATCCCGGCCCAGATCATTTTCTATTTTCATCTTCTGTTCCCCCTTTTGCATTGACATTTATACCCTGTTTCCCCAATCTTGTCAACACAAAAAAATAGCAGCAGAAAACTGCCTTCACTCCCGCTCCTGATTTCGAAGCAAAGGATTCTGCCGACTGCTTTCTTGAGCGAAAGAAAAAAGAATCCTGCCTCGCAGGATTCTCCGCCTGCGGCGGGCCGCAAAAGCGGCATTTTCCTCTCCAACCCAGTGCGATCCCCGCGGAGCGTTTTTATATAACAGGGAACGGAGTTTCCTGCTGTATAAAAAAGTGTGCGCCTTGGCGCACACTCGCGCCGAGCGCGGTTGCCTTCAGGCAATTTTTACCTTGCGCGCGAGTGCGCATCAACGTCATTTTTATTCAATAGGAAATGAAATTTCCTATTGAATAAAAAAGACCGGCACTGATTTCTCAGCCCGGTCTTTTTTATTCGCCTACAGGCCGGTTGGTTGGTTGGAATGGCCTGTATTTGAAAATTTTCTGCACTGCTTTGGAAACATACCTGTAACGGGGTGTAATGCATCAAGGAATTTCGAGTAGCTTGATATGTTGTTATAGTATGTCTTCCGTCTGCCAGAAACAGAAATCATTTTCATCCGTTCAATTAGTTAATGCAACAGACTTATGTTTTATTGCATTTATTTCAAAAAATTTTTAAAATTTTTTGAATCATAGAAATAGGTAAAACCTGAACGGTTTTTATTCTGTTCTATTCTAATATGAAACTTCCGTTCCGTCAAGCTGTACCCCGCAAATTTATTAAATTCTTTTTACAAAACTGTCACCTATCTGGCGATTTTTGTAACATTTTCGTCGCTGGCAAAGCCCGGTATCTGGTAGAGCACCAGCACATCCGTCACCTTCTCTTCCTCAGCCAGCTCTGACAGCTTCTGATTCAGGTACCGCAGATCAGCCATGTACACCCGCTCAAAATAGGGAGCCGCAAAGGCGGCAAAGCAGTGGGCGTAGGAGTCCTTTATGATCAGAAGCCGCCTGTGCCCTGCGGCCTCTGTGTTCACGATTTCTGTCAGCGCGTGGTTGCCGTCCAGAAAAACTGCATACTTGTCTCTGCCTTTAAGCCGTTCCGGCTCATAGAGACTTCCGTGTGCCTCAGGAACGCCGTCGTAAAATACCTCAAACTGGCTGTCCCCATTCCACTCTCCTGCACCGGCAGGCGTCCATACCTCAATTCTGTCAGGGTTCATGGGAATATTTAACTTCGAGTGAATGGTTCCCAGAAACTCCTCTGTCACCACAGTTCTGTCGTATTTTTCCATGTCGGGGGCCTTCTCCCCTATGGAGTCCATCCAGCAGGAAAAGGCGTAGTAGGCTCCCTTCGTAGTCCAGTGATGATCTGTCCTGTAGTACAGTTCCTCCCCGCTGTGCCCGGCAAGCACCTGATCCGGCCTGAGAAGCCATGAGGGCCAGTCCTGTGCCTCTCCTCTCTTCCCTTTTCCGGCAGCATTTTCCCGCCATGCCGCCTCCCGAAGGAGCTCATAAACCTCTGTCTGATCCCAGGGCTCGGCAAAATCGGGCAGCTTCTCTGTCAGAATCTGGGACGCCGACGGTACAAGCATCACCCGGACATGATCCTCCCCCAGGCTTTCCTCAAAACTGCTGACTGCCTTTGCCAGATAAGCGATATTTTTCTGAAGCTGCCCGTTTAGGAGCTTCTCCCTGTCAAACCGCTCAATATAGTACCCGTCCTTCCCAAAATACACGCCGTTTACATCTCTCTTTCCGGCACTTCTCTGGGCCAGCGCCTTTAGAGCCACCAGACCTCCCCTCATCGGAAACTGATCCGAAAGGTACTTCTCATAGTCTTCCCCATAGCTGCCGTCCAGAAAAGCCTCTGGTGTCCATTCCGGCTTCTTCGCCAGATACCGGTTCTCTGTATCCGAAAATACTTTCTCCGGAAGAAAGACCAGGCCGGCCCCAAACACAGCCAGAAATCCCAGAAAAGCAGCTGTGAGCGGCAGTCCCTGCCTTCCTTTTTTCTGTCTGTGCTTTTGCTCTTCTCTCATCCTGCACTCTCCTCTCCCGCAATCCCGCGCCCTTCCTCACCGGTCAGCCAGACATGGCTGCCCTCCCTGTCAGAATCTGAAATACAAAAACGGATTATAGCCGGCATTAACCAGAAAGGCCGTGGAAAATAAAAGCAGAAGCAGGCAGAAGCTAAGCTCCAGCACCTCTCTCGCCCCCTTCTTTTTTTCCAGAAGCTTCATGGCGAAACCGGCTCCAAGGGCCGGAAGTCTCGTTGCCCCCAGAACTGCCGCCCCAAGGAGCAGCAGGTTTGACAGGAAAAGATACACCGTCCTGTCAGTTGCCAGGGGAAGAAAGCTGCCTGCTGCCGTGCGGTAAAATCCAGCCATCTGAGACAGCCAGACGCCGATCTGCCCCATATCCTCAAAGGCAAACAGCACCCATCCCAGAATCACAAGAACCTGTGCATAGAAAATGCCTGCCGCCCGCGGGAGCCTCTCCAGAATTCCTTTCAAAAACAGCTTTTCCGCAAGCAGAAGGACGCCGAAGTACAATCCCCACAGGAGAAAATTGAAGCCTGCGCCGTGCCAGATGCCTGTGAGCAGCCATACAATCAGAATATTCCTCACCTGGACTCTGACCCCTCTTCTGTTTCCGCCAAGGGGAATATAGACATATTCCCTGAACCAGGTGCCGAGAGAAATATGCCACCTTCTCCAGAACTCTGTAATGCTTGAGGCCGTATAGGGGTAACGAAAATTTTCCGGAAAATGGAAGCCGAACATGGCTCCCAGACCTACCGCCATATCTGAATAGCCTGAAAAGTCAAAATAGATCTGCATTCCGAAGGCGAAAATGCCAAGCCAGACCAGAAGAATACTCCGGTCATCTGCAAACATCCCTGAAATTTCGGAGAACAGAGCTCCCGCCTGGTTTGCAATCAGCACCTTTTTCCCGAGTCCTATGCAGAAGCGCCTGACTCCCAGGGAAAACCGAGAGAGACTCTCCTGTCTTGCTGACAGCTCCCGGGCTATCGTGTGATAGCGGACGATGGGCCCTGCAATCAGCTGCGGAAACATGGAAACATAGGCTCCGAAAGCAATCAGGTCCTTCTGCGCCTTCGCCTCTCCCCGGTATACGTCAATGGTATAAGACATGGTCTGAAAAGTGTAGAAAGAAATTCCCACAGGAAGCGCCAGCCCCAGAAGAGGCAGCTGAGTGCCCAGAATCTCGTTTGTGCTCCTGATCAGAAAATCGGTGTATTTAAAAAAGCACAGAAGGCCCAGGTTAATGATGACCGAAGAGGCCACCGCCATCCTGGCCATCCTGATACTCCCCTGCTTCTGAAAATGTTCTACCAGCTGTCCGTGAAAAAAATCCACCAGGGTGGAAAACAGGAGCAGGGTGATATAAACGGGCTCTCCCCATCCATAAAAAACAAGGCTTCCAATGAAGAGAACGCCATTGCGAAGCCTTGTGGGCACCAAATAATAGGCCAGTATCACAGCCGGCAGAAACCGGAATAAAAACAGAAGGCTTGAAAATACCATTTACCCTTCCTCCTGCAAAGGCTGCGGGTTATCCGGGTGACGGAGCCCCCGCGCCTGTTTTCTATTCTGCAAAAAATCCCTCTATCACATCAACGCCGATCTGATTATTTGCCTTTGCCGATTCCAGAGCTGCTTCCTCTCCCTGTTCTTCAGCCTCTGTGTCAGCTGAGCCGAGCATGACAAAAAACACGTATCCATCTTCCTCCAAAACCTGGGATGCCTCCAGCTTGGGAAGATTCATGGGGTACTGCATTCCGTCCGTCAGCTGCTGATCCCTGTAGTCATAGAGGGCAGCCGCAATGTCCTCCTCGTGTCCTGACACTGCCTTAAATCCCATGAATGTTTCCACATGGGCAGAGATCATCGGCCCCTCTGCAATGCAGGCCTCGTACCAGTCTCTGCTGATCCCGTAAATATTTTCCAGCATCTCACTGTCAAGCTCCATGCTGGGAATGTAGCGCTCCCCATATGCTTCCTTCACGGCCGCATAGATTTCATTGAGCTTTTCGTCAGAAGCTTCCGCCTGGGAGCTTCCGGCCTCTTCGCTATCCTGTGTGTCTTCCTCTGTTTCAGGCGCCTCTGTGGTATCCTGCTGTGCAGACTCTTCCATATCCGCTGTCGCCTGTTCTCCGCTTTCTGATGCCGGTGCGCACGCACTCAGGCTCAACGCCGCCAGAACTACGGCCAATACATAGGTTTTCTTCTTCATAATACCCTTCTGCTCTCCTTAATTCATTCTGCATTCTTGTCTCTTCCCAGCTCTTTTCTCTTTTTCCCAGAACCCGCCAGGCAGTATGCCTGTCTCTTTCAGAGAAAGGAAGAAGCTCCGGCCTGTCTGACGCCCGGGCAATTTCCCGCGGTCATACACTTGCCGAATCCAGATTTCTATATTATAATGTAGCCACATGTGAATTACAATTTACTTTTGCTTAAAGAATACTTACGATTTTAGGAGGACTAAACCATGGGATTTGAGTATGTCAGCAAACTTCCCACGCCGGACGAAATCCGGGCCCAGTTCCCGCTGGCTCCGGCTCTGGCGGCAGAGAAAGCCAGAAAAGACGAAGAGATTAAAGATGTGTTTACAGGAAAGAGCAGCAAATTTCTGGTCATTATCGGCCCCTGCTCCGCAGACCGGGAGGACTCCGTGTGTGAGTATGTTTCCCGTCTTGCAAAAGTTCAGGATAAAGTTAAGGACAAGCTGATCCTGATTCCCCGGATCTACACAAACAAGCCCCGGACAACCGGTGATGGATACAAGGGCCTTCTTCACCAGCCAAACCCGGAGAAAAAGCCCGACCTCCACGAAGGGTTAATTGCCATCCGCAAACTCCACATGCGCGTCATAGCGGAAACCGGCTTCTCCACGGCAGACGAGATGCTGTACCCGGATAACCTGACCTATCTGTCTGATCTTTTATCATACATTGCCGTAGGTGCCCGCTCAGTGGAAAACCAGCAGCACCGCCTCGTCTCCAGCGGCGTTGACGTGCCCGTGGGTATGAAAAATCCCACCAGCGGCGCTCTCTCTGTCATGTTAAATGCCGTTCACGCGGCACAGCACGGCCATGAATTTATCTACAGAAGCTGGGAGGTTAAGACAAAGGGCAACCCCCTTACCCACTGTATTCTTCGCGGTGCAGTCAATAAGCATAACCAGTGCCTGCCCAATTACCACTATGAGGATCTGCGCCTGCTCCTGGAGCTCTACTCAGAGCGCAGCCTTGAAAATCCTGCCTGCATTGTAGATGCCAACCACTCCAATTCCAACAAGCAGTATATGGAGCAGATCCGTATTGTGAAGGAAGTTCTGCACAGCCGCCGCCACTCAGACGATATCAGAGATTTTGTCAAGGGCGTCATGATCGAGAGCTATCTGGAACCAGGATGTCAGAAGGTAGGAGAGCACTGCTACGGAAAATCCATCACGGATCCATGTCTGGGATGGGATGATTCGGAACGGCTGCTCTATGATATTGCAGAAAGCATTTAGAAATCGTCTGAATAAAAGACCGGTACAAAAGCTGTCTCTGTGGCGTCAGTCTGTTTTGTACCGGTCTTTTTGCATTCCCCTCGCTATTCCTGTTCTGCCTTCTGCCTGCTGTCCGCCTTTTCGGCAAAGCAGTAGCCTCCCTTTCCCGCATATTTGACAGAATAGAGGGCCTGATCTGCGCAGTCATACAGATGTTTAAATTTCCTTCCGCATTCCGGAACCATGGCAATTCCAATGGAACCGCTGATACTTACCTCCCGCCCCTCTCTTTTATATGTGCGCCGTAAAAGCCCAAGGAGCTTTTCTGCACTGGATCGCACATTCTCCTGTGATTTGATGTCTCTCATCAGAACGATAAATTCATCTCCGCCAAGGCGCCCCACAATATCTGTCTTTCGAAAACTGCTCCTCAGTATCTCGGCAACTTCCCTGAGGACCAAATCTCCCTGTACATGTCCCATTGTGTCATTGATCTCCTTAAAATTATCCAGATCAATCAGAAGAAATGCTGATTTCATGTCCCTGGCTCCGATAGACAGGCTGGCATTTATATTTCTCTCAGAGGCAGCCCGGTTGTAAAGCCCGGTCAGCTGATCCCTCTCTGCCTTATAGAGAAGCTCCAGCTCCTTCTTTTTCTTTTCCTCATTGTTGTGGGAAACCACTACGGCATTCAGCTCATGGCTTTCCGGGAGCTCTGTCAGATATACATTTGCCACACACCAGGAATATCCATGATCCGTACGTCTCCGGTATTCAAGGGAAAATTGGTTTTTCCCCTTGGAGTAAAACTCTTCCTTCAGCCTGTCACAGCTCAGGATATCCGATACCTCCCTGGCATCCTCCTGGTACACGATCTGAGCTACATGCTCCTGAATGAATTCTTCATACTGAATATGCTCTCCCTCCGGAACAGGAATCCGGTTATAGGACAGCAGACGATTGCGGGTCACATTCGTTTCCAGATGAAACACGGACTGTCCTATCATTGCCTCCATATATGCCTTCTCTTTTAAAAGCTGATGCTCCTTCTTTCTCTCCTCTGTCACATCTTCAATGATACCGACAATCTGCCTTGCGCTGCTCTGCAGGGAAAACGGATTAAGAAGCGTAATTTTTTTCCATCGCTCCTCTCCATCAAAAACCGCTGCAGCCCTGCAGATCGTCTCCCTCCTTGTCTCAATGATCTCCTCAAAAGCGCTCAAAAATTTTCCCTTTGATTCCGGACTGATGAAACGCTCTGCAGCATCTTCCAGACTCATTTTCATATTAGCCGGAAATTCTATATCCCAGCCTCCTCTGTTTTTGAAGGTCAGCTCCTGTGTCTCTTTATTGTAGATAAACACCGACAGCCCGCTGTAATCGGCAGAAATCCTTAAAATCTCGTCATCCAGTTCGATTTTCCTCTCAGCCGTAATATCCTGAATGATACCGATAATTTTTCGGTTTCCATACTTGTCGGGAAATGGATTTACAAGGGTCACCCGTTCCCAGATCGTCCCCTTCTCCGTCTGTTTTTTCATGACGCAGGAGGCACTCCTCTTTCCATTTTCCAGAGCCTTAAACATGCCGAGAAATCCTTTTCGCATGCCTGAATCCTGAATCTTCTCTGCCATTCTTTCAGGAATATGTTCCAGTACCCTTCCTCTCCTGCTTCCATTCTGACTGCTGTTCTGAAATACAAGCCTCCTGTCTTCCTGGTTATAGATAAATACAGTGAGGCCGCTCTCCTCCATGGAAATGCGAAAAATTTCATCTTCCAGCTCCAAAGCGTCGAGAATGCGTTTCCTCTCCTGGGAGACATGATAAATATATGACAGAGCTGCGCTGGCAGCTAATCCAAGCATCACGATTATCACGCAACCTTCCCAGTCCGTCCATCCTTTGTCAAGCGTAACAGACAGGTTCCACTGTCCCCCCGGAACAGAAACCGGCTGCTGCACAGCCTGGCTCTCATCCACATTTCCCATAGAAATTGCTGAACTTCCGGATTCTGTCACCAGCTTATATGAATATCCCTTATTTTTTAAATCCTCCCATCCTGCTTCCTTAGATATTTTATCAACGTCCAAGACAGCGCAGGCAAATCCGCAAAGCTTCTCCTTCTGCCCCTGAACCGTAAAAATCGGAGATACCAGGATAGAGACTGCTGACAGCTTTTCCGTTTCCAGTGGAGTCCCCAATACGTTTTCTTTTCTTTCTTCTGCAAGACTCCTGAGCTTTTCAACTTCTGCCCTTACACCATTCTGCGATGCAGACTGAGGCAGTACATTCTTCGGATACTGATATATTTCCCCGCTCCCTGTGACAAGAATTTCTGAAATTATGCCCCTTCCTGTGCCGGCCAGTGACATGATCTGATTAAATTCTTCCTCCGTCATCTTTCCCTTTGATGACTGAACTGCCGCCTTCATGACATTCGTCCGATCTGCCGCATCTTCTGTCACTGTCTCAAAACGTTCTGCATATAATTTTGCCAGATGCTTCGCATTTTCCTTCAATATGTACTCTGTTCTGTATAAATAAATTCCTGAAAGAATAACGGTTATAAAAATTCCGCATAGTAAAATAGGTGCGTGAAACGGCATTGTCCTGATAACTGCACCTTCTTTTTTCTTCATTGTTTCACTCATCTTCTGACCGCCCGCCCAATAGATACTCTCTCTTCCTTATTCCGTTATGTAAAATATGCACCGGAGTGTGGCTCCCAAAAGACCAGCGCCCACGCATCGTGTACATCCCTGAATCTTTCTGTATCCGGGAGACGAAATTTTCTGCGGTATGCGACAGCCTCTCTGTTTCCTATCCAGGCAAAAAGCCGCTCTGTTATCTGTGCAGCCTAAAAAACCGTACCCCAAAAAGACAGGCAGAAGTTCTGTCTGTCCCGACTGTTTCAGAAAACAGCACTGCTCTCAGCAGCTTATTTTAAAATCTTATTTTCTCTGAAGTATGATAAAATTCTGTCTACCAGACATTATAGCACGATAAATCACCGGCGTAAAGAGCAGAAAAATCACCTCTGTCCAGAGCTTTTCTTCCCCTGTATGCTGTCTTTTCACCCAAAGTACATCCCTGCATATATTATATTAAAACAAAACATGAAGGATTTATTTATGTGTAATAGATGCAATCAAAATCCATGCCAGTGCGGACGCCCATGCCCGCCTATTTTTCCGCCGAACCCATGCCCGCCTGGTACCTGCCCTCAGCCAATCGCCATCGGGCAGACCATCACAGGGCTTCCCGGGACAGCCGCCAATGTATTTAACAGCGGCACTCCCTGCCGGCCCATTCTGAACTTTACAATTCCTCAGGGCGGAACCGGACCGACCGGACCTCAGGGGCCTCAGGGACTCCAGGGACCGGCAGGGCCTCAGGGACCTCAGGGACCTCAGGGGCCTCAGGGACCGGCAGGACCTCAGGGAGCCCAGGGGCCGGCAGGACCGGCGGGCGCTACCGGCGCCACAGGTGCCACAGGACCGACCGGCGCACCCGGACCAGGACTTGACACCGCTACTGCCTATAATCCCACTGTCACTTATGCTGAAGGGGATATTGTTTACTTCAACGGAAGCATTTACCGTGCTGCCAGAAATGGAATTTTAGCTACACCGGGAACTAACTCTGGCTTTACACTGCTCTCTGTTGCCGGACCGACCGGCGCTACAGGTGCTACCGGCGCCACAGGGCCGACCGGCGCCACGGGACCGACCGGCGCCACGGGTGCAGACGGAGCAGCAGGAGCGGCGGGCGCTACCGGCGCCACAGGACCGACCGGCGCTGCAGGACCGGCAGGTGCCGCAGGTGCTGACGGCGCCACAGGACCGACCGGCGCTACAGGTGCTACCGGTGCCACAGGACCGACCGGCGCTGCGCCTCCATTTAATGGCCTGTATGCGACCAATGTTCCCAGCCAGTCACCGGCTTCCGACGGAACTGCCCTTACCTTCGACACAAACCAGTTAGAGGAGGGCACCGCCGTCACCCACACAGCCAGCAGCGGTGATTTTACCATCAATGAGGCCGGCGTATATCTGATTTCCTATTCGGTTATCGGAACCAACACAACCGCCACCGGCGAGGCGAAGGTGGAGCTTCGGGAAGACGGCACTCAGATTCCTGGAAGTGCAAAATCAGGAACTATCGCCGCTACCAGCAACACAACCACCCTGGCAGCCTCCGTACTCATCAGCGTAGCCGCAACTGCTACAATCACTCTGGTTATGATTGGAACCGGCTTCTCCTTTACGGATGCCGGACTTCTGATTCAGAAGATATCAGATACACCGTAAAAACTGGATATGTACCCAGCGGAGGGACAGCCGC
>OLVT01003063.1_pt1 | contig 10460 bp, 13 predicted proteins | sample 1673241 | NCBI WGS metagenome assembly OLVT01 (sample SAMEA3178936, study PRJEB25190) | human gut metagenome | biome: human gut; feature: human-associated habitat; material: faeces | place: Austria | collected 2013 | reverse complement strand
AAACGACACAGATATACGCCCGCATTACCAATAACAAGATAAGTAACGATATGCAGGGGCTTGACAAGAAGTTTGTCGGAATTGAAAAAATCTACAAAGAAGTATCTATGAAATAGGTATATAGGGGGACTTATCACAATTTGTGATAAGTCCCTTTATGCTTTTAATTACTCACCATTAAATAATAACATTATGGACTTACAAATCATCCAAAACAAGATTTATGAAATCAGAGGTTGCCGGGTTATGCTCGATAGTGACCTTGCGGCACTTTATCAGGTGGAAACAAAAGCGTTGAAACAGGCTGTGAAACGTAATATAGAACGTTTCCCGGAAGATTTTATGTTTGAACTGACAAAGGAAGAAGTCGAATGTTTAAGGTCACAAATTGTGACCTTAAAGAATAATCCCGATGAAACGGAAGAAGAAACCAGTTCAAAACGTGGTAAGCATACTAAATATTTGCCCTATGTTTTCACGCAAGAGGGAGTAGCCGCCCTGTCCGGTGTACTGCGCAGCCCTATTGCCATACAGGTGAATATTTCTATCATGCGGGCATTTGTAGCCTTGCGTCAAATGATTACAGGTTATCAGGAGTTACTAAAGCGCATTGAAGAACTGGAAGAAAGTACGGATGCACAATTCAGCGAGGTTTATCAAGCACTTACCCAGCTACTAAGCAAGCCTGAACCGAAGCCACGCAAACCGATAGGATATAGAACCTATGACGAATAACGTTTAAAGGTATTCGGTTGTCTAAGGGGTGTCACCAGTGATACCCCTTTTTCAGTTCCCTAAAGTAATGTATCTCAATCACAAATTTTAGCAAAGTTACAGCCCGGTGGGGACAAATACCAAATCCGAGCCCTTCCGGTTTTCTAAAAAATCTCCACACCTACGGGTCGTATTTTTTGAAAAGATATGGTTGAAGTCCCCGCCAAACTGTGGGTGTCCGGCAAAATTTCTTATTGTTTAATTTAAATTTCAGTAGTCATGAAAACAACAGAATTTACCATGCCGGAAATCACTATCTCTTATAAAGACAATGTAAAAGCATCCGAAAGGGTGAAAATACTCTCATCTGAAACGTCCTACTCTTACCTGAAACCGTTCTATGCCGAATGTATGGAACACCACGAAGAAAGTTATGTAATGTTCCTCAATCGGGCAAATAAGGCTTTAGGCGTTTCCCTTATCTCTAAAGGCGGCATGGCTGAAACTGTAATGGACGTGAAAATCATCCTGCAAACCGCCCTGAAAGTCCACGCTTCGGGGATAATCCTCTCACATAACCACCCATCGGGCAACCTGCGTCCGAGTGAACCGGACAAGCAAATCACCTCAAAAATAAAAGAAGCCTGCAAGGTCTTGGATTTACACCTGTTAGACCATATCATCCTGACAGAAGAAAGCTATTATAGTTTTGCAGACGAGGGGCTTATCTAAGCCCTTTTTTTGTTACTGGCAACAAAAACACAATATCCTATTTTTAAAATAAAACCATTTTTCCAGTTTCTCCTATTGTAAATCTTCCTCTTAGGCAGTCCCCAGCCGGAGCAGTCATTATCGTCTCACATAGGCAAAGGTATTTCCGTGTTCTTCACGTCTTTGCAAGGTCAAGCCCTAAAGGGTTTAAACAAAAATCTTCCTGTTGTACTTCGTCCAAAGAGTATTTTTCTTTAAAATCTTGCAAAGCCTAAACACTACCCTTTAAAGCCTATATGAAACGAAAACGACCGCCCCGACCGGAAACGCATAAAAAAAAAGTCAGATTTACGAGAAACAGGAAAAAAGGTTATGAAACTTCAACTCCCTTACCTCTCAAATCCGCATAAATTTTAAAAGACACAGAATTATGGAAACAGTAACATTATCAGAAGCAAGAGTTTATGTAGGTACTTACAACAAATATAACAACGGTTCACTTTTCGGCAAGTGGTTAGACCTGTCCGACTATTCAGATAAGGACGAATTTATGGAAGCGTGCCGGGAACTGCACAAGGACGAGCAAGACCCGGAATATATGTTTCAGGACATCGAGAACATACCCGAAGCCCTGATTTCCGAAAGTTGGCTTTCTGAAAAGTTCTTTGAGCTTCGGGATGCCATCGAGAAACTAAGCGAAACCGAGCAGGAAGCGTTTTTCGTATGGTGCGACCACCACAACAGCGATATAAGCGAAGAAGATGCGGACGACCTTGTTTCTTCCTTTGAGGACGAATATCAGGGAGAATATAAAGACGAGGAAGATTACGCCTATGAAATCGTAGAGCAATGTTACGACCTGCCGGAGTTCGCAAAGACCTACTTTGATTATTCGGCTTTTGCCCGTGATTTATTTATAACTGATTACTGGATGGATAACGGTTTTGTTTTCCGTTGCGCCTGATTACTAACCGGGTGGAGCAATCCACCCGCAACACACCAAGACAATGAAAGTAAATAATAAGATAGCGACTTTTTTACGATGGTTCACACTTGCTTTTATCATCTATCAGGCAGCCACCAGCACCGCCGGAATGTGGATAGCCCTAATCATAGGCTTTTTTATTATCCGGTTCGTTCTCCGGCTGTTTATCTCCGCCGTTTACCTGTTTTGTATGGCGATTATTTTCATTGTGTTGCTCTCATTTTTGATTATCAGATAACTCATTATAAATTATAACGATATGGAAACTTTAAACAAAAACGGGGTAAGCATTACCCAAATACCGGGAGAAGAAAAATATGTGAAATGCTGTTTAGGCGCATTCAGGGGACAGATTTATTTCCAGTATGATTATCGCCATACAGATATGGAATTGTTCAGCACAGTGGCTAAAACGCTTGAGGAATGCCGCAAACAGCGGGATGAATGGATAGCGAAAAAAGAAAAGAAACAATAACGATATAAATAAGTACATTTATGAAAACGACAGAAGTAAATAAAAAGATTATCGGCAGACGTTGCAAGTGCATATTTACCGGATTGTTGGTAACGGGTGTTATCGAGGACACCACAGAGGATAAATACACGGTCAGCGTGAAAGTACGTTTCGATACGCCGCACCAGTGGGGTGATGAACTTTATTCTTATGACTGGTCTTTCGGACGTAAGGCGGACGGTTCCGGTTCATTGAAGTATTTGGAACTACTACCCGACAAAACGACATTTGATGCAATGATAGTTACTTTCGGCGAAGCCATCGACACACTGGACGGTATTTTCGAGGATGTAAAAACGTGGGGTGTCTGTTCGCTGAAAGGCTGGATAGATAGTTATGAAAGCACCCGTTTTACGCCCATAGACGTAGATAAGGCGGTTATAACGAGCGAATATAACATGGAATGTGTAAAAGAATGGCTGGAACATAACACACCCGTAAAGAACATTTTAATCGGTTAATGAAGAACGGCGGCAGATTTGCCGCCACTACTTTCTTTCAGTGAGCCGGAGCGGGCAAAGAAAGGTAGCAAAGAAACCTCTCTTTATTCCCTATTAATTATTGTATCTCTTTAATTATCAACTTAAATATATTAACTTTGCAAAAAATAAGAACAACTAAAAAAAATAAATATGGAAGATTTCCACGTTGAAAAAAGAAAAGCTCCTAATAGCGATTATCTGAATGTTTCCATTGGGGATGAAACTCAAATTGCAGATGTTCAAGCGGCAATAAGTACAATAAAACAAGTTCGCAAAGTTAATATAACTGCTAATAGTCAGTTAGAGCTAACTGTTTATCCTAAAAAAATGTATTCTATTGATACTGTGGAGAAAGAAGTAAATTCTTTTTTAGAGCAATATTCTCCCGGAAAAGTAGCTGACCCTAAAATTGAAGCAAATCTAATATCAGGAGATATTAGTGAGAAATCGTATCAACAAATAACAAGTGCTATATTTAAATATGGGAAAAATATGGAGAAAACACCATCTTCATATAAAGGTTTTGGAGAAGAGGATTTTAGAAACCTTTTTTTACCTCATCTAAATTCTATTTCAACTTCAACCACCACAACAGGGGAAACATTTAATAAAAATGGAAAAACCGATATTTTAGTTCAAAATACAGATGGTGAAAATCTGTTTATTGCAGAATGCAAATTATGGAAAGGAGAAGCATTATTAAAAGAAGCCATAGACCAGCTATTAGATAGATATGTAACGTGGCGAGATAGCAAACTTGCAATAATTGTTTTTAATAAAGATATGAAAGATTTTTCAGGGTTAATAGAAAAAGCTCATTCGGCTTTGAAATCTCATTCTAAATACAAAAGAATGGAAGAAACGAATGATAATACTAATCAAGTTTTTATATTTAAACATCCGCAAGATGAAAATAAAGAAGTTAAAGTGGCACTATTGTTATTTAATTACTATGCTAACTAAGAAATGTTTTTTTATTTGTCAAGAAATAAAAGTAGTCCGCTGGATAATATCCAACGGACTACCTACTATAACATTACGCTTTGTGTAATCATTCCAATTCTTCACCCCACAGTTCCACATCGGTAGGGATATTTTTCAGTTCAAATGCAGTGTAAACCCAAAAGAGAGCGAGAAATACAAGGTATGCAACCCATGTTTCCATTTTTATTCCCCCTGATCTTCCTTACTGTTATCATTATTAAAGGAAAACGTAAGTTGTACCACCTGCCCGAAGCTATCCTGAAAATACACATCTACCGTTTGTTGGTCGGTGGATGCAGAGGTATAGTAAAGCCGGAATGTTTCACCCGGAAGCGGGTAAAGGTCATTCGGCAGTAGAACCGTCCCATCGGACATTTTCAGCGTTCCCGCCCCGTCCGGCTGGAAATAGCGGATGAAATACTTCGTTTCCTCATATCGTCCGTCCCGGTGAAGTTGACAGCGTATTTCCGCCGTTTCGCCCACTTTTAATTTCTTCGGTACAGGCATCGTTTCGATATTGAACGGGTAAGACTGCTGTATATCCACGTTGTCACTACACGCACCTACCAATAACAAGGCGGCCACCATGTAGCATCCTGTTAGTATCTTATAAATTAAATTTCTCATATACCTTAATATATAATTGGTTAGTTTATCACATTATAAATTTCAGCCCGATACCGAACTGTGTATGGAACTTTCCGACTGAAGAACCGAACAGGCATCTTTCCCATGCGTTAATCAGGAACACCACCCGGTCGGTAATGTAAATTTCCAGTTCCAGCGTCAGCGCACCGCCATAGACAAAACCGTCCTTATCCGTCAGGGTAGAGCCATCGGGCAGCAATTTATCGCCCCAGTTGCTTGTTTCATACCCGGCAAGTGCAGACAATCCCAGCGAAAGGAAAAAGGTTTTCTTCCGGTCTGAAAGGAAATTCAAATAGTAACCGCCCTCACCTGTAAACTGGCTGACTGGTATCTGCAAATCTTTGTAGGGGTAATGCTTTTCGAGGTATTCCCCGCCGATAACCCACCTGTTCCCGTTTTTGGTATAGGTACTCATGGCAGTGCCGAAGTAATAAGCGAAATCACTTTTACTGTTCCAGTGAACGCCATCCACCATGCCGCCCGTGACCTGCAAACCTTTCATTCCCGGCAGACATCTTTGTGCGTGTGCCTGGTTAAAAGTCAGGCACAGCACAAAAAGGGATATAATACAACATATCTTTTTCATGTTCATTTGATTTTAAGTTCGTTAATCACTTTGGCTGCCACTATATCCGAATTTTCCACCCGGATAGTTTGGTGTCTGCCCCCGTTCTTTTCCACCAGTTCGATAACTAATATTTTATCGTCAGGGATGGTGAACTGCGGAACGATGTACACGGTGCGGACGGTACTTTTACCACCGATAACCAGTATTTCGTTATAACTCCGTACCGGGTCAATGACCGTTTCCTGAATAGCCGTTCTTTTGGCTACTTTCTTATCTACAATCTTAAAGCGGATAAAATCGGTATCAAACGGCACGTTTGAACTGTTCTTTACCTGTGTATGGAAGTAGAACAGCCCGTTATGTGAATAAATCCCTTTTACCAAGAACTGCACCCCGAAACGCTTGCATCCCAAATGCTTTATTTCCCGGTCATTGTTCTTGTAGATGGACTGCATAATCAGCCTTACCAAAAGCGGGCTTTCGTTACCCAGTTCACGGAAATAGATGTTCATCCGGGTATGGCTGAAATCCGTTGTGTCCTCATTCTCCAAGAAGTCTTTCATTTCGATGTTTAGCATTTCCGGTTCATGTGCGTACTTCGCATTAAAAGAATAAAAACTGCCATCCTCACAGATAACGGAAAAATTGGTTTCACCGGGAAAGCCCTCTGTCGTAGCTTTCACCCTGACAACATTTTCCGCCCCGTCCGCTTTCCCGGCAATAATGTAGTTACTGCCTAAATCCACGTACTTAACGGCAGACGGGAAAATGATATGTACCGTTTTGGCAAATGTCACCTGCACGCCGTAAGGTGTCACCATTTGGCGGTAAGGGAGTTTCTTTGTAATGCCCTGATACAAATCGTTACTTTGTGCTTTCATTGAAACCACGCCCATGATAAGAGCGAATAAAATCATTAACTTTTTCATTTGGATTGAAATTTTTGTGGTTGATAAATAAATTACTGTTGTTTGGCGTAAAGCATCACCTGATAGTTCGCTTTCAGGTGTACTTTTACCGTTCGGAATTTCTTTGCAAGGTATTGCGACCCGCCCTGCATCAAGCCCCTTGTAATATCCATTGCGACCTGCTGCCCGGCACTTTGCGCAAAAGAAATGCTTGTTCCCAGCCCAGCACCAATGTTCGCCATCGCTTCTTTGGCTGCTTCCTGTTCCAGTGACGAGGGAACGGAAAGCCCCTTTTGCCCGTCACTGTCATAAACGGCAAGTTCCACCGGAATAATGTTACCCGCATATTCAAGCGAGGACACCAGTATGTCGAGCCGTTCCCCCTGAACTTTGGCACTTCCCGATACAAGGCTGTTTTTCGGGACAATGACGTTTCCCGCTTGCAGTGGTTCTAACAGCCGGAGCTTGACGGTCTGCCCGTCCATAAGTGTTTGGTCGTTATGAACACACGCCCGAATAGTGTTCTTTCCCATCGAATAGCTGCTGCCGACCGCCGTATTAAACCCGTAATTGCGTGGCTTGCTGTATTCGGCGATAAATTCGACATTGCTCATAGGCTGCTGCAATCCTGAAACCGTCCTGTCCGATACCGATTTTACAGGTGTGGCGTTTCCACTTCCCTGAACGGGTGCGGATGGCGAAACCTGTGCAATCTGTCCCGGCTGTGAACTTTGCCCGTTCTGTCCGTTCATGTATTTTGCCGCCAGTTCGTAGGACTTTTCCATAAGAGCCACCTGTTCATCCATGCTGCCCGCACCGTTTTCTTTCGCATCGAGCCGGGCAGTCAGTTCTTCCACCTGCCGTTTAAGTTCCTCTTTCTCCTTGTCCTCTTTCGGTGTTTCGTAGAAACTGCCTAACTGACGGTTCATATCCCGGTAAGCTGCCGCCGAAGACTGGATAGAGGAACGGCTATTGTTCGGCGCACCCGCCCCGAAGTCTATTACATTGGTTTTCGGTTTTTCCGCCGGAGCATCATCTATCAGGGTCAAATCTTCCCCGTTCCCGTTTTCCTCTCCGAGTGAAAAGGCAAAATCCTGCAAGGAACGCATCTTGTCCGCCTGTTTGTTCTCCATCTGTTCCTGTTCGTAAGCTGTCTTTTTATCGCTGATTATCCCGTCCCCTTTGGGTTGCGGAATGTCGGCGTTAAAGCCGCCCACGCTTTCCACCTTTGCTTCGTCTTTATCGGACGGTGCAAAAATCAGGTACATAGACCCTAAGAAAACCAGTCCCATAAGCGGGTAAACCAACATCTTCTTTCGTTGCTGTATCTGCTGCGGGGTCAGTTCCTTTTTTTCCTTTCCCTGTTTTTCAGGTTCTTTTCCCGTTGCCGTTTCCGGTGCGGGAACTTCATTCTTCACTTCTTTTTCTTCCATTGTCTGACTGATTAAAAATGTTCGTACTGTCTTTACTTTGTAGCTGCAACTGCCTGATGTGCTCTATTCGTATGGTTTCGCCATCCTCTTTGCCTATCCGGTAAATGGATGATACCGTAAAGTAGATGGATAGCCCGCCGAAGAACAGGAGCATAAGCAGGATTACCGCCAGCCTTATTTCCGGTGTCATGCGCCCGCACAGGTGGCGAAGTTTTTCATCCGCCCAGTCCTGTACATGGGTAACTGCCTGATTCACCGGAGAGAGTATTTTCCGTATCATGGCTTACCGCTTTATGGTGTTCAAATCCTTATTCTCCGTTATCTCGAAACTTTCCATGATAAAGCCGTGCGGGTTATTGTCCGAGCGCACAGCGTTCAATAACCGGCAACGGGTGACAAGGCTTCTTTCCGTCACGCTGCTTTCACGGATAATCATTTGCCGGGCATAGGTAGACACCGCATACGGGTACACATCGAAATTGCATGAAACGCTGTCTATCCGTATCGTTTGGCTGATATTGCCCGATATGATACGGTTGTAATACCCTTTTTCCGAGAGGTCACGGTAATAGTTAAATGCGCTCTTATCGGCAAGGAACAGCGACCGTTTGATATTGCTTTCGATAGCGTTCTTATCGGGTGAGAGTGTGAAAAAGAGTTCGTGGAAACGCTTCACGTGTTCTCTTGCTTCAACCGGACGGTTTTGCGAGAGGTCTTGCGAAAGCGCAAGCATCAACGATTTGCCACCGTCCAGCACATAAATCTTCTGCCGTTGCGCTTCGGCAAACGTGTAGGAGTTCCAAACGGCATAACCTGTTATCAGGGTACACATCACGACAAACACAATACCGAAAAGCCGTATCTGTTTGAAACTGGTTTCAATGTTCTTTAAACTTTTAAATTCCATCTTGATTTTTATTTATTGGTTACCTTTGATTAGTTTACCGCCGACCCTGCCGCCAGCGTTTCCGGTTGCTGCCCCGGCTACCGCACCGACACCGCTACCCGCTTTGTTAGCCGCACTGTTTATATTCCGGCTCATGTTACCCATTCCGCCCGCCTGAATAATCCAGTTCGATACGGTGGGGATGGTGAAGTAACCGACAATGCCGATTATCATAAAAATTATGTACACGCTATTGCTGCTGTCCGGTATGAAATTGGGGTCTGATAGTTCCTGAATATCCTTTTGGAGCATAAGCACCTGTATTCGGGCAAGAATGGAACTGAACAGGTCGGAAACGGGCAACCACAGGTAAACGGAAATGTACCTTGTTATCCATTGGGTCAGTGTCGCCTGAAAGCCATCATACACGCTGATGGCAAAGGCTATCGGACCCAGTATGGCAAGGACAATCAAGAAAAAGGTTCGGATAGTGTCTATCACAAGGGCTGCCGCCTGAAAGAGCAGTTCCAAAAGTTCCCTGAACCAGTCCCGGACGGATTGCTTGATATTATGTGCCGCCCTATCCATATACATGCCGCCCATCGTGGCTATGTCTTTGGCAGACCACCCCAGTTCATCTATCTGCTTGTCAAACGCTTCATCCGAAACAAGATAAGCCGTTTCCGGATTGCGTACCATCGCTTCATATTCCAGCTTGTCCTTTTGTTCCCGGTAAGCGTTCATATCAAAAGTTTGCGTTTCGAGCATATTGTTACAGCCCTTGACTACTGGCGACATCACGCTGTTAATCGTACCCAGTACGAATGTGGGAAAGAACATAATACAGAAGCCAATCACAAAAGGACGCAGAAGTGGGTAAACGTCTATCGGTTCGGCACTGGCGAGCGACTGCCATACTTTGGCAGCCACATAGAACAATGCGCCCAGTCCCGCTATTCCTTTGGCTACCCCCGCCATGTTCCCGCATAAAGGCATCATATCCGTGTATAAACAACGGAGTATCTGATGCAGGTTATCAAATTCGATTGCTAATAACATACTTGTCTGTTTTTAGAGGTTACCAGTAACGTTCATCCACCGAGCCGTAAAGAGCCATTACCCGGTCGGTGTCCTTTTTCTTTTTCGCCCGCAGGTAGGAAACGGAAATATTCTTGCGGGTATAATAACTCACCAAGTCCCGATAGTTCCTGATGGCGTTATACGTCCGGTCGATTACGTCCATCCGTTCCTTGTCCGACATGGAAAGCCCGTTGATGTTCACCACGCTTTTCATTTCTTCCAGCACATCGGAACTTTCCTGCAACAGTTGTAAGTATTCGATAAACTCCCTCGTATATTGGGTAACGTATGTTCATAATGTCGTTTATTCATTTTATCGTTCTATGATTTATTGTTACATCAATTCAACCCAAAGATGTGCGGGTTCTATAGTAATTGATATTATCCCTACTAATGGAGCGGATAAAAGGAAGTTTTTCCCCTTTGCCCCTTATTTTCCTGTGACAAATGTGATAAAGCGATATTTTTATCCCTACTTTCCCGCCATAATTGGTATAAAAGGGTATTCTTTCCCTTATTTTCCCTATTTATCGGGGATAATGAAGAT
>OLVT01003049.1_pt1 | contig 10491 bp, 9 predicted proteins | sample 1673241 | NCBI WGS metagenome assembly OLVT01 (sample SAMEA3178936, study PRJEB25190) | human gut metagenome | biome: human gut; feature: human-associated habitat; material: faeces | place: Austria | collected 2013 | reverse complement strand
AGAGGGTGGAAACCGCAGGTGTCTACCCTCTTGTGCGCCCGCGCGGCGGCAGTTCACGTACCCCGCTCAGCCGGTGCCGGAAAAGGCTGCTCTCAATACTCGCGGTAAACTGCCTTGACCACGCCCAAAATCTGGCATCCGGTGCCGTTGATCGGCGGATACGCCGGATTCTCCGGCATGAGCCATACGCCGTCCGGCGTGATGTTGAGCGTCTTGCAGGTAGCCTCATCCTCGAGCAGCGCGATCACGATGTCGCCGTTGCGCGCCTGTATATCCTGCCGGATAATGACCAGATCATCATCCATAATTCCCACGCCAATCATCGAATCGCCGCGAATACGCAGCGCGTAATACTCGCCGCCGCCCGCTGCCGGCTCGAACGGCACATAGCCGATATGCTCCTCTACCGCGAGGATCGGCATACCGGCGGTGACGCGGCCCAGAATCGGCACGCGCGGCACCATGGAAGGGCCGCTGACCGGCGTCAGCGCACGCGATTTATGCTCATTCGGCTCCAGATAACCGGCCTCCTGCAGCTTTTTCAGGTGCGCATGCACGGTGGACGGCGACCGCAGTCCCATCTCTGCACCAATCTCACGCACCGAAGGCGGATAGCCGTGTTCAAGGGAATAACTGCTTATATAATCCAGTATCTGCTGTTGTTTGGCGGAAATCTTCTTCATTTTCGGCACTCCTCGCTGTTTCCGTCGGAACATACGTTCGTAATTTTATCCTTATTATACCGCAATCCGCTGCAATAAGCAAACATTTGTTTGCATTAACCTGTACGAATTTTCCGCGTTAATCGACACTATTCTTCAATTTATCCATTTTTCTGCCACCGTGTTGAAAAATAACGCAGTTTCATCACCGCATTGCTTGTATTTTACATGATTTTGTTATATCATATAAACAGCAAAAGTATTGATTATTGCGGGGCAGACGCATTCTGCCTTAACTCGCAGGGAGGTTTTTATATGACCATCAAGACCGATCTCGGATATATCGACATTACCAACGAGGTGCTGGCCGGCATTGCCGGTTACGCAGCATCCTCCTGCTTCGGTGTCAAAGGCATGACCATCCGCTCCATGTCGGACGGACTGGCACACCTGCTCGGACTGGAAAACCAGTCGCGCGGCGTAAAGGTCACCGAGGCTGTGGACGGCGGTGTCAACATCGACCTGCACATTGCAGTCGAGCACGGCGTGAATATTGCCACCGTCTGCCGCTCTATCATCGGCGAGGTACGCTATCATGTTGAGCGCCTGACCGGTGTGGACGTGAAGAACGTCGATATCTATGTAGAGAGCATCAAGGCGGACTGACACCTATAGGGGACTTCGCAAGTCCCCTATATACGGAAGCCAGTTCCGTAGAAACTGACTTCCGATACCCGAACGACGCGCCCCAAGGGCGCTGAGTCGGAGTAACAAAACCCACGCTCATGTCGCGGGTTTTGTTGCGGCATAACGCCGCTGTTTGAATACCGCGGTACAACCGCGGACGTCTGCGGACGGAACCAATGACTCGGATTGCCCTAAGGAAATCCTGTCATGCGGTTACGGTTTGCAAGCAAACCGAAATCTTATTACGCGCAACTGCGCGGTTACTTTTAGGAGAGTTAGATAAATGGCAGATCAGAAAATCAACGGTGCGCTGTACCAGTCCATGGTGATCGAGGGCGCACTCGCCATTGCAGAAAAGAAGGAACAGGCAAACGAACTGAACGTATTCCCGGTACCGGACGGCGATACCGGCACGAATATGTCCATGACGATGGGTTCCGCAATGGCTGAGATGGAAAAGCTCGCCGAGCCGACCCTCGCCAAAGCGGCGGATGCGACCGCTTCCGCGCTGCTGCGCGGCGCGCGCGGCAACTCGGGTGTTATCCTGTCGCTGCTGTTCCGCGGCATGGCGAAAAAGCTGCGCGAGACCGACGAGGCCGACGGCCGCACACTCGCGCTGGCGCTCCGCGAGGGCGTAGACACCGCCTACAAGGCGGTTATGAAGCCCGCTGAGGGCACCATCTTGACCGTATCGCGCGTTGCGGCACAGCACGCGGTCGAACTGTGTCAGGCCGAGCCGACGCTCACTGCAGAGCAGGTTCTGGCAGCGATCATCGAGCAGGGCCACACCGCACTTGAGGAAACCGTTCATCAGAATCCGGTGCTCGAAAAGGCAGGCGTGGTTGACGCCGGCGGCTTCGGCTTTATCACCATCTTCGAGGGCATGCTGGACGCGCTGCGCGGCATCCACAAGGAACGTGCTGTTGCGGCAGAGCCGACCAAGTCCACCGCAGACTTCGCTGCGATCAACGACGAGGACATCACCTTCACCTACTGCACCGAGTTCATCGCATCCCGCAAGGACAAGGCACGAAATGTTGCTCGTCTGCGCTCCATTCTGAACGAGATCGGCGATTCGCTGGTTGTTGTCGAGGATGATGATATCGTCAAGGTACACGTTCACACCGACCAGCCGAACAAGGCGCTCGAGGAGGGCCTGAAATTCGGTCCGCTGCTGACCGTTAAAATCGAGAACATGCGCGAGCAGCATACCGCCAAGGTAATTGAGGGCACGGCGGACGCGCCCAAGGAGCGCGTGATCGTCCCCGCAGAGAAGAAGTTTGGCTTTGTAGCCGTTGCTGCCGGTGAGGGTCTCAAAACCCTGTTCACCGACCTCGGCGCAGACGTTGTGGTACAGGGCGGCCAGACCATGAACCCGTCCACCGATGACATTCTGCACGCTGTCGATGCCGTTCCGGCGGAAATCGTTTTCGTGCTGCCGAACAACAAGAATATCATCATGGCTGCCGAGCAGGCGGTTCATCTCTCCGAGGAGAAAAAGGTGATCGTCGTGCCGACCAAGACCATCCCGCAGGGTATTTCGGCCATGCTGGCGGTCGATCCGGAAGCCGAGCAGGACAGCGAGCTGGCGCTTGCTATGCTGGACGCGGCAAAGCACGTCCGCAGCGGTCAGGTGACTTACGCGGCCCGCGACAGCGAGTTTGACGGCAAGAAGATCAAGCAGGGTGAGTATCTGTCGCTGTGCGAGGGCAAGCTGTGCGCCAACGGCAAAGAAACCTCGGTCATCAAGAAGCTGGCGCGCGAGATGGTATCCGACGACAGCGCGTTTGCAACCGTTATCTTCGGCGAAGGCGTTACCGAGGAGCAGGCCGCTGAGGTTGAGAACCTGCTGCACAAGGAAAATAAGGAGATGGAGATCAACGTCATCGACGGCGGTCAGCCGGTTTACTACTACATCATTTCGGTAGAGTAAACCGTCCGGAAAGCATAAAAAAGCATCGAGAGAAGCTCTCTCGATGCTTTTTTCGTTAGGTTTTACTGAATAAACTCTGCCGCCATGCCGAACATCGCCTGTGCATCCAGACCGGTGTCGAAGCCGCTGATAAGATACGTCACGCCGTCCTGCTCCCAGAGCACGGACTGGAACATTTTATCCTCCACCTCGTCCGAGCCATAGCTGATAACGAGTTCGCCGTTCTTCTCCTGCTGCTTTTCCTCGTCGGACTTCTCGTAGTCGTCCGGTACGAAGCGGTAGTGCGCATCGCGATAGGTCAGCGTAACGCCGTTTACCTCGGTGGTCGTTGCCGGAACCGGATTTTTCTTCTCGCACTCGCTGAACACGGTGTAGCTCTTATGTGCGGACAGATTCAGCTCCGCGCCATTCTTCGTGTAGGTTGCGTCCACCTCGGCGATTTTCTCCGTTTCACCCACACCATTCCGTGCGGTGGTATCCACATCAGAGCCGTAGCTGAACGTATACTCGCCAATCTTGTCCGGCAGCGTGAACACTACACCGGCATCAGCCAGATGCGCCTGCGTGCTCGACAGATCCAGCCGCTGGTCAGACCAGCCCTCACTGAAAATGCCGCCCATGCCGCCTGCCGCAAATGCGCCGGTCACCGCAATCGCAGCGACAGCGGCAACCGCCACAAAGCGTTTGCTCCACAGATGACGCTTGCGTGCCGGTGCATTGTTCAGTGCGAATTTGACGCGCGCCTGCATCGAATCCGGTGCATGCAGCTCATCTACACACTGATGCAGCATTTCCTTGATTTCACGTTCCATTTTGATTTCATCCATGATTTGCAGCCTCCTTCGGCTTCCGTTCTTCGGTCAGCGCCTGCCGCAGATGACGGCGAGCGGAAAAAAGGCGGGATTTCACCGTTCCCTCGGTCACGCCGGTCGCCTGCGCGATCTCGCGCACCGAGCGATCATCGAAGTAATACAGCACCACGGTCACGCGGCGTTTTTCGTCCAGCGTATCGAGTGCGGCATACAGGCGGTGCTGCTCATCCGTCCGCAGCACGGCGGACAGTGCGCTTTCACTCTCGCCTGCGTCAAAAAACTCTGAGACCGGCGTTTCCCGTTTGGCCTTGCGGCAGTACTTCCATGCCGTGCGGGAAAGCGTTTTGAGCAGCCACGGCCGGAATTTGCTGCCGTCCCGCAGCGATTTGATGGACTGCGCACAGGTGACAAAGGCCTCCTGCGCCAGATCCTCGCCGTCCGTCCTGCTGCCGGTGATCAGGCACGCAAGGCGATATGCATCGTCCTTGTAGCGCTCGTACAGCTCGTCGAACGCCTGCATATCGCCGTGCTGCATGCGGCTGACAAGCTCTTTATCGTTCATAACTTTCTATCCTTTCCCTGGGTGCGTCTGTATATAAGAGCAGCCAGTTTGGACTCGGTTCATTTTATTTTCAGTGAAATCCGCGTCCTTCGACGCACCCGAGTATAAGAGCCGCGAAGCGGCGGGCCGGTTCATTTTTATTTAACGGACACTTTGTACAGTTTTGACGGTTGCGTTTAACGTGGATGTATTCTATACTGGATGTATGAATATGCCAGTGCCGCTGACTCCAGCGGGGGGGCGCCTGCCCGGCGAGGGCACAAGAAGGAGACAACTTGCGGTTTTCTCCTTCTTGTGAACCTTCCTCTTTCCCTTAGAGGGCACGGCGAAAATCGGAGAGACGAGACCGCTCCGAAAAGGGGAACGGCAGAGGTTTTTTCCTTCCGTAGGGGAGCACAGTGTGCTCCCATGCCCCTGCCTATACGCAGTGTCAGATACTCTGCTGCTACACAGGCGGTTCAATCTCCGCAGGCGCGACATACCCGTGTCGCGCAACCCTTTGGCACGTTGTAACGGAAGGCACCTGCGAATTTAGGTATTCGGTACAATTTATCTTCGTAGGCCCTGTCTATCATAACGCGCTAACGAATTGTGTGGCACTGTTATCCCCCAGGGGACCTTCTCTTGCCCTTCGGGCAATTCACCTTGTGCCGCACCCAGCGTAGATTTAACCGCATGTGTAGCAGTAATCTATCCGACACTGCGAATATGCGGATACATGGACGCGCAAAGCACGTCCTGCGGTAGAAAAAATCCTCTGCCGTTCCCTCATAGTCTCAGTTCTGAACAACCACCGTGCCCTCTCAGGAAAGGGGTGATTCACAAGAGGGTGGAAACCTTGGTGTCTACCCTCTTGTGCGCCTGCCGCGTAGGCAAGATTCCGCTCGCTTCGCAAGCGACCATCCCCCGTTAGGGGAAAAAGAAAGGAAGTGCTTCCATGAATCAGCACCAATTCTTCACAGGCGAAATTTTCGACGCCTACCGCTGGTTTGGCGCTCACATAGAGCAAAACGCTGTCGTTTTCCGTACCTTTGCGCCCAATGCCAGCCGCATTACGCTGACCGGCGCGTGCAACGGCTGGACCGAGACCGATCTGGTACAGGACGGCCGCAGCGGCTTCTGGTCGGTCTCTGTGCCGGACGCCCGCGCAGGCCAGTTTTACAAATACCGCATCTACGGCCCGGACGGCTCTGTCACCGAGCACTGCGATCCCTACGGCTTTGCAATGGAACTGCGGCCTGCCTGCTGCTCGATCATCACCGACCTCGAGGAGTACCGCTTCACAGACGAAGCGTGGATGAACAGCCGCACGGCTTCGCCGGACGCACCGCTTAATATCTACGAAATGCACCTCGGCTCGTGGATGCGCAATCCGGACGATGCAAACGGCTGGTACACCTACGATGAAATCGCCCGCCGGTTGATTCCCTATCTGCAGGAAAACGGCTACACGCATGTGGAGTTTCTGCCGCTGTCCGAGCACCCGTTTGACGGCTCCTGGGGCTACCAGAACACCGGATTTTTTGCTCCGACCTCGCGCTACGGCACGCCGGCACAGCTGAAACTGCTGATTGACAAGCTGCATCATGCCGGTATCGGTGCGATCATGGATTTTGTACCGGTACACTTTGCCGTAGACTCCTACGGTCTGGCGAAATACGACGGCACGCACCTGTACGAGTACCCGCACAGCGCGGTCGGCGAAAGTGAATGGGGCAGCTACAATTTCATTCATTCCAGACGGGAAGTGCGCTGTTTTCTGCAGTCTGCGGCCGATTACTGGCTCACTGAGTTTCATTTTGACGGTCTGCGCATGGATGCGGTCTCGCGCCTGATCTACTGGCAGGGCGATCCCGCGCGCGGCGTCAACGGCGACACGCTCGAATTCCTCAAAAATATGAACCGCGGTCTGAAAGCCCGCCATCCCTCTGCTCTGCTCATCGCTGAGGACTCGACTGCCTATCCCGGTGTCACCCGCCCGGTGGACGAGGGCGGCTTGGGCTTCGACTACAAGTGGGATCTCGGCTGGATGCACGATACGCTCGAATTCTGCCAAACCCAGCCGGATCTGCGTCCGCGCGACCATGGCAAGCTGCTCTGGTCGATGCACTATTTTTCCAACGAGCACTACCTGCTGCCGCTCTCGCACGACGAGGTTGTGCACGGCAAGGCGGCAATCGTGCAGAAAATGTGGGGCGCGGACGAATGCGACAAGTATGCGCAGGCGCGTGTGATGTATCTGTATATGTTCACGCATCCGGGTAAAAAGCTGAATTTCATGGGCAACGAGCTGGGTCAGCTGTACGAATGGAGCGAAGCCGGTACACTGGACTGGGCACTGGCAGAACGTCCGTTCCACCGATTTTTCCACAGCCTGTGCAAAACTTATGTGGAGAATCCCGCGCTGCACGCAGATTATGCGCCGGATAATTTCCGATGGGCGGAAAATCATGCGGATGCGCCCTGCGTATTCGGCATGGAGCGCCGTGCAAACGAAGAAACGCTGCTCGCCCTGTGCAATTTTGCGGACAGCGAACAGAAATTCACCGCTTCCCTGCCGCAGTTTACGATTCTGCTTGACAGCAATGCCGCGGAGTTCGGCGGCACCGGAGAGACGCTTGCCGTCTCCCGCAAGGATAGTCTGTGTACGGTTGCGCTGCCGCGATACAGTGCGGTTCTGCTCAAGCTGTAAAATCGAAAAGCAGCCGAAAGGGATTTGTTTTCCGCTGCCGTATACAATTACTAACTGCTAATTTCTCATTGCGAATCAAAAAAAGCGCTCTGCCAAAAACAGAGCGCTTTTCCTATTTATTCGACCGAAATCGGCTTTACCATCTGATAATGCAGTCCGTTCTCATCGCGGTACTCGCCGCGCTGCAGGAAACCGAATTTATGATAAAAACCCTGTGCACGCATGTTTTTCTCGGCAACACGAGCACACAGCTCACGCTTGCCGAGCGCACGGTACACGCTGATGGCCTGACCGAGAATCTGTCCGCTCAGACCGCAGCCGCGGTAGTCACCGGCAATGCAGAAGCCGCCGACCAGACCGATCTCCGGCTGCTCCTCCCACCAGGTTTTCAGGTAAACGAGCGCGGCCTCTTCCCCGCTTTCCAAGCAGCCGAAGGTGCACGCCCGCGGCGAAACCTTCTGTGCCCGCTCTACATCGCGGATGAGCGCATCCGGATCGAGGTTTGCATCCGTACCGTAGGCATTCTTGTGCAGCTCGCGCATGAATCCCACAATTTTATCCACATCCTGTGAATTCTTTGGGTCAGCGCGGCGGAACCAGATCTGCGGCGACGCCGGAATGCCCTTGGTATTCGTCCAGCCAATGGACGCAAACGTGGAGTATTCCTGCGGCAAATGCGAGGCATCATTCTCGTAAACCACGTCGATATTGCCGTTTTCGTCAAATTCCAGCTTGGCAACACAGGTGTTGTCACCCCAGCCGATTTCTCCCATCTGTTCGGGTGCAAAGCCGTGTGCAATCGTCAGCATGCCGCGAATCGCACTGCCGTGCGTCACTACTGCGACCTCTTTGCCCTCATTTTCGCGCACAATCGCGCGCACGCCGTCCAGCATGCGCTGACCGGCCTGCATGACCGTCTCGCCGTGCGGCGGCGCTGCTTCCCACGGACGGGCACACCACAGCGCGTACTGCTCAGGCCATGTGTGCGGCAGCTCGGCCCACGGAATGTCCTCCCAGTCTCCCATATCAATCTCGCGCAGCACCGGTCGGGTCTCCACCGAGAGATGATGCGGCTCTGCCACAGCCTGTGCCGTTACGCGTGCGCGGAACAGGTCGGACGAGTAAACCGCCGCGAGCGACACATTCTCAAACCGCTTTGCCAGATATGGCAGCTGCTTGTACGCCCGCGTGGTCAGCAGCGCGTTGTACTGACCATGACACCGGCGGTATACATTGCCCTCTGCCTCAGCGTGACGGATGATGTAGACCGTGGTTCTCATCAGCCTACCTCAACCGCGCCGGACAGCTCGGTGACAGACTTCACGCCGTGTGCATCCAGCCACTCGTTCAGCTCGGCAAGCGCCTTGACCGGGGCGGTCGGGTCGTTGAACATCACCGTACCCATGGCAACCGCGTCTGCGCCCGCAAGCATCATTTCGACAATATCACGTCCGGTTCGGATGCCGCCCATGCCGAGAATCGGCACAGAAACCGCCTTACGCACCTGATATACCATGCGAACCGCAACCGGGAACACCGCCGGACCGGACAGACCGCCCATTACGTTGGACAGGATCGGCTTGCGCTTTTCGATATCAATGCGCATACCGAGCAGTGTATTGATGAGCGAAAGCGCGTCCGCACCTGCGGACTCCGCCGCGCGTGCAATCTCCGCAATATCGGTGACATTCGGGGACAGCTTGACAATCAGCGGCTTCTTCGCCTTGGCCTTGGCTGCCGAAACAACCTCCTCGACCATCTTCGGCTGGGTGCCGAATGCCATGCCGCCGCATTTTACGTTCGGGCAGGAGATGTTCATCTCGATGAGGTCAACATCCGCATCCGAAATCTTCTCGACCATGCCCTCGTACTCCTCGACCGTGTTGCCGGAGACGTTAGCGATAATTTTGGTGTCGTACCGGCGCAGGAACGGAATCTGCTCCTCGATGAAGCGGTCAATGCCCGGGTTCTGCAGACCGACACAGTTGAGAATACCCTGCGGGGTCTCCGCGATGCGCGGCGCCGGATTGCCGAGACGCTCGGTCGGTGTCAGACCCTTCACACCGATGCCGCCAAGCTGGGACAGGTCAAAAAATTCGCCGTACTCATGGCCGAAGCCGAAGGTGCCGGATGCGGTCGTGATCGGGTTTTTCAGCTCAACGCCGCAAAAGTTCACTCTTAAATCTGCCATTACCACTCGACCTCCTCAGCATTGAACACCGGACCGTCCTTGCAGACATGACCGTAACGGGTTTCGCCGTTTTCCGACTTGAGCGCGCACGCGCACACCAGACAGGCACCGATGCCGCAACCCATGCGCTCCTCCATCGAAACCTGACAGGGCACGCCGGCTTCCTTTGCAATCGCCGCAATCGCCTTCAGCATAGGCTTCGGACCGCAGGCAGCCACGCCGGTCGCACCTGCCACCTGCTCCTTCAGCACATCGGTGACAAAGCCGTGACGCGCGTAGGTGCCGTCGTCGGTGGTGACAAAGGTCTCGCATTCATCACGGAAGTCGCCCTCAAGGATCACCGCACCCTTGTTGCGGAAACCGAGAATTGCGGCAGGCTGTGCACCCTTTTCTACTGCCGTGCGAACACATCCAAGCATCGGCGGTACGCCAATGCCGCCGCCGATAAAGATCGGGCGGTCACCCAGTGCCTGTACGTCAAAGCCGTGTCCGAGCGGTCCAAGCACGTCGAGCACATCGCCAACCTTGCGTTCGCTCAGCCACTTCGTACCGTCACCCTTCACCTGAAAAACAATGCGCAGATGGCTGCCCTGCCATGTGCAGATCGAAATCGGGCGGCGCAGCAGATGACCCTCACCGCATGCAATGTGGACGAACTGGCCGCACTGCGTCAGTTTAACGATTTCCGGCGCGTCCAGCACCATCAGATACAGACCCTCGCCCAGCCGTGTATTTTCTGCAACACGGCAGTTTTCCTGAATCGACATAACATTTCTCCCTCCGTTGATCGGTCTGCCGACGAAACAGTGGATTTTTCGACAGCAGGCGAAAAATTCTTCGATAGTTCTATTGTACAGGAAAATCGGGGAAAAGAAAAGATTCTCCTGCATTTTATGCAAAAGAAAAAGCAGCAACTTTCGTTGCTGCTTAGATGTAGGCGTTGAGTTATCTT
>OLVT01003047.1_pt1 | contig 10505 bp, 4 predicted proteins | sample 1673241 | NCBI WGS metagenome assembly OLVT01 (sample SAMEA3178936, study PRJEB25190) | human gut metagenome | biome: human gut; feature: human-associated habitat; material: faeces | place: Austria | collected 2013 | reverse complement strand
AACCATAAAGGTTTTGAAGAAGTGATGGAGGAGGTTGCCTATACCTGGTTCAACCGCTTTATCGCTCTGCGTTTTATGGAGGTCAACGGCTACCTTCCGACCCGTGTGCGTGTATTTACGGACGAGGAAAACAACTTCAAACCGCAGATCATTGACGAAGCCCTGCATCTGGATTTGGACGGCTTGAATATGGATAAAGTTTATGAGTTCAAGAACGCCAACCAAACGGAAGAACTCTACAAATATCTGCTGATTACCCAGTGCAACGCCCTGAACAGCGTGTTGCCTGGGATGTTCCAGCGGATTTCCGACTACACAGAGTTGTTGCTGCCGGATAACCTGCTTCGGGAAGGAAGCGTCATCGAGCAGATGATTTCGCTGATTCCAGAAGAGGATTGGCAGGATGCGGTGCAGATCATCGGCTGGCTGTATCAGTATTACAATGCTGAGAAAAAGGACGAAGTTTTTGCGGCGCTGAAAAAGAACGTTAAAATCACAAAAGAAAATATTCCGGCTGCAACCCAGCTGTTTACCCCGGACTGGATCGTCCGCTATATGGTGGAGAACTCTCTCGGTCGCCTGTGGGTGGAAGGACACCCCAATGACGAACTGAAATCCAGCTGGAAGTATTATCTGGAAGAAGCCGAACAGGAGCCGGAAGTGCAGGCACAGCTGGCAGAAATTCGCAAAGAATATGCCGCTATGACTCCGGAGCAGATTAAGTGCATTGACCCCTGCTGTGGTTCCGGTCATATCCTTGCCTATCTGTTTGATGTGCTGGTGCAGATTTACGAGAGCTACGGCTACACCACCCGTGAAGCTGTGGAAAGCATTGTGAAGAATAACCTCTATGGTCTGGATATTGACGACCGTGCCGCCCAGCTTGCCTATTTTGCAGTGATGATGAAAGCTCGCCAGTACGACCGACGCTTTTTCAGCCGCCAGATTCAGCCCAACGTTTATGCCATTCAGGAAAGTAACGACATTGACCGCTATGCTCTGGAATACTTTTGTAACGATGATTCCAAGCTGAAAGCAGCATTGGACAGCATTATTACGGAAATGCACGATGCCAAGGAGTATGGTTCTATTCTGAACATCACTCCTGTGGACTTTGCTGCCCTTTACGCCCGTTTTGACGAGGTGCGGGAGGACATTCATATCAGCCGTGAGACTGTGCTGAATGACCTGCTGCCGTTGGTACAGGTGGCGGAAATACTGGCTCAGAAGTATGACATTTCAATAACTAACCCACCATATATGAGTAGTTCCAATATGGGCAGTAAGTTATTGAAATATGTTAAAAAGAATTATTCAGATGCGAAGAACGACCTTTTCTCCGTATTAATGCAGAAAAATATTGACTTGGCAAAACACAATAGGTTTGTATCAATGATAACAATGCATTCATGGATGTTTTTGTCTCGTTATCAGGCATTGCGTTCCCAGTTAATTGGCTACAGCTTTGAAAATATCTTACACCTTGGAGCCAGAGCATTTGAAGAAATAGGTGGTGAAGTAGTACAAACTGCGGCATTTGTAGTTCGAAAGACACATTTCTCAGATTATATTGGGAAGTATGAAAAATTAACGGATTTCAATAGCTCAGAAGAAAAAATTCTCAATTTTGATAATCCGGAGTTTTTATATTGTTGCCATCAGAACAACTATTTATATATGGTTGATAATATTATTGCGTACTGGGTTAGCGACCATATTGGTCATCATTTTTCTAACACTCAGCTACTGGGGACCGCCGCAGATTGTCGCCAGGGAATAGCAACTGGAAACAATGATATGTTCTTACGCTTCTGGTATGAAGTTGAAATTGAAAAGGTAAGATTTGGGGCGTCAAATCAATCAGAAATGGTTGCAAGTGGTAAACTTTATGCACCATATAACAAGGGAGGATCGTTTCGACGTTGGTACGGTAATCGTGAGTATGTTATTAAGATGGATGAATATAATTACAACTTGCTTCTAACGATGGGGAATCATTTGCCTTCAAGACAGTATTACTATCAAAGCGGTATTACATGGAACGACTTATCGACTGCACTATATTGTGCAAGATATGTTGATAAAGGTTTTGTCTTTGATGCAGCTGGACCTACTTGCTTTTACTCAGGGAACGAAATGTATTTACTTGGATTTTTAAATTCAAGTGTAGCGCAAGCTTTTCTGAATGTTATATGCCAAGGTTTACATTATAGCACAGGACATATTCCAAACATTCCATTCATCTCAGAAAAAGAAGATGATGTAACTAATATAGCAAAATCCAATTTGAGAATTTCCACTTGGGATTGGGACTCTTTTGAAACCTCCTGGGATTTTTGTAAACATCCTCTCATTCGCCCTGTTTCTACTATCTCTGATGCCTTTGCTCAGTGGGAAGGCGAGTGCGACGATCGTTTCAACCAGCTGAAAGCCAACGAGGAAGAACTGAACCATATCTTCATCGACATCTACGGTTTACAGGAGGAGCTGACTCCAGAAGTGGAGGACAAGGACGTGACCGTCCGCAAGGCTGACTTACAGCGTGACATCAAGAGCCTGATTTCCTATGCTGTGGGCTGTATATTCGGCAGATATTCTCTGGATGTGGAAGGGCTTGCTTATGCCGGCGGTGAGTGGGACGATAGCAAATATATCACCTATCCTGCTGACAAGGACAATATTATCCCGATCTGCGACGATGAATACTTTGATGATGATATGGTTGGTCGTTTTGTGAAGTTCATCGAAACGGTTTACGGCAGCGACACTCTGGAAGAAAATCTCAAGTTTATCGCTGATGCTTTGGGTGGAAAAGGTCAGCCGAGAGAGGTCATTCGCAATTACTTCCTGAATGACTTCTATGCCGATCACTGCAAGATTTACCAGAAACGCCCGATTTACTGGCTGTTTGACAGCGGCAAAAAGAACGGCTTCAAAGCGCTTATTTATATGCATCGCTATCAGCCGGATACGATTGCCCGTATCCGCACCGACTATGTGCATGAGCAGCAGAGCCGCTACCGCACCGCCATTGCCGATATGGAAAACCGCATTGCCAATGCGTCTACCAGCGAGCGTGTGAAGCTGAACAAAGCCTTGACGAAGCTGAAAGATCAGGACACCGAGCTGCGTACTTATGAGGAAAAAATCCACCATCTGGCAGATCAGATGATTACCATTGATTTGGATGATGGCGTGAAGGTCAACTATGCAAAGTTTCAGGATGTTTTGGCGAAAATTAAGTAGGGAGATGAAAGCTTGTGAGTGATGAATTCCACATGACTATTTCGATACCTGCTGATGACGATGGGTATATCCTCTTGCAGTGTGAACATTGCGGGACATTTTTTAAGGCTACTCCTTCTGACATAGAGGATGATGGGATATTGCATTTATTCTGCCCCAGTTGCGGGTTGACCAGTGAGAATTATGTCACAGAAGATGTCATAGAACTTGCTACGAAAATGGCACAAAATAAGGTGAATGACATGATTTATGATATGTTCAAAGACTTAGAGCGTCATAACAGGCGAAATAGTATGATTAAATTTAAGGCAGGAAAGCGTCCCAAGCATGAAGCAGAGGAACCCATTCGTTCAAGTATCGAAGCATTAGAGATTACATCTTTTCCATGCTGTAGACGTACTGCTAAGATCAAACCATTATTAAAAATGACAGGGGCATATTGTCCTTTTTGTGGAGTGAAAAACTATGAGATTGAATAAAAACGAATTGAGGAAAATCCAATACGATTTTAATAGCTTTTCCAATCGTTTATTGCAAGCAGATTTTCAAGATTACACGGATGTACTTGGGAAATTTTTGAATTTTATTAATAGCACGCCGATAATTCTTGATTATATTACAGATTGCGGACAATGCGGATGGGAACTGGAAAAAGAAGTTAAAGAAGTACAGTCTTCTTATGGTGAACTGATTTTTTCAACAGGCGATACTGAAGAAGAGGAAGTTCGGAATGTCTATGCAGTTTTACAATATATAGTGGATAAATCTATAGAAGTTCATTATGGCATAGGAACAGGGTACTCTTCTTCAAGAAATTTTCAAGATAAAATTAAAGGATTTAACGAGCGCTTTGTTATGGTGTTGATTCGCCATATTGAACGTTATCTTACAAAAGTGGGGATAGATATGGGACTGGATGATAAGATTACTTATAATGTTACAGTGCAGAGTGGACAGGCTATTATAGCAACGGATCACTCCAATGTAACTGCAACAAATAGCGTAGGTGTAGATACTGATGCACTTTCGAAGCTGATTGCTGATGTGCGTGCTGCATCAAGCGGCTTAACTTTAGAGGAGCAAGAAAATGTAGCTGACAGCTTGGAGGTTATCGAGACTGAAGCATCGGCAGAGAAACCGAAAAAGGGAATGTTGAGAACTGCCATTGCGACATTGAAAAGTATAAAAGGCATTAAAGAATTTGGTGAAGCAGTTGTTGTGTTATCTGAGTTTGTTAATTCCTTGATAGGATAAGTAATATTTTGGCTACGATAAAGTAAGAGCAGCAAAAGCTGCCATAGAAAGAGAGGTGTATCCTATGACCATAGATGAAATCCTTGCTGGGGAATCGAAAAATGTGGAATTTAAGGAAAACCTGCCGGAAAAAAGTATCAAATATATGAAGTCTGTGGTTGCCTTTGCAAACGGAACCGGGGGAAAAATCATTTTTGGAATTGCTGATAAAACCAGAGAAGTGATTGGCTTTGACAAGGAAGATGTGTTCAAAAAAATGGATGCCATTGCTAATGCAGTGTCAGACAGCTGTGAACCGGCGATCATTCCGGATATTACTCTACAGACGGTTGACGGTAAAACGATCATTGTAGTAGAGGTTTCCGGGGGCAGACAGCGACCATATTATATCAAAGCGCTCGGCAAAGAGGCTGGCGTATATGTCCGTGTTGCCGGAACGACCCGCCCCGCCGATGGGTACATGATAAAAGAGTTGATGTTTGAGGGCAGCAACCGCTACTTCGATCAGGCTCTGTGTACCGGGCTGAATGTCACGGATGAAGATATTGACGCTCTTTGTAAAGCCATGAAGGAACAGGCAATTAAGAACGCTCATAATGAGGAGCAGAAAACAGCTATCAAAGATGTTGGCAGACAGCAACTCCGTTCCTGGGGTGTTCTGATTGAGCGTGATGGAAAAGATTATCCGTCCAATGCCTATGCTATTTTAACTGGGTGCGGAGGACTTCATGTTGCAACGCAATGCGGCGTGTTCAAGGGAACGACCAAAGAAGTTTTTGTTGACCGTCGGGAGTATACCGGTCCGATCTGGGAACAAATTGAGGAAGCATTTCAGTTTGTTCTGCGGAATATTCATCTGGGTGCTACCATTGTGGGTATCTATCGTCAGGATGTTTATGAAATTCCGCCGGACGCTATCCGTGAGCTGATCATCAACGCAGCGGTGCACCGCAGTTATCTGGATCATGGCAATATACAGGTTGCGGTGTATGACAACCGGTTAGAAATCACTTCCCCTGGGAAATTACCAATGGGACAAACTTTGGAGCGTATGAAAGAGGGCTATTCCCAGATTCGTAACGAAGCTCTAGCGTATGCGTTTTCTTATATGAATTTGATCGAGCATTGGGGAAGCGGTATTCCAAGAATCATCGGTAAGGTAAAAGCGGCTGGTTTGCGGGAACCGGAGTTCATTGGCGGTGAAGTCGATTTGCGCATCAATATCTATCGGGGACAGATTGACAATGCCAGTGGCGATAATAATATTGACAAAGTGCCGGATAGTGCTGATGCAGTGCCAGATAGTGCCAATATGATGCCGGATAGTGCCGGTAAAGTGCCGGATATCAACCCAAAAATGCCGGATACTATCGAAAGACTGCCGGATAATGAGCAGGAACGGAAAATTTATCAATATGTATTGGAAAATGGCTCCATTACAACCTCTATGGTTGCAGAGCTTTTAGAAGTAAAACAGCGTAGAGCAAGAGCTATTTTACAGGATATGGTTGAAAGCAATTATCTGAGAAAAGAAGGTGCGGCACGTAGTACAATTTATGTAAACAATATGGAAGGAAGGTAACGCAGCATGGACATAGAAAAAGTAATACAGGAATTAAATGGAAGGTTTGCGCTGCCGTTGCCGGAATATTATCACCGCCGCATTATCTTCTGGCATGACGAGGATCGGGAGTTTGAGGATAAGCTGGATGAGATTCAGCTGAATAATGCAAAAATCGTTGCTTTGATAGGAAGCAATACTTTCATGGTGAAAAAGCTGCTCTCCCATGACGACCTGACTTCCAATTATCTGGTTTATAATCCTCTGTCTTTTGACAGACCGGATGATGACTGGCTCATGGATATAAAACTGTACAGCGAGGAGTTCCGTGCCGACCTCATTTCCATCTGGATGGATGAAATGGGGCTGGTATCGAGCTTTGCGATGCGCAAACAGGTAAAACATTACCGCAAATTTTTTAAAGCAAAAGACCGCCGTGCAAGGATCGTGGCACAGACCAAAACACCTTCCAATCCAGCACAGCTGCATTTGGCAGTGATGGCGGCAATCTGCGGTTTGAAAGAAGCTCAGCCGAATCAGATTATACAGAGTATCTTCCGTTCCGGTTTCGATAAAAACAACAATGCGCTGTATCAAGAGTTCGTGAATTATGGAGCAAACGATGCGTTTTGGGCAATGGTTCGCCAGGGAACCGGTTATTGCGAAGAGGACGGGGATATTGGTCAGCTTGCGATCCACTTGCTGCTGACTGCATCCACCCGCACGTTGTTCCAGGAGCATCTGGCAGGGTTGGACAAATTCCTCTCCCTTCCTCATCAGGCATACTGTTATGATTTTGTATCGGACTGGCTGAGAAGCGACAAGGTGAATTCCGGCAAAGCCGGAAGAGAGGGCAGCCTGGGCTGCGATGACCGCCAGCTTTATGAAATCGCCCGTTATGTGGAAGAAGAAGCTCATCTTCCCCAACGTTTTGGACAGCTGTCATTAGAGGATTTGGTGGATACGGAATGTTTCCCTTGTATCAATGAAATCATTCTGACAAAGCTGATGACGGAAATCAGTAATCAGATCATTGATGCAGATATGATTACAAAAGTAGTGGAAAAACGTCGTACCTGTGCCTGGTATGAAGGCTTTGCCAACTTCTATGATGGTATTTTGCAGGTGGCGAAGATGCAGGAGTTCTTCAAGGAACATTCTGCCGGGTTTCATTTGGCACAGGCTCGTGAAATCTGGAAGAACTATACGGAAGATTATTATCAGATGGATCGTTATTACCGGCAGTTCCACCTTTGTTTCCAGAGAAGTCTGGAAACCTCCAATCTTCTGTTGGATGATCTGTTCAAGCACGTTGTAGACCAAGTGGAAGGGCTGTATTCCCACTGGTTCCTGGGCGAACTTGGGAATAACTGGTCGGATGTCTGTGCAGAGGAATTGGCTGTGTACGGAAAAATCATGGAAATTCCTCATCAGGAAGATTTCTACCGCAGCCGTGTGAAAAATGCAGATTCCAGAGTGTTTGTGATTATTTCAGATGCGATGCGGTATGAAGTGGCGGCTACCCTTGCAGAAGAACTGCAAAGAGAGAACCAGAGCCAGGTAAAGCTCCAGAATATGCAGAGCATTTTCCCGTCCATTACAAAGTTTGGCATGGCTGCTCTGCTTCCGCACTCCGAACTTTCTGTTGAAGTGAAAAACGAATTGCTTTGCGTATTGGCAGATGGGCAATCCACAGCCAGCACCAACCGTGACAAAGTGCTGAAAGCAGCTAACCCGGCAAGTGTGGCGTTGCAGTACAAAAATATCATCGGTATGAAACGGGCTGACAGAAGTGCTCTGGTAAAGGGCATGGAAGTGGTCTACATTTACCATGATACCATTGATGAAGCAAGTCATACCTCCGATACCGCTGTCTTTTCGGCTTGTGAGAAAGCAATTTCTGAGTTGAAAAACATGGTACGTATCATTGTGAATGAGTTCAGCGGAGCCAACATTCTGATTACTGCCGATCATGGATTCTTATATACATACAGTCCTTTGACAGAGGACAGCAAAGCGGATAAGACCAGCTTTAACAGCATGGACGTGGAATATGGTAGACGGTATGCTATCATGCGGAAAGGTGCAGCGCCGGATTATCTGATGCCGGTGAAGTTTCTGGATGGGGAAACTGATTTTGATGGATTCACACCGAGAGGAAGCATCCGGATCAAGATGAACGGCGGTGGTTTGAACTTCGTTCATGGTGGTATCAGCTTGCAGGAAATGGTGGTTCCAGTGATCGACTATCATCATTTGAGAAATGACTCGATGGAATACAAGCGGAACAAGCAGAAATACGATACCAAGCCGGTTACAGTGAGCCTGCTGTCCGCAAGCAGGAAAATCAGTAATATGATTTTCAACCTGAACTTCTACCAGAAGGATGCGGTGGGAGCGAACCGGGAAGCCGCAACTTATCAGGCTTACTTTGTGGATTCTAACGGCAAACAGATCAGCGATGTTCAGAAGATCATTGCGGATAAAGCAAGCGAGAATGGAACAGAGCGTACATTCCGGTGTACCTTCAATTTGAAACCGTTAAAATACAGCAATACCGAAACCTACTATCTCGTGATTGCGGATGAACAAGGACTTCAGCTTCCGCAGCGTGAGGAATTTCAGATTGATATTGCTTTTGCGGTGGATGAGTTCGATTTCTTCAGTTAAGCTGGCAGGAGGAATAGAGAATGGAACAGATGAATGAGTGTGAAAGCGCTCGTGAAGAAATAAAAGGAAAACTCCGCCAATATTTTGACGGAAAGATTGTCCGTAAGGACTTGACGAAAAAAATAAAAGAAGGCGCAAATGTCCCGGTTTATGTTCTGGAGTTCTTGCTGGGACAGTATTGCAGCTCCGATGATGAAGAAGTGATCGAGGACGGCGTTCAGAAGGTCAAACGGATTCTTGCTGACAATTTCGTCCGTCCGGATGAAGCACAGAAGATTCTTACCAGGCTGCGCCAGAAAGGCAGTCATACCGTTATTGATATGATTACCGTTCATCTGGATATTAAGAGAAACTGCTTTTTTGCTTCTTTCTCCAACCTTGGTCTGACCAGTGTACCGATTGAAGATGAATATCCGGAGAAATACGACCGTCTGCTCTGCGGCGGCATCTGGTGCATTGTGCAGCTGGATTATGAGTATGTGGAGGAAGAAAAGCAGAATGGTTATCCCATTCAGATTCGCAAACTGACGCCGATTCAAATGCCGCACATTGATATAGCGGAACTGAAACAGGGACGAAAAGCGTTCTCAAAAGACGAATGGATCGACATTTTGCTCCGTTCTATCGGTATGGAGCCGGATGCGCTTTCCTATCGTGAAAAGTGGCTGCTCTTGACCCGCATGATTCCACTGGTGGAAAACAACTTTAATCTTTGCGAACTCGGTCCCCGCAGTACCGGTAAATCTCATCTGTATAAAGAGATTTCTCCGAACAGTATCCTGGTTTCCGGTGGTCAGACGACCGTTGCCAATCTTTTCTACAACATGGGAAGAAAAGCGGTTGGTCTGGTCGGTCTGTGGGACTGTGTTGCTTTTGATGAGGTGGCAGGTATTCGCTTTAAGGATAAAGATGGTATCCAGATCATGAAAGATTATATGGCATCCGGTTCTTTTGCCCGTGGCAAGGAAGAAAAAGCGGCTTCTGCTTCTATGGTATTTGTCGGAAACATCAATCAGAGCGTGGATGTTCTTCTGAAGACTTCCAGCCTGTTTGATCCATTCCCGCTGGAAATGGGAACAGATACAGCCTTTTTAGACCGTATGCACTGCTATCTGCCTGGATGGGAAATCCCGAAATTCAGACCGGAGCATTTTACCAACGATTACGGATTTATCAGCGATTATCTGGCAGAGTTTATCCGGGAGCTGCGTAAGGAACAGTATGGCGATGCCATTGATCATTACTTCCGCCTTGGCAAGAATCTGAACCAGAGAGATACTATTGCAGTCCGTAGAATGGTAGATGGATATTTAAAGCTGATTTATCCAGATGGGGAGTTTACGAAAGAAGAACTGGAAGAAGTTCTCAAACTTTCTCTGGAAATGCGTCGCCGGGTAAAGGAGCAGCTGAAAAAACTGGGCGGTATGGAGTTTTACGATGTCAATTTCTCTTACATTGACATGGAAGATATGTCCGAGCATTATGTATCTGTTCCGGAACAGGGCGGCGGAAAACTGATTCCGGAAGGAATGTGCAATCCTGGTCAGGTATATACAGTTTCTCAAGGAAAAAGCGGTATGATTGGAGTATTCCGGTTGGAATCCCAAATGCTTCCCGGAAATGGGAAATTTGAGCGAACTGGTATTGGAACAGACCGTGACGCAAAAGAGTCCACCAATACGGCTTTTAACTTCCTGAAGGCAAATGCGAACCGGATCAGCGGCAGCATCAGCACTACGATGAAGGACTACATCATCAATTATCAGGATTTGCA
>OLVT01003045.1_pt1 | contig 10506 bp, 7 predicted proteins | sample 1673241 | NCBI WGS metagenome assembly OLVT01 (sample SAMEA3178936, study PRJEB25190) | human gut metagenome | biome: human gut; feature: human-associated habitat; material: faeces | place: Austria | collected 2013 | reverse complement strand
TTCGATTGAAGGAGAAGTTTAAGCTCTCAGATACGGATGCAAATCAATATTTAGAAAAATACTGGAAAGAGTGAATTGATATACAAGAAAAAGCAACATTTCATGTTTGGTTGACATGGAATGTTGCTTTCTTTCATGGTGGAAGTTCTCTGTATATAAATCATACTTGTTTTCGGGCTGATTGTGAAATTTTTTGAAACACTGTCAGTAGTCTTCGATTATCTTCTGGATCCATGATGCAGAAGCGGACAAATTCTCCCTCTAATCCGGTGAAGGAAGAACAGTCCCGGATCATCAGTCCTTCCCGGATACAGGCTTCAAATACGTCAGATGAAGTCAGTCCATCTTTTTGGATCTGTACCAGCAAAAAGTTGGCATAAGCCGGATAAACATAGAAAAAAGGAAGTTCACGCAATTTTGTATACATGTATTCACGTTCGGAAAGTATCAAATTGCGTGTCTTTTTTATATAATCTTTGTCCTGAAACAAAAGTTCGCCGGCGAATGCGCCAAGGCTGTTTAATGACCATGGAATCTGTTTGCTTTTCAATTTTTTGAGAAATTCAACATTTCCGGTGATACCGTACCCGAACCGCATACCAGGAGCGGCAAAAAATTTGGAAACACCACGCAGTACCATCAGGTTCTGGAAATTTTGGGTCAAAGGAACTGCGGTGACGGCATCTACATCAGGTGCAAACTCCACGTACGTTTCATCGATCATCACAAAGATGTTGTGATCCTGACAAAACTCCAGCAGCTTTATCAGCTCCGGATGAAAAATTGCGGAAGAAGTCGGATTGTTCGGATTGCATAAAATAAGAAAATCAATCTGCTTTTTAGCCAGCGCCAGACACAGTCCCTCTACAGACAATTGGAAATCCTGTTCCGGTTTCAGATAAAAGCAGTCGATCGTGCTGTCTGAAAATCCAAGTTCTCTGGAGTATTCGGAATAAGTGGGTCCAAGGATCATCGTATGCTTTGGACGGCGTTCCTCGATCAGCAGGGAAATCAGTTCACTGGAACCATTGCCCGGCAGGATAAAGTCTTCAGGAATCTGACAGTATGTGGAGAGTATGTTTCTAAGACTGGTATAGCTCCGATCCGGGTAGGAAGAGAGCAGATCCAGATGAGCTGCAAGAGCTTTTTTTACCTGTTCGGAAAGTCCGAGCGGATTTACGTTAGCACCAAAATTGACAATATCTTCTTTTTTTAATCCGTAGTGTTCGCACACTTTTTCAATATCACTTCCGTGAAATTCCAGTTTTGTATTCATGTATACAATCCCCTTTTAAATTCTTTGATTCCACCGTTGCAAGAAATACAGTGTTGATGTTATAATACTTTATTATAGTGTGTTTACAAAAAAATGCAACGTAAGAAGAATGAGCAGGTGACAAATTTGAAGAATAAAATTAAACGCCTTTCAAAAGGAGATTTTCATATTCCACAGCCGGAGATTATTTTTCCGGAGACGCGGATCATCATGCGTGTCGGAGAAGGCGAGATGTACAAAGGAAGCTTTTCTCTTCAGAATCAGGGAGAGGGGACGATCCGTGGACTGGTTTATCCATCGTCTTTTCGGGTACGCTGTGAGGAGCAGGGATTTGATGGGAATCCGGTGAACATCTCTTATACATATGACGGATCCGGCCTGGTTCCGGGACATGTGGAACACGGAAAATTTACCATTGTGTGCAATGGCGGAGAGTATGAGGTGGCATTTACTGCCATTATTGAAAAGCCGTTTGTAATGACAACTTATGGAAAAGTACAGAGTCTGGAAGATTTTAAGAAACTGTCTTTTCGGGATCCGGCGGAGGCAGAAAAACTGTTCCGTTCCAGAGATTTTTATGAGATCCTGAAGTATGAGGATAAGCGGATTCAGGCATTGTATGACAATATGAGAAAATGGGAGCTGGATCAGCAGGCGTTGGAAGAGTTTTTGGTGGGCTGCAAGCAGAAAGAGAAGATTTTTCTGACGCTGGAAGAGGAGAGCAGGGCATTTATTTCTCTTCGGGAATCCAGAAAAGACACCTTTACAATCAAGAAGAATACGTGGGGATATCTGACCATTGATGTACGTACCGAAGGCGAATTTTTAAGTGTGGAGCATACCAAGGTTACTACGGAGGAGTTTATCGGGAATGCGTACCGGCTGGAATATATCATTGATTATACAAAGCTTCATCAGGGAAGCAACTTCGGGCAGATCATCCTGGAGTCCCCGTATGAGATACTGACCTATGAGATCGTGGTGGAGAAGGATGTCTGCAGAGAGGAAGAGAGACGGGAGCGGGATAAAGAGTTTGCAAGTATTTTAAAGCGCTGTCTTGTTTATGAGAGCGGCAAGCTGGATCTGAACACCTGGTGCGAGGAGTCCTTAAAGAAGATCGAGCATTTGCGGAGTCTGGATGAGGACAATGAGATGTATCTTCTGGTACATGCACATATCTGTCTTTTGGGCAAACGGTTTGAAGAGGCAAAATGGATTCTGGAATCTTACAATTACAACCGGTTTGCAATCGGAAAAAATGTAGAGATCAGTTCCTATTATTTGTATCTGACCACTCTGCTTTCCAATGATTCGATCGGGACACGCAGAGTGGCAGAAGAGCTTTCAAAATCCTATATGAAGCATCCCGACAGCTGGAAGATCCTCTGTATGTTGGTGAATGTAGATTCTGAGTACAAGATCATCAGTGAACGTCTCAGAGCTTTGGAGCATCACTTCTATGAGGAAAAGACGCGCAGTATCTGGTTTTATCTGGAAGCCTTCCGGTGTTTCCGTGAGAAGAGTTCTTCCTTGAAAAAACTGGGCATTTTTGAAGTGCGGGTGTTGTATTTTGCAGCCAAGCACAAACTGATGACAAAAGAACTGGCATTATATACAGCCAATCTGGCAAGTCAGCTGAAAAGCTTTGACCGCTATCTTTATGAGACTCTGGTGCTTTCCTACGGGATGTATGAAGAGTCCATGATCCTGACCGCAATCTGTACACTTCTGATCAAGGGAAGCTGCATGGAAAACTGCTTTTTTAAATGGTATGAAAAAGCAGTGGAGTCGGAATTAAAGATTGCACAGCTGTACGAGTTTTATATGGCTGCGATCCAGCCTGGCAGAGTCAATAAAGCACTGCCGCGTTCCGTGTATCTTTACTTTATGCATGGAAATAATCTGGATTTCCATAAACGGGCGCTTTTGTATTCAAACCTGATTACTTATGAGGATGAATCCAGTGAGATTTATGCGCATTACAGAGATGAGATGGAAGCGTTTGCGTGGAATCAGCTAGAGCGCAGAAATATTGATCCCATGCTCCGCATTATATACAAGCGTTTTCTGACAGAAGATTCTATGGAAGCAGAGCAGATCAAAGCACTGTATGATATCTGCCATGCTTATGAGATCACAACAAAGGTACCGAATATGAAATTTATTCATGTGATCGCAGAGGATGGAACGATCACGCAGAAGGCGCCGTATACGGACAAAGGGGCAAGGGTATTTTTGTATGCAAAGACAGACCGGCTTGTATGGGAAAGCAAGGATGGAAGACATTATACAGATTCTATTCCATATGAAAGCAAGCGCCTGTTCTATGAGCTTCGTTACATGGATATCTGCAAGCGGTATATGAACAGTCTGAAGCAGAACCGTCAGGAGGAGAAGGTAGAAGAACTTTCTCTTGAGACTGTGCGCAAGTATGGCATTGAAAATTACGGGGAAGAAGAGATCATGGGACTGTGCAGCCGTACGATCCGTGAAAACAATTATGAATGTGATGATTTCCTTACCTACGTGTGTTTTGAGATGTTTAAAAGAAAGCAGTTTGACAGAGTGATCCTGACGTATCTTGCGAATTACTACTGCGGAGCGACTACAGACATGAAACTGCTCTGGAGAGAAGCAAGAGAGTATGAAGTACATACTCAGAAGCTGGCGGAGAGGATCATCACACAGATGTTGTTCTCGGAAGAGTTGTTCGGAGAGGTTCCGATTTTTGAAGAATATTATGAAGAGGGAGCTTATTTCAGACTGCAGCAGGCATATCTGGCGTATATGTCCAGAGAATATGTAGTGGAAGAGCGCAGGATGAGCAGAAGTATTATTGATATCATCTGTAAGGAATATGAAAAGGGTGAAGAAACGATAGACATCTGCAAGATCGCCGTATTAAAATATTATTCCACCAGAGAATATACGACGACTGTGCGTAAGACTCTGAAAAAATTCTTACAGGAGCTGTGCGGCAAGCAGATTTATTTCCCGTTCTTTCTGGCATACGAAAAGGAATGGCTCATTGAGCTGCAGCTTTGGGATAAGACGCTGATCGAGTACAAAGGGCAGAAGGGAAGCCGTGTCATGCTCTACTATCAGCTTCAGAAAGAAAATTCAGAGGCGGTAGATTATGCTACAGAGGTGCTTACGCCGATGTATGAGAATCTCTATGTGAAGAAATTTGTGCTGTTCTCCAACGAGCGGTTGAAATATTATTTCAAGGAGACCATTGATGGCAACACTTACCGAAGTGATAAAGAGTGCTGCATGAAGGATGCTGTGTTTGGAGAATCCGGGCGATATGGACGACTGAATGATATTTTACTTTCAGAGGGCAGTGAAAAAGAAGAAAAGATGAAAGCATATGCACAGGAAGATGCAATCGCCGCGCATATGTTTGAACAGTATTAAGGAGGCTGACTCCTATGGGACAAGGCAATATTATAGGTTACGAGATCAATGAAAAGACCTGTCAGATCAGTTTTTATAATGAAGAAATGGCAGAGCCGGAGACGATGGAAGTAGATGCGGATAATTATCAGATCCCTCTGGTCATCGGAAAGCTGCGTGATACCTGGGCATACGGAAAAGAAGCAAAACGTCTGGCCAGCTTGAAAGAAGGATTCACCGTAAACCGGTTACTGGATAAAAGCCTGGCAGGGGAAAAAATTGAATTTGGAGAAGAATCCTATGAAGCAGTGTGGCTGCTTGCTAAATTTATCGAACTGTCGCTGCAGTCGTTTCCGAGGATCAACGGGATCGTGTTCAGCGTTCCGGAGCTGACGGAAGAGCTGGCGCAGATGCTGCGGGGAATCGCAGTACGGATGAATATTGATAAACGGCATATTTTCATTCAGGATTACAAAGAGAGTTTCTGCAATTATCTGTTTTATCAGCCAAAAGAACTCTGGCAGTATGAGGCGGCGTTGTTTTGCTGTGACAGAAATGAGATCAAAGCGTATATGCTCAGAAGGCTGAAGCCGGGGCTTGGAGGCGGAAAGACGATTTTTGTGACAGTGGACGAAGTGGCAAGTGCGCATATAAAAGAACTGGCAGCCGTGTATCCGGTGCTCAATGCGGACAAGGCAAAAGATGCGGATATGAGATTCTGCCGGTTTATTGAAGGCGTGTTTGACAAGAGGATCGTATCTTCGGTCTTTCTGACCGGAGAGGGATTTGAGAATAACTGGTATCCGACTTCTCTGAGAGTCCTGTGCAATGGAAGAAGAGCATTTATCGGAAACAATCTGTACAGCAAGGGCGCCTGCTATACCGCATACCGCAAGATGTTTATGCACATTGAGGATCCGGTTTATCTTTCCGAAGACAAGCTGACAGATCAGATCACTGTGAATATGCGGGTGAATGGACAGGAGATGTGGTATCCGATCGTATCCTGGGGATCGCACTGGTATGAATCCAACAATCAGTGGGAAGTGCTTTTAGAGGATACAGAAGATATCGAGCTTCATATTGAGTCTCTGGTACAGGGTACGTTAAAGACGGAGGTGATCCCGCTTGGAAGGCTTCCCAAGAGAGGCGAGTATTCCATGCGGCTTCAGATCGAGACGTTATTTTTAGATGAAAAAACATGTAAGATCACGGTGCGGGATGTAGGATTCGGAGAGTTTTTCCCGCCGACCGATTTTCAGGAAGAGAAGATTATACATTTAGGAGGAAATGATGGGAAGTTTAATTCTATGTCATGATCAGCATGCGGCCCATCCGTATGAAATTACGAGGATCCACTGTAAGATATTTACAATGGAAGAGCTGTGCTATTATCTCTGCAATAATCTCTACCTGATCGATTATACGATTATGAACGAGCAGCTGTGCGGATGGCTGGAAGAGGACATCGGGAAAAGGGAGCTTGCAGACCAGCTTCGGGATGTGATCCGGATGCGGGGAAGTGTGGAAAAATTTGTACTCACGATTTTGAAGAGTTCCGGAATCTACAAGGAAGCGGAGATGATCCGGATCCAGAATGTTCTGGAGCGGCTCAAAAACCAGAAGGACATTGAGCGGCAGAAATACAAAGGAGACAATCTTCTGGAAAGTGGAGAAGTGGAAGAAGCGATCCTTGTGTATCAGGCAATCTTAAATGAAGGGGAGGATGAGAATACAGATCCCAAGTTTTATGGAAAGATCTATGCAAGTCTGGGGTCTGCCTATGGAAGAATGTTCCTCTATCAGCAGGCGGCACGGATGTATGACAGGGCGTATCAGATCTGCGAAGATCCAAAGTTGTTAAAGCCGTATTTGTATGCGTCTTATAAGTATATGTCGATGGAGGAATATCATATCCTTCTTACGAAAAATGACACCTATGCGGAGATCAATACAGAGTTGCGCAGCGAGATGAAAGAAATCCGGGAAGGAATCCAGATGGAGATGTCAGAGCAGCTGACAGACAAGTGGAAACAGCAGTACCGGAGGAGTCACATATAGAGTATTTAGTAAAAGTATCCAAATCAGAGTGATCAGATTTGGATATTTTTTTTGAATTAATGTGATTGATTTTGACTGAAAATGATTACATTATAAGGATAAAGGAAACGAAAATGATTGAAAATGAAAGAAAGGATGAGGAAAATGCTGGCAGAAGAGCGGTTTCGCGAAATTCTTAAGATCGTAAACGAAAAAAAAACAGTGACTGTAACAGAGCTGACAGAACTTCTGGATACTTCAGAGTCTACGATCAGAAGAGACCTGACACAGCTTCATAAAAGAGGAGCCTTGTTGAAAGTCCACGGGGGAGCAACTGTACTGAATGGGGCATATACGACAAAGGATGCAAAGGTTTCAGAAAGAGAGGGGCTGTATGTAGAGGAAAAACGCAGCATTGCAAAGCTGGCAGCGGTTCTGATCGGTCAGGAGGATTTTGTTTATATCGATGCAGGAACGAGCACAGCGTCATTGGCAGAGGCGATTTCAGAGAGGGAGGCCGTGTATGTGACGAATGGAATTCTGCATGCAAAGTGTCTGGCAGAAAAAGGCTGCCGGGTGTTTTTGCCGGGAGGCGAGCTGAAAGAGGATACACAGGCTTTAGTCGGAGGAGCTGCGGTAGAGTGGCTGAATAAGTATAACTTTACAAAAGGCTTCTTTGGCACGAATGGAATTCATCTGGAGAAAGGGTATACGACACCGGATATCAGCGAAGCACTGGTAAAAGAAGCTGCAATGAAGAGATGCAGAGAGGCATATGTTCTGGCAGATTCGAGCAAATTCGGTCATGTATCATCCGTCACATTTGCGAGGTTTGAAGATGCACAGATCATTACGGATCATATCAGTGATCCGGTATTTCAAACATGCAGTAATATAGAGGAGGCAGAATCATGATTTATACAGTGACATTCAATCCATCATTAGACTATGTAGTACAGGCAGAACAGCTGGTGCCGGGAGAAATCAACCGGACAACAAGTGAAGCAGTTTATCCGGGAGGAAAAGGAGTCAATGTTTCTGTGATCCTTTCCAATCTGGGTCTGGAGAGTACAGCATTTGGATTTACTGCGGGATTCACAGGAAAAGCATTGCAGGAGATGCTCCTGGAGTTTGGCGCAAAGACAGATTTTATACCGCTTGCAGACGGGCAGACAAGGATCAATGTCAAGATCAACGCAGGACAGGAGACAGAGATCAACGGACAAGGACCAAAGATTACAGAAACAGCGATCCAGGAGTTGTTTGAGAAGCTGAAATCCTTGAAGGCAGGAGATGTACTGGTTCTGGCGGGCAGTATTCCGTCGACTCTGCCGGAGAATATTTATGAATGGATTCTGATGTGTTTGAAAGATAAGGATGTCAAAGTTGTGGTAGATGCTACAAAAGATCTGCTGTTGAATGTATTGAAATATCATCCGTTTTTGATCAAGCCGAACAATCATGAACTTGGAGAAATGTTCCAGACGACGCTTACTACAGAAGAAGAGATCATCGCTCATGCGAAAAAGCTGCAGGAAAGAGGTGCAAGAAATGTACTGGTTTCTATGGCAAAAGACGGAGCGATCCTTGTGACAGAAGACGGTGAGATATACAAAAAGCAGCCGCACAATGGCACGGTTGTAAATTCTGTCGGTGCCGGAGATTCTATGGTGGCAGGATTTCTGGCGGGATATCTCAATACTGGCTCTTATGAGCGTGCACTGGAGCTTGGAACTGCAGCGGGAAGTGCGACGGCATTTCAGTCCTGGCTGGCATCCAGGGAGGATATTGTAAAACTGCTGGACAGACCGTACAGCGAATATCAGATTTGAAAGGGAAAAGGTATGAAAATCACGGATCTTTTGAAGAGAGAAAGTGTGGAGCTTTCCGGAACACCCGAAAGTAAGGGACAGGCCATTGATCAGATGGTAGAACTGATGGCAAAAGGAGGAAATATCAACGATCTACAGCGTTATAAAGAAGGTGTGTTAAAGAGAGAAGAGGAAGGAACGACAGGGATCGGAGAGGGAATTGCCATTCCTCATGCAAAGACAGATGCCGTCAGTGCACCGGGTCTTGCTACGATGCTGGTTCCTCAGGGTGTGGATTATGATGCACTGGACGGACAGCCGGTACATATGATTTTTTTTGATCGCAGCACCGAATACAGAAGATAATGTGCAGCTGGAAGTACTCAGCCGTCTTTCCATGCTTTTAATGGATGACGAATTTCGGACAAATCTGCTGGATGCAGCGGATGTAACAGAATTTCTGGCACACATTGATGAGGCGGAGAGAAAGAAATTTCCTGAAGAGTACGGAGAAGAAAAACAGACGCAGGATCAGCCGGAAGAGGGATACCGGGTACTGGCAGTTACTGCATGTCCCACAGGGATTGCCCACACATATATGGCGGCGGAAAGCCTGGAAAACAAGGCAAAAGAAATGGGAATTTCCATTAAAGTGGAAACCAACGGCTCCGGAGGTGCGAAAAACGTACTGACACCGGAGGAAATCGCGCAGTGTGAATGTATCATTATTGCGGCAGATAAATTTGGTATGGGCAATCCGTTTTCCGGATTTTTGAAACAGGTGGGAGATATTTCCTTTGGAATGATGTTCCCGATTCTGGCAGTATATATCGCCATGGCGATTGCGGACAGACCGGCATTGATGCCCGGAATCGTAGGAGGTCTTCTGGCAAAAAGCGGTATGACAATGGCTGCAGAGGAGGCCGGCTGGGTGTCTTCTGGTTTCTTTGGCGCACTGATCGCAGGTTTTGCAGTGGCAGGAGCGCTTTCCATGTTGTTTGGCTGTGGAAGCAGAGCGCCTCACGGAGGTATTTTCGTAATCGGAATCATTGATAATCCGCTGCTGTTTCTGGCTGCCGTTGCGGCAGGTTCTGTCGTGGCAATGCTTGGAATCGTTCTGCTGAAAAAACCGCTTGCAGCAAAGTGAGAAAATGTGCAAAAAAAATCAGAACAAAAATTGCGAAAAGTGATAAATAAAGCACAATATATAAGAACATCTTATTTATCTGTTGAGAAATAAATAATAAGCCACAGGAAATACAAGGCAGAGGGAATATTGATTTTCCCTCTGCCTTGTATTATAATCTATCTGCGGGATGTGCCGATAATCCCAGATCGAGTGAATGAAATTTAAGAAAAAGGACAGGTGTGAACGTATGAAAAAATTAGAACAGCTTTACGAAGGAAAAGCAAAGAAAGTATTTGCGACAGAAGATCCGGACGTTGTGATCGTAGACTATAAAGATGATGCGACAGCATTCAATGGAGAGAAGAAAGGAACAATCGTAGGAAAAGGTGTGATCAACAACCGTATGACAAACTACATTTTCCAGGTTCTGGAAAAAGAAGGTGTTCCGACTCACTATGTAGAAGAACTCAGCGACCGTGAGACAGCTGTAAAAAAAGTGGAGATCGTACCACTTGAAGTGATCGTCCGCAATGTGGCAGCGGGAAGCTTTTCTAAAAAACTCGGTATCGAGGAAGGAACAAAATTATTAGCACCTACTTTAGAGTTCAGCTATAAAAATGACGATCTTGGAGATCCGATGATCAATGATTATTTTGCAATTGCAATCGGAGCTGCAACAAGAGAAGAGATTGACAAGATCACAGAGTATACATTCAAAGTGAATGAAGTCTTAAGAAAATTCTTTGATGAGGCAGGAATTGAACTGATCGACTTTAAAATCGAATTCGGACGTTTCCATGGAGAGATCATCCTTGCAGATGAGATTTCACCGGATACATGTCGTCTGTGGGATA
>OLVT01003044.1_pt1 | contig 10510 bp, 10 predicted proteins | sample 1673241 | NCBI WGS metagenome assembly OLVT01 (sample SAMEA3178936, study PRJEB25190) | human gut metagenome | biome: human gut; feature: human-associated habitat; material: faeces | place: Austria | collected 2013 | reverse complement strand
GGTTTCAGCGCCAAACATCTCCGGCACCTCGGTCAGCACCGCCGTCCCCCCCAGATCGGTCACCCGCTCGGCGATCCGTCCGCACAGGGGATTGGCTGTGATGCCGGAGAAGGCGTCAGAGCCTCCACACTTGAAGCCCAGCACCAGCCGGCTGGCAGGACACTCCTCCCGGCGGTCCTCCGCCATCACGGCCGCGATCTCCCGCATCAGGGACAGGCCGGCCTCGATCTCGTCCCCCTCCATATCCTGGGTCACCAAGGTCCGAATGCGGCGGCGGTCATAGTCCCCCAGCACAGGCAGGAAGTGGTCCAGGTCGTTGTTTTCACAGCCCAGGCTCACCAGCAGCACACCGCCTGCGTTGGGATGCTTCACCAAATTGCGCAGCAGCTTCTGGGTCGTCTCAAAGTCATCCCCCAGCTGGGAACAGCCGGCGTTATGGGGAAAGGCAAAGATCCCGTCCCCTGCCTGAATTCCCTGGCGTCTGGCCTCCTCCGCCATGCGGCTCACCGTCCGGTTTACACAGGAGACCGTGGGAATGATCCACAATTCGTTGCGTGTCCCCACCCGGCCGTCTGGACGGCAGTAGCCCAGGAAGGTGTCCGCTCCATTCCCAGGCTCCGGCTGCCGCGGCGCCGCCGGGGCATACTGATAGTCCAGCAGTCCCTCCAGATTGGTCTTGAGATTGTGGCTGTGCAGCCACGCTCCCGATGGCACAGCCTGGGTGGTATGGCCGATTTGGGCCCCATACTTGACCACCATGGCCCCGTCCGCCAGATCGGTCAGAGCCACCTTGTGGCCAAAGGGGATCTCCTCTTGGATCCGCACAGCCTGTCCATCCACAGACACGGCCTCTCCCTCGGCCAAAGGCCGCAGAGCCACCGCCACATTGTCCTGGGGATGGATCCGAATCGCGTCTCGCTCCATCGCACTCACCACTCCGCAACTGAGCCGTCTTTGTGCCGCCAAACCGGATTTTTCCAGCTGTGCGGCGTCTGAGCCTCTTCCAGCACCAGCGCCTCGTTGACTTCCACACCCAGGCCGGGCCGCTTTGGAAGCTCCACATGGCCATCGTGGAAGGCCAGATCCTCCTTGTTGAGGATATAGTCCAGCGGCTCGTGATAGGCGTTGTAGTGGATGCCCATGCTCTGCTCCTGAATGAAGGCGTTATAGCAGGTGGCGTCTACCTGGAGGCAGGCGCTCAAGGCAATGGGGCCCAGGGGGCAGTGGGGCGCCAGCGCAACGTCATAGGCCTCCGCCATAGAGGCGATCTTTTTCACTTCCGTGATGCCGCCTGCATGGGACAGGTCTGGCTGGATGATGTCCACTCCTCCGGCCTGAAGCAGGCGCTTGAAATCATAGCGGGAAAACAGACGCTCCCCCGTGGCGATGGGCACATTACAGGCCGCCGCGATCTCCTTGAAATCCTCCATCTGCTCACAGAGGACAGGCTCCTCAATGAACATGGGATCGAATTCCTCCAGCTTTTTGGCCAGGATCTTGGCCATGGGCTTGTGGACCCGGCCATGAAAGTCCACTGCGATGCCGAAATATTTTCCGGTCGCCTCCCGGATGGAGGCCACCCGTTCCAGCACCGCGTCGATCTTCTCATAGCTGTCCACCATCTGGAGTTCCTCGGTGCCGTTCATCTTAATGGCGGTGAACCCGGCCTCCTGCTTTTCCTTGGCCGCCTTGGCCACATCGCTGGGCCGGTCCCCGCCGATCCAGGAGTACACCCGCATCCGGTCCCGGCAGGGACCGCCCATCAGCTGATAGACAGGGGCGTTGAAATGCTTCCCCTTGATATCCCAGAGCGCCTGGTCGATCCCGGCCATGGCGCTCATCAAAATGGGGCCGCCCCGGTAGAAGCCTGCCCGGTACAGCACATTCCAAAGGTCCTCGATCCGCATGGGGTCGGCCCCCAGCAGATAGTCCTTCATCTCCTCCACACAGGCCAGGACGGTGGCGGCCTTGCCCTCGATCACCGCCTCGCCCCAGCCGGTGAGGCCGCCGTCCGTCTCGATCTTGACAAATCCCCAGCGGGGACGGACCAGATATGTCGTTACATTTGTGATCACCATGTTGTGATACCCTCCTTTATTTTTTCAAACAAACTGTGGAAGCTTGCGCTCTGTGTCCCAAGCCTACATCCCCACCAGGAAGACCCAGGCGGGCAGGGCAGCCAGCATGGCCAGCATGGTCTGCACCATGATATTCGCCGCGTAGTCCGGCGCGCAGCCGTAGTCCGCCGCCACAATGCTGGTCATCGTCCCGGATGGCAGGGCCGCGATCACGGTGCTGATGCGGATGATCTCCGGATCCACCACCAGTAGCCGCATCACCAGGCAGACAACAGCCGGCATGACCGCCATCCGCAGCACCGTGGGAAGGTAGAGCGTCCGGTCCCGCAGGATCTTACAGATCCCGGAGTCCGCCAGACTGCACCCTATGATGATCATGGACAGCGGCATCGTCAGCGCTCCGATCCCGTTGAAGGTGCTGTACAGGGGCTCCGGGATCTTGATCTGCAGGAAGTACATGACCAGCGCCAGCACAGACGCCAGGGCGATCTTGTTGGTCAGAATGGAGCGGAGGCTCCCGCGCCCCCGGTCTCCCAAATAGAACATCCCCCAGGAGTAGAACACCACGTTATAGATCATGCTGAACACAATGGCGCACAGCAGGCCGATATTCCCGTACAGCTCCTGTAAAATCGGATAGCCGATAAAGGTGATGTTGCAGAACACCAGGGAACAGACAAAAACCCTCCGCTTCGCCTCCTCCAGCTTCAGCCGGCGGCTGAGAAAGATGGACGCCGGGATAAAGACCGCAAAGAACAGGACCGCATAGATGGCCGTGACCAGGATCGCCTTGGCCGCTTTCAGAGAAAAGTCCTGCTGAGAGGACATGATTACCGTAAAATATACCACAAAGCGCATCAGCACATTGGTGACGCTCTTCTGATCCTGTGCCGTCAGCGCCCCCCTCCGGCGCAGAAGATAGGCCGCGGCCGCCACAAAGAATACCTTGAACATCAGGCTGAACAGTGTGTAAACCATCGCTCGGACTCCTTCCAACGCAAGGGGTGTCCCATCCCAAACCCCTTCTCTCCGCTTCAGAACACACCCATATCAACAGACAGGCCGGGCGGGGGGCCTGGAACGGCCCGCCCGCCCGGCAGAAGAGGAAGCACTTATTTCAGCATACCTGTCATACGCGGCAGAACTTCAGAAATCGCGGGGATATAGGTAATCAGCAGCAGACAGACGATCATCACCAAGATGAACCGCACGATGCCCTTACACACCACCTCCAGGGAGGTGTTGCCCACCCGGGCGGCTACAAACAGGTTGATGCCCAGGGGCGGGGTGATAAAGCCGATGGCCAGGTTGACCACCATGATGATACCAAAGTGAACGGCGGACAGACCCATCTCCAGGGCCACAGGCAGCAGGATGGGGGATAGCACCATCATGGCCGGAGTCGTATCCATGAAGCAGCCCACAAACAGCAACAGCAGGTTGATAAGCAGCAGGATGACGATGGGATTGTCAGAAATGCCGATCAGGGCGTTGCTCACCAGGGCGGGGATCTGCTCCAGGGTCAGGATACGGGTGAACGCGGTGGCGCAGCCGATGATGACCATGGTGGTTCCGTTGGTGGAGCAGGCATTGGCAATGGTGGAGAACAGATTCTTCAGATTGATCTCGCGGTAGATGAACAGGCCGCAGATCAGCGCATAGACCGCAGCCACAGCCGCCGCCTCAGTGGGAGTGAAGAAGCCGCCGTAGATACCGCCCAGGATGATGATGGGGTCGATCAGCGCGGGGAGCGCGTCCACCACAGTGGCGATTTTCTCCTTAGCGGTATACTTGGTGGTATCGCCCTTCCACCCCATCTTCTTGCAATAGAAGTAGCACAGGGCGCACAGCGCCAGACCGATCAGGATGCCGGGCAGGAAGCCGGCCATGAACATGGTGGACACGGAGGTACCGGTGGAGGTACCATAGATGACCATGGGGATGCTGGGCGGAATAATGACGCCGATGCAGCCGGCGCAGGCCACGCAGGCCAGGGTGAAGCTCTTGCTGTACCCCTTTTCCAGCATGGTGGGGACCACCATGCTGCCCACCGCGGCCACGGTGGCCGGGCCGGAGCCGGAGACTGCGGCAAAGAACATACAGACCACCACAGTGACGATGGCCAAACCACCGGTCACACGGCCCAGGAACACGTTACAGACGTTCAGGATCCGCTTGGACACACCGCCGGCTGCCATCAGCTCGCCGGCCAGGATGAACAGAGGGATCGCCATCAGCGGGAAGGAGTCGCTTCCGCTGATCAGCTGGCTGACGATGAAGCTGTCCGTCATACGGGGATTTGTAGTGATCGCCGCCAGGGAAGCAAGGCCGATAGCAATACCGACCGGAACATTCAACACCAGGAAGACCAAAAGGGTCACAAACAAAACAATGCCAGTCATCCGTCATACTCCTCCCCATTCTTCAGGCACTTGACCCGATAAATGATGGTTTGGATCTCACGGATCGTCGCCAAACCAAAGCCAACCACAGTGGACATATAGATGTACTGATAGGGGATCTTCAGCGCCGCGGAGCGCATATCGAACCGGATCTGCTCCATGGAGTAGAAGAAACCCGTGTAGGTGATATAAACTGCAAACGCGATGAAGAGGATGTCGCCCAACAGGACCACATAGGGACGTGCCTTTTTAGGGAAAAGGTAAAGCGCCGCATCGATCTTGATGTGCTTTCTCAGCTTGCAGCCGTAGCTGATGCCAATATAGATCAGCCAAATAAAGGTGTATCTGGCCAGCTCCTCCGACCAGGACAGGGAATTGTTGAATACATAGCGCATGACCACCTGCACGAACACCAGCAGGGTCATAAAGGACATGAGGAATACACAAATATAGAGCTCTATATTGTCATCCAGCCATTTCAGGATCTTTTTCAAGACGACTTCCTCCTCTGCTCTCTCCTGTAATTTCTGGGCGGGGTCCCCCGAGGGGGGACCCCATGCTTCGTTTTGATCCGATTACTTGTTGCGGTAAGCTTCCAGCTCAGCGGCCATCTGATCGGCCAGCTCAGGCTTGTACATGATCTTCTTGGCGGCCTCCAGGCTGTTGGCCTTGTCGGCGGCCTCCTTGAAGCCCAGCTTCTCCTCGTCGGTCAGGGTGCGGACCGCACAGCCGGCGCCCTCCATGACCTCGATGGCCTCGTCCTCATACTGCTGGGACAGCTCATACTGGCGCTGGGTGGTCTCCTCGATGGCCTTGGTCAGAGCCTCCTGCTGCTCGGCAGTCAGGGAGTCCCACTTGGCCTGGTTCATAACCACATAGTAGGGGGTGTACACATGCTCGGTCAGGGTGCAGTAGGACTGGACCTCCTCGAACTTGTTGCCGGTGATGATGCCCAGGGGGTTCTCCTGGCCGTCAACCGTGCCCTGCTGCAGGCCGGTGAACAGCTCGCCGAACGCCATGGGAGTAGGGTTGGCGCCCATGGCCTTCCAGGCCTCCAGGTGGATCTCATTGGCCATGGTGCGGATCTTCAGGCCGCTCAGGTCGGCCACAGTGGCGATGTCCTTGTCAGTGGTGGTGATGTTGCGGAAGCCGTTCTCCCAGAAGGCCAGGCCCTTCAGGCCGTACTCGGAGAAGCCGTCCAGGATGGCCTTGCCGGTCTCGCCGTTGAAGCCCACGTCATAGACCTCCTGCTTGTTCAGGAACAGGTAGGGGACGTCGTAGACATACAGGTCGTTGTAGGTGGTAGCCACGGAAGAGGTGGAGCCCACGGCGATGTCGCACTCGCCGGTCTGGGCCATGGCAAAGGACTGCTCGTCATTGCCCAGCTGGTTGTCGGGGAAGTGGACGATCTTGAGGGTCCCGTTGGAGTACTCCTCCACCTTGGGGATCAGGACCTCGGTCACAGCGTCCTTCGCGCTGGAGGAGGTCACGTTGCCCATGACCAGCTCCACGACCTCGCCGTCTCCTCCGGCAGCGGAACCGCTTCCGGACGCACCGGAATCGCTGGAGCCGCAGGCGGCCAGGGAAGCCACGGCGGCGCCTGCCAGCAGCAGCGCCAAAACTCTCTTTTTCATAACATTCTTTCCTCCTGTTTTTTATTATTTATGCGGCGCGAGCCGCACAATAACCAGTTGATCTCCGCGCGCCCGCGGATCACTTGCAGAGATAGCCTCCGTCGCAGGGGATCACCGCGCCGGCAATGTAGTCCGAGGCGTCCGAGGCCAGGAAAATGCACAGCCCCTTCATGTCATCCGGGGTGCCCCAGCGGTGGGCGGGGATGCGGCCAAGGATCTCGGTATTGCGCCCCTCATCGTTCAGCAGCGCGGTATTCATCTCAGTCGCCATATAGCCGGGGGCGATGGCGTTCACATTGATTCCCTTCCCGGTCCACTCGTTGGACAGGGCCTTGGTCAGCTGGGCCACGCCGCCCTTGCTGGCTGCGTAGGCGGGCACGGTATAGCCGCCGAAGAAACTCAGCATCGAGGCAATATTGATGATCTTGCCCTTGGAGTTCTGGCGGATGAACTGCTGACCGGCCATCTGGCACAGGTCGAAGGCGGCGGTCAGGTTGACCTCCAGCACAGCATCCCAATCCTCAATGGGGAACTCCTCACAGAAATGGCGGCGCTGGATGCCGGCCCCATTCACCAGGATGTCCAGGTGACCGCCCAGCAGCTCCACCGCCTGGGCAAAGCCCGCCCTTCTCTGCTCCCGCTCGCTCAGGTCCACCGCCAACCCGTGGCAGGCAAATCCCTTGCTCCGGAACTCCTCCGCCACGCTCAGGGCGCTGGCGCTGGAACCCACCACTACGACCTCGCAGCCGGCCTCCATCAGGCCCTCGGCCATTCCGCGGCCCAAGCCGCGGGTGGCGCCGGTCACAATGGCCTTCCGCCCAGTCAAATCAAACAGCTTCATGGGGATTGCGCTCCTTCCTCAATTTCCCTTGTTGTAGCACTCCAGATACCTCTGGAATTTTCTCTGATAAAACTCCGCCCTTGCGGGATCGGGCCGGATGATGCGGCTCACCTCAGGCTGATAGGTACAGGCGTCATCGATCACACCCAGCAGTTCCATCGCCAGGACTGCGCCGCCCAGAAGGGAGCCATGCTCATTCCGGTTGACCTCCAGTTCCCGCTGGAAGATGTCCGCACACATCTGGGTCCACTGCTCGGAGTGGAGGATGCCGCCGGAGAACCGGATATGGGTGGGACAGCCGTTCACCTCGGACAGGATCCGATAGCAGTGGTACAGGTTGAACAGGATCCCCTCCTGCACCGCCAGGTACAGGTCCGGCAGCTTATGCCGGGGCAGGATCCGTACAAAGCCCCCCTCCCGCTCATCATTCCAGCCGGGGCAGCGCTCTCCGAACAGGAAGGGGAGGAACACCGGGTTATTCTCCCAGTCGCTGATCCCCCGCTCCAGCTCTCCATAGGAGAGCCGGGACATACCCACCTGTTCCTTGAACCAATCCAGGCAGTTGCAGCAGCCGTTGGTCGCCGCACCGGACATCCAGTTTTTAGGAGACATGTAGCACCAGGTGCTGGGCTCCTTAGGCAGCACCGGCTTACTAGTCGTCAGCCGGATCGCTCCGCTGGTCCCCACCGAGAAGGTCATCACTCCGTCTGCCACAGCGCCGGTGCCCACCTGATTCAGGCCGCCGTCGGAGTTGGTCGGGATCACCGGGACCCCAGCCTGCACACCCAGCGCCTGAGCGGCCTCCTCCGTGAGGGGGAAGGTCTGGTCATAAGCCACCAGCCGGCTCAGCTGCTCCTCCCGGATCCCCAGCTCAGCCATAAGCTCCGGATCAAAACTCTTGGTCCAGGTGTTCAGCAGCCCGCTTCCGGAGGCCAGGCAGGGGGTGATCACCCGCTGCCCGGTCAGCCGGTAGTTGTTATAGGTTCCCTGGCCCATAATGATGTATTTGCTCAGGTCATACCCCTGCTCCCGCAGCATCATCAGCTTGAAGAAGGGGTAAATGGCGTTGACCATACAGCCGGTCTTTTGATAGTAGCGGCTGACGTATTCCGCATCATGGCGAAGACGCTTGCACACCGGCGCGGCCCCGGTATAGGACCAGGGATAGACCGGCGTGACCGGCTTCACCGCCCCGTCGCACAGCACCAGACTGTGCCAGGTTCCGCCCAGGGCGATCATATCCACCTGCCGGCCGTCCAACAGCTCCCGCCCCACAGATACCATGTCCAAATAGACGTTCTCCGCATTGTGGATGGTAACGTCCTCATAGTTTCCGGTATAGGCCCGGACCTTGACCTCAAAGCTCCGGTCCTCCGTATGGTACAGCATCGCCTTCGCAGAAGTGGTACTCGCTTCCAGTACCAGGATTTCCATGTTTTCTGCCTCCTGACGTCTTATTTCTCCAAAGCGCCGCCAAGCGGCCCCGCTTCGGCGAACGCTGTTAAAAATCCTTGCAGTCCACGACCACCTTCACGGTTCCTTCGCTCACGTCGGCGATCATGTCAAAGACACGCTCCGCATCCTTCATGGGAACAATATGGGTCACGACCTTCTCCAGCTGCTCCTTCAGGACAAATAAATTACTCATTTTTTTTCTTCCTTTCTTTACCGTAAAATTTCTCCAGCTGAGTCAGCATACGGACATAGCGCTTTACTCTCCCCTTTGCCCTGATATGCTTCTTCTGGTAAAACCTGGAAGCAAAAAGCCCGTAAGAAACAGCAAGAATCAGATATAGCGCAACAGCCGCCAGCATAATCAGAACTATGCTTATCAAAGTTGCCTCATTCAGAAAGGATTCCATAAAAGCGGCCGCAAACACTCCAAACAGAACTACATATCCTATCGTAACCCAGATCACAGTAATAATCGTCTGATAGCTGATATAATCTTTTTTGTAATAGGAAGCAATTTTAAAATCTTCTTTTCCATATTTTTCCTCATATAGAGCCATTTTGTTCATCAGCTTTACTTTTTCTTCGTTAACCATATTCCACCTTCCTATCCTCAGAAAACTATGTTCAGTATATCAAAAATCAAATATCTTGTCCAATACTTATCGTCAAAAAGAACACCCTCCTGACTCCTGATTTCTTCAGTGTTTTTGCGGCCTCATTGACCGTATTGCCCGTCGTATAGATGTCATCAATAAGAAGTACCCGTTCCGGAAGTCCGGTTTTTCGTTCAACCTGAAAACTTCCTTCCAGATTATGTGCTCTTCCGCGTCTGTTCAGACTTTTCTGAGCGTCTGACGTCTTCCGCTTTCGGATCAGTCCGGTTTCCACCGGAATTCCGGTAAGTTTTCCAAGTTCTTCTGCCAGAATTTCCGCCTGATTGTAACCACGTTTTCTTTTCTTCCACTTATCCATCGGAACCGGAAGGATCGCCTGTACCTTCCATTTCTGAATCTGCTTTCCCAGACGTTCTTTCATTGTTTCCGCATAATACCGGGCATATACCCTGCGGTTTTTAAACTTGAACTGATAGATGGAGCCGCTCACCGGGGGCCGGTGCGTCCAGAGACTCCTCCCTCTGTCAAACCAGCAGTTTCCATCCTCAATTCTCTCCCGGCAGTCCCTGCAGTACTCTGTCTGTTCATCCCCGACCGGTTTCCCGCATTTTTTGCACATTGGTTCTTTTATCCATGAAAGTTTTTTCAGGCAGTCTGTACACGGCCCCTTCGCGTTCGCCTTTCCGCAGAACGGGCAGACATCCGGATAAAGCAGTTTCCATATATTCTTCATGCTGTTTTTGTTCTGATTTTCCCTACGATAGTTCCCGGATCCTCTCCGAGAGAGAAGTGTTCCGCTTCTGCTCTTCAACATTTCGAATCATTTCCTGAAAAACAGTATCGCTTCCTACAAGTGTAACACATTTTTTTGCTCTTGTAACTGCCGTATACAATAAATTCCTGCAATAAAGCTGTTTTGGTCCCGAGAGAAGCGGAATAATAACCGCCGGATACTCACTTCCCTGAGATTTATGGATGGTAACCGCATAGGCAAGCTCCAGTTCATCCAGCAGCTTAAATGGATATTTTACCTTACGTTTTTCGTCAAACTCCACTTCCACAGTCTCATCATATGTATGAATGGCCGTCACAATACCTATATCTCCGTTGAAAACTCCGATCCCTTTATCAACAACCAGTCCGTATTTTGTGGCAATCTCCCATTCCAGCTGATAGTTGTTTTTCGTCTGCATCACTTTATCGCCGACACGGAATATTTTTTCCCCATATTCCTTTTCCTGCTTTTTAGGGGACGGCGGATTTAAATACTGCTGCAGAATCCGGTTTAACCGTTCCACTCCCAGAAGCCCCTTCTTCATCGGCGCCAGTACCTGAATATCTGTCATTTTTGCATCCACATACCGCGGAAGTTTTTTCTGGATCAGTGTCAGGATCACGCTGATAATAACATCTGCATCCTGTCTTTTTAAAAAGAAAAAATCTCTGCTCTTATTATCAAGCCGTACTTCCAGTCCCGCGTTGATCC
>OLVT01003042.1_pt1 | contig 10511 bp, 9 predicted proteins | sample 1673241 | NCBI WGS metagenome assembly OLVT01 (sample SAMEA3178936, study PRJEB25190) | human gut metagenome | biome: human gut; feature: human-associated habitat; material: faeces | place: Austria | collected 2013 | reverse complement strand
ATATCCGAAGGATATGGTATAATAGCGAGGAAAGCGCATGCCATGCTTGCATGAGTATGCATTTGACGAGCAGTTTCATCGAGACGTTAGTCGAGATGGTATAATAGTTGAGAGCCTGTGATTTCGGCGAAGACGGCTGCAGGCATCTGAAGACCAGAAATATGATAGAGGATGAGAGAGGAGAGGAAGAGATGAACCTGAAAAAAATACATCATGCGGCAATTATTGTATCGGATTACAGGAAATCCAGAGAGTTTTACGTGGACAAGCTGGGCTTTGAGGTGATCCGTGAGAATTACAGGGCAGACCGGGGTGACTACAAACTGGATCTGCAGATGGACGGCTGCGAGCTGGAGCTGTTTGGAATAGCGGGAGCGCCCAAGCGTCTGTCCTATCCGGAAGCCTGCGGGCTCAGGCATCTGGCATTCGCTGTGGAAGATATAGAGGAGACAGTGAGGGAATTAAACGATATGGGAATCGAAACGGAGCCTGTAAGGGTGGATGAATTTACCGGGAAGAGGATGACATTCTTCAAGGATCCAGACGGACTGCCGCTGGAGCTGCATGAGTGATGAGATGGGGCGGATACGTTTCCGGAGACTGAGAAAGGGACAGCAGAGACAGATGACAAAAAGCATTGAAATAATGAAATAATATGAGAGAGGGCCTTTGAACAGATCGTTCAGAAGCCCTCTTCATGAATGCGATAAGCCGGTATTGGAATCATTTAAATCCCGATCCTTAAAAAGTGGAGACAACGGGATTCGAACCCGCGACCTTTGCGTTGCGAACGCAACGCTCTCCCAGCTGAGCTATGTCCCCGTTCAATAAAAGCAATTTTATTATAACACTCTGTCAGGCAAAATCAAGATTTGAGATGGAAAATCATGCGGGACTGGCCGTTAAACTGTGAAAAAAGGGAAAGGTACGAAAAAAGGAAAAGTAAAGGGGGAGTCCGGCAGGCGTTCGGCCTGCCGGGATATGAAAAAGAATTAAGTAGCAAGCAGTGTTTTCTGTCTTGCTGACTGTATCATACCAATCAGGTGTGAAGAAACTGTGGTGAAAATGTGAAAAAAGTGTGTTTCCGTGAACTGAGAAGAAGATAAAAAGCAGCAGAGGAAAGAAAAGAAATAGGAGGGGTCCAGCCGCAAGAAAATCATAAGAAAATCTTTAACATTTCCTGCCAGATGTTCCTTTTTGCAGATATTGACCGTATTTTCAAATGGTGTTATAATTTACAGGCATAAAAAGAGTTTTGCGCCTGGACAAAAAAGGCCGGTATCGGCTCTGTTCAGGAGCGAAATTTACGGAAAAAATCGCGGAACCTTCGTAAAGCTAATGGGGCATATGCAAGGAAGAAGTGAGGTTATAAAAGGGAGAGATCCGGGATATTTTTGATTGCGGGTATGGCGAAGCTATACCCAAAATTGTATTTTACGTCTATGCTTTTGACGATTTCTGCCGGCTTTTTGAGTGCAGATAAAGCGTTGAAAGAGAACAAGAAAAATAGAACAGGAGACTGACATGTGGTATGTGATCCAGACAACGACTGGAAAAGAAGAGGAGCTTGCCGGGATTGTGAGAAGGAATGTTTCCCATGCACTGTACGGCTCCTGTTTTTCGATGAAGCGGGAGCTTTTAAAACGGCTTGGAGGCAGATGGACGGCGGTTACGGAGACTATGTTTCCATCCTACGTGTTTTTAGAGACAGAGCAGCCGGAACGGCTTTTTTATGAGCTGAAGAGACTGCCGGAGTATACCAGGCTTTTAGGCGACAATGAGGGATGTTTTATTCCCATTGAAAAGGAGGAAGAGAATTTCCTCAATATCCTGCGCAGAAATGAAAAAGAAACGTGCGTCGCCGGACTAACGACGCTTGACTTAGATGAGAACGGAGGGATTCGGAAAGCAGACGGGCCCCTTCAGTTTTTTTTAGACAAAATTGTAAAGCTGAATCTCAGGAAAAGGTTCGCTGTAGTGGAACTGAAGGTTGCCGGGAAAGAGTGGAGGGCAATTATGGGGATTCGGCTGTTAAAGGATTTAAATCGTATATGACCTGTCAGATACAGAACAGGGCAGCTTAGGCAGCTGCTGAAGGGAAGGAGTTTCAGAGATGAAGCTCTTATTTTTTTGGAAAAAAGGGGAGGAGAGACATATGATGAAGGTTCCATTTTCGCCGCCGGATATTACGGAAGAAGAAATCAGTGAGGTGGCTGAGGCCATGCGATCTGGCTGGATTACCACTGGTCCCAGAACAAAGAAGTTTGAACAGGAGATTGCAGCTTTTACAGGAACGAAACGAGCTGTCTGTCTGAATTCAGCGACTGCCTGTATGGAGCTGACTCTTCTGCTCCTTGGAATCGGAGAAGGAGACGAGGTGATTACCAGTGCATATACCTACACAGCAAGCGCCAGCGTTGTCTGCCATGTGGGAGCGAAACTGGTTTTGGTAGATACGGCTCCTGATTCCTTCGAGATGGACTACGATAAGCTGGAGCAGGCAATTACAGAAAGAACGAAGGCTGTTATTCCGGTGGATTTGGCGGGAGTAGTCTGCGATTATGACAGGATATTTGAGATTGTGGAAAGAAAACGAGAGCTGTTCCATGCTGAAAATGAACTTCAGAAGGCTATCGGAAGGGTTGCTGTATTGGCTGACGCTGCTCACGCTTTTGGAGCGTCCAGGAAAGGTAAAATGTGCGGGCAGATCGCAGATTTTACCAGCTTTTCTTTCCATGCTGTAAAAAATCTGACTACAGCGGAGGGGGGAGCTGTCACCTGGAATGAAATCCCGGGGATAGACAGCGACTGGATATATGGACAGTATCAGCTTCTTTCCCTGCATGGACAGAATAAGGATGCTCTAGCAAAGACGAAACTTGGAGCATGGGAATATGACATTGTGGGAACCTATTACAAATGTAATATGACGGACATTATGGCGGCTATCGGACTGGTGCAGTTTAAACGCTATCCTGAGCTGTTAAAGAGAAGAAGAGAGATCATCGAACGATATGAGGCTGGACTGGCTGGACTTCCAGTGGAGAGTCTGAAACATGATGACGGGGACAGCAGTTCCAGTCGCCATCTTTACCTTCTGAGACTTACCGGAAAGGATGTATCATACAGAAATCAGGTAATCGAGAAGCTGGCAGAGCGTGGAGTTGCGGCGAATGTACATTATAAACCGCTTCCTATGCATACGGCCTATAAAAATCTGGGATTTGATATAAAGGATTTTCCTAATGCATACCGGATGTACGAAAATGAGGTTACTCTGCCGCTACATACATGCCTGACCGATGAGCAGGTGGATTATGTGATCAGCGCGCTGAAGGATATTCTGGAGGAGCGATGAAGAAAAAAGTGAGAAAGACACTGTGGAGGGAATGGGGGGAACTTCCGGAATTTATGAGAAACGAGGAAGTGAAGCCCTACTATGAGGCGCTCAACAGGAGGCGGGGGAGCATCGCAGTTAAGAGGACATTTGATTTTGCCATGTCTTCTGTTATGCTGGCGGCACTTTCCCCCGTATTTGCCGCACTGGCCCTTATGATCAAACTGGATTCCAAAGGGCCTGTGTTTTACAGACAGGAGAGAGTGACCCAGTACGGCAGAGTATTTAAAATATATAAATTCCGTACCATGGTTCAGGATGCAGATAAAATCGGAAGCCTGGTAACCACAAGTGGAGACGAGAGAATCACGAGAGTGGGGAAACGGCTTCGCGGATGCCGGCTGGATGAGCTGCCACAGCTCATCAATATCTGGAAAGGAGAAATGAGCTTCGTAGGGACAAGGCCTGAGGTGGTGAAGTACGTCAAACAGTACACCAGAGAAATGTACGCCACGCTCCTGCTGCCTGCAGGAGTGACATCGGAGGCAAGCGTAATGTTTAAGGATGAAGATGTAATGATTGCCGAAGGGGTGAAGGAAGGACTGAGCGTGGATGAGGTGTACGTGGAGAGAGTGCTGCCGGAGAAGATGAAAGGGAATCTGGATGGAGTTAGAAGGTTCTCGGTATGGGGGGAGCTGCTTGTTATGGTGAAAACTCTTAAAGTGGCAGCAGGAAGATAGTTTGTAAGGACAGAAAGAAGAACAATGAATATATTATTAATCAATCATTATGCAGGTTCACCTGAAATGGGAATGGAGTTCAGACCTTACTATTTTGCCAGGGAATGGACTAAGATGGGACATCAGGTAACGATTATAGCGGGAGATTTTTCTCATTTGCGGATGAAAAATCCAGAGGTTTTCAGAGACTTTCAGAGACAGGATTTAGATGGGATACGGTATTGCTGGGTAAAAACAGGTACGTATGAGGGAAATGGCTCAAAAAGAGCGTTATCAATGTTTCGGTTCGTTAGCAAATTGTGGATTCATGCAAGGCAGATTGCTAAAAGTTTGAAACCAGATGTAGTGATTGCATCCTCTACTTATCCGCTTGATACCTATGCTGCCCAGAAGATTGCCAAGATTTCAGGGGCAAAATTGATTCATGAAGTTCATGATATGTGGCCTGCTACACTGTATGAGGTTGGGGGGATGTCCAGATGGCATCCTTTTGTTTTATTAATGCAGATGGCAGAAAATTCGGCGTATAGGAAATCGGATAAAGTAGTTTCGCTCCCTCCTTTGGCAAAGGAGTATATGGTAAAGCATGGAATGGAACCAACAAAGTTCATTCCGATTCCAAATGGGATTGTAGAGGAAGAGTGGAAGTGTGCAGAACCATTGCCGGAAGAACATTTAAGGTTACTGGAAGAAATAAAGAAAGAAAAATATATTGTAGGGTATTTTGGAGGACATGCTCTTTCAAATGCTCTTGATATATTGTTGGATGTAGCTAAGAGGATGGATAATGGGAAAACGGCATTTGTACTTGTCGGTAACGGAGTAGAAAAGGAAAGGTTGAAAAAACGAAAAGCTGATGAAAAGATTGATAATGTAGTTTTCCTTCCGGCAGTTCCTAAAAAAACGGTTCCTACCCTGATTTCTTATTTTGATTGTATCTATATAGGCAGTTTGGATTCTGCACTTTACCGTTTCGGTATTTGTATGAACAAAGTCTTTGATTCTATGATGAGTGGAAAACCGATTGTCTGTTCTATTACAACACCGACATCTCCTATTACACAGTATCAATGTGGGCTCATGGTTAAATCAGGAGATGTAAATGGAATTATAGATGCAATAAATAAGATAGAAGAAATGAATTCGGAAGAGCGGGAACAGATGGGGCAAAATGGCAGAAATGCTGTCTTGAACCATTTTACGTATAGGCGATTAGCAGAAAAATTTGCAAAAGCATTTGAGGAGAAATAAAAGAATGAAAGAGAAGTTACTGAAAAAAATTGCGAATAGAGAGATTAAAGTAGGCGTTGTTGGATTAGGATATGTAGGGCTTCCGCTTGCAGTGGAGAAAGCCAAGGCAGGCTTCCGGACAATAGGATTTGATGTTCAGGCACAGAAGGTAGAAATGGTCAACCAGGGTCATAACTATATAGGGGATGTTGTCGACAGCGATTTAAAAAGATTAGTAGAAGAAAAATGGCTTTCTGCGACCAGCGATTTCTCTTTTATTCGTGATGTAGATTTTATAGCGATCTGTGTCCCAACACCCCTTGATACACATCAGCAGCCAGATATTAGTTATGTCAGAGATTCAGCTAAGGAGATCGCTAAGTATTTAAAAAGAGAGACTATGGTTGTACTTGAGTCTACTACCTATCCAGGCACAACAGAAGAACTGATTAAGCCTATTCTGGAAAGCGGTTCCGGCTTAAAATGTGGGATTGATTTCTACTTAGGTTTTTCACCAGAAAGAGTAGATCCAGGAAATCTGATCTATAAGACAAAGAACACTCCAAAGGTTGTGGGAGCGATTGGAAAAGATGCGACGGAGGTCATCGCATCTATGTATCGGGCTGTATTGGAGGGAGATGTTTACGAGGTTTCTTCTCCCGCTGTTGCGGAAATGGAAAAAATTCTTGAAAATACATATCGGAATATCAATATTGGTCTGGTAAATGAACTGACTATGTTATGCAACAAGATGGGAATCAGCATGTGGGAGGTAGTTGATGCGGCAAAGACAAAACCATATGGTTTCCAGCCCTTCTATCCAGGCCCAGGCCTTGGAGGACACTGTATTCCATTGGATCCGTACTATCTGTCGTGGAAGGCCAGAGAGTATGGATTCCATACATCTATGATTGAAAGCTCTATGATGATCAATGACAAAATGCCAGAGTACTGTGTGGAAAGGGCTGGAAAGATTTTAAACAGTTTTGAGAAGGCGCTGAAAAATTCTCGAGTCTTAGTACTGGGGGTTGCATATAAACAGGATATTGACGACTACAGAGAAAGTCCTGCTATCAGGGTAATTGATGAACTGAGAAAAGAAGAGGCTTTAGTCGATTTTTATGATCCGTGGATTGCGGAGTATAAAGAAAAAGGAAAATTGGAAAAAGGCCTGACAGAAATCTCACCAGAGATTATTGCTTCTTATGATTTAGTAGTGATCACCACAGCTCACAGCAATGTGGATTATGAAATGATCCAAAAAGCTGCCAAGGCAATTTTTGATACTAAAAACGTGATGAAAAATATATCTCAGAGAGAGAACATAGAGGTTCTATAACTCTGATAATTGTATTAAAACATATGAGAGAAAAATTTGATGAAAAGCGAGAAGAAAAAATGAAATATGCATTGATTGGTTGCGGCCGTATTTCAACAAATCATATAAAAGCAGCAGTAAATAATAAATTAGACATTAAGGCCGTGTGTGATATTGTTCCGGAACATATGCAGGCGCTGTTGGAAAAGCATGGGCTTTTTGAAAATTTTTCCATTAAGCGATACACTGATTATAAAAAAATGGTAGAAGAAATTAAGCCAGATTTAGTCAGCATCGCAACGGAGAGTGGACTTCATGCAGAAATCGCATTGTTTTGCATTGATCATGGTATTCATGTAATTATTGAAAAGCCGATGGCTATGAATATGGATGATGCTAATGAAATTATTCGCCGTTCGGAGGAAAAAAATGTAAAAGTGTGTGCCTGCCATCAGAATCGCTTTAATGTGGCTGTTCAGGAAACACGACGTGCTTTGGAAAGCGGAAGATTTGGAAGATTATCGCATGGTTCTATTCATGTAAGATGGAACAGAAATCAGGACTATTATACACAAGCTCCCTGGAGAGGCACTTGGGCTCAGGACGGAGGTGCTCTGATGAATCAGTGTATACATGGGATTGATTTGCTTCGGTGGATGTTTGGAGGAGAGATTGATGAAGTGTATGGACAGACACGTCAGCAGTTTCACTCTTATTTGGAAGCTGAAGATGTCGGAATGGCAGTTGTCAAATTTAAAAATGGTGCAATTGCCACAATCGAAGGGACAACGAATGTATATCCCAGAAACTTAGAAGAGACACTCTACATATTTGGAAAGAAGGGTACTGTTAAAATTGGAGGAACATCAACAAACAATATTGATGTCTGGAATTTTGCAGATGAGACGGACGCAGACCAGAAAAATAAAGGCTTTGAGGAAGTAACAAGCAATGTATATGGAAATGGGCATACCAGCCTGTTTGCAGATGTGATTGAGGCGATTGAGCAGGATCGGAAGCCTTATGTAGATGCCTATGCAGGGCGTGATGCACTGGAACTGGTACTGGCAATATATAAAAGCCAGAAAGAAGGAAGAGTAGTAAAACTGCCGTTGGGAAAGTTTTCTAGTGTGGATATGGAAGGGGAGTTTTAAAGAAAATGTCGTATTTTGTTCATGAGAGCACTTATATTGACGATGATACAGAAATAGGTGAAGAGACTAAGATATGGCATTTCTGTCATATTCAAAAAGGAGCCAGGATTGGGAAGAAATGCTCACTAGGTCAAAATGTAAATATTTCGAATAACGTAATAATTGGGAATAACGTTAAAATACAAAACAATGTATCTGTGTATGAGGGAGTAATTTTGGAAGATGGGGTATTTTGTGGTCCTTCCTGTGTTTTTACAAATGATTTGACTCCAAGAGCTGAATTCCCGAAAGGAAAAGAAGGATATAAAAATACATTAGTGAGACGGGGAGCAAGTATTGGCGCTAATGCAACAATTGTATGTGGTGTTACAATAGGAGAATATGCAATGGTAGCCGCAGGGGCAGTGGTAACAAAAAACGTACCAGATTATGCTTTAGTGGCTGGTCTGCCAGCTAAGATTATTGGGAAAGTTGATAGAAAAGGAAATATAATAGAGAGAATATAATTATGAAAATATTGTTTTTGGCTCCGGCAAATAGTATTCATACTGTCAGGTGGGTTAATGAGCTATCTAAAAAAAATGAAGTATTACTAGTGTCTTTATCTAATCATAAAGTTCAAGATGATATTATTGAGCCTAGGGTAAAAATTAAATATCTGCCTATTTCCGGAATAATGGGATATTATTTTAATGCTTTTATTTTAAGACATATAGTTGCTAAATTTGTACCAGATATTGTGCATGTGCATTACGCGAGTGGATATGGCACTTTAGCAAGGGTATCTCATATTCCCAAAATCGTTTTATCAGTATGGGGAAGTGATGTATATGATTTCCCATATCATAATCGATTATGTATGAAGCTTATTCAAAAAAATTTACATTATGCATCGTATATTATATCAACAAGTAAAGCAATGGGGATACAAGTAGAGAAAATTTATCCGCAAGTTAAATGTATAGATATTGTGCCGTTCGGGGTAGATATACATAAATTTAAATATAATCAGAAAAAGGGAGAGAATAATAAATTTATTTTTTGCGTTGTTAAATCGCTAGAAGATATATATGGAATAGATGTAATAGTAAAATCGTTTTCATTTTTTTTACGCAAGATAAAGAATGATAAACAGAAAATTGAATTACACATATATGGGAAAGGCACAAAAGAAGAGCAATTAAAAAGATTAAGTATAGAAGAAAAATGCGAAGACCATGTTAAATGGAAGGGATATGTGAAAAATACTTGCCTTCCTGAAATATTATCAGAAGCAGATGTTTTTTGTGTGGGAAGTCGAAAAGAAAGTTTTGGAGTATCAACAGTTGAAGCTATGGCAGCTGGGGTGCCAGTGTTGGCTACTGAAACAGACGGTGCAAAGGAGATCATAATAAATAATGTAACTGGACTGCTAGTTAAGCAGGAAGCAGTAGAGGAAATGAGTAAAGAAATGAGATTTCTATATGACAATGTGGAAAAGAGAAGAGCGATGGGAAAAGCAGGAAGGGATAGAGTAGAAGAATTTTACAATTGGGAAAAAAACGTAGAAACAATGTTAAAAATTTATAAAAAAATAACAGAGGAATAAAAAATGGCAATTAGCTTAGTGGGGTTATATGTTCTCTCATTACTTCCTGGAATATGTAAAATATCTATAAATGGTGCAAATATTAATTTGTTTGGAGTGGTTACACTCTTGATCCTGCCTTTTTTATATGCGCGTTTTTTTACCGAAAAAAGACTAATAACTTTATTAAAAAAAAGGAAAATGATCATTTTTTTGATATGTTGGTTGTTTATCGACATAGTAGGTATAATGAGAGCACTTGATTTAAGCCAGTGGATTAAATACAATTACTTTTTTATTTCTGGTTTGTCTTTAGCTATTTTGGTAGCGTATTATTTTAAAGAAAAAAAACATTACTATTATTTTTTGTTGATAAGTAATGTCATGCTAGTAATCCATAATATAATTGGCTGGGTTGAAATTATAGCTAAGAAATACTATTTTCTTTCGTCAGAGGAATTGAAGGAAATATATATAAGATATCATTATCCTGTATCTATGTTTGGAAATACAAATGATTTTGCCATTTTTTTGACTGTTGCCATTTTTCTTACACTCATTTTTAACAATTTAATTACCAATACGCTACATAAATTATTGAATAATATTTTAATCATTTCTTCGTTTTTTTTAATATATAGGACACAGTCGAGAGCATGTTGGTTAGCCTTGGTAGTTGGCTTAATTCTCTTCCTTTTGTTAAAAGTTCGTTATACTCATAAAACATATAGGGTATTTTTTATGTTAGGAATAGTTGCTACTCTATCAGTAATAAGTAGTATTACTTATTTTATTATTACATCTAACGTTATAGATCTTAATTCGATAGGAATGAGAATTAACTTAATAAAAAATGGATTTATTTTATTATTTCAAACATGGGGATTCGGAGTTGGAAGCAGTAATATAGAACTCTTAATGCATGACAGTGCATTATTGCCAACTGCTGGTATGAGCAATATGCATAATTGGTGGATGGAAATATTAGTTTCATTTGGGATTGTTATTTTCACAATTTATTTGTTTATTTATGTAAAATTCATTTTAACAGCTTTTAAAGCAGTTTTACGAAGTGAAGGTCAAAAAGAACGAAATATTAATGGCCTTATATTTTCGTTGCTTTTTGTTTTTACTATAGCTTGTATTTCTTCTAGCAGTATAAATT
>OLVT01003034.1_pt1 | contig 10551 bp, 10 predicted proteins | sample 1673241 | NCBI WGS metagenome assembly OLVT01 (sample SAMEA3178936, study PRJEB25190) | human gut metagenome | biome: human gut; feature: human-associated habitat; material: faeces | place: Austria | collected 2013 | reverse complement strand
AAAAATGTGGCTGTCATCACATTTACGAATGCTGCTACTGATGAGATTATCAATCGCTTGGATTACAGCCCCGTTTTTCATATATCTACTATTCATAGCTTTGTATGGGATGTCATAAAGTATTATCAGACTGACATAAAGCATCTGTATTGTCAGTATATTCAAGAAGATATTCAGGACTTGTATGAGAAACAGGAAAAAGCAAAGAGCAAGACAACAAAGACATATCTTTCTAATGCTGAAAAGATTGAGCATCTGAAAGAGAAGTTGGAAAAAGCGATGACAATAGAAAAGTTTGTGTATAACCCTAATGGCAGTAATTCTGAATATAATGCTCTTAAACATGCAGAGGTTATAAAAATCTCTGCACATATGATTATGGATAGCATGATGCTTCAGCGAATCATTGCACAGCGTTATCCAATTCTTTTGATAGATGAAAGTCAGGATACCAAAAAGGAACTAGTGGATGCATTCTTTAAGATACAGGAGAATTTTGCTGATATATTTACGCTGGGCCTGCTAGGTGACCAGAAGCAGCGAATTTATGCAGATGGTAAAGGAAATATAGTAAATGTTATCCCATCTGAGTGGGAACAACCTGTAAAGAAGATGAACTACCGATGCGCCAAAAGAATTATAAAGCTGGCAAACACTATTGGAAAGGATTTGGATATACATGCAGAGCAGACACCAAGAGAAGACGCTGATACTGGGCTTATAAGACTATTCATAGTTCAGCAACACGAAGGTATTAATAAGGATGAAGTAGAGCAAACGGTCATGAAAATTATGAGTGACCATACTGCTGATGAAAAATGGTTCGGAAAAGATGCTGATGTCAAAATATTGACGTTAGAGCATATGATGGCTGCAAGGAGGTTGGGGTTTGAAGAGTTCTTTGGCACATTGTCAAGGGTAAATAAATACCAAATGACCTTTTTGCAAGGGAAAGTTTCTGAACTTGATTTCTTTACAAAAGAAATCTTGCCAATAGCTGATTCCATAAAGGGTGATGGCCGGGATGCACTGGAAATACTGAAGACACATTCCCCTCTATTAAGTAAACAGAAAACAGAAAATCCATACAAACTATATTTGCGATGTAGGGATGAGTCCCAAAAAGTTTCCAATATAGTTAATGATAATCATTCGATTCGTGAGGTAGTTAAAGCGGTGGTGGATTCTCAACTATTATCAGTTCCAGATGTTGTAAGACAGGCTTTTACGCTCTCTGTAACAGATCTAAATGATGAAATTGAGGAAGATTTACAGGCATGGGTAAGAGTGATGGACTTGCCTATTAATATGGTTAGAGCCTATGATAATTATGTGAATCATCGTACACGTTTTGACACTCATCAAGGTGTGAAAGGTCTGGAATTTGATAGGGTGATGGTTATTATTGACGATTTTGAGTCTAAAGGCTTCATGTTTAGTTATGATAAATTGTTTGGAGTTAAGGAACTTACAGAAACGGATATAAGGCATATTGAAGCAGGTGAAGAATCTTCTGTTGATAGGACACAAAGACTTTTTTATGTGACATGCACACGTGCAAAAGAATCACTAGCAATAGTTATGTATACAAGTGATTCTGAAAAAGTTAAAAATCAGGCTATAAGCAAAGGCTGGTTTTCCGAACAAGAGATTATCTTACTTTAGAAAAAAGAGTAAAAACATCCTTAGCCAATTGCTCTACTAAAACATGTGAATTTAATATGGAAATACCTACTTATTATTATATAGGCATGCGCACGAGGACTATCTGTTATGTGTTCGCTTGTGGCAACTGCCAGGATAACATTGGGTATGAACATAGAGCATGAAACGATTGGCGAAATGAAGAAAGTCCTCATCTTTGTCTCGCTACGGCATATCATTTAATGTGCCGCCACCGCCAGAGCATGGTGTCACCTTGGCTGCACCATCCAGTTCAGTAGGGAAGACTCACAGGTTCTATCCAATACGTCATTATAACTGAGGAAGTTACGATCATCAATGAAGGTGTCCTCTGCCATCGCCTCAGCAAGAATAGGGGCGGTGTTGCAAAAGTGACTCGCTAACAATTGAGAAAAACTACTTGGCAGAACGATATTTCAAAAAAGGAAGCAAGCGATTATTTATTGCCTTCTGCTGATGAAGATGTTGAATCATAAGTTTTATTGGGGTTAGTCGCAATCAAGACTAACCCCAATTTATTTTCTCTATTCCAATTCTATCAGCTCCATCTTTTCATGTAGTGCAACATTATCCCTAATAATAAACCCAGTTAGTCCAAAGGAAATTATCCATAGACATATCAAGATAATGAGTACCAATTTTTTAACATGTTTGCTATGCAAAATTCGTTTTATCCAGTAGCTGGGTATATCAGCCAGGATATATGAGATTAGGCCTTTAGGGGTGCTGGGCATAATAGGAAATTTTAGCAGTTGTGGATGGTTATTTTGGATTTTATCATTGATACATCCCAGTTCATTTTCAAACTTTTCGATGGTTACCTTTAGACTTTTCCGTTCTTCATTCATCTGATGGTATACTTTGCATATTTTCACCCAAAGATCGTAAAGAACATCTATCTTGTGGAGTACATCATCGTATCGTTCAGATAGACTATCAATGTATTCGTCATAAGTCATTTCACCTTTTACATTCTTTACTGCTTCCTCCTTAAATTTTTTTTGGCGGTTTTCCAACAAGATTCTGACCTCATTGGCTGCTACCTGGGCTATTTTGTTTACTAATTCATCCCAATTCGGGACGTTTTGGGGGAATTGCGAAGAATTATTCTTTTTGAGTTCTTCAATGCTCTGTCGTATGCTACTGAGATTGGCAGCTATTATATCTTCCTTCATTATCTTCGTCTTTTATAGGTTCGATTATTATTGTTGTCCTTATCTTTATCATCATCGCGCCATCCACGGTTATCACTACCGCCACCTCCACAGCCTGTTTCTGCTTGATGGGGTTGAAGCAAGAACTCAATCATAGCTTCGCCAACGGCTAATGAAGATGTACTATCAGTACTTCCACTTTCTGTCAAATTGGATTCATTGGTTATGGAATGCTCAATAGAATGGTTACCCGGAACCTTATTTTTCACAAGAGGAGAGAAGTAATTCTCTACATTTGGATTTGAACTTTCTAGAATTCTTCTTTTGCCCAACTTTAAACATAGTCGGCCGTAGGTTAGTACCTTTGGTTCTAATTTGGATCCAGATATACTTATTTGATGGTTCGCAAAAGAAATACCTCTGATTGTATTTGTTTGGCTACTTGTGAAAAAGCGGATATTGATATCTGCTTCTTTCAGTAGCCTGCAAAATTCGTCCCAATTGGATGACCTATCGAGAATATGGTTGATGTCCATTCTTAGTTTATGTTTCTTGGCTTCATACCCACGTAATCTGTCTTCATGGATTTTCTTGCTTTTGAATGGAGCCACATACAATCCATATTTCTTGTTAAGTAGTTTGCATACCGCCATATTCCGTATTCGTTCACGACTATCAGAAATGACGTTACCGTCGTTATCGATTCGGTTAAAGACAAGATGACAATGGGGATGCTCGGTGTCAAGATGTCTAGCGATGATGTATTGCGTATTGCCGATACCCATTTCTATCATCCAATCTTTAGCAATCCTTACCATGAGTTCATCACCCTCTTTATCGTCAGTAAAAAGATGGGCATCGTTGGGAGAGAACCCCAACGAAATATGCTTGACAGGTTTCGTAATCTTCGTACGCATGGATGCCTGAATGGTAAATGAATCGGCTATAGACTTGTTGCTGATAATACATACATCCTTATAATCTATGAGTCGTGCTTTCTTCTTGTCATTGTTGTAATCATGGGCATAATCCACGATACCAGCAAATGATTCTCTTGTCTTTATCTTTGCTATCATATATTACTTGGATTCGTTGATGAGGTTGAGTAATACATTAATGATTTCCTGACAGGAATGGTAGGTCTCTTCCAGTCCGAACGCATTCATCTTATGGGCAATCTGGTTGACATTGTTAGCAACACCTGCTATGTCTCTAATGAGTGCTGCCTGTTTTGGCTGGATGTGTTCCTTGACTGCTCCATCCATAGCTGCCTGATGGCAATATTCGCTGAAGGTCAGTCCGCATCTTTGGGCTTTATCCATGACATAGATATAGTCGGATTCGTTGAACATGACTTGGCAACTCTTGGTTCTCTTTTGATATTCGGCCAGCTTGGGACGACCACCTGCTTTTTTCTTTGTTGTCATACTCGTTTGATTTGGGAAAGAGATTTTAGAAGGCAAGTTCAATGGCAAACCAATAGAGTTAGCCTATAGTTTTAGTCGGACTAAAACACAAACTTGCCCTTCTAAAATCGTTACTATTACTTATTGTACATTACAATGAAGTGTGATACTGCGTTTCGGGATATGTCTGACATGGATATGTCTTGTAATACCAGAATCAAATACCAAGTGTTTATGCGAGAAACATGCTGAAGCAAATGCTTCTTCGATAAGATTATAATCAATTACTTTTTGCACCGCATGATTTTTAATCGTATAGGTGAGAGTGTTCTTCTTGAATGGATGTCCCGTTTTCTGTAATGTCAAATTTTGTTTTTCTTGTTTTATATACTTCTTCATATTCGTGAAATTTATGGTCGTTTGACCGGTTATGTAAATTGATATGTTTATTTTCTTTCGGTCTTCTCATAGTGACCCTGTGAGATTCGGTTGAGTTTTCCTTTTTTAATGTATTTGTCAATCCACTTGATGGCCGTATTCGGATTCTCATTGTATTGTTCTACCAATGAATCGAATGTGTTCTTACTGAATGTATCTGGTAGCAAATCAAAGAAACGTTCGCTTCTTTTGAGAGATTCGGATTCACGATTTACTCCAAAGCACGGAGTTAGTTTTTTATACCAATAGACTGAATGCTCAATGATTGTGTCACATATAGTCATGACTGTTTGGTAATCTACCTCATGGCATACAAGTGGGAACGTATCATCAGGTGCTCTAATTGTAGGCAAGTGGTTCAATCTTCTAAGTGTAGTCAATAACATCATCATACGAAATGCTATCAATCCCATTCTGCGAATTACTCCTTGAATGCGGTCATCCACTTCATCGCAATACTTATTGTTGAGTTGAATCAAGTGTTCTACAAAATCTATTTGCAGATGAGATGGTAGGGAAAAAGAATAATTACCACTCTGTATGAATTCCGCTTGATAATGATAAAGTTCTTCTCCAAGATTCCTGAAGATGACATTCTTTGATTTGGAAATGTCGTCTGTGGCAAATACATTCCTGATATAACGTTTATACGGAAGCATATTAAAGATGAAACGACTCATCAATCCGTTTTCTGTATCAGGAATAAGTCTGCGCACCTGTTCGGGAGTGCCTGCTAGAACAACGGACAATCTAGGATTTTTTACCTCAAGATATTCTCTGTCCTTTCTTCTACTCAGACTGATAGTTTCATGATGATATGCTTTACGGAGCGTGTCAGAGTAATTGCCATAATCAGATTTAAGAGTCTGGCTTAATGTATCACCTTCCGTCTCAAACAATAGTCCTATACCATCATTGTCTGCAAGAATTTTCAATAAGGAACTGGCGCTGCTATTAGCAGGTATAATAAACATTCTCATGGGTGGTTCCGATGGTATTGGTTCTTCTGATTTCTTACTTTTGCTGTATGCAATAGCTTCTTTATATTGTTTCTCTGCTTCTTTCGTTAATTCATGCAGTCTTTGGTTGATGGGTGTAACCAGTTCTCGGCAAAGAGAAAGACTGCCTTTCCCCATTCCTGCATCTGCTATAACATATAAATATAGATTGGCATATACGATTCGTTCATCATAAACACCACATACATTATAGAAACAGGCAGACAGGCAGGCAATGCTTCCAAGAAGAATGGTGTCTCTGTCTTCTTTTGATAAGGCATTATCAACAACTTTAGCCAAAAAGGGAGGAAGATTATCAAATACTTCATCAGGCAGAACGGGTAAATCGGTCTCCTCATTTTTCCATTTTGCCGTTTTACCATTTTGGTTATTTGGTAAAATGGTAAAATCTTGTTTGCTAACTGTAATGCCAGAGTTCATTGCCAAATGGAAGAATGATTTGATGGTTATCCCATGTCCCTTGCCATTCAGACAATTGGTATATTGCTTGTCCGTATTCGTGTAGTTATAGCTCGGATGTAGCTGACTAATACGATGATAGTAGTTTCTTCCCATTTCTCCCAATCCATCCGCAAGGGCAAAACCCAGGTCTAGCCATTGTTTGTAATCGGGAGCAATGTCTATCCCTTGCTTTTCGATTTCATGTACAATGCGCTCCACATCCTCTTCCACATTATTATATGTAGAAGCTGGATGCATGGGTGTTGTAACCACATGATTAGAAGGGGCATTCTCCCATTCTTGGGGTAAAAATGTTTTCTTGGACATATTCTTCGTATTTAGGGTTTATGTATGCTTGTGGGTCATACGGTAAAAAGCATGAGCGTGCAACATCACTTCCAGAACTATCGACAGGCGGCAATCCTGTCGCTTGAATGCAATTGGCAACCGACTTGAAGTATCTTGAATGTCCCCAATTTCTCAAGTCAACAGAGATTATCCATTTTACTCCATCACCTGAAGGGCTCGTAAACATCAACTCCGTATCAAAATATTCATGATTTATGAGTTCTTGTTTGAGAGCATCTGGTTCCGTTACATGGTCAAAATCAATACACATCAAACCTGAGTATGTTATTATTTCCCTTTCGTTTCTTTTTCTGAAAATTCCAGAGAAGGTACAAAAGTCAAAGTGTGTGGCTTTGTATAGCTTCGCTTCTTTGGGGGATTCAATGCAACGTAAAGTCAAGGTTTGTTTCTTGGCATAATGACCGGTAACGTATCGATAGACATCTACCACTGTGATTGCTCGATATGGTTCAATGTTGTGGATTGGCTTCAGGAAGAAGGAGAATGCTGCAAGCTTCTCCAGTCTTTCCCAGTAGTCATTAGTTCCGTGAGTATCTTTTGTCATCGTGTCTTTTTGGATAACATGAATTCCTGAGCTTCACGCAGTAGATCCGCTTCTGTTTTCTGATAACCACCTTTCAGCCATTCATCAATTTCTGACTTTAGGAACATAAGTCCCTTGGTCATCTTATGAAATGGAATGGTCTTCTTTGACACCCATTCATACACTGTTTGTTTTTTAGGATGACTGGGATGATAAGCACAAAGCTCATCTACATTCATCCATTGTGGTGATTCACTTTCCTTCTGCTTTGAGCGAAGAATGTTTACCGTTTGTTGCAAGTTCTCAACTTTGCCAATCAGGTAAGAGATAGCCTTGGGCATCTCCTCCAAAGAATTCACTTTGTAATCAGTCATTTTTATATCGTTTTAAGTTTGAATATTCCGCATTTATTATCGGATTGCTGATGCAAAGTTAGCGCATTATTTTTGACATCTCAAAATCGCAAAATATTGTAAAACAGTACTTTATTTGGCAATTTGTGTGGCAGTAACTCTCTGTAAGAAGTGGCAAAAGAAGTGGAAGTTATGTGGCAGAATACAAGAAAATACAAGTGTACAAAACCTGATGCCCAAAGTGGCAAAAAATGTGGCAGATTTCATAATTGGGGTTATAAACAATCTATTCATCCCAAATATTTTAGGAGTGGTAAAAAGTGGCAAATTATCTGGCAGAATAAGTGGAAACGATGTGAGCAGCAAACATGGAAGGAATTTGGCAGAAATCTGTTGTTAGAAGTGGCAAAATTTACTTTTATTATCTGTACAATGATGTGGCAGACAATGCAGAAAATGCCTTATTTTCAGTAAAATAACATTTAACATTGTTTAAAAGAATAGTATGATAAAATAGCAATAAACATACTATAATTCGATGAATACAACAACAAAACACCCTCGAAGTCAATAGAGATTCCGAGGGTGTGAGATAACAGAAAAGATTCTTTTTATACTATGATTTGTCCGTAATACTTAGACTATTCAATCCATCGATATAGATAGCTTCTGCCGCTTTACGCTTGCTTGGATCTACAATATGACCATAAATCTGAGTAGTTCTAACATTAGTATGGCCTAACATGTCTTTTACTGTATAGATATCGGTTCCATGCTCCAACTGTAACGTTGCGAACGTATGACGTGAACAATGGAATGTAATATTCTTTGTTATACCTGCGTCGGCCATCCACTTTTTCAATGGTCGAGAAATCCATGAAGAACCAGTCAACCCTTCAAATACTCGTCTCTCAGGTTCTTTTCGTTCACCACAAAGAGCATAAGCCTGGTCTGAGATAGGAAGATAATCCACGACTTTTGTCTTGCGTTGGGTAAAGTCAACTCTCCATCCATTGTCCGTCTGAATTATTTCATTCCATTTCATGTCTTGAATATCACATAAACGTATGCCTGTCAAAAGAGCAAAGAAGAAAGCACGTTTCAGAACCTCATTTTCGCATGGAGTCATAGCAAGTCTCTCTGCTTCCTCCAAAGTTAAGGTTTCTCGCTTTACTTTCTGATCAGGAATACCTTTGATTTTAGCTGCTATATCTACGGTAAGATATTCATCTATGAAAGCACGATGTAAGCCAGCTTTTACAATAGAGAAATATGTGGCAGCTGAATTCTGAGATAACGTACCTGATTTACCACCACCTCTTGGGGCACGAAGCATGAATAACTTTAAATCTTCAAGGAGACTAACGTTTATCTTTTTAAATGGAATAGGTTTGCCTTTTGAGTATATACTGAGCAATTCGCCAACACGTGTCCAATTGACTATAATGGAATTGGAACTATTGGGATGACATTTATAAATGATATTCTTGAAGTATTCAATGAAATCCTGCTCTGAACGTTCGTTTTGAGCAATGATTTCTTCTTCTCGGTCTGAATAGATCACAGCTGTATCATATTCCTGTTGTCGCATAGCTCTGACCTTATCAGCATAGATACATGATTCCTTGTCCAATTGTGAACTACATTGGATTACTCCGTTGGCATCACGTTTGGGCTTATAACAGAAATTACCATTCACATCAACTTTGGTTACCGATGAGTAATCCCATAGGGGAGTTGTGATGGTACGGTTTACTGCCTCAATGATTCGTCCAGGCTTATTACTACCAGGTTTACGTACTGGGTATGACTCAACTACGAGATACCATTTTTCTTCACCATATTCTGATTTACGGAGTTTAACCGTGACTTTTGTATGTAATAAAGGTTTTCTCATTATTCTACAGATTTATATAAGTTATCAATTTCTTCTTTGGGAACATAAACATAGTTACCGATTTGACGGGAGGGAATAGAATATTTTCTGACGTGTGCCCATACGGAGCTATCATCCAATTGGTACTTTTCACAGATTTCTCCAATAGTGTAACAGTCTTCGGGTTCTAGGCTATATAGTTTTTTCCCTTTGATCACTGGGGCGTTTTTCAAATCTCTTCTGTAATGGAAAAGCAAGTCAAGTTCAGAGCGTTTGAATCTAGTTAGACGCTCTCCTAAATTAATACAAGGGATTTTTCCTAATCTTGCAAGTCGATATAATGTACTTCGCTCAATACCATATAATGCAACGACTTGTTTGGCTGTTAGATACTCACGGATATCAGGCACATTCTGAGCATATGCAATAAATAAGGCTTCCTTTTTCTCCGCATCCTTCTTTCTCTTATATGCTACCTTGCTACACTTTGTTGAGCAGTATATACTATCAAGAGTCTTGATAATAAACACTTTGCCGCAAATTGGGCACTTTCTTTTAATTTCAATTCCTAATGCTGGCATGTTTTCTACTTTTAAGTTTTACTGAGTCTTTTTTAGATGAATAAGTATGTTTATGTTCAACCTTATCTACCATTTTGTCTTGTGTAACGATATGTAGCAAAAAAGCCGTAAAAAAGGGCATAATAAGCACATAGAAAACATGAGCCTATAAAAAGCAAATAGCGTGTAACTCATTGAGCTACACGCTATTTTATAGTGTTTTAGTATGTCTTTACTTACATGCCTCATTTGACCTCCTCAAAGTCAGCATCCTGCACATTATCGCCATGCTTTGTATTATCCTGAGCACCGCCTTGTTGCCCTGCATTCATATCAGGACCAGCTTGTGCACCACCCTGAGCACCGCTCTGGGCATACATTTCAGCACTTGCAGCCTGGAATGCCGTATTCAATTCGGCCATGGCAGAGTCTACGGTAGCCAGGTCTTGAGCCTTATGGGCATCTTTCAGCTTCTGCAAAGCAGCTTCAATCGGAGCCTTCTTGTCGGCAGGGAGCTTGTCGCCGAGTTCCTTCAACTGATTTTCGGTTTGGAAAATCATAGAATCGGCCTGGTTCAGCTTGTCTACTTTCTCACGCTCTTTCTTATCTGCTTCAGCATTGGCTTCGGCTTCGGCTTTCATCTTTTCGATTTCTTCCTTGCTCAAACCGCTGGAAGCTTCGATACGGATAGCCTGTTCCTTACCGGTAGCCTTATCTTTGGCAGATACT
>OLVT01003029.1_pt1 | contig 10560 bp, 14 predicted proteins | sample 1673241 | NCBI WGS metagenome assembly OLVT01 (sample SAMEA3178936, study PRJEB25190) | human gut metagenome | biome: human gut; feature: human-associated habitat; material: faeces | place: Austria | collected 2013 | reverse complement strand
AAGTATTGATTTTTCAAGGTTCATCACACTAATTAGTGTGGGAAGTTTGAGTTATGGAATAAAATATTATCTTGAAAGAGAAAAAAGAGAAAGTTTGCTTAGGCAAGCAAAAGCATACGGATATTCAGAACAGAAAATAAACGCGTTAATACCGTATGTGGATAACTGGAATCAAGATATAATTACAAAGGATATTATCGATAGTTTTAGAATGTTAGAAAAATTTGTTAATGATAATCAAGAAAGCTATAAAGGAAATGCATTATATAGATTTTCCAAGAAGCTTAGTGGGAAGGAGGTAATATAAATGAAAATTAATATTACAACACCCAAGAGATATACATACTTTAAACTATTGAGAAAAACTAAAAATTATATGAAAGGAGATTATAATAAAACAAGGGCAATACATATTTTCGAAGGAAAAAATAAAAAATATTATTCTTATATTCGAAAAGGCAATGTTCAGATTGAAGTAGTTGAGGACAATCCAGAAACAATAAATGAGATAAAAAAATATTTAGAATATCTTTTTTATCGACAATATATAGGAATCAAATTCGATGGAATGTCAAATATTCAATTGACATTGGAAAATGTACAATGTTTTTATATGTGAATTTATCATGAATGGTGAAAATAATAAGAAACAGGATTTTATAAAAGAAATATTTGTATTAATTTTGTTGAGTGGTTTGATTGTTGTAAGATTCTTTCCAATAGGTGAAGATAATACATTTATTAAATGCATAGGATTTATAGGCGTATTAGTTTCGCTTGTAGACTTATATATAGATGCAAGTAGATTATATTCGTCTTATGACAAATTCCATGTTATTAGAGGTGGAGCGTATTTATTATCTATTGCGTTAGCAATTGTATTAGTATTGTTTTTGACGGAAGTTATTCCAATAGATGCGAAATGGAGCGATATCTTTACATTATTGGCATTGATGGTTTCACTGCCAGAAGAATGGTATTTAAGTAAGATTGGTAAATATATTACAGAAGAAAAAGGATAAGGTGAGAGTGATGGGAAACATAACGGAAATCATTAAAACATATGCAGGAGAAGATATAGATCTTTGTTTTTATACTTTACAGCTGTTGAAACAGAAGGATAATCCAGCAGTAGAATTAATGGAATTTTTTGAGAATGTTGGTTTGCAGAAATCAAATGGTAGTGTTACATTGGCCCAAATAATAGGAAATGAAGAACTAGCTAAAATGGATTCTTTATATTCTAAATATATTAATATGTTTTTGGAGACCCTAGTGGAAAAGGCTCATTTAGAAAATTGGGACAAATTAAAATTTTATAAATATTTATGGAACTGCTTGAATACGGACTTAATTTTAGAGGATGATAAAGTTCGTTCATTTGCTATGTTGAGATACGCGCAAAGTGATTTGATACCGTATATTGAGATTGAAAGACCACTTTCTATGAATGATGATGAGTTTTCTAAAATATTGAGAGATAATAGAAATGTAGTGAATAGGATTAAGCATATTGTTGCGTTGAATTATTCTCAGAAAACAGAAGTTGCATCGCTTATTTTAAATGAAATCATGTCGAAAAAATCAGAAAAAGAACAAGCGGTACTTTTAGCGGTTGCTTTAGATATTGTTACACAGAGTAAGCTAAATGGAATGACAACAATGCTTAATAAAATAGGTATAGAAATTGGACAGAAAAAGTAGACTGAGTTGACGCCAATGAAATATCAGGGGTCTGACCCCAATGTGGTCAACCTAGCGTCAACTTAAGAAAATCAATTCATAAATCGGAAAAGCATATTCGAAAAAATCCAGGGCGACATCAGGCTGGGGTGTAGTTGAGCTAAAAATAGAGAGGGCTTTGGGGTCTGACCCCATAAAGAAAATATATTTTCCCGCTGAAGAAGCTGGGCTTTCGATATATCCAGACCAAGACACTTTATTATGATGTGGTCGGGGAGATGACGTTCAAATTGTATGAACTGGTGCTGTGAGCTATGGGAGAGAAGAGAACGTATAAACCCCAGCGGTGGTCGAAAGAAATTGAAGCCGGTGTATGATGCCTGGAAGAACCTAAAAGAGTAGATGGATGCTGATGTGCTAGAAAAAATAGCTGCAAGAATGGATTTAAAAAGAACACGAAAGTGAAGTGCTAAAGATAGAGACATTGGGGTCGAGACATTGGGGGTAAACGGTGAAACCTGAGTACCTTTATATCAGTTTCTATTTGTGCCATAATTAGATCAAACAAAGTTGAACTCGTCTAAAAAGTTGAGTCACTCAACTTTTTAGACTGACTATCATTTGTGGAGGTATTCATTATGGCAGAACAAACCAGTCTGGTTGCACAGCAGGTCCGCCTTATGCACTGGGCGGAACAGATCAGAGAATGTCAGAACCGTCCGGAAGGTATGGATGTATCGACCTGGTGTGAACAAAATAACATTACAAAAGCCAACTATTATTATCGACTGAAAAGGGTTCGGCAGATGTACCTGGATCAGATTCCTGAGGCAGAAAAGCCTGCTTTCGTTGAACTTCCGCGTCTAAAAGCGGAAAGAACAGCAACTGTGCCTGAAGTTCCAGTGATGTGTATCAAAAACGGAAATGGACTTTCGGCAGAAAAAAAGGAGCATTGGGGTCAGACCCTATAAAGAAAATAAAATTTTTCAGGAGACTTTAAAAATCCTATCATTTGTGATACAATCCATATAATATATGCGAGAGGAAAAATATATGGATTACGATATTGAAATGAATAAGACGGATTACCAAAGAGAAAAAGAAGCTCGTGCGAAGCGCTTGGAAGCATATGCGGAAGCGATCCAAAAGATCACTTTGGAGAAGTCGTCCAAAGTGATAGAGGATCTTGTAGAGGAGAGACGCAGGCAGGGTCTGACACAGCAGGACTTAGCGGATATGACGGGAATTCTTGCACCGAACCTGGCGCGGTTGGAGAGCGGAAAAAGGGTTCCGACACTGGTAGTGCTGCAGAAATATGCCTCAGCATTAGGAATGCACATTGAAATAAAATTGTGTGATGGAACAGAAGCGTAGAAAAGGGAGGCAGTTTTGTTTCCCTTTTAAAACAAGTATCATAAATGATAGTGTGAAGAATAAAAGGAGACAAAAAGATAGCAAGAAAATTACGAACATGGTTCCCAGGAGCAACCTATCATCTGATGGAAAGAGGAATACGGAGACAGGAAATTTTTCAGGACGAATTTGATTATCAGGTATTTCTTGAGATATTAAGGAAAGAATCTGAGCAGAAAAAGTGCATGATACATGCATACTGCCTGATGACAAATCATTTTCATCTGCTTGCAGAAACGCAGACAATTGAGATTGGAAAGTTTATGAAGAGCCTTGCCGGAAAATATGCAATGTATTATAACCACAGATATTTTTATAAAGGACATGTTTTCGAAGACAGATATAAATCATGTCTGGTGGAAACAGATGCATATTTCTTGCAGACAAGCCGCTACATTCATTTGAACCCGGTTAAGGCAAAAATGGCTGCACATCCAGAAGATTACAAATGGAGTTCCTATCGGACGATTATAAATCTGCAGGAGGATAAGATAACGGAAAGCCAAAAAACACTTTCCTATTTTGGAACAAAAGGAGTATATGCGTATCGGGAATTTGTGGAAAATGCAGCACAGAAATATGTTGTAGAAGAAAACGAAATCAGAACAAGAATGGGGGAAAATGATTTATGGCTTCCGTGGTAAAGAGCTTTGCAATCGATGGAATTGATGGCTATCCAGTGGATATAGAAACAAAAACACTGGAAGGCCAGCCGATGATTTCGATCATTGGTCTGGGAGATCAGGCGGTAAAAGAGGCATCGGAGCGTGTGCAGGCAGCAATTGATGAAACGGGGTATGTTTTTCCGAAAAAACGTGTAATCATTAGTCTGGCACCGAGCGACAAGAAGAAAAGCGGTTCTCATTTTGATCTGGCTATGGCGATTGGTGTTTTGCAACAGAATGAGGATATGGCGGCGAAAAATATTTCGGAATATGGATTTATAGGAGAGCTTTCGCTGGATGGAAGACTGCGGGCATGCCATGGGATTTTGCCAATGATTATTGCAGCACAGCGGAATGGAATAAAAAAGGTTATCATTCCGGTAGAAAATCTGAAAGAAGCAAAACTCGTTCAGGGAGTAACGATTATCGGTCTGCAGAACCTGGGTGATGTAGTGCGTTTCTTGGAGGGAAAACCTGTTGAGGTAAATTGTATTCTGGATAAGACAACGCAGGAAAATAAATCCAGAGTATTCGACTTTGCAGATGTGAAAGGACAGAAAGAATTAATTGACGCAGTGATATTAGCAGCGGCGGGAGGTCACAATATGCTTATGATCGGAGAACCCGGGTGTGGAAAAACTATGATTGCACAGAGAATTCCGACTATTCTTCCAGAAATGACAGAAGAGGAATGTCTGGAAGTTACTAAAATATATAGCATATCTGGAATGCTCCCGAGTGGGCATGGCCTGATCAGACATAGACCGTTTCGTGCGCCGCATCATAATGCATCACTGAATGCGCTGATCGGTGGAGGTACGAATGCATTGCCGGGAGAAGTGTCTCTTGCACACAATGGTGTCTTACGACTTTGTGAATATCAAAGGTAATCGCAGAAAAGCCCATAAATTGGGCGTTTCTTGGCAGTTCTTGCTAAAGTGAATTCCAGAAATAAGGCGAAATTCAAAATACATTGTACATTCAGGATATTTGTGTTACCCCTCTTTAGGGCAACAATTAGGCGAAAGTATATCTCAAAGTTGCACCATTAGGCGAAAGTATTTTATTTTTGGAAGAAAAACAAATTATGGTAAACAATTCGGCGAAAGGAGAAATACGATGGCATATAAGGAATATAGGGAAATGAAGGTTTATGAGATGTCCGGCTACAAGTATAAGCCTACTCCAACGATAATATTAAAAGGAAACTGGCTGTCAGAGTTAGGCTTTGCCGCTGGAGATAGCATTGAGGTAAAATGCGAGGATGGGAGATTGGTTATTACAAAAAGTAATGAGGTATGGGTATAGTAATCTAAGGTACATGGTAGAAATATTTTTATAAAATTATGTATATCTGCTCAAACCTATAAAGTCAATTTCAAATAGTGAGCAGATATACAATAAAGATTAGTCTTCATCTTTTTTATAGGATGAGAAAATATCGAGCTGCTCCTGCTGTTCGGAATCTTCCTTTTCCGGTGGGGGCAGTTGTTCTTCTGCTTTTTTCTTAGGTGTTTTATGGGTATACAATTTTTCCCACTGAAGGGCATTACCGCTCCGTGATTTTTTGTTGTAATAGATAAGCAGGGCTTCTGCAAATCCAAGTGAACCAGCCCTTCGTTCTTTTGCGGTACGACTGATTTCCTTAACGGATACCCGTCCCAATTTTTCTTTAAAAATATCATCCTTTAGCTGGTCACCGTATGCATTGATTAACCGTGCAACACCGTTCATCATGTTAGCCGACAGTGACTGGGGCGCACCTTCCCATGTGGAAATGCACAGTCTTAGGACATGGTCAAGAACGTGAAATCCATATTTATCATGGATGTTTTCCAGAGTTGATACTGCACAGATACCGCCCGGTGTTGAAGTGGAGGTTATGGTCATATCATACGATTCTACAAGGTCTTTGATAATAAGCTGTTTATCGTTTCCGGCTTCAATATTTGCCATAAATATTTCATATGGAAGCAGTGGTTTCACATATTTCATTTGGTTTGCAAAAATATCTGCTTCGTGTGAGTATTCCAAATCATCATAAATCATACACCACACCGGTGTTTCACGGGAGCCGGACACAAGTGCGATTATTTCGATGGTATGTTGACCGTTAAATACATAATTGATACCGTCACGGCGGCTTACTTTGACAGGGTTTATCTGATACAGGTCGAAGTTTGCGGCAGCCCTTTGCACATGGTGTACAGAGAGATTTCGCTGATATTCCTGATTAGATACCAGATTTTTTATCGGTATCTGTTCAAAATGGACATTTGGGACATACTGTTGCAGGTCATTTTGTACTTCTTCCATTATGATTCCTCCTCGATAGTTTTTTCTATATTTCCGATAGCCCGTTTTAGTATTGAGAGCTGTCGGGTTAGTTTATTACTGGCAGATGCCGATATTTTGCTGAAATCCGTGTTTTTGTGTGAGCGCTCAATGGAACTTACCCAAGAGGGAATTGTCAGTGTAAGACTGGATATTTCGGCATCTGGGTCATATTTGGGCATTTTCCGTATGGCGGGATTTGCTTTTGGCTTCTCCTTGGGTGGGGAAGTGGGGAGCCTTTTCCATTGCAGTTCATGTCTGATTTCGGAATAGCCTATCCGCTCGATTTTATTTTCTTCTAAAACAGTTTTTAAGCACCTCAAATCTTCTTTTGGAAGGCGGGATACTTCAATGATATTTTCATGAGATACTTTAAGCTTTCCCATCAAAATCCTGCTGAATAAAACTTCTTCTTTTGAACGTATGGAATCCAGACACTTTGCATAGGTGGAATATTTTAATACCGTTCCATGCGAAATATGATATTCCTGTCCGATACGCTTTGCTGTTGCATATTTGTTGCATGGCTGGTTCGGCAGTGGATTAGCAATTCGCTCTTGAGAAGTCGGAGTTGAAAGTATAAAATCCCTTGCACCGATTTCGGATTCTGCCTGATACAACCGTCCCAAGAGATATTTGCGGTATTCATTGGTAAGATCCTGACGGTGCAGCTGCTGCATACAGATATAAGAAACCACATCACATAATTGTTTAAACGGAATGGAGCGTGTGGAAAACGGAATGTTCCATTGGCAGCAGATATCATAGCGTTTATGTCCGTCAATTATGATATTATCCCATATTGTAATGGGGTCATGGCAGCCGTTGTCAAATATGTTTTCTTCCAGAGAAGAGTAGTCATCCTCTGGAACCGGTTGTATTAATAATTGGATTTCCTTATGCTTTATTAGTTTTTTCTCATTCATATGTATCCCCCACAAGTACAATGTTTTTCATGGCAAACCAGGCAATTCCTTCTTTTCGGTTTACATTTCCATACAGTCGGTATGAGCAGTTGCTTTTCCATTCATTATTTACCTGTTGCAGAGTCTGCATAAGGTCTGTGCTGTAAAGCTCATAGCATGTACCGTCAGAGAGTTCCTGAAGCCTTACACGGTGTGCAAGGTGGTCATTTGGAATACTTCTCCGGATTGCAATTATGCCTTCAGCCGGATTGACAAGAAGCTGGATATAGTCTGGGTCTCCTAAAAGATGAAGTGTGAGTTTATGTATCCGTATGCGTTTTTTCTTTAAGTCAATGCATAGTATCGGTTGGGAAGAGACTTGTCTGTTCATAGTTTGTTTCCTCGCTTTCTGTGTTTACTGGAGCAGGTAATTCAGGCTTTGCTTTTTCCTGAAGCCCGAATACGGCATACCCATCAAAAATATTAATCTGTAAGTTACTCTGGTGTTCCTCGACAGGGACACCGAATTGATTTTTCCATTCGTCAGGATAAGAAGCCGTTCTTGATGTCTTAGGCTTTTCGCCTTCTTTTTCCGTCCTCATGAAAATTTCCGGTGTGGAAAGGTCGAAAATGAAGAGCAGCTCACCATTGGAACGTATCAGTTTTCCAAGCAGTTTATATCTGTGATTTGGATTCCAGCCCATGAGGGTAATAATCTTTGCAAAGAAGATGCGGCAGGTAATCTGCTTGGGTGCACGCTTTTTTCCATTAGAACACCAACGGAAAGAGTCTTTTTCTTCTTCGGAACATGGGCGGACTGCCAGCTTTTTGTCTTCAGGATTGACGAGAATCTGCACATATTCTACATCGGGAAGTTTTTTAATGCAGGCCGTATTTACGGATACCTTATAATTATTAAAGGTAAATGAAGGTTCATATATATGGGCAAAAAATTCCCCTCTGACAACCTGAAATCCTTCATAATTGAAGGTGTTATCTTCGATTATTTCAATGCTGTTTCTTGACTGTTCACTCATGTTCTTTGTTCTCCTTAAGCTCATTTAATATTTGATTGATTTCTTCTTGCAGTTGATGCGCACCCGTTACCTGTATGTCCGGCTCCTTATATGCCTGCCCCTCAGACTGGCTTTTCCATTCTCCCTGATAGGATATGGACTCGTCCGACTTTGTCTGACTATAAAAATCATTTCCAAAGTTTTCTGTCCAGTCAGCTGGATATGCTAAGACATCCTTTTTGGGACCCGAAGTAAATGGTGTCATGTTTTCATGATCTGAAGAGAGGTTAGTTCCCGACGTAACCATATCGTTAGGGATAATAATTTCAGTCTCATTCAGGTCAAATAAAAGAATGGATTCGCCTTCTTTTTGCCTATGAAGACCGATTATCCGGTATTTACAGGCTTTGTTCCATCCAAGGAGCATAAAAATTGTTGGCAGAAACGCTGTCCCACGGATTGTGCGTGGGACTAACACACCATTTTTCATTCTTCCCCATTTCATGGAGTTACGGCTGTCTTTGGGGCATGGTCTGACTGCAAGCAGTTTTTTTGAAGGATGTATGAGCAGTTCCACTGAAGTTTCCTTGTTGAACTTTCGGACAGCTTTCGTAGTGAAAGTGATACATTCATTGGAAAAAGTAGCACTGATGCGGTTTGCTGTTTGAAAAAACGGACCCCTTGCAATTTCATATCCACGGAAGTCAAAATCTCCTGATTTTGCTTCCACCTCAGATGGAGAAGATGAAACATTGCTTATATCAGAATAGGCACTTTGAGACGCAGTATGGTAATCATCCGGTTTAAATCCCGCCCAACGGGGATGGATTGCAACAAAACCTTTCAGGATTCCATCGGGGATAACTTTCAGTTCCGGTAGCAGCCCTTTGTTACCATACTTTGCATTGCTGATTAGTCTTTGCACTGCGATGAAATCATCACGGGATACAATAGATTCATGATGGTTGCGCATACGATACTGGTTGCGGTCTTTATTATTTTTCTTGGATTTGTGGTCAAGGTAGCTTGGTGTAAATGTCTTTCTGGCAAGGACATCACCACAGTGCCGTTCATTCTGCAGAATCTGCAGTATGCTGCCGGCAGACCAACGTGTGTTCCCTTTTTTGGTATGGCAGCCGAGGTCTGTCAGTTTATCAGCAATTTCCTGACAGGTGTAGCCGGACAGGTACATGAAAAATATAAGACGAACAATTTTTGCTTCGTCCTCATTGATTACAAGATTGCCGTCTTCGTCCTGATCGTAACCGAGAAGGGAAGGGGTTAGGAATATTCCCCGCCGGAAACGCATCTCAATGGAAGCATTCATGATTTCGCTTTTGGTATGGCTTTCCTCCTGTGCCATCATGGCCATAATGGAAAGAAGAACCTCGCTGTCATCATCCAAAGTAAAGATATTTTCCGTTTCAAACAGCACACCGACAGGAGGTGTCAATTTCTTTAAATCCCGTTCGATTTTGATGCAGTCAACAATGTTCCTTGCAAAACGGGATACGCTTTTGGTAATAATCATATCGATTTTTCCAAGTTCACAGTCGTGTATCATTTCAATGAAACTGTCACGGTGTTGAAGCGAAGTGCCGGAAATACCCTCGTCAGCATATATCTTTACAAGTTTCCAGTTGGGATGTTTATTTACAAAATCGTTATAATGATTTTTTTGTAATTCGTAGGATGATGTCTGGTTGGGGTCATCCGTGGATACTCTTGCATAAACAGCAACACGGCGTTCAACATCGACTTTATGTATGTTCTCTTTTTCTTTTGCCGGAATGAAATCAAGTTCGTCAGAATCAACACCCTTGTAACGCTCACGGATTCTTCGTTTTTTCTCCTCGGTATCAAGGATATTTTCTTCGTTTTCTTTCATGGTTACCATCCTTCATAAAAAATTATGTGAATATTATATTTTTTTCATAATAAAAAAAGAATAGACCACAGGGACAGTAGTATACCTGTGGTCTATTTCAAAACAAATAATTTTATGGTTTACTTTTCCGTTATATCGCTGCTACATAGCTCCCAACCATTACTGTGTAATATTGACACGATTGCGGATGCAAGTTCATAAATTAATCGTTTTTCGTTGCTGCTACAGTCAGCCATGACAATATCAATGTCTGTCTGATACTCGGTTGGATTGAAGAACTGGTTGCCGTTTAACAGTTCATCCATTGTAATTCCGAGGGCATAGGATATGTTCAGGAGTGATGTCAGGCTGGCACGTTTCTTTCCTGTTTCTATATGGCTTATGTACGAGACGGAAAGCCCTGAAAGTTCTGCGAGTTTCAGTTGGGAAATGTTTTGCTGCAAACGGGTTTCCCTTACCCGTCTGCCAATAAGTGCATAATTGATTATCATTTGTTATGCTTCCTTTCTTTAAATTATTTTGGGGCATAATATGCCACACATGCATCGAAAGAAAACGAATTTGTATGTATGCACTATTGATTGAGAAAGAGTCAGTCCTTTATAATGGTCTCATAAATTAAGACACTTTTTCGGACAGATTTTAATGAATCTGAT
>OLVT01003018.1_pt1 | contig 10589 bp, 7 predicted proteins | sample 1673241 | NCBI WGS metagenome assembly OLVT01 (sample SAMEA3178936, study PRJEB25190) | human gut metagenome | biome: human gut; feature: human-associated habitat; material: faeces | place: Austria | collected 2013 | reverse complement strand
ATATCGGAGGCGATGTTATCGGGAAAAACTTCACGGTAGACAATTCGCCGGGACGTACTATGACTATTGGTGGCGTTTTTGAGGAAGTTCCGGAAAATTCTCATTCCCGTTACGATGTAATTGTTTCCATGGCTTCGGCGGGTCGGTTCATGTGGGAGGGTTCGCCTACTAATATGTTGGGAAACGATCGTTACATAAGCTATGTGAAGTTGCACAAGGGGGTGAATCCTTTAGCTTTGGAGGAACAGGTGCGTACGTTTGTGAATTCTTATTTCCCTCCGGAGGAACAGCAAAAGGTCGGGTTAAGCATTGATTTCTCATTTCATAAGCTAGATAATCTACACAAGGAGTTGCCGCAAGTCAAGCGAATGACGTGGATACTTTCCTTACTGGCCTTCGCTTTGATCTTTACGGCGGTGATGAACTATATCTTGATCGTGATATCCTCTATCGTAAATCGCTCGAAGGAGGTGGCTGTCCATAAATGTTATGGGGCAAGCGAGAATAATATTCATGGTATGATGTTTGGTGAGGCGTTGGTACATATAGTGCTTTCACTGATCTTGGCCTTATTGTTGATCCTTGCGTTTAGAGGTACGGTAGAGGAGTTGTTGGCGACTTCGTTAGATTCCTTGCTCTTGTCTAATGGTAGCTTGGTCTTGCTAGGGATATGTATCTTGGTGTTTTTCGTATCTGGTTTTATGCCGGGATCATTATACGCCCGGATTCCGGTGGCCTCCGCTTTCCGTAATTACCGGGAGAATAAGCGTATCTGGAAGAAAGCCTTGTTGCTTGTCCAGTTTGTTGCTACGGGCTTTTTGGTGACGATGCTTGTTTTCGTTGCCCGTCAATATACGTTTATGGTGAATGATCGTCCGGGATATGCCTATGAGAACCTTGCCTACTGCGGGTTAGCTGGCGTGGACTCTACCTCTCGTGCCAAGATTCTGGATGAGGTGATGCGGCTTCCGGGAGTCGCTGCGGCTACCACCGTTTATCAATTGCCTTTCGAGCATGCTTCCGGTAATAATATTCTTTTACCGGGCGGGACTCAAGAGCTTTTTAATATCGCCGATCTCTATTGGGTAGGCAACGGATATCTGGACATGATGGAGATTCCCGTGATCCAAGGCCGCTCGTTCACGGAGAATGTGACCAACTCGAGAGAGGTGATGGTAGACCGCCGTTTCGTGGAGAAGATGAAATTGGTAGCGGGCTGGACGGATGATGTTGTTGGGAAGGATATTTGCGTCACCGAGCATAGCAAATGGAATGAGGAGCCATTCACGATTTGCGGCGTGTATGAGAATATCCGTCTGGGAGGAATCTCGAACCAAGATATGCGGCCCTCCGTATTATTCTATGCGCATAAGCCCATGTACACCTTGCAGGTGAAGTTCCATGAGCTGACCAACGATAATATGGCTCGTTTACAGCAGAAGATATCCGAGACATTTCCGGATCGTGAACTGAGCGCTATCTCTTTCCGTTCCGAGATCATGGATCTATATAAGGACTCCCGCCAATTCCGTGATTCCGTGATGATCGGAGGTCTGGTCACGCTTCTTGTTACGTTGATAGGACTTATAGGCTATACGAATGATGAGGTGAGCCGTCGTCGTAAGGAGATCGCCGTCCGCCGGGTGAATGGGGCTACCTTATGGGATATATTGAGGTTGTTCATAAAGGATATCGGATATATCTGTATCTATGCGGTCATATTAGGCGGTGGCATAGCATACTTTGTCTTGCAAAAGTGGCAAGAGCAATTCACGGAGAAAGTACCTTTGTCATGGTACATATTCTTGGGTTGCGGCGTGTCTTATTGATTATATATTCCGTGGTTTGTCTGGATGCCCGCAAGACGGCTAATGATAATCCGGTGAACTGCTTGAAATCTGAGTAATTGAAAATTTATAATTCATGAATAATTTATTGAACTTTAAGTCCTTTTTCAAGTTCCTCGGAAGGAATAAGGCTTATACGCTGATAGACGTGTTTGGTCTGTCTGTATCGTTGATGTTTGTGTTATTGATAGCGGTCTATACGGTACAGGAGATGTCTACAGATAAATTCCATACCAAGGCGGATCGTATCTATCTGGTCGGGAATGAAAATTGGATGGCCACCGGAGCCGCCATTCCTTATAAGATAAAGGAACGCTATCCGGAGGTAGAAAAAGTTTGTCCGGTAGTGGCGGGTAATTCGAGTGATATAGTTGTAGTTTCCGGTGATCGGAAACTGAAGGCAAACGTGATGTTCGCAGACTCTACGTTCTTCGATTTCTTTGATTTCCGGTTGCTACAAGGCACTCGTGAGCAAGCGTTGGCCGCCGGGAACTATGCGGTGGTCTCCTCTTCGTTCGCCCGTAAGATGTTCGGAACGGATGATCCGATGGGACGGAAGTTGGTGGTGGGCGATACCATATCGGCTACTATAAACGGGGTGGTGGAGGATTTACTTCATTCCTCTATTCCCGAAGCCGATGTGATCGTGCGTTGGGAGCAGGTTCGGTATTTGAACTGGTCGTTGGCTCCGGATCAATTGGGGAATGCCGGAAGTACATCGGCTTTTGTCTTGGTGCGTGAGGGTAGTGATTTCCCTTCTCGTGCGGAGGATATGGCCCATTGGTTCAAGGAATTTTATTGGCCGTATCAATATGGGACGGCAAAAGAGGTACGCATATTGCCGCTTAGTGAGCAGTATTTTGCGAAAGCCGCTTCTTACTCTTCTTTGCGAAAGGGAGATTGGCGTTTCGTGATCGTGCTGATGTCCGTAGGTCTTCTTATCTTGATTTTTGCGGTTATCAATTATATTAACTTGACGGTTGCCCAAGCGGGTTTCAGGGCGAAGGAGATGGCTACCCGGCGCCTTTTGGGATCTTCACGGGGTGAGTTATTCATGCGTTTGATGCTGGAGTCCACTTTACTTACGTTTATTTCTTTGATTATCGGGGTTCTCCTTGCGCTGGCGGTCGTGCCGTTTGTCAATGATTTATTGCAGACACGTGTCGATATGAATGTATTGGGTAGACCTGTCTGGCTATTGGCTCTGGTTTCATTAACGGTTGCCGTGGGAGTTTTATCCGGCTTACTGCCTGCTATCATTATTTCTTCTTCTAAACCGATCGAGGTGGTAAGGGGTACGTTCCGGGCTAAGACGAAAATGGTATTCAGTAAGTTCTTTATCGTATTCCAGAATGTGATCACGATCACGATGATCGCCGCCTCTATCACGATGGTTTGTCAGATCGTTCATATGATCAACGCTCCTGTCGGATATAAAACGAAGAATTTATTGGCTATGCGGTCGGTGGATGAAAGGCAGTTATCCGCTTTTGTCGGTGAGTTGAAAGGTTTGTCATGCGTAGATAGGGTCGGGAAGACTCAAGGATTGCCTTTATTCGGTAGTAATAATTGGACTGCTACTTATCAGGGGCAAAATATATCTTTTCAGCAATTCGTTATGGATAAGGAGTGTTACGATATGCTGGGATTGGAGATTTTGCGTGATAACCATTTAACGACAGAGGGCTGGTTCCTAAACGAGCAAGCGATGCGTGAGATGAACTTATCGGAGGATGCGGCCTCTTTTATGCTGGACAGGCAAGAAAGACCGATAGCGATAGCGGGTATCGTCCGGGATTTCTATTGCTTTGGAAATGTGACGACAGGGATGAACCCTGTCATGTTCCGTTTCTTGAAAGATAATGAAGATCCTTGGATGATCTTGATCGAGACACAAGGTGATCCTTTCGCCGCAAAGGAGGCTATCGGTAAAGTATATGAGAAAGTGACCGGACTTGAGTTTGAGGCTTACTTCATGGATGAGCGTTTACAAAACTCATTCGACTCGCAAATCCGTTTGGCAAAGATCGTAATCGTATTCTCGATAATCGCCATCCTTATTTCTTTGCTAGGCTTATTGGCGATGTCCACTTATTTTATCCAACAGCGTTCGCAGGAGGTATCCGTACGAAAGGTATTTGGTTCCAGCAATCGGGAGATATTGGTTAAGCTCGTATTCACGTTCTTGAATTATGTGCTGATCGCTTTCGTGATCGCCATACCTATTATTATGTACTTTATGAAAGATTGGCTGTCTGATTATTCATATCGTATTAGTTTAAGTCCGCTGATATTTATCGCTGCCGGCTTATTCTGCCTCGTGATCTCGTTTGTCTCTGTCTTTTTCCAGAGCTACCGGGCTGCCACGTCGAATCCGGTGGATAGCTTTAGGCATAGGCTTTAATTGTTAAGCATATCATAAAAGGTAATAACGCTTGTTTAAAAATAAGGGGGGAGTAAATACCGACTTTTGATACCTCCCCTTATTTATTCTTGTCTGTTTTTCTAGCCCTTCAGATCCCGAACAAGAACGGTAACGGCTTGCTGTCCTTGAAATCTTTGGCGGTGTTTCCGGCGTAAATCTCGCCGTTTGTGAGCGTTAGTTTCTTGATAGGTGTACCTGCCTTGAAGTCCAAGCTCTTGAAATCGACCCAAAAGATATCCGGGCTTAAAGTAGACTCGAAGTAATATACCTTATTCTTCTGGTCGGCTACCGTACGCCAGCGGGTAGAGGAGATATTCGGTTGATCCGGGGTCGTGATTCCCAGAGGTACCGATACGTTACGCATTACGCTGAATACCCCGGCTACCGCTACCCGGAAATTACTTGTCTGCGGGATGGCGTGGATATAGAAAGAGGCACGCACGAAACGATCGGAAGCTCGGTTCGTACCCGGCAACATGACCAAGCCGCCTATCTGTTGCCAGTAATCGTTTAAGGTTAGTTGCTTATCGTATGTAGGGGAATTCGTCATGACTTGGCATTCCCGTCCCTCGTGGATAACCAAGTTCCCTTTAGGGTTTATAATATCGGACATTCCCGTCCGGTAGAGCTGAAGGACTTTATACACTGCATAGAGCGTGCCACGGGCAAAGAGGCTGTTTGCCGGTACGAAGAGATGCAGCCGGGTGATGTGACTTGCACGTATGCAGACACCACCCGTCTGGAAGAAGATTTCCAATATGCTCCCAGCACGGAGATACAAGATGGGATACAACGGATGTATGAGTGGTTTGAATCTTATTTCAATAAGAACGGTGCTCACTCGGGAACTTCTTCTACATATTGCTTGTAAAGAGAACCATCTATTGTGCGGAATAACAATAGAGGTATTGGGTTTTCAACAGAATTATCATAAGCATGAGTTCTATCAACCAATGGAAGAGCTTTGTCCATGTTTAATTAGGGACATTCATTAAATATTACAAAATCAGCCAACTAATTCATACACAAATTATTGCGAATTAGTTGGCTTTTTTGTATCTTTAGGTATTCCCCCGAAAATAAGGTTTGACGGCCAAAACGGGGGAAATATCCAAACTAATAAGATATGGCAAAGATAGTGAATATTTCAGAAATTCACCCTACTTTGGGTTTTACAGAATTTGATATTCTGGAAAAATACCGCAAGAGTTTTAATGAGAGTGAGCTTGGCAAGCTTCATTCAGTCTTTCCGTTTGAATGTATGGCAAAAGCCGCAGGCCTGTCGGCCCGGCGCCTGGGACGCAGGAACAGATTCAGTCCTTCCGCAAAGATCGCCCTTATGGTCCTGAAGGCATACACCGGATTCTCCGACAGGCAACTGGTGGAACATCTGAACGGGAACATACACTACCAGATTTTCTGTGGAATTATGATTCCCCCGTCCCTTCCCATAACCAACTTCAAGATAATCAGTGCCATCCGTAATGAGATAGCATCCCGCCTTGACATTGATTCTTTCCAGGAGCTCCTGGCTTCACACTGGAAACCTTATCTTGATAACCTTCACGTCTGCATGACCGATGCCACATGCTATGAAAGCCACATGCGTTTTCCTACGGACATGAAACTCCTTTGGGAAAGCCTCGAATGGCTCTACAGGCATATATGCCGGCATTGCAGGGAGCTGGGCATAAGGCGTCCGCGCAACAAATACAGGAATGTGGCGGAATCCTATCTGTCCTACTGCAAGAAAAGAAAGAGGAGAGCTTCAAGGACAAGAATGCTTAAGCGCCGTATGATCAAGCTTCTTGAAAAGCTCCTCAGTCAAAGGGATGGGATCCATAGCGAGTACGGTGCTTTACTCCGATATACCCAGGATTATCATAAGCGTCTTTCCATCATCAGAAAGGTGCTTGTACAAGAAAAGGAAATGTTTGAAGGGCGGAAAGTCAGTGACCGCATCGTCAGCATTGACCGTCATTATGTACGTCCCATCGTCAGAGGCAAGGAAACCAAGTCCGTCGAGTTTGGTGCAAAGGTCAATAATATACAGATAGACGGCATATCGTTCATAGAACACCTCTCGTTCAAGGCATTCAATGAGGGTATACGCTTGAAGGACTGTATCCGTATGCAGCAGAAGCTTATGAATGTAAGGGTAAGATGTGTGGCTGCCGATTCCATATATGCCAATAATGCCAACAGAAAGTTCTGTACAAAATATGGGATATCCACATCCTTTGTGCGCAAGGGAAGGGCGGCCAAAGATGAGCCTTTGAGGAAGGTGCTTAGAAGCGAACTCTCAAAAGAAAGGGCAACACGGCTTGAAGGAAGCTTCGGCACTCAAAAGCAACATTACTCGCTCTCAAGGATAAAGGCCGGAAACAGGAAGACGGAAATACTGTGGATTTTCTTTGGAATACATACGGCAAATGCCATACTGATGATAGAAAAAATCAGAAACAAAACAGCTAAAGCAACATGATATGATTTTACTCACAGAATCAGAAGAGGTCATCAGACTTCTTCCGGAACGTCATGTCCTGTCGGATAGAATTATGTGAGAAAGCACGGAAAAATGGCAATAAGAATGGCATATGAAGTGGTCATGCCCTATCATCTTCATATGCCATCTTATTTTTTAGAGACATTTACTGAATATCCCTACATAATGCGCCGGGTAAATAATGATATCATCGGGCAGATGTTGCTCCTTGTCTTCGGGCAGATAACCTCTTCTCTTGGCAACATCGTACATTGTGATGGGAGATATAATGGTATTATAAGTGCCGTCGGGATTTAAAAAGGGGGTTGAATTGTAATACTCAAAGACTTCCTTGCAGAATGCGTTTCCCTTCTCTCCCATGAAGAAAGCCGCTTGCAACTGTGTCATCTCATTTTCCTGAAAGGTGACAAAGCCATGCTCCGGTATAAGATGGTCGAAGCGTTTCAAGATAAAGATATCACTATCCATATAGATCCCTCCTTCATTGTATATAGCATAAAAACGTACGGCATCGGCGGCAAAAGCCCATTTTCTGGCCTCTAATGCTTCGTTTATAAAACGGCAACCTATGGCTTTGGCATCTTGATACGTCCAATGTTTTACCTGAAAATCAGGTAGTATGCGTTTCCATGTATCCAGGCAAACTTTTATTTCTACCGGAAATGGATCATTGCTGAACCAGCATAAATGGATAATTTTAGGTATCATGAGATATTGTTTTATTAGTTATTTCTTTAGGAACATATTAAAGACGCTCAATAGCTTCCTGTAAGGCTTTTCGTACAAAATAGCCTTGACTTAACCGTTCTCCTATCTTTGCCGTCCTTTTTTTCATTTCTGCATATTCCTCTTCACTTAATGTATTTAAAATCTTCTCCAGCTCTTCTAGAGAATCCACACATATTCCGATGCCGTTCTCACGTACAAAATCTGCTAATGCAGCTTTATTCCAAATGATGACAGGCAATTGGCACCGGATATACAAGGATGTTTTATGAGGATTGTTGTATTGCAGATATTCTCCAAAGTCTCCGGTGCAGGTAGAGACAGAAGTGCCGTCCCATACCAAGCCAAAATCTCCCTGGGCTGTGGCTATCAAATCATCAGACTTCACAAATCCCATATAGTTGAAATGCTCTTTCCCTTTTGCCTGATTTATTTCAAAGCCGTTGCCATACAGATTCAGGCTGAAAGAATGCACAAACGCTCCCACTTCGTAAAGAAATGCATTTTTACGGGGGCTCAACGCTCCGGCATATAATACGCTGTATGGTTTTTCTGTGTTTTGTTTGGGAGCAGCCGATGTCTCCGACAGATAATCGAAGATTCCCAAGACGCCAAGTTTAGCCTTGCATCCGTTGTCCTCCAGCCATTTTTTCATCTTCTCGTTGTGTGCTATGATGTAGTCGGCATGGTTCAATCGGCTTATCTCTTGTTCTACCGTCAATGCTTTACGGCGGAAACTGCCCAAGTCATGAATAATCACAATGACTTTAGCTCCTCTTTGATGGGCCATGTTGCAGACAAAGGTGAAATATTTCTTTAACGGATATTGAAGCACCAGATAGTCTCCTCTGTGTAGACAGAAAGGGGCTTTCAAGACTCCGGCTAAAGTGAAGAGGAATGAAAGCACCTTGTTTCTGTAAGTTGTCTGCTTAAGTCCTACATTTTTGAAAGACAGGTCTTTCATAATCTGTTCAATATCTGTCTTTGCCTTATTTCCGGCACTGGACAGTCCTTTGTAATTGCGTGACAGGTAGCAGTTCATCTATATTTATCCTTTCGTTTAATTCTCTGAAAGTTTATTTGAACAAAATTACAGAGATTTTTTGTATTTACGACGATTTCTTTAAAGAATATCAGTAAATACACAGAATTATTCTGCTGACAGTAATTCATGGTATAAATCTATGTATGCTTTTATATGTTTTTCGTAACTGAAAGAGTATGCATGTTCTTTCATTTGGTCAATTTTTTCTTTTTGTTCATAAAATAAGGGTAGGTTCTTCCGAATGCTTTTTGCCATTGCTTCCGGTTCCAACTTTTCCCAAATAAAAGCAAAACCGTTACTGATTTCCGGGAGACATGTGTAGTTTGATATAAATACAGCTTTTCCGAATTGCATGGCTTCGATGACCGGCAACCCGAATCCTTCACCTCTACTGGGGAATAAGAAGGCTTGGCAATTACGATACAGCCATATTTTTTCTGTTTGCTCTATCATACCTGTTACAAACACATTTCCGACTGCTTTCTCTTTGATTTGTGTTCTTATCTCGTCTGCATATTGGAAACTGTCTTTTCCACAGATATAGAGATCATATTCGGGTAAAAACTTCATAACATCTACCAACAAGTGGAAGTTCTTTTTGGTACGTATTTCTCCGATAGTGAAGAAAAAAGGACGACCTGTTGCAAATTTCGGTTGTTTGCCTTCTTGTTGATCTATTCTTTCTACTCCATTATAGATAACACGGATTTCTTTTCCATTTAAGTTAGTGTATTTTTTTATTTCATCTGCAACATAATGAGAAATAGTTGTTATGATAGTTGCTTTATCTATCTTCTGTTGTATTCTTTGAAGAAATTCTTGTCTCTTCTGTCCTTCTTGTTCAAATAAGAAGTTTAAATCATGTATGGTAAATATAAATTTTGGACTCTGTCGATATAATTTATTATATTGGTTTACAGAATGCCATATATCTACTTTGGGAAGAGTGAATGGAAACCATTTCCTGATTTTTCTGTTTCTTACCAGTACGGATGTTACATTTTTGCTATGGATTTTTGGGTAACAGTTGGGCAGCAAATAAAAAAAATGCAGCCCTTCTATTGGTAAGTTTGCAAATCGTTTTGAGTAATTAATAGCTATTTGTCCGAATCCGCAATTAGGATGCTTTAAGTCGGATAGATCGATTAAAATATTCTTCCTTTTTGCTTTGTTCATAAGTTAAAGTTTTAGTTCCTTGTTTGTTTTCTCCATAATGTAAGTGCTGCATTGACCGTATCGTCCATGTCAGCGTATGCGTATTGCGCCAACCGTCCGCCGAACAGAACGTTAGGGAGTTGTTGGGCCAGCTCTTTATACTTCTGATATATTTCAGTGTTTCGTTTGTCATTGACGGGATAATAAGGCTCTTTGCCCGGTTGGAAATCGTCAGGATACTCATAAGTGATGACAGTGACGGGCTGTGTGCCGTATTCAAAATGCTTATGTTCGATGATGCGTGTGTAGGGAACTTCGCGTTCGGTATAATTCACCACCGCATTGCCTTGGAAGTCTTCCGTGTCCAACAGTTGATGGTCGAAACGCAGGCTTCTGTACTCCAGACGGCCGCAACAGAAATCAAAATACTCGTCGATACATCCGGTGAAGAGCACTTTGTCTGCCAATGCATTTAACTCTTCGCGATGCTCGAAGTAGTTTGTGCCCGGGCGCACGTCAATACCTTCCAGCAGGGCATCAATCAATACATTGTATCCGCCTTTGGGGATGCCCTGATAAGCATCGTTGAAATAATTATTATCATATACAAAGCGGAAAGGGATACGTCTGATGATGAATGCAGGTAATTCGGTGGCCGCCCTGCCCCATTGTTTCTCTGTATACCCTTTTATCAGACAGCGGTAAATGTCTTTTCCGCACAGTTTCAAAGCCTGTTCTTCCAGATTGGCAGGCTCGGTGATATGGGCAAACTCCCGGCGTTGCTCTTCTATCTTCTCCTTCGCTTCTGCCGGGGTTTTTACTCCCCATAGCTGATAGAAAGTATTCATATTGAAAGGCAAATTATACAGTTTTCCCTTATAATTT
>OLVT01003016.1_pt1 | contig 10592 bp, 12 predicted proteins | sample 1673241 | NCBI WGS metagenome assembly OLVT01 (sample SAMEA3178936, study PRJEB25190) | human gut metagenome | biome: human gut; feature: human-associated habitat; material: faeces | place: Austria | collected 2013 | reverse complement strand
TAACTATGTGGCTTTCAGCCACTTTCACGGCATCGCCGTGAATAATCTAGGTTTATTATCTTCGTTTCCTATTCTACTATATTATGATTCTTTTTTCAACAACTATTTTAATTTAAAACATTTATTTTTTCAATTCAAAATAGTTGTTGAAAATATAAATATATTCATATAAAATAAACTCAAGGAGTTGATAATTTATGAAATACAAAAAACTAACACCATCACAATTAAATATCATGAAAACATTATGGGACAAAAAAGAGCCTATGATCGCTTCTGATTTTGTTCAGCTTGATCCTTCACTGAATCTGAATTCCGTTCAATCTGCATTGCGTTCTCTACTTAAGAAAAACTATATTGAAGTTTCCGACATTGTATATAGTGGTAAGGTTTTAACCAGACGTTATATTCCTGTTGTTTCCTCTGAAGATTATGCTTCTGTGAATATCAACGGAGTGCTGGAAGATCTTTTATCTTCTAATATACTTCTTCAATATGTGGAGTCTGAGAATGATATTAAAGTGATCGAACGTTTACAGGAGAAATTAGAGGAACGTAAGAAAATTCTAGAAAGGAAGTCTTGATATGACGCCTGCGAATTATGGCTCTGTATTTAGCTGCTGTCTTTTTGGCAGTCTGATGATGCTTTATCTTTATATATTTTGTAGAAGCAAACAATTTATCTTAAAGAATGGAACTTTTGTGATTTATCTTGCTGTCGGAGTTGTTATGATCCGTATGCTTTTGCCTTGGAATTTCCATTTTGCTGCGAATGTTGAATCCCATAAAATTCTTCCTTTTCTTTTTGATCTTTTAAGAGTGAAGATTTTATCTGTGGAATTTCTGACAATCCTTGTGATCATTTTTTGCTTTGGAAGTTGTTTAAGACTTGCTTTATATTTCTATAAACTTGTTCGCTATCGTCATTTACTTCATCAGTTAGACCCTCTCGATGACATAAGAATATTAAGAATCTTTTCTGATATTTTGGAAGAATATCATTGTACGAAGCAGATTTTAATCTATCAGGTGCCTGGCCTTTCCAGTCCTGCAATTTCTGGTCTGATCCATCCAGTGATCCTTCTTCCTGACAGAGAATACAGTGATCAGGATCTGCGTTTTATTTTTATGCATGAACTCAATCATTATCTACACCATGACTTATGGAAGAGTTTTTTCTGGGAACTCGTTGTATGTATCTACTGGTGGAATCCTCTTTCTTATATGATTCGCCGTCTGATCAAAGATACTGCGGAATATGCAAATGATATCCGACTTACCAAAGACAGAGATGAACTTACAAGAACAAATTATATGTTAAGTCTTCTCAATACTTCCAAACAGACTCATACGTTCCACACCCTTCCAACACTACATTTTCAGGAAGGTACGATTTTAAACATTGAGAAAAGATGCGATCTTATCAAGGATAGTCCAAAGATTCGCAGAAATTTATTTTCACAATTTATACATATTGGATCTATCTCTTTATTGTTCGCCCTTTCGCTGTGCTTTATCTTTCAGCCAAGTTCGCCAGCTCCAAACTATGACAAGGATGGCTCTGTTATTTTTGATAAACCTGACAGCAGTAATTCTTTTTATATAAAGCGAAAAGATGGCAAGGGCTATGATTTGTATGTCAAACATGAAGATGCTTTTATAAATGCAGGAATCATTGAAAACCCTGAAGATTATAAAGGTCCTAAAATATATTCTAACCGTAAGGAGGCTATGAAATTTTATGAAAATATTAAATAAACTTATTTTACTATTTTTATTTACTTTTATCTCTATTGGTGTATTTTCTGGCTCAATCGTCTCAGCCCAAGATACCTCAAGCGAACCTTCTATTGCTGTTTCAGAAGAAGATTCTTCTGTATACAGCAGCGATGTCATCGTTTGGAAATATAAGACTATGAACGGAAAATTATACAAAAGAAAATATAATCAAACAACGAAAAAATGGATTGGAAATTGGATTCCAGCCTAGGGATCATGAAAAAGAAAGGAAATCAGACATTTTAAATCTGATTTCCTTTCTTTTTCTCTATGAATTTCTGCGTGATCAAAGATACCATAATTCCACAAAATGCCCCACAGCTGTCGATCATCACATCAAATCCTTTTCCTTCTCTTCCTGGAACAAACATCTGATGAATCTCATCGGTTGATGCATATCCTGTAGATATTAGTTGTGCAAATAATACCGCTTTCTTCCGATTCTGTACATCACAAGACACCGCCTTATAAGTAAAGAATCCAAGTACTGCATACTCCGTAAAATGTGCTGTTTTTCTAACGAACGTATGCACCGCTTCTGCATGTATCATAAGATCAGCATTGGAATGAATCTGGAAGAATCCAAGAAAGCTTAGGATCCTTGCAAGTTCTTTCGCATATCCGATACTCATCCCTGCTGAGGATGTCCCATTCTTTGCAGAAAATGAAAAAATTAAAATCATCAAAACGAGTGTTATCCCCCAGTATAACACTCGTTTTGTCTGTTTCTGTACTCTCATACAGACTCCTATAAGCGGTTTCCGTACATCTTATCGAAATAGTTTGCATACTCTCCAGATAAAATGTTCTGCCACCATTCTTTGTTATTTAAGTACCATTCGATCGTCTGTGCAATTCCTGTGTCAAAGTTATATTTTGGTTTCCATCCAAGTTCTGTCTCTAGTTTTGTTGGGTCGATCGCATAACGCATGTCATGTCCTGGACGGTCTGTTACGAATTTGATCAGGCTTTCTGGTTTGTCTAATGCTTTTAAGATTGTCTTTACAACTTCTAAGTTAGTGCGTTCGTTATGTCCACCTACGTTGTAAACTTCCCCGACTTTTCCTTTGTGGATGATCAGGTCAATAGCTTCACAGTGGTCAGATACGTGTAACCAGTCACGGACATTTTCACCTTTTCCATAGACTGGAAGTTCTTCGTCTGCTAAGGCACGGCTGATCATTAATGGAATCAGTTTCTCTGGGAAATGATATGGTCCGTAGTTGTTTGAACATCTTGAGATCGTCACTGGAAGTCCAAATGTTCTGTGGTAAGCTAATACAAATAAGTCTGCACTTGCTTTGGAACTGCTGTATGGGCTTGATGTGTGCAGTGGTGTTGTCTCTGTGAAGAATAAATCTGGGCGATCTAATGGAAGATCTCCGTATACTTCATCTGTAGATACCTGATGGTAACGTTTTACACCGTATTTCTTTGCTGCATCTAACAGTACGACTGTCCCTTCTACGTTTGTTTTTACAAAAATAGATGGATCTTCAATAGAACGGTCTACATGGCTTTCTGCTGCGAAGTTTACAACGATATCGAATTTTTCTTTTTCAAATAAATCCATGATAAATTCACGGTCTGCGATATCACCTTTGACAAATTTGTAATTTGGTTTGTCTTCCACTGGTTTTAATGTTTCAAGGTTTCCTGCATATGTTAATAAATCCAAGTTTACGATCTCGTAATCAGGATATTTGTTTACCATATGATGAACAAAGTTTCCACCGATAAATCCGGCTCCACCGGTTACTAATATTTTCATGCTATTCTCCTTATTTATCTAAAAATTTTCCTGCCATAACGTCCATTAAATACTGTCCATACTGGTTTTTCTTTAATGGTTCGATATCTGTTAATAACTGATCCTTTGTGATCCAGTGATTTAAATATGCGATTTCTTCTAAGCAGGCGATCTTTCTGTGCTGATGTGTTTCGACTGTTTTTACAAAGTTTGTTGCTTCCACTAAGGATTCATGTGTTCCTGTATCTAACCATGTAAATCCCTGTCCAAGTAATTCAACATCTAACTCACCTTTTTCCAGATAGATCTTATTTAAATCTGTGATCTCTAATTCTCCTCTGGCAGATGGTTTTAATTCTTTTGCATATTTTACGACATTGTTATCGTAGAAGTATAATCCTGTGACACAATAGTTTGATTTTGGCTTTTCTGGTTTTTCTTCAATGGAAATGGATTTTCCATCAGAATCAAATTCAACGATTCCGAAGCGTTCTGGATCATCTACATAATATCCGAAAACAGTTGCTCCTTCTTTTTTATTTGCGGCACGTAACAGGCGTTTCTTCAATCCATGTCCGTGGAAAATGTTATCTCCAAGGACCATAGCTACACTGTCATCTCCGATAAAATCTTCTCCAATGATAAATGCCTGTGCAAGTCCGTCTGGTGATGGCTGCACTGCATAAGATAAGTTCACTCCAAACTGATGTCCGTCTCCTAACAAAGACTCAAATCTTGGCGTATCACTTGGTGTGGAAATGATCAGAATATCACGGATTCCTGCATTCATTAATACAGATAATGGATAATAGATCATTGGTTTATCATAAATTGGCAGTAACTGTTTGGATGTTACCATGGTTAATGGGTACAGTCTGGTACCGGAACCTCCGGCAAGAATAATTCCCTTCATTTGTGTTCCCTTTCTCCTTCTGGGTAATAATTAAAACTTAAATGTGTCTTTTAAACCTTTCCATTTCTGGTCTTTTTCAGAAATGATCAAGTCAACGCCTTCTTCTAATGGCCATTCAACTCCGATTTCTGGATCATTCCATGCAAGACCGCCTTCGTCTCCTGGATGATAGAAATCTGTACATTTGTAGCAGAATTCTGCTTCATCAGATAATACTAAGAAACCATGTGCAAATCCTTCCGGAATATAGAACTGTTTCATATTTTCTGCTGATAATTCTACACCGAACCATTTTCCATAAGTTTTGGAATCAGATCTTAAGTCTACAGCTACGTCAAATACTTTTCCTCGCACAACTCGTACTAATTTTCCCTGTGGAAACTGTTTCTGGAAATGTAATCCACGAAGTACGCCTCTTGTAGACATAGACTGGTTATCCTGTACGAATACCATATCAAGTCCTGCTTCTTTCATGTCGTTCTGGTTATATGTTTCTACGAAATATCCTCTTTCATCTTTAAATACTGTTGGTTCAATAACATAAAGTCCTTCAATATCGCAAGGTGTTACTGTAATTTTTCCCATGATCGTTCTCCTTTTTATTTTAATATTCAATCTCTTTTAAATATCTGCTTAATGCATCCTGCCATGTTGGTAATGGTGTAAATCCATTGGCTGTCAGCTTGCTCTTATCCATTCTGCTGTTAGATGGACGTTTTGCCTTCGCAGGATATTCGTCACTGCTGACTGGTGCAACGGATACGTTCATCCCTGCCTGTTTGAAGATTTCACAGGCAAATTCATACCATGTGCAAATTCCTTCATTTGTTGCATGATATCTTCCATATTTGTCTGTCTGGATCATATCCACTAACAATCTTGCAAGATCATATGTGTATGTTGGTGACCCTGTCTGGTCATTGACAACGGTTAAATGATCGTGTGTCTTTCCTAAGTTTAACATTGTTTTGATAAAGTTCTTTCCATTCACTCCAAATACCCAGGCGATACGGACTGTGAAAAATTTCTTTACATGTTCTTCGATAGCAAGTTCCCCTTCATATTTTGTCTGTCCATAGACATTAAGAGGTTCTCTCTTATCATCTGGTTCCCAAGGTCGCTCACCCTGCCCGTTAAATACATAGTCTGTGCTGATATACATCATTTTGATATCTAATTCTTCACAGACTTTTGCAATATTTTCTGTTCCCTGTGCATTAACTTTTCTGCAGATTTCTTCGTTATCTTCTGCAGCATCAACGGCTGTGTATGCTGCACAGTGGATCACTGCATCTGGTGCTGCTTCTTTGATCACTTTATTTACCTGATCGGCATCTGTGATATCCATCTCATCGATATCCACACCAATTCCTTCAAGCCCCTGTTTTTCTAGTTCGTTCATTACGTCATAACCAAGCTGTCCTTTGACTCCTGTGACAAAAACTCTCATAACTCCTCCTTTATGGTTTACATATAAAAATCCCGGCAGATTTTGTGATCTTGATCACTCCTTTGGCTGCCATCTTCTTTCTTACAAAGTCTTTAAATTCTAAATAACGATGATTTAAATATTCATGCTGATTTCCGTGACAGGATAAAATATAGGAGATCAGTGGTTCTGGCTGATCGACTAACAATTCATCCTCATAGTCAATTTCTTTTACTTGTGAAAATACTTTTTTTAATTGTTCTTCTCCATTTTCCAGACCAAAGACATCATATAATTTGTGATCAGAAAGCGTGATTCTTTCATCAAAATCTTTGATCAGCTGGGTAATTTCCTGCATATGACTGCTTCCATAGGTACTGCAGATAAATGTTCCATTTTGTTTTAGAACTCTTTTGATTTCGTTAAATACTTGTTGTCGGTCATCCAGATAAAATAATACATGGTTTGCGATCACTTTATCGAAACTGTGATCTTCTTTTGGAATCTGTCTACAGTCGATCATCTGATAAGAAATCTGTCCTTTTCCCTCTCCGACATAGTTCCTGGCATCTTTTACCATACCTTGTGACTGGTCGGATAAAGTAACATGGACATTTTGGGGAAGATTTTTATTCTTCCACAGTTCCCCTGTTCCACATCCTAGTTCTAATACTTTGTCTTTTTCTTTTAAGTTTAACTGCTCATAGATCCATTCAAACCATGGTTGCGGATTTTGTGAATATTTTTGATGAAGTCCGATACGGATATCAAGATTTGATGCATTCTTATATTGTTCTACCAATCCTTTTTCCAGATTGGTTACGTGAAGAAGATTCATCATCTGTGTCCAGTCGATTTCTTCTTCATTATCCATCTTTTGTTCCATCTCTTCTAAGGATTGCTCTACCAGTTTTAAGTGTTCCATCTTTTTTTGTACAAGGTATAACTGTAAGCCGATAGATTCTTTAATGAAATCCTGATCTTCATCGTTGATCGTCATCGTCATGATCTCTTCCAAAGAAAATCCGAGGTATTTTAATGACAAGATTTTTTGTAATTTGGCAAAATCGGCATCTGTATAAAGACGATATCCATTGTCTGCAACTTTACTTGGCTTTAAGATGCCTTGACGGTCATAGTAGCGGATCGTTCTTAGTGTTACATTGGCTTTTTTTGCAAATTCACCGGATGTATAGTATCCATCTTTTGTCATTTAGATTCCTCCTTGGTTTTCTCTCTATACGTTATCATAAAGGGTGACGTAAGGGAAGTGTCAAGAGGAATTTTAATTTGCTGGTGTAATAGCTGTAGTCTTTCTGTATCTTAGGAAAACAAAATAAAAGAATAGAAGATCCAGACCAGAAATTTTGCTCGCCATTTTGATCGGTCGCTGATTCGCAAATTTTCCTTGCATAACTCACTCGCTACGCGAGTTCAAACAATGCACCAAATTTGCTGCGAACCGGTCAAAATAACGGCAAAATTTCAATGGTTCTGGATCTTCTATTCTTTTATTTTGTTTTCCTAAGATACCTAAAGTTTACAGGTATTAAATCCAATAAATCAAAATTCACAGTATGTATGTTTTACTATATTGCTTTACATTTTCAGGATAATCGAAAACTGAAATTCTCTCATTTTAATCTTGTAAGAATTAAGATAAAAGATTTTCCAAATATCTCGCTAAATCGATGTCTAATAATTTTTTAGACTTCCCTCCATCACTATCAAAATTAGATTCGTAGAAAGTACTTTCTGTTTAATTTATACTCCGTGACTTTTCATTCAATAGCTTGTATACTCTAATTAATCAATTTATTGTTATTTTTAATTTTATGGGGGTTTTTGTTTATGCTTGATAAGTCTCTTGTTTATAAAGATATTGTGATGTGTCTGCCTTTTGAGGATTTAGAGGATCTTAAGGTTCCTGTTTTGCCTGATGGATATTCTTATAAGATGTTTGAATCTGGGGATGAGATTGCTTGGGCGAAGCTTGAAGTGTTGGTTGGAGAGTTTGATTGTTTTGAGGATGCTTCTGCTTATTTTGCTAAAACTTTTTTAACTCATGAAGAACTTTTAGCTGACCGGGTTTGTTTTATTGTGAATCCTGAGGGAGAGATTGTTGCTACGACGAGTGCTTGGTTTAAGACAAATGGCGATATTCGGTTTCCTTTGATTCATTGGGTGTCTACTTCTCCTAAAGAACAGGGGAAGGGGCTTGGGAAGGCAATTGTTTTGTTTGCTTTGTCTCGTTTTCTTGTTGTAGAGCCAGATGCTGATTTTATTTTTCTTCATACACATACTTGGGCTTATAAGGCTGTTTGTATGTATCAGAAGATGGGATTTCGAATTACAAAAAAAGCCCTGCCGACTAGCAGAACTAATTTTTCTTGTATGGATGTTTTGAAAGATGTGCTTCCTAATTCGATTATTACTCATCTTCTTGAAGAAGATTGACGTATAAATTTTCTAATACTCTTTTTTAAGTTTGAAGAAAAGTGTCTGAATAATACAATAATCCAAACACTTTTCTTTATCTCATATTTATACACTATTTCGTTTCATCTTCTTTATGATCTTTTATCTTGTCTTTAAGTATATTAATTCCTATTGCTATTCCTCCAATAACTGCTGCAATCACCACTATTATAAATAGCACTTTAAATACCGATAATATTGCTCCTAAAATACTTTTAAGAATCAGATACACAATACCAACTTCAAAAAATGATAAAACTACACATGCTATGATACTTCCACCAATTCCTCCGATAATTATATTTTGATTCACAAATACATAAAATTGTATAACTGTAAGAATAATAACAAAAAGTCCTATAATATATTTTACAAATTCAGGAATTTCTTCTTTCTTTTTATCATTATACTTAGATGATGTCAATTGATCTGCCTGATCTGCTATTTCTTCTATTTTCTGTTCTTCTGATGTGGTGGCTTCTGTTGTAGCCTCTGTAGTTGTTTGTTTCTCCGAATTATCATAACCTTCTGCTGTTCTATACGGACAACTTCCTGTTTCAAATTTATTTATAAATTTAATATTTGCTCTTTCGGTATTATTAAATGATTTTGATTCATCAAAATCATTTGATAATACTGTAGGCTCATACCACGATTTATCCATAAAATATTTATTCAGTTCTTTATCTTCAAAAATATATCCATGTCTTGCATATATTTCATTTCTTGCATAACGTAATTCTTCATCATCCAGATCATTTAATTCATCTTCTGTAATATAATCTGTATCACTATTGGGCAAAATATACTCTGATGATTCCGTATCTGCCAATGTATTAACCTCACAACCATTCCACCCATTTGCCATCGACAATAATACAACCAATATACTTGCTATCATTAAAAATATAGATATTTTGTTCCTTATCATTTGTTTTTTGTTCATACTCTTTATACCTCCGTGAATAATTAACTTTCATCTATATTTTAAACTTAATAAGTGTTATTTTCAACCCTTTTAAAGTTTTATTTTTACAATTAAGAACTTGTTAAAATAAATAAAAAGGAGTATATGATGGAAAATTTAAAAACCTTACGCAAGGCAAAAAATTTATCACAACAGAAATTAGCTGATATTTTACATGTCAGTCAACAATCTATATATAAATATGAAAATGATATCACATCACCTGACATTGAAACATTAACAAATATGTCAAATTTTTTTGACACTTCTATTGATTATCTCGTGGGAAACAGCAATGTTTCAAGAAAAATTGAAGAACTTTTTCCTAACGATTTAAATCTTGACGAATCAAAACTTATTGAAAATTATCGTCAATTACCAATATCGTACAAAAAACTAATTCAATCACTTATGACTGAATATTTGAATGCTGTCAAATCATAAATGTCTCTAATTATAATTCATTTCTTTCGTATTTTTATGCGCAATCAAAAAGCCCTGCAAATAAGCAGGACTATTTTCTCTTCCATTTAATATTTAATATTAAATTATTGATTTTTATAATTCGTTAATCTTAATATGCTGTCTGGAACCGCAGCTTTCTTCTTTGAATTTAGAAAGTCAATCTCTGTAGGTATTACTTTAATCAGATTCATTTGGTGTGGCATTTTTCGATGGCTGTACAGCAGACGTTATCATTGGCTGAAGTTGCTAAGTCACAGGTGTTGTGTTCTTTAAAGAAGGTTTCTATGCGTTTTAACAATTTGAATCTAAATAAATAATTTCTTCTGGATTATCAATCTCAATTCCAAACTTGGTTAAGAAACCTTTTAATTCTTTGGTAATATTCATTCGTTGCTTCTTTATCTATGTAAAAATTCCAATTCTGTTGAATTATATTTTCCATTTTTTATCATCTTATATATACTAACACACACTTATATTTTTAACTATCTTAGTTGACATAAAAATATATAAATGTTACTATAATAATAGAAAAGGTGCTACCGATGACGGTTTACCTAATATAAACGATTGAATAACCGCTCACATAACTTGTCAGGTCAATGGGCGGTCATTTCTCTATCTTGGCATCATGCTTTCCACGCACATAACCAAGACTATAAAAAGCCACACACAGCGAAATCACTGCAATTAGTTCTGTAATGGTTAGCATAACTTCAAGCCCCCTTTTCGTAAGATTTCTCAATAATAGAGATTGATCTATGTAATCGGGGCTAGAACTCCCCGTAGGAAGCAAACCGCCATTCACGTC
>OLVT01003015.1_pt1 | contig 10601 bp, 6 predicted proteins | sample 1673241 | NCBI WGS metagenome assembly OLVT01 (sample SAMEA3178936, study PRJEB25190) | human gut metagenome | biome: human gut; feature: human-associated habitat; material: faeces | place: Austria | collected 2013 | reverse complement strand
TTGCTTTGCTTACATTGTTTTGTGGTCCTGTGCCATTTTTAAAGCAATAGTTTTCAAAACGGGAGTTAACGAGCACATGTTTCATAAAGCCGTTATCCATTGCATTCGAGTTGTTTCGCAGTATTGCTATACGTTGATTTACAACAGCGTTATTCAAGCTATTGTAGCCTGTTTTCCCTGTTGAGCCTGACATTGCAACAAGAACCTCTCCTCCCGAGAGAACCTGTGTTTTCTTCAATTTATCGGGAAATGTTTCGATAAATGTTTTCCCTTTATTTATGACTCCATTGTAGATATCTGTAATTTTCACTACGGGATATTCACCAGCATCAGAAAAATTATTGCTCGAAAATGCGAATCCATCCGAAAAAGTAACTACTTGCCCGAGATTTACATATTTAACTCCATCGGGACAACATCTTTCAATTAGTGTTTCGATTTTTATATCGCTGTCATACTGCGTCATTTTGGTTCTCCTCTATTGCTACAAGCTGCAGATAGCTTGAATTTGACCTTTTTCATAAATGTTTTTCAATCCACTCGTTTGGATCCAAGCCTAGTCCTGCTTGTTCTAATCTCAACCTTGCACTGCCCCAGAAACTTAAGCCACTGTCTCTGCTTTTTGGAGGGTACATATTTTCTTGGCTCAAGAAATCATACCCGCTCCAAATTTTTAAAAGATCTTTTGGAACGACAAATGTCATAATATGATAAGACTCTGAAATTTTTCCAAACTCTGTTATTTCTCGCATTTTAAAGCAAAATGCTTGCTGAATATGTGGCCGGAGCCATTTTGAAGGTTTATTACGGAGGTCAATAATTGTTGCCTTGTTTTTGGGCACTGAGATAACATATACGTATCCCACACTGTTTTCTTTTGGGATATTATCATAGGCAAACCAAAGTGCCGTCTGAATGTGGTCTACTACGTCGATGAATGATGTAGCCAATCCATAATGTTGTGATAACGCTTCTCTTTCATCTATGGTTCCATCAAAATCAAAATTAGCTTTCTCAACAATTCTTAGTGCTTTTTCTTTCCATTGATCAGCTAGTGTAACCCTCTCTTTTGTATAACATTTTCTATAGAGCTTAGGTTTTAATGGCCATTCTTCATTTTGTCCCCGATAGAAAACTTGTTCATCAAGGCCTTCTCGATATACATAATGTCGAACAATTCCTGTCAACAGTCCAAAAGCTCGGAAATCAGTAATTAGATATCTAGCAATATTCCCTTTGGGACTATTGCTTAACTTGGAACCCCACATTTTTGCTAAAATTTCTTTATCACAAACTCTAACGATTTCGTCAATAACTTTCTTCTTCATTCTGCTTCTTTCCCTTCTCAATCTCCCCCACAATCTTCTCAATCTCTTCCCGCAGCACCTGTTCCCGGGCCACAATCTGCTGGATCTCTGCATTGAGGGCCACAATGTCAATGACCTCCCGGGTGTCCTCCTGCTCCACATAGGTGGAGACGGACAGGTTGTAGTCCTGGTCTCCGATCTCGCCGTTGGGCACCAGGCGGCAGAGGTACTCCCGGTCCTCCCGGGCTTGGTAGGCTTCCAAAATATGCTGAATATTCTCCTGGGTGAGCTTGTTGCTGTTGGTGACCTTCACGCACTCCTTAGAGGCGTCCAGGAAGAAGGTGCTGTTGTCCCTCTTGGACTTTTTCAGCACCAGGATGCAGGTGGCAATGGTGGTGCCGAAGAAAAGGTTGTCCGGCAGCTGAATGACCCCGTCGATGAAGTTGTTGTCGATGAGGTACTTGCGGATCTTTTTCTCCGCCCCGCCCCGGTACATCACCCCGGGAAAGCAGACGATGGCGGCGGTGCCGTCAGTGGCCAGCCAGGAGAGGCTGTGCATGATGAAAGCCAAGTCGGCCTTGGACTTGGGGGCCAGCACCCCGGCAGGGGAGAAGCGGGGGTCGTTGATGAGGGTGGCGTTGCCATCCCCCTCCCACTTGATGGAGTAGGGGGGATTGGAGACGATGACCTCAAAAGGCTCGTCGTCCCAGTGTTTGGGGTCGGTGAGGGTGTCCCCGTGGGCAATGTCAAACTTGTCGTAGTCGATGTCGTGGAGGAACATGTTGATCCGGCAGAGGTTGTAGGTGGTCAGGTTGATCTCCTGGCCAAAGAAACCCTGGCGCACCATATCCCGGCCCAGGATCTTGGCAGCCTTCAGCAGCAGGGAGCCGGAGCCACAGGCGGGGTCGTAGACCTTGTTGACCTCTGTCTTCTCCCCAATGGCAATACGGGTGAGTAGTTCAGAGACTTCCTGGGGGGTGAAGTATTCCCCGCCGCTTTTGCCTGCGTTGGAGGCATACATGCCCATGAGGTATTCGTAGGCGTCCCCGAAGGCGTCAATGGTGTTGTCCTGGTAGTTGCCCAGCTGCATGTCCCCTACACCGTTGAGGAGCTTGACCAGCTTTTCATTCCGCTTGGCTACGGTAGCACCCAGTTTGTTGCTGTTGACGTCGATGTCATCAAAGAGGCCCTTGAAGTCGTCCTCGCTTTCGCTGCCCTTGGCGGAGTCCTCAATGGCCTGGAAGACGGCGGCCAGGGTCTCGTTGAGGTTCTCGTCCTGGGGTGCTCTGGCACGGACATTGGAAAACAATTGGCTGGGGAGGATGAAGAAGCCCTTGGTGGTGATCAGGTCCTCCCGGGCCTGCTCGGCATCCTCATCGGGGAGGAGGGCATAGTCAAACCCCTCGTTGCCTGCTTCCTGTTCTCCTTGGTTGATGTAATCGGTAAAGTTTTCGGAGATGTATCGGTAAAACAACATACCCAGGACGTATTGCTTAAAGTCCCAGCCGTCTACGCTGCCCCGCAGGTCGTTGGCAATGGCCCAAATGGTGCGGTGGAGTTCCTCGCGTTCCTGTTCCTTTTTATGATCCGCCATGGTTCTGCTCCCTTTCTTCTTCTGGACTAGTAATTTTTCCGTTGTTTTCACGCCGAACTAATAAGAATTATATCATGTCAACCCAAAAACTGACAAGATTTTTCGCAGTTTTACACCTTCCCTCATAAAAATCTTTACACTAAATGGGCGGAGGTGGTGGAAATGATCGGAGAGCGCTTATCCGAAGTCAGAAAGGATCACGGAGACACCTAATCTTCCCTTGCCAAAAAACTGAATGTCTCTGTGGCCACTGTGCGAAGCTGGGAACAGGAGAAGAGCTCTCCTGCGCATGAAATCTTAGTAAACATCTGCAAAATGTACCGGGTTTCGTCGGATTATCTTTTGGGGCTGTCCAATGTAGACCCCAGCTATATCCAACGCCGCCGGTTGGAGTCATTTACCCAGCAAGAATTAGAAGAGTTGGCAGAATACGAGCGGTTTTTGCTTTGGAGACGAAGTCAGAGGCAATGAAAAAACCCCAAGGTGAGTTTTTGATCACCTTGGGGTTTTATAAAACAATATATTAAAAGTATAAATTACAATATTACGCAAGAGGCCAAACCCGTTAAGATGGCAACACAATACCATATAACGCATATAGCTCTTTATGACGATTATACGCAGAAATGTTATTTCGAAGAGGGATCCATCTTGTAATGGAAACGGGGGGTGTTTTATTTCCTCTCATCGGTTTATTGTATGGAGCGGTGAAATCTTTGAGTTCATCTCTGCCCCTGCATGGGATTAGGATCTTTTCCATTTGCGCTCCTGTAAGGCCTAAGAATAGACAACTGAGTTTTTTCGCCACTGTGCTGGTATCCAATTCACCAAGATACTGCGCTTGGTTGTTCTTTCCGAGTTCTGTAAGGTGGTATGCAAGTTCCTTCCAGATGGTTTTACAGCCAATAAGAAAGGGATAGCATTTTTGGATGAGAGCTTGATGTACTTGATGTAGTTGGCGGTTTCCCCAAAAATTATATTCGTTGGGAAGCTGATCCAGCGCAGGAATCGTTTGCATGTTATTGCATATTTTATAAGTATATTGTCTCATAAAGGCTATCAGCCTTTCGATCAAATGATTGTCTGATTCTGGCAAGAACGATGGAACAGGGATTCCCTCTATCGTCCCTCTTTTGTTACTCTCTATTTCCTGCCGTAAAGCCTTGAATTCCTTGGATGTAATCGCTGCATTTTCATCCTCGTTGATTGTTTTAAACATTTCTTGGATTGAAATTTCAATGCCCATGACAGATATGCTATCTGGAATAAAGTGTTCACTGCTAGGAAGAAAACAATAGTAGCGTCTCAACGTTATGATTCCATCACCATTCAATGCATCCAGACCACGAGTAATTGCCTGCTTGCTGTTATGGAGCAATCTTCGATCATAATAAATCCTCCCTGGGAGCACATTTTCTGAGGTCCCATTTTCCCAAAAGGATAGCTCCCATTTGTTTTTTCTTGCTCTCCAGTAAGTGTTGTTTGGTTCAAAAAGGCCTAGTTTTGGTAGCAACTGATTTATAGTCCCCTGAAAACTGCCCTTTTTCACAAGCAACGGCTTTACAAAATCAATATATTTTCCGTGTTTTCCTCGGTTTTCAGTCCGATCCAAAGGGGCATCATACACTTCCTGGATCAAAATTTCTCGTTTGGAAGGAACTGTTGGATCAATGTCATGATGTTTACAATATTTTATGTGCCTTGCAAATTCATTTTCAATCAACTGCTTATTTCGTCCACCAGCCTTAAGCCGCTCCCCAGTAACATTGAAGTATAGGTCGGTAAAGTTAGAAAATATCTGCCCTGATCTTAAATGAGAAAATAATTCATGAGAAATTCGGATGTTTATCCCTCCTTTTGTGGTTGTTTAAAAATGTTACTTTTTATGTATATAATATTTTTTTTTCAGAGGTTAAATATAATACATACAAAAAGTAACAATTTTATTTTACTATATCTTTTGATATTTGTCAAGAAAATTATTTTATTTATTACTATCATTCATAAGCGTTTATGCCGCGAAAGTCCTCTTGTCATGAAAGGCCGGTGTGTTAGGCTTTGCCGCCAGGCAACCCAAGAAGGCCGCAGGCCGCGTGGGCTTGCCGGCGGTTGCCTAAAAACACACCGGCCAAAGCGTCATGACAAGAGGAACCGTGGAATAAATGCGTTGAATGGCTCATAATTTTCTTATTACGCGCTTCCTAAACGGTTCTACCACACGCACGCTTTTTCTCTCCATGGTTTTTCATGTTGCATACCATCCCCCTGTTTCTATTTTCACTCCTTTTGCGCACTCTGGGGGAAATTACCTTTCCCACGACCAACTGTTACGCTTTCGGCCTGCGGCCTGCAAGCGCAACACCTGCGGGGGAAAGGTATCCCCCATACCCCCTTACCAAAGGCCGCGAATGATGATTTTTTTATTTTATGGGAAGGAAAAGTGTAAGTGTTGTATTATGGAAAATGCTTAAAATGCCCCCCAATCCAAGCAAACCCTTCAAAATTCTCCCCCTTTTTTCGCTCACTTTTCCCAAGAACCCCCTTACCTACCAAGGAAAACACCGCTTATTTTAGGTCAACAAACAGGTCAACAAACCGCGTCAAATCGCCTGCTTCCCCGCGGTTATCCCTTGCATTCGTCCAGGAACTATGCTATACTCCCAGGCAGGGAAACCCAATAAAACCAGTGCTTTTCTGTGCGATTGGTTCACGGACGATTAGCTCAGCTGGTATGAGCATCCGCTTGACGTGCGGGAGGTCACAGGTTCAAGTCCTGTATCGTCCACCAACTTTTTTAGCAAGAAAGCACTGAAAACACGCGTTTTCGGTGCTTTTTTGTTATTTTTTTGCAAAGTTGGCAGGAGGGAAATCCGGCGATTCTGCACCGAGGTCAACAAACAGGTCAACAACATCGCCGATTTTCTGGGCAGAATCCAACGCCAGGAAGCCCAAGAGAAAGGATGCTACCTATGGCAACGATCACCCCCCAAAAGAGGAAGGGAGCCCTTGTCTCCTACAAATTCCGCGTCTGTGTCGGCAGGGATGCGGACAACAAGCAGATCTTCCGCTGCACCACCTGGCCGGTGCCCCAAGGACTTTCCCCCGCCAAGGCGGCAAAGGCCGCCAAACGGGCAGCAGAGGCCTGGGAGAGGGAGACACGGGCTGCCTATGAATATGACCTACACCATCCCCAGCAGGCGCAGGATCGCGAAACGTCCCGCCTCAGGACGGACTTTGCTTCCTTTGTACGACACACCTGGTTCCCTCTCTGCATGGAGGATGGGGCCCATAAACCAAAGACAGTCGCCTTCTATGAGGACACCATGCGGAACATCGTCGACTACTTTCAAGGCCATTCCCTCCAGAAGATGCAAGGGCTGGACCTTCAAAGATTCCTGGCATACCTTCGCACGGAACGGGGGTTCAGTCCCCAGTATGTGCAGCACCATGACCGCACCTTGCGTCGAATCTTCGCCTTTGCCCAGAAGCAGGGACTGATTCCAAAGGATCCCATGGACACCGTAGAGAAACCCAAACTGCCCAAACACCAGGTAGACGCCCTTTCGGAAGAGGAAGCCCGCACCTTCTTTTCCGCCCTGGGGAGCTGTCCCTTAGACTTTCGCTGTCTGCTGTACCTGATGCTCACCACCGGCCTTCGCCGGGGAGAATGCCTTGGCCTTCAGTGGCAGGACGTGGACACCGCCCACGCGCTTCTCCACGTGGAACGCCATGTCACCCATACCACAGCGCAGGGCACGGTGGTCAGTTCCCCCAAGACAACGGCCAGTGTACGAGCGGTCCCCCTGCTGGACAGTATGCTCTCTCTTCTCCGTCAGCTCCGAACCCAGCAGCAGAAAAGCTTTCCCGATGTGGTTCTGGAGGAGAGCTTCCTGTTCCACGGACAGGCAGGGCCCTTTTCTCCCCGGGATCCCAACGCAGTGACCCGGCGTGTCAAACGCTTCATGAAGCGGCATGGGCTCCCAGACCTGTCTCCCCATGATTTGCGTCACAGTTGTGCCACGCTGCTGCTGGGCAGCGGGGCAGACATAAAGAGCGTGCAGGAGATTCTAGGCCACACCAACGCCAGTACCACGCTGAACTTTTATGTCAGACCAGACCCAAAGCAGATGCGGGCGGCAGCGAATAAGATGGCGGAGACGTTTCGGTTATGAAGAACTTGAAAAAACAGGAATTTTTGCAGGAAGAGGGCCACATCTCTGGGGGAGTATCTTTCCCCTAGAGACTGCGTCCCGTGTAAAACAGGATAGATTTTCTAGTATATTTTTCTTGTTTTTGCACATAGAGTGGTTCTTGCAGCAAAATTTTGCGAAGATGATAGGGAAAAGAAGTTCATAGCAACAGAAAAGGCCCCTGGTGTCCATGCAGACATCAAGGGCCTTTGGTCTGTTTGGTTAGGCGGGTTTTCTCCTTATGCCGTCTTTTCGATGATGCTGCCCAGGGCAGCCACTACGACGGTCTGGCCGTTGGACACATTGTCGAAGTTGCTGTATGCCAAGGGAAGGGCACGAACGTTGAAGGTGTCGCCTTCGTAAATCTCAACGGAACCGATATAGTAGAATATAAAGTAGTTGAAATCCCTGTCATTTGCAAGAATCGTCGTATAAGTATGACCATAAGCATTGTTCTCAAACACCTGTGTAGCGGTAAGAGCAGTCTGCGTGAACAGAGTTTCTAAATAAGGTGCTGTGTTCTTAGCCAATTGAACATACCCAATGGAGTCATCCGTGAGGGAAATGGCTTCTTGGATGGCTTCATCGGTTTCGCAGGGGAAGAGATTCTCGTGGCTGCTGATGAAAGTAGCAGATGTCTCGGCCAACGTAAAGTCATTGAGAATGAACTGGGGCACCGTAGCCACCAACTCGGACAGGGTCGGCGTAAAGGCTCCATTCTCATAGGTTCCTGTTTCTCTCAACTCTTTCTCAGCGTCAAAGACACAGGTTCCCTGACCCTGGAAAACGCCGTTGACAAACTCGCCGTCATAGTACCAAGAGGTCCCTTCCTTGTTTTGGGTATCAAACCGACCGGTACCATTGGGGATACCATCCACCACTTCACCAGTGTAGGTTCCTGTGTTTTCTATATCCGTGAGTGCTAAACCTGTGCTGTCCCAGTCCTTCATGGAAAGGGTGAGTTCCTGGTTTTCCACGGTCTCTGTTTTGGGCTCGGTGGAGGTGGTGCTGCCTTCGCAGCCTGTAAACAGGAACAGGGAAAGGCAGCATAGAAGCAGTGCAGTGATTTTTTTCATGGGGATCTTTCCTCTCTGTATGATTTTTTGCGGGGGATAGATAGGGGATGCTGGGATGGGAAACTGAAAGCGATGTGTTGACGTTATCGTTCCTCCTTTACGATGCTAAGTAAAACCAAAGAAATATACTGGTTTTTGGGCGAGAGAAGGGGCATATCTGTGGAGAAGTATTCTTACCTTACTCCTATGTTCTCGTTGAAAATACGTTGATTTTCTCAATAAAATTTTCAAGTCTGGGATTTACTCCTGTCTTCCTTGCCACATTCTGGGTCTTTGACCTGTGCTATATCGCATTCCCTCTTAATCTATCCGCTCGATAAGGCATAGAGGAGAAGAACGCTACAGTCGATTAGGGATTTATCTGCTGTCCTCTGGCTTCTTTCGGTTTACGTTGCTCAAAATCTCTGCAGACTCTTGATAGTACCGGTTGCTTTTTTGCTTCTCTTTGGCAATGTCTGCGTTGATTTTTAGCAGCAGTTTTTCAATTTGATCTGCTTTCGCCCGGTTTTTTCTCTGGTGAATCACTTCCTTTTTGAAGAAGCCGTAGCGAATCTCTCCCAAGTAGCTGAACCGAAATTCCCCCACGCCTTCGTAGGTGGCGGTGAGCTCTCCCAAAGTCCAGGACTCTGGGTTTAAGTAATATAACGCCTGAAATTGCCGAAACTTGAGTTTGGGCAGATCCCGGTTTTTGGCAGCGGGTCCCTTGGCCCAGCGGATTACCACCCAAGAGATGAGGATGGTAGAGAGTAGGACGGCAAAAATAAGGATGGTTTGTAAGGTTCCCTCAAAGTGTTCCATGAACATCTACCTTTCCTTGGTCTTGCCAATGTGCGCTTTTGGTGGGCATTAATTTATGCCACGCCTAAATACTTCTCGAAGAATTGCATCATACGCTGAATGACTCCTTGTTTCTTTTCCACACGGTTACCGCCACCGAACCGGGAAACAGGGGGCATAATTCGGTCAAAGTCGGTCCCTGTGGTCTTCAGAGAACCATCTCGGAAGGAGTTATCCACAAAGCGTCGGGTTTCTTCCGGCTTTAACTTTTCTTCGGCAATGATAGTATCCAGTTCTGCGTCTTTTTGTTTTTGGACAAAGAGGGTCCAATCACGGTCTACTACCGTGGAAGCGTCCATGGTGCGGATAAAATCATGGATCAGATCTTTCTTACTCCGCAGTTGGATACTAGAGTCAATGGCTTTGTCGATCTTGGTCAGAATCTCTTTGTCCTTGCAGTTGGAATCATGGTACTGGGAAACCAGGATGAGAATGTAGTCGATGTTAACCTCCACCTGCCGGACCAATTCCATCTCAAAGACAATGTCATCATTGATGTCTTCCCTGTCTCCGTTCTCCCGGGGGCGATACTTTTGGTAGAGGTCAATGTATTTGCTCTGATAGTCCTGAAAAGCCCGTTCCGACATGCCCTCTTTCCCTTGAAATTCATCAAAGGCAGTCAGCACATTTTTCAGCCGCAGAATGCTGCCATAGAGATTGATAAACGCTTTTTGTTTTTTCTCGCCTTCGATTGGTTGATCCAAAGGATAGGTCTCCAGCAGTTCGGCGACTAGGTCTATGTACCCAGGAACCTCCTCCTCTTTCTCCAGATCCTCGTATCCATAGTAGTAAGAATTGAAGTCCAGCAGTGTCACCATTCCCGTGGCTTCCTTATCGCCGAAGAGGGCCAGAGCCGCATCCGTTGCTTTTTGCAGGTTGCGGAAGCAAACAATGTTGCCAAAGGTTTTCACCGAGTTTAGGATCCGGTTGGTCCGGGAAAAAGCCTGGATGAGACCATGCATTTTCAAGTTCTTGTCCACCCAGAGGGTGTTGAGGGTGGTGGCGTCAAAGCCGGTCAGGAACATGTTTACCACAATGAGCAGATCCACTTCCCGGGCCTTCATCCGAGCGGAAAGGTCCTTGTAGTAGTTCTGGAACCCATCAGAAGAGGTGTCAAAGTTGGTGTGGAACACAGCATTATAATCCTGAATGGCGCTGTCCAAGAAGTCCCGAGAGGGCTTGTCCAGCCCTTCCGTCTCGAAGCCCTCTTCCGGCAGGCCGTCCTCAGGATCTTCCTCGTTGGGGGCAAAGCTGAAGATGGTGGCAATGGTAAGGTCTCTCCCTGCCTCTGTGAGTTGGCGTCGGAACTCTTGGTAATACTTCATGGCCATGGGGATGGAACTCACGGCAAAGATCGAATTAAATCCGGCCACTCGCTGCCCTTTCAGGGAGTAATAGCTGTTGCGCTTGGTCTGCTGGTCAAAATGCTCTAAGGTATAGGCCACGACGTTTTTAATACGCTCTGGTGCACCCATGGCCCGCTCCCGGTCAATGGCCCGGACCACACTGTCCTCAATGCCTTCCCGCTCGCCCATGGTACTCACATAGTCGATGCGGAAGGGGAGGACGTTGCCGTCATTGATGGCGTCCACAATGG
>OLVT01003012.1_pt1 | contig 10605 bp, 10 predicted proteins | sample 1673241 | NCBI WGS metagenome assembly OLVT01 (sample SAMEA3178936, study PRJEB25190) | human gut metagenome | biome: human gut; feature: human-associated habitat; material: faeces | place: Austria | collected 2013 | reverse complement strand
GAGGGAAAGCCAAGAGAACATGACAGCCCGCGCGCCGCGAATCCCTGTTTTGCCTACAGAAGGGGGCTTGCGCCCCCTCGCGGCTTACGCCGCTTCACCCCGCGAGCGACCATTTGCAGAGCGGCGCGAGCCGACGTTCCACCAGGCGTAGCCGGTGCCGCTGCTGCCGTTGACGCACCAAAGGCCAGCATAGCCCCCGTCCCACAAGGCGCCGAGGGAAAGCCACTCTCGCCATCCGACGGTGGTGTCCGCGACCTTGTAGTTGCCGTCGCAGATGCCGACGGACGTTGACGCGCCCGTTCCCTGCTGCATCATCAGGCCGCTGGCGGTCTTCGGGAAAAGGCCATAATTCCAGCCTTCACCAGCAGGGCCAGGGAATGCGCCGATGCTTAGCGCCGAATCGGGCATGCTGCCAGACTTTTCGTTCTTGGTGTCGGGGTTGACCCGGACGACGGTGCCGCTGCCTGCGTATTCGATGAGAACATTACCAAGAACCTCATACATACCCAAGCCAAGCTCGATGCCCTGCATAACGAATGGCTCGCGACCGCTTGTGCAGCTGGTAGGCGAACCATCGCCCTCTACCATGTCGCAAGCGCCGGTGTTCCACGGCGCGGTGCTGAGGTAATAGGTGGTCTCGACATTGAACGGCTTCGGGACATCGAAATAAAGTGCCGTGTTGGCATCGTCAACGGCAAGCTTCTTGATGACCTTAGCGCCGTTGAAGATGTCGTTGTTGTAATCGGTGCCACGGTCGGTGCTGGTGCCGGTATGCGTGCCGAACATCATTGCAGAGCCGACGGGAATAGCGTCAGCCGTTGCCTTCTTGATTACAACGCGCGTAGCGTTGCTCTCGGCAAGCGTCGGGTTGACCTGCTCGGTATGGTTAGTGCAACCGGCAAAGACGCTCTGGCTGTTTTTGGTAGCGTACTTGAGCAAAAACATTGCCTTGACGTACCAATCATCGGCAGCGACCTTGAGCGCATCGCCGGTCGTGGCCGTTTTCATAAGGCTGATGCCCGAATCGTGGCTTACGCTCATGGTCTTGACGGGCGCGCCGCTCACGCTGCGCGGTTTGCCGTCCACATCGACCGACAGGGCGTATTTCGCATAAAGCATGTAGGGACGCTGCGCCCCGTTGGGAAGCAGCGCGGCGGGCTGGCGCTTCATGCCAGGCTGGCGCGTATCCGAGACGGTGAGGTTCACCGCATCATCGGTCTCGGTCTCAAGCGTGTAGAGAACGGGCGTCAGAATCCATGTGTCATCCTTGCGGCTAAAACGGCCATCGCCGTCGATCGCCGTGACATAGGGCATGCCGTCGGCATCCACACCGCCGTTCACCTCGAAGAAGAGAAACGCGCCGTGGCCGACGTACGGGTCTACCGCCGCGCGACCGATGACGCCAGGCTTCGGGTTGGCGATGCCAGCGTTCGCGCCTGTCTTCGTGCAGGCGGTAGAGCTGCCTTTCGGAATACTGACGCCATAATTCTTTCCATCGCGCATCTTTGCGAGCCATGCGGCGATGCTCGAGTTCGTATAGCGTCCAGTTTCATCATTAAAAATGGGGACTGTCGAAGCCCCCATGGATTCGAGCGCGATTGCCACGCGCTCAAGCGTCTCGTGGTCCGCAATGTGCGTCTTCCCCATGCCTAATCCTCCGTGTCCACTAGTGTGATGTACTCGGTATCGCCCACGGTGTCGTAGGCAAGATAGATGCGCTTGTCGGGGCTGATTGAGTCGCGAGCTTCCTCGGCAGCCTTACGAGCATCAGCTGCCGCCTGATCCGCGCTGTCCTTGGATGCGTTGGCCGCGTTTGTCGCGGCATTCGCCGCATTGGTTGCGGTGTCGGCGTTCGCCTTGGCTGTATTTGCAGCAGAAGCGGCGTCTGTGGCGCTCTTTGTCGCGGCGTTCGCCTTGCTCGTCGCGATGTTGGCCGCGTCCGTGGCGCTCTTGCAGATGTTGACCGCAGCGTTGGCGTTATTCAGCGCCTTGCCCGCATCGGTGACGGCCTGCTCGCCCTTGGTGACGGTGGTTTCGGCGCGCTTCTCAAGCGCTTCGACTGCGTTGTCCCATGACTTCGCCGGAGTATTTCCCTCGCGGGCGTCGCGCATGATGTCCAGCGCGAAGCGCTCGGTCTGCACCGTATGCGATCCGTTTGTGAATTCGAAATAGGCTTCGTCGGTATAGCCTGGCACGCACGCTAACTTCGATTCCTCGCAGACGTGCGTTACGGTGTTGCCGGAAACCGTCGCGGTTCCCTTGTAGTAGTGGATACGATCGGGCAGACGCGCAACCAGGTACGCCGTATAGCCAGCAAGTGCGAACTCCCCGCCGTTGTCGAAGACGAGCGCCTTGATGGTGGTGCCGCCGTTTTCGCCCTGGGCGATGCGGATGCAGTTGTTTCCGCATCCGCGCTTGTCGATATCAAGCTCGATAGTCTGATTGTTCATTACGCATCACCGTCGATTAGCATCCATTCGCAATCAAGGATCTCGTTGCCGGACATCTTGCCGATTACCTCGCCGTAGGAAATCTTGAAAAGGTTGGGACGGTGCTTGATGTTTGCGTAAAGCTCGATCTCTGAGCAGAACGATTTATAGCCTTCTGACCCGATTTTGATTCGAGAGTTACCGGTCGGCGATCCGTCCTCGCCAATCTCTGGCTCACCGTATTTCGAGATCAGCTCATCGCGGCGCTTGAGATATTCCATGCACTCCGAGCGCAGAACACGCGTATTCCGAGCCGCCGCGTAGCCCACGATGTCGCGGCGGTCGAGCAGCGGCTGAAGAGAAACCAGCATCTGCTCCATCTGGCCGTTTGTGTACTCGTCTGGAGCCACATACTTGACATTGATGCTCTGCTCTTGCTCGGTTACGGTCGCGCCGAGCGCGTCGGCAAGTGATTCGATTCCTTTATCCATTGGTGGTAGCCTCCTCGACCACAGGCTGCTGTACATCTATGCTGGCGATTTCAGCAGCGACATTCGTAACTTCTTCCTCAACTGTTTTGTAAACCTTGTAGCCATTGGATGCGTAATAGTCGAGCATCCACGGCTGCACATAAAAAGCCAGGCCATCTTTCGCAACTTTGTAGTTGGCCATTGTTTCTCTCCTAAAGTGCCGTGACCATGAGGCCGTGATCGAAATTCAGAGTCCAGTTCGTCCAGTGCATCGAGAGGTTTTGGCAGAGATTGCTGACGTTGTAGACTCCTGTCAACGACAGGTTCGTCCACGAGCTTTGTAGATTTCCAACGAGAGTGACGCTGCCGGTTCTGCCGGTCTTGCACTCGACGTACTCGCCGCGATCCTTGTATGGCCCGACTCCGATCCAGTCGTCGGTCAAAAGGCAAATGCATCCCTTGCCTGCCAATCGCGCACCATATACACGACTACTTGTGTTGTAGTTGTTGAATCCGACATAGCCCGTAATATCCTCAGCCGTGCCGCCATATAGGTATCCGTTGGCCATTGCCGTGTAGCAGGTGCCGTCTCCGACGCTGAAACCGTCCGTGCCGATGTACAGGCCAGAGGTATTCGAGTCCAGCGTGAGCTTATATCTATACAATTTGTTGTTGTCGATTGATAGCCCACCGATAACGCCATAGGTCGTCTGGAAATAGCCGCTCGTCAGACTCCAGGAGTTCTTCCCCTGACCGTCGCCGATTGTTCCGCTCTTGAGGTATGTCGCATTGACGTACAGCTCGCCATTGGACATGTAGATGCCTTTGTTTGCTCCGTCGTTGGTGAGCCGATTGAAGATCTCTTGCTGTTTGAGGCTCTCGTCGAGATTGTCGACAAGTTTCTCCGCATCGGTCTTAGCAACCTCTTGCGCAATCATGCTCGTCGCCTGTCGCGCTACCGCCGAATAGACCGTTACTGCGGATGAGTAGCTTTCATAGGCGCTCTTATAATCCGACATGGCGGCTTTCAGCGCCTCGGCTGTCGAGCAGTTCGTGACATCCGAGATGGCTGACATCAGGACATCGAACGCTCCGCCCTCGCCGAACGCTTTGTTGTACCTCGGCTCTAAGGCTTGCGCCTTGAATTGAACCTGCAAATTCTTGTTTGACGACAGGGATCTGTATAGTGCAGATAGGTCTTCTTTATCTTTCTGCACGGTCTGGAGAATCTTATTTACGGCAGCTTTCTCCGCCTCGGTGACGATCCCGTCTTTGGCGATGTCGTCAACCGTCTTGTCGAGGGTACTTATCGTCTCGTCGAGTTCCTTATTCCTTGTCTGGAAGTCGTTCTCAAGGCCCACGATGTGGGTTCTGTTCTGCTCCATTTCGCTGTGCAGGTCTTCGATAACGCCATCGACAGTCAAGCTGCCATCACCGTACTTCGCGGCGGGCGATAGCTGGAATTCTCCCGTCTCCAAATTCCAATAGTTCGCGCCTACCTCGTCTGTCAGCAAGCCCGCGCGGATGCGGTCTGCCCGCATCGTTCCGGCGTTGATGCAATCGGCGCTCACCTGAGCGCCGGTGATGAACGTGCGCCAATTCCATTGACCGTCGCTTACAAGCGATGCGGCAAGGCGGATGCCCATGCCGTTGATGTTGACCGCCCACATGCCGGACGTTGCCTTGAGCGGCACGCCCGTTTCGGCATCAAGCGGCACGTTTGAGTAGATAACGCCAAGCTCGAACGTCTCGACTTTGTACGTGCCGACTGCGTTAAACGCCTTGTTTAGCGCGGCCATGAGCTGGCTGAGCCACGAAACGGACGTTCCTGCTGCCGCGTCATAGTTCGCACGCTGGTTGCTGCCGCTCTTTAGCTGCTGCGTCATCGCCTGGAAGATGTCTGCCAGGTCATCGGTGAGATTGCCGAACGTCACCGATGCATCGCCGGTCACCAGGTCGCGGGACAGCTTCGAGACGCGGCCCTTAAGCCTGATTCCGGCATCGGAAAAGCCCTTGTCGATGATCGCCACGCAATCTCCGACGGCCACGCCCTCCCAATCTCGCCCGAACGCGAACAGGTCAAGCACGCTCGCTTCGTATGACACGGTAGGCGCTTTAACGGTTTCGAGGTAATCGCGCGTTTCGGCCAAAAGCTGCGCTGCATCCTCGCACTGCTCGTTAATGTAAACGTCCACAGCGGGAGCGATGCCGCCGCTGCCGTCGGGATGCCCCCAAACCTCGGTTGCGGACGCATCCTCAACGTAATCCTTGCCGCCGTTTATATCGCCGAACGTCAAGCGTCGGCCATAGCCGCCGGTGTCCGTCTCAACGCCCTTGCCGTAGCCGTAAACGCGCGTCTTAGGGTTGGCGCTACCCGTCTTTCGCTTGATGCTGATAAGGTCTTTCGTCCAGGTGAAACGCTTAGGGCTTTGCTGGTTTCCGCGCGTCGCGACCACGCGCACATATCGGTGCGTGACCTGCACGCCGTCCGTCTCGATGACGGTTTCAAGTTCGCCGCCCCAGGTTTTGAGCAAATCGCTCAAGCCTTCGCGAACGCTGATGTGGTAGAAGGTGTGCGAAGCGCCGCCGGGCTGGTCGCAGTTGCCAACTTCCCAACGTGTGCCAGCGAGGATTGAAGCAAGCGCCACGGCAGCGCTGCCGGAAGGTCGCTTGTCCTCGATGTAATCATCCCACGTCTCATTGATGGAATTGATGCACGTGACGCTTGTATAAGGCTTGCCGTCGGCATCGTGCAGGCGCTCGATTTCGTCAACGATATGCTCATGCGCAACGCCTTGTCGGTCAAGCCAAACAAGGCGCTCGCCCTTGGTCAAATCCTCGTCGCACGTGATCTTAAGCTCGTCGGTTCCGTCGGTTGCTTCCTCATGGGTGGCGGCTGTGTAGGTGAGCCGCCCGAGATTCACGCCGAATCGGCTGAAACGGGTGAAGTTGACCTTGTTTATTAAAGCCATCTTTCCTCCCATTCCAGCACCGCAGAGCCGCTAGAAATCTTGATGTGCGCACGGTCTTTGACTGTGAAAAAGTCGCTCATGATGTTGAGTTGAGCAACAGAGCCGTTAACGGTCACGTGCTCCTTGTCGAAGTCCATGCGAACGACGCTCGAAGCCGTCAACGGCTGCACCACCTCGACGAACTCCGCCGTATCGGTATTAGTAATGCGCCAAGAGCTGCAAGCTCCGGGCTTCGCCGTCACGGTAAGAGCGGCAGGCAGCGTGCCGCCGACGGCGAACGATGCCGTGTCGCTCATATCCATTCGGCGATGCTGGCCGTAATAGTCTGGATCGCCAATGTGGAACGTAACGGTCGCGGAAGGGCAATCGTCGGTAATCTCGTCAAGGTCGGTTGCGCCGCTAACAATCGCCATCAAATAGCGCGTAGGGTCATCAGGCAAATAAAGCGGCGCCGGCTCGTCAGACCAGAGCAGCGTCGCCAAATCGTGCCGCGCCTTAGCGACCTCGCGCCGGTGCTCGGTGCGAAGCCACATATCAACCTGCAAGTCGTAGCCGGAACGGCGTGCGTTCTTGAAGTATTCGCCGTGCCGTCCGGGCGCGTCCTCGAAGCTCGCCGATACGCTCGCCATGATGGGGCGGCGCACCTTGCAGTAGACGAGCTTCGACAGGTCGTGCCCGTTGAAGATGATGCTATCGCTTTGGTTTCGCTTCCGCTTAAGCTCCAACTGGCACCCCCTTTTGCTTTAGCTTGCTGGCAATGCCAGCACCGATCTGCTGTCCGGTCGTGTACGCGTCAACGCCGTTTGCGACCGTAGCGTTGACGGTCACGTTGACCTGAGCGCCGCCGCCGAAGCCGCCGCCCAGGCGGTCTAGCACGCGGGCAATGCCAGCTTCGACGCTCTCTTTGACGCTGGAACGCAGCTTTGCATCGGGCGCTACGTGTTCCAGTCCAGCTTCGCCAACGCCGATAATCGAAGGCTTGTCGAAGGATGCGCCCTTTGCATACCAATTGACGCTGATTGACGGCAGCTTTACAACGCCGCCGATGTCGCGCCAGCTGACGTTGAAATGCGGCATGTTGATGTGCGGCAGGCTGATGCGAATTCCGCTGAAAGCGTTCTGAATCTTCCAAGGGATGCCGCTGATGAAGTTCCATGCTTCGCTGATCGGCGAAGTAATATTGCTCTTGATGCCCGAAAAAACGCCAGCGACCTTGCTTCCAAGTCCAGGAAAGCCCAGCTTCTCGCCGATGGAGTTACCGGCGTTTATGGCGTTGTCCTTGGCGTTGTTCATCTTCGTTTGGATGTTGCTTTGTATTGCCTGGAAGGCGCTACCGGCTTGCGACTTCGCCGCGTCCCAATCCCCGTTCATGGCCGCTTTCAAGGCGCTTGAAGCGGCAGAGCCGACGATTTGCCCGGTGTTCATGTCCGTTTGAATCGAATCCTTGATAGCGCCGAATTTTTCCGATGCTGCGGATTTCAGGTTTTCCCAAGCATCGGACGCGTTAGACCTCAAGCCTTCCCAAGCATCGGACGCGCCTTGTCTTATGCCCTCGAATTTCTCGCCAAGGCTGTTTTTGACCTCTTCTGCCTTGCCTGTTATGCCGTCCCAAATCCCAGACCAGAATTCCGGCACGCCTGCGAAGAAATCCTGCACGCCTTGCCACTTTTCGGAAATCCATCCAGTGAAGCCAGCCCAAAGCTGCTTGCCCGTCTCTGTTTGCGTGAAAAACCACGTAAGGCCAGCGACAGCAGCCGCGACGGCGGCAACGCCAAGCAAGATGGGGTTTGCCGCAATCAAGCCGGTGAACGAAGTCCAGCCGGTAGAGAGCTTGCCGCCAAGGGTCGATGCCAAGCCGCCCGCCTTCTCGGCGATGCCGCCGAAGCCCGTTGCCGCCGTGCTTATAGCGCCGCCGCCTTCGCCGAACTTGCCCGCGAGGGAAGCGAAGCCGCCCGCAACGTCCTTGAACGTCTGGCCGATCTCAACGCCTTTTTGGAGCGTCTTGCCGATGCCGGTTGTAAGACCGCCGAACGCGACCGTCCCCAAAGCAACGTTTGTGGCCATGTCCTGCTGCTCAGGCGTTAGGGACTTGTACCAGTCCGAAACGCCCTCAAGCGCTGGCGTTACCTTCTCAAGCAAGGTCGTTCCAAGCTCAAGCGCCTTTTCCTTGAATGGCATCGCCGCTTCTCCGGCTTCGGCCATCTTCTGGTTAAGCTCGGCTTGCGCTTCGCGCGCGTCGAGCATCGTTTTATTGGTTTCCTGGTACGTCTCGCCGATGTCGCCGTAAAGGCCATCGAGCGTCTGCGTGATAAGCGAAGAGCGCTCTTGCTCGTCACCGCAGGCGGCAAGCGCCGCGTTGAAAGCGTCCTCTTTGGTCGCGCCCTGGTCTATCTGGTCGTTGAAAGCCTGCTGCGCCGCCTGGTTGCCGGAAAGCGCTGCGCTCCACTGCTCGTTGCTGGCCGTTGCCCAGTTGAGGGCATCGGCAAGACCGCCGGTGACGGTGCCGGTGTGCGCCGTCTCCTGCGAAGCTTCGACGAGGTTTTCGAGCGGTAGGGCATCGCCGAATTTGGAAAACGAGCCTGCGGCGATGTTGTTCCACTTGTCAAGCTCCTGCTGGTTGGTGGTCAGACGCGACAGGTTCTGCGCCGCTTCGGTCGCGGTGTCCTCTTCGCCAAGCAGCTTGTAAAACAGGGTATAAGAGCTTCGCGCCTGCTCGGACGTTCCGCCAGCATCCTTCCATGCAGCGTCCAGCTGGTGCGTTTGCTCGATCTGCTCTTCCTGGCTGCTGGCAAGCCCGACAAGCGCGGTAGCAGCGCCGGTGACGGTGCCCGTGATGGTCTTACCGGCAGTCTCAAGACCCTTGCCCGCCTTTTCCAGCTTGTCGCTATTGTCCTGGATTGTCTGGCCGAATTGATAAAGGTTGCTCTTCGATGCCTGGGCTTCGCGACCGACGCTTTTGAGATCGTCGGAATAACTCTCAAGCTGGTTTTCGCAGATTGAGATTTGAGCCTTAAGGCTCGAATACTGCGCTTCCTCGCGCTCGGTGAGCGTCGCGCCGCTGCGCTTCTTCTCGTCGAGCGTTGCCAACGCAGCCTTGTAAGCGTCGAGCTTCGTTTTCGTCTCGCCATAGGCGCGGTTGAGAAGCTTTTCCTTCTCAACGAGCAAATCGGTGTTGCCGGGGTCGAATTTCAAGGCGCGGTTGATGTCCTTCAACGCGCCCTGCGTATCCTTCGCCGTGCTCTGCACGCTCTTCAACGCGCCCTGCAACTCGGTCGTATCGCCGCCGAACTTGATTGTCAGCCCTTTGTACGTGACAGCCACGGTTTCACCTCTTTTCGATTGTCAATGAAAGAAATGAGCGCACAGAACAGCGCACCGCGTAGGTGCGCTGGCGCTTTACGCTCACAGTCCAGCCCAGAAGGCCGCTTCGCCTTGCCGCGCCTGCTCGTCATCCTCGGCATACGCCACGGCATCGTTTACGAAGCTGTATACCTCGATAAGGTTTTGCACCTGCGCATAAGACAGCGTGTGCAGGTCTTGGACGCTCAATCCCGCCTGCTGGCAAGAGTAGATATAGAGCGCGTCGCAGCTACTTTCCAGCTCCGGCGGAAGCGGCGGCATCGGATGCTTCGGCGGTCGCGGCTTCCATGTCCGCTTTTGCATTCGGAAAAAAGTTGTCCTTGATGATCTGCATCACGTCGAATGCCCAACCGCCTTCGCGCTCAAGGTCGAATTCCGATTGCGGGAAGCTGCAAACCCAATCTTCGAATGATTTTCCAAGGTCTGTCTTGTCCTTCGCCGTGGCATTGTACGTCTTCGCGAAGGCATAGAAGATTTCGAGCAGGGGCACGATGGGCGGCATGTTCGACGTTGCAGAAACCTCAATCACCATCGAAACGGCTTCGTTGATGTCCTTCGGTCGGCGGCTCCCGTCCTTGCGCTCAACGTAAAACTCGCGCGAGTATGCGATAGGGGTGAACGCATTGCAAGCAACGGGATACTTAACTCCACCAACCTCGATGATTCCGCCGTCCATTACGCGGCCTCGGTCTTAGGCTTGACGGCGGTATCAACCTGCTCGAAGAACTTATCGTAATCCGTGAGGTCGCTATACGTGTCGATGTAGCATCCGCGCCAGCCGGTCGGAAGCGTGACGGGGCGGAACGTAAGCTCGTAATCGATCTGCGTGATGTCGGGCTTGTCCTCAAGCGTCTTCGCATCGACGGACGCTGGCTTGCTCGTGCACTTGTAGATGCAGCGGCGCTTTCCGACGGCGTGGCCGGGCTGCTCGCACATGAAGGCGAACGGCTTAGGGGTCTTGCCGGATGTTGCAAGCACGCGGCCTTTCGCGTCGATATCGAATCCGTTGATGTCGGCCAGAAGCTCGCGAAGCTCCGGCGTGCTCTCGATGTCGTAGAGCGACCACGTGATAGAGCCGCCGTTGTCCTGATACTTATCGAGCCAAGGTTCGTTATCGCCGTAGCTCGTAGCCTGCTCGATTGAAGGCTCCATCTTAAATTCGACCGCGCCAGGGATGTGAACGGGCTTCTCGTACTCGAACGTATCCTCGTCGGTAAAACGCGCAACGTGCACGTTCTTAACGCCGAAGAAACCATTTCGTGCCATGTCGGCTCCTTTCTTTATTCGGTAACGTCGATTTCGTAAGCCGTTTCGATAAGATCGTCACCGTCAAGCGGCGTTACCTTTTTGCTGTAATTGAACTCTGCGGCATCG
>OLVT01003010.1_pt1 | contig 10612 bp, 9 predicted proteins | sample 1673241 | NCBI WGS metagenome assembly OLVT01 (sample SAMEA3178936, study PRJEB25190) | human gut metagenome | biome: human gut; feature: human-associated habitat; material: faeces | place: Austria | collected 2013 | reverse complement strand
AAAGCGGAACTTCCACTGCATCAGATTACCAAGCAAGTTGAACAAGTCATTGCAGAAACCTTGGAACATGAAGAAATACGTCTTGATATCGTTCTGGTTCTTGCAGTTCTTCTTCACCGAGCTGTCGATCTCCTTGAAGAAAGCCTCGCTTAGGCCGTAATCCTCCATCAACACCTTGCGCACACGGGATTTCTCGGCGACACCCAATTTGTTATTCTGGGTCGGTATCTTCAACATGCGTTTGAACAAAGCCATATCGGCGAGCATGTTCAAGTTGGTGATACCCAAGTTCACGGCCATAACGGCTTGATAATATACACGGATTAAAGATACGAACTCCTCCACGGAACCTTTGCCGGCCTCTTCCGCCTCAGATACGTTCTTCTTGAATAGCTTAGAAATAAAATTCATCGTACGATTATTAAATAGTTTCGAGCCGCAAATATACGAAAACTTACCGCCAATGCAGAATAACTATTCAATTCTCTCCACCGTAACCTCCGGAAATTGCTCCATCAATAGCAACAGTGGACTTTCCTCCGTGTTTTTACGGGCCTTCAACACGATGCTGACGACGTACTCGTCCTTCTCCTGATGCCCCAGTCTTTTCATGTCATAGCTTACCAGCAGGAAACCTTTCTCGTAGATAACACGGGCGATCCGGTTGATCGCCTCCTTGTCGGAGGTAGAGAATACCACCAAGGAACTTCGCATCCCAATGCTTTTAAAAATAACGCTCAACAGCTCCAGCCCGGCGAGCGTCAACAAAGTGGCGGCGATACCGAGCCCGTACATGCCTGAGCCGACGGCCAGACCGATACCGGCGGTCGCCCAGATACCGGCGGCGGTAGTCAATCCCCGCACGAATTGTTTCTGGATGATGATCGTACCCGCCCCGATGAAACCGATGCCACTCACCACTTGGGCGGCCACACGGCTCGGATCGAGACTTACGCTATTCTCTAGGATGACATCTTGGAAGCCATATTGGGAGACAACCATGATCAACGCGCTACCCAACGAAACAAGGAAGTGAGTCCGGTAACCCGCCTCCTTCGCACGGTACTCACGGTCTAGCCCGACAACGGCGCCCAGAATACCTGCCACGAAAAGTCTTAGTATGAAATCCCACATCATAATCAACGATCTTTTAGGTTTTACCCCGAAAGATAGGAATTATTTATTGATTCAGCCGCCATTCACGGTGATAAGAATCGATCGCCTCCCGGACGGAGCCATGTAGGAGCAGGAGATTCTTGCTCTGCTCGTAATCCAGACGAAGCTCTTCCATGATCATACGGGTGCCACGGTCCACCAATTTTTGGTTGGTCAGTTGCATGTTCACCATCCGGTTCCCCTTCACCCGGCCAAGCTTGATCATCGTGGAGGTCGTGATCATATTCAGCACCATCTTCTGGGCCGTACCGCTCTTCATCCGCGTACTTCCGGTGACGAACTCCGGACCTACTACCGGCTCGATGGCGATCTCCGCCTCCGCCGCCATCGGGGAGTCCGGGTTGCAGGAGATAGAGGCCGTCAGGATTCCCTCGGAGCGTGCCTTACGCAGGGCGCCAATCACGTAGGGAGTCGTACCCGAGGCGGCTATCCCCACCAAGGTGTCGTTCGTATTGATATGATATTGTTGAAGTTCCTCCCAAGCCTTATCCAGATCGTCTTCCGCCGACTCCACGGGATTCCGGAGCGCCCGGTCGCCGCCGGCGATCAAACCGATCACCAAGGTATTCGGCATACCATACGTGGGAGGGATCTCGGAGGCGTCCAAGACACCCAAGCGACCACTCGTACCCGCCCCGATATAGAAGAGCCTACCGCCTCTCCGCATCCGCTCTACGATACGGGTTACCAGCTTCTCGATCTTCGGGATCTCCCGGCCAACGGCGATCGCCACTTTCCGGTCCTCGTTATTGATGCCTTCCAGCAACTCCCGGACAGACATCTGATCCAGATTATCGTACAACGATTCCGACTCGGTTATCTTTTGAAATGCCATAACTCATTCATTTTTTTCTTCGTTCGTAAAATGATACCGGATCAATCCGTTCATGGGAGCCTGTACGACCGTACCGACCTTCAAGCCTAAGGATAAGGCCGCCGCTCTCAATACCTCCTGATAATAATAGGCGATAGAGCCTACGAAATGAATCGGGTACGTATCAGCTCCCGGATATAACGCCACGTTACGGAGGAAAAAGCTACGGAAACTCGTATAGACCAAATTATAAATCGGTTGCTCGGTGATATTCTCCAACAAGAAACGGGACAAGGTAGCCAAGAAACGATTCGGGAAAGGTTGTTTATATACCCGCTCCAACAATAAGGCGGGCGTCAACTCATATTGATCCATAAACTTCCGAACCAAAGGCGCCGGCAACTGACGCTTCAAGCAATCCCCTACCAATAACTTCCCGAGCACGGCGCCACTACCCTCATCCCCCAGAATGAATCCCAAGGGAGAGATATGCTCCGTTATCTCCGTCCCGTCGTACAGGCAAGAGTTCGATCCCGTCCCCAATATACAGGCGATTCCCGGACGGCTCCCGCATAAGGCACGAGCAGCCGCCATCAAGTCACTATACACCTCTATGGGAGCCGGGATATAAGGCGTAATCGCCTCTTCCACGATCCGGTTCTTCTCCGGGAAGGCGCAACCGGCGCCATAGAAGTAAATGGCATCGATCCGCTCAACGCAGGCAATAAGGCACCCCGGATTTCTCCGGCAATCTCCTCCCGTGTCTGGAAATAAGGATTGGTACCCGCTGTCACGACCGTACGGACCGGTCTGCCTTGATCCGCCAGGCACCACTCCGTCTTTGTAGATCCGCTATCCGCAATTAATATCATATACTTATTATAATATCAAATTCTGGAGAATATATACCACCGCACCGGACAAATATCCCGCCAAGGCCAACAGAGAGATATTCTTCAAGTACCAAATAAAATTGATCCGTTCCAAGCCCATCACGACGACTCCGGCGGCGGAACCGATGATCAACATACTTCCACCTACTCCTGCGCAATAAGCCAAGAACTGCCAGAACACGCCGTCTTGCACGAAGTTCGCCAGATAAGCCGGATCAGTCGCCGCAGCCACCATAGCGTCCGTAGCCACCGGGTACATACCGATAGCACCCGCTACCAACGGAACATTATCCACGATAGACGATAAGGCGCCGATAATCAGGTTCACCGCATACACATTGCCTACCGTATCGTCCAGCCAGAAAGCGAAATCCGACAATACGCCGCTGCAACGCAAGGCATCCACCGCCAAAAGGATTCCGAGGAAGAATAACAAGGTCGCCCCGTCTATACGGTGAACCACCTTGGACAAACGCAATTTCAAGTCCTCGTCGATCGGTTTACGGGCGTATAGCATCTCCGTATAGAACCAAAGAATACCCACTCCCATCAAGATACCCATAAACGGGGGAAGATGAGTAACCGTCTTGAATACAGGCACGAACAATAAACACAACACACCGATGATCAAGATCGATAACTTCTCCTTATCCTTCAATTTCTTCAGCAACTCATTGTCCGCCTCCATTTGCGAGAATGCGTTAGGGGGCGTCACGTTGCCATGCAAGAAACGCATGGCGATCAAGACCGGGATCAACGCCGATACGATACTCGGCAGGATCAAATGGGGGATCGTGGATGAGGTGGAGATATTTCCCCTTACCCAAAGCATGATCGTAGTCACGTCGCCGATCGGTGACCAAGCGCCACCGCTATTCGCCGCTATAATAATGATACTGCCGAACACCCACCGCTCTTTATAATTCCCGAGCAACTTACGGATCAGCATGATCATGACGATCGAGGTCGTAAGGTTGTCCAACACGGCCGACATAAAGAACGTGATCACGGCAATCAACGCCAGCAGTTTCTTCTTTTTCTTCGTGGTAATATGATTCGTGATAAACATGAAACCGCCATGGGCATCGATCAGCTCCACGGTTATCATCGCCCCGATCAGGAATATAAGTGTCTCGGCGATCTCTCCGATACTATCCAGAACCTGATGCTCCACGACGAACCGGGTACATTGTTCCTTAAACGTTAAAGAACCCAAAGAGGGGAACGATTCCAAGAACAAGCTGAATTCCTCTGCCGAGGCCCTCGGGATGAAAAACGGGGCCGCGTACGTGTACATAACCCATAAGACCGTACCGATAAGCAAAGCCGTTCCCGCCTTGTTTATCTTTAGAGGATGTTCCAATGCGATCATCAAATAACCGACAAGGAACACAATGACCATTGCTGTCAACATAACTTCATGATTTAGGTTTAAACGCTACAAATGTAGAAATAATAACTCTGTAACACGATAGAAAGACGGAATGTTTTTTAAGATAATTTTACCAAACATGCGAAAGGAACCGGACTGCTCCGATTCCTTTCCTATTCTCTCGAGGGAAAACTATAACCCCGAGACAACTCACTCTACAACCAACATCTTATCACCCACGGAGACCTTGTCCGTCTCATTGACATACACCTCTTTCACCACCCCATCGATCGGCGTACGGATCTCGTTCTCCATCTTCATGGCAACCAATACGCAAAGCGGGGCTCCCGCCTTGACCTCATCGCCTACCTTGACATATACCTTCTGGATCACGCCCGGCATCTGGGCCTGTATGACCTGACGGCCGACCGTCTTGGAACTAGTTCTCGACAGGCGTAATTTCTTCAACTCGTCAATCACCTGTACTTGGAAATAATCACCTTTATTCTTTACCTCATAGGTGGAATCTCCAACACTGGATATTTGTACGCCATGAGATTTATGGTTCATGATGATCGAGTGGATCGTATCTCCGCCCAGATTGTAATCTACATCATAAACGGTACCGTTTACGGATACTTTCTTGATAGGCCCGTCTTCCAGAATCTCTACCTTGAACTCCGTGTCGGGAATATCGTTAACCGTGGCAAAATAAGTCGCTAAAGCCTTTGACATAATCATTCCTCCTCTCATTAAAAGTTATTGGCCAACATTTGTAACTTCCCGTAGTGTTTCCACAGGGACTCCCCTACCAGCGGAACGGTCGTCGCACGGGCGGCCGCCTCTTTCTCCTCCTCGTAATGCTTCAAGGCGGCGGCGATCACGGCTACGGTCGGATCGCTGTTCTGGCGACGTTTCAAGTCTTCCTTATCGAACTTGGTGTCGATAAAGGTCGTATCGTAATTCCCCTTCAAGAAGGTCGCATTATGCAACACACGCAGGTGGAACGGAATCGTTGTCTTGATTCCCAAGATCTTGTATTCCCGCAAGGCACGTATCATATTCGAGATGGCGGACTCACGGGTCCGGCCCCATGTGCAAAGCTTGGCGATCATCGGATCGTAATGCAAGGACACCTCGAAACCGGCGTAAGCGGCGCTATCCAGACGTACGTTACGTCCCTCGGGAGCCTCACGCACCTTGATCACGCCCGGAGAGGGCATAAAGTTATTTTCCGGGTCCTCCGCATAGATACGGCATTCCAAGGCATGCCCCCGGCAAGCCACATCTTCCTGCTTATAAGGCAGACGATTTCCTGCGGCCACCAAGATCATATCGCGAACCAAGTCCACGCCCGTTGTCTCCTCCGTCACCAGATGCTCCACTTGAAGGCGGGTATTCATCTCGAGGAAATAGAAGTTCTGGTCCTTATCCATCATGAACTCCAACGTCCCGGCACTGTAGTAACCGATTTTCTTGCAAGCCTCCACCGCTACGGCCAACATCTTCTGGCGAGCGGCCTCCTTCACGAATGGAGAGGGCGCTTCCTCGATCACTTTCTGGTTACGGCGCTGGATAGAGCACTCACGCTCATACAGATGGATCACGTTCCCATATTTATCCCCGAGTACCTGCACCTCGATATGATGGGGGTTCTCGATATACTTCTCGATATAGATGGCATCGTTTCCGAACGAGTTGGCCGCCTCGGAACGAGACATACGGAAAGCCGCTTCCATCTCATCCTCGCTATGTACCAAACGCATACCCTTTCCACCGCCTCCGGCAAGCGCCTTTAGCATAATCGGATAACCCACCTCGGCGGCTACCTTCTTGGCATCCTCTATGTCCGTCACCGGCTTTTCCGTTCCGGGAACAACCGGCACACCGGCTTCTTTCATGATCTTACGGGCCTCGGTCTTTATACCCATCTTCGCGATCACGTCGGCGCTCGGGCCGATAAAGATCACGCCCTCCTCCTCGCAACGGCGGGCGAAGTCGGCGTTCTCCGACAAAAAGCCGTAACCCGGATGAATAGCGGCTCCTGTCTTTTTGGCGATCTCAAGGATCAAGTCCGGCTTCAAGTAAGAGGTATCCGCTTCATCTTCCGAGATGCAGTAAGCTTCCTCCGCATAACGTACATGTAATGCTCCGCGATCCACATGCGTATAGATCGCTACGGTCGGGATGTTCATCACCCGGCAGGTGCGGAATATCCGCATCGCTATCTCGCCACGATTGGCAACTAATACTTTCTTTATCATAAGGATTCGTTTTTAAAGAGGAATATTGGAATGCTTCTTCGGAGGATTGGATTGCCGTTTGTTGGCCAGCAACTCAAAACTACGGATCAAGCGGCTGCGTGTGATAGACGGCTCGATGATCTCGTCTACATAGCCTAACTCAGCGGCCCGGTACGGGTTAGCGAACTTCTCCCGGTAATCGGCTTGCAATTCCTTCCGTTTGCCTTCGGGATCTTCCGCGGTCTTCAAATCCTTACGGAACAAGATATTCACGGCACCATCCGGTCCCATGACAGCGATCTCGGCGGTTGGATAAGCGAAGTTGATATCGCCCCGGATATGCTTGGAGCTCATCACGTCGTAAGCGCCGCCGTAAGCCTTTCGGGTAATGACGGTCACTTTCGGCACGGTAGCCTCGCAATACGCATACAATAACTTAGCGCCATGACGGATAATTCCCTCGTACTCTTGGTTCACGCCCGGCAAGAAACCCGGTACATCCACCAGCGTCAACAACGGTATATTAAACGCGTCGCAGAAACGGACGAAACGGGCGGCCTTTACGGACGCGTTGATATCCAGCGTACCGGCCAACGCGGCAGGTTGATTCGCCACGACACTGATCGTCTTTCCATTCAAACGGATATAACCGATAATGATGTTCTTGGCATATTCCTCTTGTATCTCGAAGAAGTTTTGATCATCAGCCACGGAAAGGATCAACTCTTTCATGTCGTACGGCTGGTTGGGATTAGTAGGAACCAGCAGATCCAATTGCGGATCGATGCGGTTCGGGCTATCGGTAGTAGGAACGAATGGCGGCTCTTCCATATTATTATTCGGCAAGAACGACATCAACTCACGTATCTTCAAGATACAATCCATATCGTTATCCGCCGTGCAATGAGCCACTCCGGAACGGGTGCTATGCACTTCCGAGCCTCCCAGATTCTCCATCGTAACCTCTTCTTGCGTCACGCTTTTCACGACCTCCGGGCCGGTGATAAACATATAGCTCGTTTGTTTTACCATAAAGATAAAGTCCGTCAACGCCGGCGAGTAAACCGCTCCACCCGCACACGGGCCCATAATAGCGCTAATCTGCGGGATCACGCCCGAAGCCAACGAGTTCCGGAGGAATATCTCGGCGTATCCCGCCAAGGAACGAACCCCTTCTTGAATACGTGCGCCTCCCGAATCGTTCAACCCGATCACCGGAGCGCCTAGTTCCGTTGCCATGTCCATGATCTTACAGATCTTACGGGCATACGTCTCGGACAAGGCTCCACCGAATACCGTGAAGTCCTGAGCGAAAACAAATACCGTGCGTTGCCCGATCATTCCGTAACCGGTGACCACGCCATCCCCTAATGGACGCTGTTTTTCTAAACCGAACTCATGGCACGTATGTGTCACGAACTTGTCGATTTCCACGAAACTACCTTTTTCCAATAGTAGTTCGATTCTTTCTCTAGCGGTTAGTTTACCTGCCGCATGTTGCTTCGCAATGCGGTCTTCTCCGCCCCCTAACTCAGCTTTGTGGTTGAGAGCTTTTAATTGTTCAATTTTTTCCTTCATGGCGTATCTCTTTAATTATCCGGGAAACGTTCAATATATTAGAAAACAAAGTCTGTAAATGTATTGTTTCCTAAAGAAACGAAATGTATCATATATTACATCTATCGCCCGATCAATGAGATCTATCAAGAAGGATATTTTTTAGTAAATACTGAAATCTTGCGGCTTGATCACGAAACCGATCCGCAGCATGCTTTTGTATTGATTGTATTCCAAAAGGTTCTCACCGTAACCATTATAATATTGCAGGAAGAAATATTGGTTCTCGTTATTATTAAACTTATAGCTCAACTCGATCTGAGTGTTAAAGCTGAACCAAGTCTTTCGTTTGGTCAAGATAACCCCGCAGTTAAAGCGCCTGTTGTCTGTCCGGTAATTGGCGGCCACTTGGAATATACCATTATATTTAAGGATGTCTTTATTTTCCCCACCATCCACGATCGGTATCCAGCCCTTGAATTGAACTTCCCAGTTCTTATTCAACAGGACAGCCGCCGCTAGGGTGATCTTGTTCCAACTTCGGGAGAAGATGCTATCTTTACCGTTCGACTCGTGCTCGACCATCAAATAGCCTTTTCCGATATATTTATTCTTATGTACGATAAGGTGCCCCAAACCGATACCCGGATTAAAATTCAAGTCGCGCATCGGCAAGGACTCTTGAAAGACATTCCAAAAAGCCTTTTGCGTGTATTGCAAGAAAAGATAGGTATCGAAGGGGAGTTTACTTTTCGTAAGACGCTGGGCGATGCTCAACTGGAATTTAACGTCGGAGTTTCTCGCCGTAGGCTTGTTGCCGATAGGGATACCGCCAATAAAATAATTGTCCTTGAATAAGGTAAAATAAGGTGACTTATCCAAAATCGCACGAATACTATCCGCATTATAACTCTCTTCCGGCCCTTTCGCTAAAACTTGCGAATGTGCCATACCGCAAACAAGAAGGAAGAGAAAGGATATAATCGTTTTTTTCATAAATGATCTTAAATTATAAATGTGTCCGCGAATATAGGGGAAACGGCAGTTGGCTTTATCGCCCAAATTACATGAATAATGGTCGTTTCACCTATGAATATAATATATAAACCAAAATTCAAGAGGTTAGTTCATTTTTCCTATATTCGCGGCTATGGAAGAAATCTATAGTTATTACAAAGAAAATATCGACGCTTATACACGGCGCTTGGGTAATTTGAAAAAGAAGATCCATTTGATGGGGAGTATCCGGTTGGCTTTAGTGGCGGGAGCGATCCTCTCCTTATGGATATTCAGGGATGAGAGTTGGCAATGCCTGACGGGGATCACCTTCGCTTATATCATCCCGTTCGCGCTCCTGATGTGGTACCATAATAAAATGTACGCACGAAAAGTATACGCCGAGACCTTGATCAAACTGAACGAGGATGAGCTAAAAGGACTGGACTATGATTTCAGCGCATTCGACGGGGCAGCCGATAAGATCTCGGGCGAGCACTCTTTCTGCTTGGATCTGGATGTGTTTGGAGACCGCTCCTTGTTTCAATCGCTCAATCGTACCGTAACCGGGTTCGGGCGGGAACGACTGGCCGATTGGCTCTCGAATCCCTTGACGGATAAGAAGGAGATCGTCAAACGGCAAGAGGCTGTCAAGGAATTAGCGACTTTATCCGCCTTACGGCAGCATTTCTATGTGACGGGAATCATCCGGCAGGACACGCAAGATACGAGAGACAACGATATCAACTTTATGGACCGACTCACTCAGCGTAAGCATAAATTCGTTGATAGCCTACCGTGGAAACTATTGATCTGGGCGGTCCCAGTGTTGTGGATCGTATTGGGTATCGCTTACTCACTGGATTGGATCAGCGGGAGTTTATTGAATATTTATTTCTTAATCACGTTAGTGATCGCTTACGGACGAGCCAAGGAAATCAATGCGCTTTACGCGACCGTCAATAAGATGGAGTCTATTTTCAATCGGTACTCAAAGCTGATGCAATGTGTGGAAGAAGATAATTTCCAGTCGGAAGAGCTGAAAGAGATCAGCGGACAATTAGCGAATGAGAAGGAATTGGCCTCGCATGCTATCAAACGCTTGTCGTCGTATATCGGAGGATTAGACCAACGATTCAGTTTGGCGGGTATCATTTTCAATCTCTTCTACTTGCGGGATACACGCCATGCCATCCTTTTGGAACGCTGGATTCAGACTTACTCCGATAAACTTCCGCTTTGGTTCGACGCGCTGGCTCGTTTCGACGCGCTGAACTCGTTGGGTGGTTTCGCTTTCAACCATCCGGAATACATCTATCCGGAGATTGCCGACACTTATTTCCAGATGGAAGGCAAGGCTTTGGGACATCCTCTTTTGAACCGGGAAGTCTGCGTAAAGAACGATATCGATATCCGCAAAAGTCCTTGGTTCCTGATTATCACCGGAGCGAATATGGCCGGAAAAAGTACATACCTCCGGACGATCGGTGTCAATTACTTATTGGCTTGCGTAGGCGCTCCGGTCTGCGCCGCCTCCTTGACGGTTTATCCCGCCCACATG
>OLVT01003001.1_pt1 | contig 10642 bp, 8 predicted proteins | sample 1673241 | NCBI WGS metagenome assembly OLVT01 (sample SAMEA3178936, study PRJEB25190) | human gut metagenome | biome: human gut; feature: human-associated habitat; material: faeces | place: Austria | collected 2013 | reverse complement strand
CGGTTGTCCAGCCAGTTTTTCAGGCCGAGATCCTCGACCGGACGGCACAGGCGTGTCACCCGGTCCTCAAATTCGCAAAAACGGACACGCAGTTCTTCAAAAGTCTGTTTGTCAATACATACAAGTTCCATATTCTTTCATTTATATTAATTTTCCATCTGTTTTTTCAGTCTCGCCGGCAAACGCCTGCCCTTTTGGTTGAGGAACGCCTCGACCTCGGAGGACTTGTAATAGGTACGCCCGTCTATCATGTAATAGGTCACGAGTTTCTTCTGGCGGTACCGCGCGAGAGTGCGTTTGGTAATGCTGAGCAGCTCGCACATGTCCTGATTGTCCAGCAGCTTGTCTCCGTCAAGCGCAGAGGTCTGGCGGTTCATACGGCTCAGCCTGTCTTCAATCCTGTCGAACCTTTCCATAATCTGATGAAGCATCATCTGGAAGGTCTCACGGTCTGTCTGTATCATAATACGGTCTGTCTTTAAAGTGTAAATAATTGACTGGTTACACCTTGTCGCGCAACAGGTTATATTATGATATAGGGCTAACGGCGTGCCAATGGCTCTGTATTTCACGAAATGACATAGCTATTCCGTTGAAATACAGCACAATAAAAAATAAAGGAGAAATATTTGATGGGAAATTAACCTTGCAGGATGCAAGGATTCTCGCAATCTGCAAGTTACATCCTGCAAGGATTACGATAAATCAGACGGCAGATGCCACCAGGCAGGACAACGGCCTTGTGTAACTGCCATTGCCGGACGGGAAAGATGGCCTGTATGGAATTCCCTTTGCCGGCGGAATAAGGAAAAAGGTAGATAATAAGTTCTTCCACAAGATTGTAATGGAAGAGGCCACGCAGGAGATCCAATGTTTCTGCATCAGAAACTTCTGCCAGGTAGATAAAGGAATCGCCTTTAGTGTCTTTTTCACAAAGAAGGTCTAGTATGTAATGGGGTAAAATCCGGGCATCACAACGCTCCCGCCAACGGGCAAAACCTTTCCTGTGGTTCATTACCCATCGCATCAGCACGTTGTCGGTTTCCGGCAGGAAGCCGTCCAGTGTCATCGCCGTTACAGCTTGGACTTTTGGCATAAATTCTGTTTTGATACCGGACCGTAAGCCGTCAAAAAAAGAAGCGTGCAAACACGCTACTTCTAATGGAGGCTCTGGAATGCCTTTGAAAGGAATAGGTGAATGCACGCTATGCGTAGGCATAGCATAAGCAATCACGCAATAGTTCCTTTCAATGTTAATTTTCCAGATTCCCATTAGAAACACCTTGCGGTCTTATGTCATATACAGTCAGCAATTGTCTTAGAGACAATATGTCGATTTTTCTCTATTTGTTTGCAAATGTACACATATTCAGTGAGATTTGCACTAACGGCAGGCTCATTTTTATTTCACCCCGTATTTCTTCATCTTCCGGTACAGTGTTGCTGGGTTGATGTTCAGCAGTGCGGCAGCCTGTTCCCGGTGTCCGTTGCAAGCTTTAAGAGCATTGATAATTTTCATTTTCTCCAATGACTCATCCTTCAACGGCTGAATTACCGGGGAGTGCGTATCTCCACTTTGGCGGATCTCAATATCCAATCCTTCCATATCCAGCATCGGAGTCTCCGCAATCAATACAGCACGTTTGATCCGGTTCTGTAAGTCCCGGACATTGCCCGGCCATGAATAGGTAAGCATCCTGCGCTTGGCATCTTCCGTAAAGCCTTGTGTTTCCCTTTTCAGTTCTTTCGAATGGCGTTCACGGAAAAACTCAGCCAAAGGGATGATGTCTTCCGGACATTCCGCCAATGAAGGCTGACGTATCTCGAATTCGCAAAGGCGGTGGTAAAGGTCTTCCCTGAACCGCCCTTCCTTGATGGCCAGTTGCAAATTCTCATTTGTGGCGGTAACGATACGCACGTCCGCTACCCGTTCCTTGTCACTGCCTATCGGAGTATAGGTATTCTCCTGTAACACGCGCAGCAACATGGACTGAATCTCATAGGACATTGTACCTATCTCGTCCAGAAACAGAGTTCCGCCTTTCGCCATGTCGAAATATCCGGTCTTGGCGGTGTCGGCACCGGTAAATGCCCCTTTCTCGTGACCGAAGAACAACGAGGCGGCCAGTTCACGTGGCAGTGCCCCGCAGTTCACCGCCACGAAAGGCATCTCCCGGCGTTCGCTGCCCAGATGGATGCTCTGTGCCACCGACTCCTTCCCTGTACCGTTGGCACCAAGTACCATCACCGACATTTCCGATGGAGCTACCAGTCTGGCAAGTTTCTCCACTTGTAGGATCTTCGGACTTGTACGGTGAAACAGTACCTTTTCCTGTTTCCGTACCGTAACCATGGGGCGGAACACATCTTCTGCCAGTTCCAGCAGATGTTCCTTGCGTACCGGCTTGGGAAGGTAGTCTATCGCTCCCAACTTAATAGTGCGCACCACATCGGGAACCGACACATACTCGGTCGTGATGATGAAAGGAATATCCTTTCTTTCCTTGCGCAGCCATTCCAGTAGAGATATTCCGTCCCCTTCGGGTAGACGTACGTCCGATAGAATCAGATCAAATTGTATTTTGCGTATCAGTGAACGGGCTATCGGTTCGTTCATAGCTGTCACGACATCATAACCAGCTTGTGCAAACCAGTCCTTCTGCATCTGAGACAGGCTGATATTGTCTTCAACTATCAGTATTTTCCGTTTCATTTGTCTGTCTTTTTCATTTCATTTTTTGCTGCTGCCATCAACATATCGGTATGATTTATTATCCGTTGAGTATATTCTTTTAAAGCAGTGTCACTGGCCCTTTCATCTTTTAAAAGGGAACGATAAGCGAACAACATTTCTTCATTATGTAATAATTCCCACATCGGCAGCATACGGTGAACCGTTTCACGCAATTTCTTCCTATTACAATTTTCTATGGCCGAATTGAGTTCTTCAACATCTTTTTTCGACTGGTCAATAAAGGAACATAATAATTTTATCTTATCGCTCACCTCACACAACATCATGCTGAAATCTACATCATGCTTTTTGTCAGGGCAACCTCTTTCTATAGTTGACAACAGACCGATCAATTCTGTAGATGAGAACGGCTTATAAATACAGGCTGTAAATCCGACATTCAAAAAAGCATCTTTCTCCTTCTCTCCACGTGCAGTCATAGCGACAATGGGTATAGTCTTTGAATTGCCAATACTTGAGTTACGTAACAAAGTCAACAATTCAAACCCGTTGGTGTAAGGCATCAGGATATCTGTAAGCAACAGGTCATAATCTTTTTCCCGCATGGCTTTTACTACCTCTTTGACTGTGGTACAAGTTGTACAGGTCATGCCATTACGCTCTAACATTTCTTTAATGACAGCTTGCAACATACTGTCGTCATCAATAACAAGTACATTGTGATGCAGGTGTGTGAAATGCGCCGGGACATGTTTTTCGCTTTCCAACGGTTCATCCATTTCCGGCATGGGAAGGGTCACACGAAATGTGCTTCCACAATTAATCAAACTTGTTACTTCTATTGTCCCATCAAGAAGATTGACAAGTCCTTGCGTGATCGGAAGCCCCAATCCGAATCCGTCCGCATTGGTTGCAGAGGTCTGGCGTTCAAAAGGACGAAAGATACGGGAAAGTGTCTCCTCACTCATACCAACACCGGTATCCACTATTTCCATGACCAGCAGTCCATTGAGATAGTGCACATTGAAATTGATTGTGCCGGTCTCCGTGAACTTAACTGCATTGGTAAGCAGATTGTCTATAATCTGTTCTATGCGGTCTGCATCACCATATAACTTGACTTCCGTATCCTTAAAATCACAATTGAACAGGATACCCTTATTATTGATTATATGAGAAAAACCGGCAGCGGTACGTTCCAATAATTCATGCAGGTCGAATGGGACATCGTTCCGTATTTCTTTCGCCTCGTTTAACCGGTACACATCCAACAGGTTGTTAAGCAGATGTACCACATGCTTGCACACCCTCCTTATATTATTCAGATGGATATTCCTCCGTTTCTTTTCACGTGTATCCATTGCCAGATCGGCACTGCCGTCAATGACATTCAAAGGGGCACGTATGTCATGCGATATGGTCAGGATAATATTCTTGCGCATTTCCAACAGCGCAGTGTTTTGTTGTATCGTATCTTCCAAACGCTTCCTTGTTCTTGCCTTTTCCCGTAAATCTTTTTGAATAATCAGATAGGATATGACAAGCAGAATAATGGCAGAGATAATCAGCCAGGAGATGACACATATGGAACGGTTGTAAGATTCTCTAAGATGACATTCCTTCGCTTCAAGTACACGTTCTGTCTGGTTGTTCATCGTGGTTATCAGATGGCGAAGCTTTCGGTTGAGTTCCTTGTTGTGGTTGCGAAGGCTATCGGTATAAGCATTGATACTTTCCTGCCGTTCTTCCTGCATGGATAGCAATTCCTTGTTCAATGTCTTGAGAATTGTAGATGCGGAAGGAACTATCTCCAGAGTTTCTTTTGCCCCTAAAAATCCTGTAAAACCTTTCTTTTTACGAATAACAGTACGCGGTTGAGCTTCCGCTGGTAAATGAGAGAATTGCATACCTTCCTGACTGTTCTGACTATGGAAAAGTTGCATAATTTGGTATAAATGCTCTTCTTTACTGGATAATAGATAGCGCAGCGAGTCTATTTGACTTTGGCTGACAAATTCCTCATACCCCTTGTGCATGGCCTGCAACATGGAATCGATATGCAGACGAAGAGAATGATAGTTCGCAAAATCCTCCTCTTCCCAAGAAAGGGCTGTTTCACCATAAGTTGAGAGAATCGTGATGTGATGCTGGACTATATTTCCATTGTGTTGAACCCGATGAATTGTTTGTGCCTCAGTTTCAATCACCAAAACCCTATTCCGCTCACGTACCATGATTATAATCATACCGATTATAGCCACAATCAACACCATATATCCAAAGATGATTTTATATTGAATACTCATTTATCAATATTTGCTGTTTATTTAGACACTATATGTATGTGGAAAGCAACCAGTCCTTCTATCCGAAATTTAAGGGTGGCTTGTATAAACGGTAATATGCCTATTAGTACGAAAAGCGATTGGGTATATTGTATTCTAAAATCATAGTGTACTTTGAACTGCGATAATAAGGCTGCGGAAACTCTATTGTTTCGTATGAAATGAGAGTATTTCCATTTCTTCTGTATTACTTGTCTCCTTTCAAGGGTATAAATCCTATTTGTTCCAATTGGGCGATTTTTTGATCCGACAAGCTTCCTCTTCGATAATTCCGTCTTTGAACCGTACACCAACGCCCCAACGCCCCTTCACGACATCCAGGCCACCGCCCATTTTGGACATGAAACTGGTGCAACTGTTCCAAGTAGCTTCGCCAGATCTGCTCCACCGACCAGACAAATCCTATTCGATCTAATAGTGTTTGACGATCAGGGGAAAGTTTCCCTTGCTTGCGCATTTTCCGCTGTCTACTGCACCACTCGCCCAAATAACCTTCGGCTGATTTGGGAAAGCGCTGCTGTTTGTCAAGAAAGATTTTCAACGCTTCATAATTTTTCATCCATTCACCGTTCAAGTCCTGACTCCACACAAATCCGATCTCATCCAACACACGAATACGTTCTTTGCTCAAACGTCCTTTCTTGCGTCTTTCCCGTTGAGTATAACACCAGGTAGCCAAAGCTCCATCCTCCCGTTTGGGCCAGCGGCCTTGAGTCGCAAAGAAGACTTTCAATGATTGGAATTCCTTCATCCAGTTTGAATCCAGCAAGTTCCATTCAAAGCCGACAGACTCCAGCAGTTTGTAACGCTCCTCCGAGAGTCTTCCCCGTTTGTAAGCCATGCGCTGCGTATTGCACCACAAGCCCAGCTTCCCCTCTGTAACCGAAGGCCAGTCATTTTCTTTCTTACGGAACTCAATAAGCCTCTCATACATGATCTGCCAAGGTTCCAACTCTGTCAATATCTCCTCAATACGAAGCCGTATGTCTGATAGGAAACCTGTGGTCAGAAAAGAGGTCACCCCTTCAAATCCCTTGGGTGAAGGCTGACAGGCAAGGCGTTCCATGTGCAAGGCCATCATGTCATATACAGATTTGCCCGATAGGTTGTTCACAAAATCCAATACGACAGGCTGTTTCCCGCTTCCGGCATCCAAGCAACGGCCCAGCTGTTGCAGGGTAACAATATAGGATTCTGTCCGCCGTAGAAACAAGACGGCATCTATGCCCTCCACATGCAGTCCTTCTATCAGCATATTGACAGAGAACAATACATGCAATTTCCCAGATTCTTTTTGGAAAGCCTTTAGTATTTGATTATTAGTCCGTTCGCTTTGAGTGTGATGGATCTCAAATGGTATGATTACCCGTCCGGCTTGTGTCAGCCAGCCACACACCTCAGGAACCATCTGTTTCAGGTCGGTAAGATCACGGCAAAAAACCAGCAGTTTACATACATCTTTGGGCAAGAACTTTCGGATTACCTCAGGAGCTCCTAACGCCCCTTTAAAATCAACGCGAGCCACATCCAGTTTCTTTTGGACTTGTTCTTTTCGTCGAATTGAACATCCGCTTCGATCCAATCGCTTTTGTAAACGATTCAGTTCACCGTCTAATCCATAGGCACTTTGTACCAGGATTGGGACTGGTAAAATACGGTAATACCAAGCCTGAGGTAAGGTAAGTTCATAAAACAGATTTCCCTCGAAATAAAGATCCACCGTATCAATCATTCCCTCCGGGCGAATAGGAGTGGCCGATGTTCCTAATATATAGGCCTGCGGATTGGATTCAATTACCTCCTGCAAAGCAGCCCCCCATATTTCTGCACCGAAATGATGAAACTCATCAATCAAAATATGATCTGCTTTGAGTTGTTTATCATTTTTTCGATAATATATCAATGACTGAAACGTTCGATAGCAGATATAAGGAGAGGTAAAGCCTACCGCCTTTTTGATCTCCTCCAGGATTGTGACATTTGGAGCAAATACGCAAATTCGTTCTGTGGCATGTTCTGATATATAACGAGCCAGCAGATATGACTTTCCCGTCCCGGTCGCTTGCACAACGGTACCGATACGATGCTGTTCAAAGCCTTTTATAATAGCACGATAAGCTTTCTCGTTATGCGGGTAAAGTTCTACATGTCTGCCGGAATTAAGGCTTCTGAGGTAGTTGTCGTCAGAAACAGTCAAACCATGCAACTCATAAACCAACGCCTCTTTCAGAAATCCACCATGAGCTACAATCCGAAAATAAAGACTCCCTTTACCTTGGGTTAATACTGTAAACTCCTCATAATATCTCTCAACGTCCGTTCGGGTCAAGGGGCGAATATTCCAAACCTCTTTAGCAATAAAATGTACCATTCCCGGCTTGAATCCGACCCATAGGAAGCCGTCCGATTCTATTACGTGATAAGCAAGTTTTCGATAATAAACCGATAACGAAGAAACCATGTTATACAATCAATGTTTTCAAGATATCAAAAGAACAAAAAGTGATGTACAAGACGCAGTTTGTTCCAACACTTCTTGTTCTTTCTTCATTCCCATACGAAATAGCATAAGATAAATTCTTAATGGATTAACACCGGAATATTTTGATACTATCCACTGAACATTTGCATTTTTGGAATGCAATATAAATTTTGATTCTCCCATAAACTCGATTTTCATAATCAATGGAAGAATCACAAAAGCCCTTGCCTTTTATAATTCTAAATTTTGTGTAAAATATTTAATCGGATTTGATTATCTGGAAGTTCTCGCCAAACTTTGTAGCTACTTTTGCCAATTCCAATCAAACAATTCCACATCATCTTCAAGAAGATCGCTTCCGGTTTGCGTTTCTATCAGGGTCAAGTCATTTATGGCTTTTAGACCGTGGCGCATATCTTGAAGGATACAAACAGTATCTCCCTGCTTAACTGGGGTAATTTTTCCTTCTATAGCCAACAGTCCCTCTCCGTCAACAACCGTCCATACCTCTTTCCGTAGATGATGAGCTTGATATGTGAGACTTTTTCCTGCCTTTATAATCAATTGCTTCGTCAACGATTGAAAGCCATCTGAATATTGAACATTATGAATAATCTTGTATTCTCCCCAATGTCTTTCCTCATACATTGGACAACACTGTAGCCGGTCTGCGTATTTTTTTATGTTCTCGCTCTTGCTCTTTTCGGAAATTAAAATACCGTCATTCGATGCTGCAATCACCAAATCTTTGGTTCCTATACACATAATCGGAAGATCCAATTCATTAATGATATGTGTATTTTCTGCCTCTCCATCAGTGATAACATTACCGATTACATGGTCTTCCAACTCATCTGTAAGTGTATTCCAAGTCCCTAAATCTTTCCATTTGCCAGAGAAAGGAACTACTGCTACCAATTTGGCCTTTTCTGCCACCTCATAATCGAAACTGATTTTGGGGAATTCACTATATCTGTTACGGATTTCCGAAAAAGAAACAGCCCGGATATATTGCTCCACAATATTCATCATATATCCCAACTTAAAAGCAAATACGCCACCGTTCCAAAATGCATTTTCTTTTATAAGATATTCCGCTGTAGCTACATTCGGCTTTTCCGTAAACCGTTTGACCGAAAAGATTCCACCTTTCAGTTTCGATTCATCAGGCACTACATATCCATATTTAGCAGATGGATAGGTTGGAGTAATCCCCATAAGAACCAGCTCGGCTACATTGTCATCCACCGCATGCACCATCTGCTCAATAACTTTGAAATATCCAGCTTCCGTAAAAGGGTCACAAGGCATAACAACAACTACTTCTTCATCGGCACATGATTTCTCATATTTCAGATATGAAGCTGCCAAAGCAATGGCTGGAAATGTATCACGTCTTTCTGGCTCCACCACTACATCGATGTATTCACCCAGCTGATTGTAAATAACATCAGCCTGAGACAAGCTGGTAGCCACGGTTACATGACCTTTTAAATCGGATTCTCCCAATTGACGAATAACCCGTTGTACCATCGACTCTTTTTGACCATCGGGAGAATTGAGTAATTTTATAAACTGTTTGGAACGACTGTTATTTGATAGAGGCCAAAGACGTTTCCCAGAGCCTCCGGATAATAAAAGAATTTGCATAAATAATGTTTTAAATCGTTACCTTTCTGCACGCATGGGATTATGCAGGAAATCATCATAAGCCAATCGGATACCATCTTCCAATTCAGTTTGGTAAGACCACCCCAAAGCCGTTGCTTTCGATACATCCAAAAGCTTTCGGGGTGTGCCATTCGGACGTGAGGTATCCCATTTGATTTCGCCTTCGTTGATTTCCACATCAAATGGTTCGGCTTCCGGCAATACGGCAACAGATGCCGCCGAGGTATGCACACGCCCTTGTGTTTCGGTAGCCGGAACGCGCTGCACACGGTGAACGCCCGATTCGTATTTCAGCGTGCCGTACACTTTGTCGCCGGTCACATAACAGATAATTTCCTTGAATCCTCCGGCAGCACCTTCGTTGGCACTGGAGACTTCCAGTTTCCAACCTTTCGTTTCGCAGTATTTGCTGTACATGCGAAACAGGTCGCCGGCAAAGATGGCTGCTTCATCGCCTCCCGTGCCGCCACGTATTTCGAGGATGGCATTACGGTCGTCCTGCGGGTCGGCGGGAACAAGCAGCAGTTTGATTTCCTCTTCCAGTTCGGGAATACGCACTTCGCAGGCATTAGCCTCTTCGCGTGCCATTTCTTTCATTTCGGGGTCGGATTCGGTTGTCATTATCTGCTTTGCCTCTTCCAGTCCGTTCAGACATTGTATATATTCTTTGCGGGCCTTCATAATGTCGCTCATATCCTTGTATTCCTTGGTGAGCTTGACATAACGCTTTTGGTCTGCAATCACATTCGGGTCGGTGATGAGGGTGGAAACTTCCTCAAACCGGGCTACCAGCCCTTCTAATTTTTCAAGTAGGGTATTATTGTCTGCCATATATGTTTATTTGTTCTTGGTTTCAATCCAGGTAAATATGACGGCCATAGCGAGTAGGAGAATGACATATCCTATCCATTGCCATGTCGTGTATTTTTTTACCCATTTCTTGGATTGGAAGTACACGTCTGCAATGATGCTTGCCGTAGCTGTGGTAGCCATATAAGTAACGTTTTTTAGAAAAAGATTGTCCAGCCATATGCTCAGACCTATACAGGCTGCTCCCAGAAAGATACATGCCAGCATCAGCAGGCAACCTTTGGGTGGTATTCCTTTTCTTGTTTCTTTGTTTTCGTCCATGGCCTTCTCTTTGCCGGATTTAGTATTTAAACTCCCCAAACTCGGAGCGGATAATCAATTCTTTCTTGTTACTTTCTTCTACGCGTCCCACAATTTGTGCATCGATATTGAATGACTTGCTGATAGCGATTACTTCTTCGGCATGCTCCGGTGACAGGTAAACTTCCAGACGGTGGCCCATATTGAATACCTTGTACATTTCTTCCCAATCTGTGCCGCTTTGTTCTTTGATGGTCTTGAACAGCGGGGGAACAGGGAACAGGTTGTCTTTCACTACACGTACTTTGTCTACAAAGTGCAGAATCTTGGTCTGTGCAC
>OLVT01003000.1_pt1 | contig 10642 bp, 8 predicted proteins | sample 1673241 | NCBI WGS metagenome assembly OLVT01 (sample SAMEA3178936, study PRJEB25190) | human gut metagenome | biome: human gut; feature: human-associated habitat; material: faeces | place: Austria | collected 2013 | reverse complement strand
ACTTCCGGCAGAACCAGTCTTTCTGTTCCTGCTTTCACTTCTGATGGAATCTTATGGTTTGCCAGGATGTCGTTTAAGATTTCCTGTGCACCCGGAACGTGCGTTTCTTCTGTCAGTTTTGCCTGCACCAGCATCCGTGCATTTCCTTCGTCTTCTCCGACATCACCTGCTGTGAAATAATATTCCAGTGCAGAAGCCGGTCCTGTATAGAATACTTTTCCGCTCTCTTTGTCAAATGAAGCAATCTGACTGTTTTCTCCCATCAGAACTTCCGTTCTCTGCAGCTGTTGAGGTGTCAGTACCTCATTTAAATCTGTCCAGTACTTTTCACCGTCATATTTCCGTTTTAACTCGATCGTCTGCGGAGATAACTGTAAATCCAGAGCCTTTCCTGACTCTGTCCATGCCAGATGATTCTCTGCACAATACAATGTTTTCAGGTTTGAAACATCTCCAAACTGCAGCAGTGACAGGTTATTTTGGTTTCCATAAACACTTTCCGGCGCAGCACTGTCCATCTTAAGACTGATAAGCTGGTTGTTGTTAAAATTTAAGTATGCAATATTTTCTTCTGCCCCGATCAGATTTGTGATCTGGTTGTTTTCCACACTGACCTGTTTTGCTGTTCCGAAACGGAACTCTCCGGATAACTGATTATTTCCTGCAAGAACCGTTTTTAATGCAGTTGCTTCATCCACGATCAGTTCTGTCAGACTGTTATTTGCTGCGTTAAATTCCTCCAATGCTCCCAGACCTGAGAGTGAGATCTGCTGCAGGTTGTTATTCTGACAATGAAGTGTTTTTAAATTTCCAAGTCCTTCTACGAGAAGGCTTTCCATTCCATTACTGTCTGCCTGAAGCACTTCAAGAACCGCTGCCGGTCTTGCATCCAGTGTATGCAGCTGATTTCCATAACAGCTTAATGCACGCAGTGAAGTCAGGCCTGTCAGATCCAGATCTGTAAGATGATTATTTTCAATCCGTACTTCTTCCAGACTTCCAAGTCCTGTCACATGAAGCTCTGAAAATGTACTGTTTTGAGCATACAGCTTTTTCAGACTGCTGCATCCTGTCACATCCAGCACGGAAGCCGGATTTCCGTTTACTTTCAAAATCTGCAGAGATAACAGATCTTTTACCGGTGCAAAATCCCCAATCGCATTTTGGCTGACATCCACACGCTGCAAATTCCGGAAATTCTCCACACCTTTTAAATCGGTAATTCCTGCATTCGGCATTGCCAGTTCTTCCACTTCCATGCACTCTGCTTCCGACAGGCTTCCATTTCCATCTTTGTCGCAGGTTCCTGCAAATGTCAGTATCACCTGATCCGGAAACTGTTCTGCAGAAAGTTCAATTTCTCCCGCCGGTGCTGCTTCCGACACCTCTTCATTCTCTGGTTCTGTCTCCGGCTGTTCAGGAGTTTCCGGTACCTGAGGTGTCTCATTTTCCGGTGTCTTATCCTCTGTTTCTACAGCCTGCGCTTTGATCGTATACAGATCGCTGCTCATCGTTCCTAAAATCATTCCGGACATCAGCAGGTACGCAGTTAATTTCTTTATTTTCATCTTTTTCCCTCCTACTATCTACTGTGCCATAGTGACTAATTCTACTGTTTCTGAACGGAGAGACTCAATTCCTCTCTCATTTACTGCAGTTACATAAACCTGATATGTAGTAAGCGGGGTCAGCTCCTGAATCGTCTGATTCATTTCTTTTCCTTCCCATACCATCTTACCATTTACATACACACGGTACGTACATCCAGGTTCTTCTGCAGCCCAGCTGATATTTGCGGAAGACGAAGATTTGCTGTCAATTCTCACGTCGTTTGGAGCTTTCGGTGTTTCCCAGTTGTCCTGGCTCTGTGTTCCGATCAGGTAATACCAGGAACCTGTTCCATACTCTACACCATCTTTTCTTGCTGCTGCCCGCAGAATTGTATTTTTCTCGACTGTAATCGGTCCTTCATATTTTTTAGCGGACTCAGAAACTTCTTTATTTTTCTCAAATGGCTGACTGCCGTCCAGAGTATAATAAATCTCTGCTCCTTCACCTGCTGTCAATGTCACCTGCTGTGCAGAATCATATTGTCCGGAAACAACATCTGCGCTTACCTGAATATCCATTGCCGTAAAGGATACTTCTGCTGCTTCAGATTCATTGCCATATCTGTCCACAGCTTTTACCTGAACTGTATACTCACTGCCGACTTCCAGCGGATCTAAAATCAGTGCAGTCTGTGTAACTTCACGGGAACCAACCTGTTCTCCACCTTTACTCCAGCTTACTTTGTATTTTTCGACTCCTGTATTATCTACTGACGGAAGGAAACGAATTTCTGCTTCCGATGCCTTCGGAGATACGACTCTCAGATTGCCCGGCACAGTTGGTGCTTCTTCATCTTTGATCACCACATCCCCTGTTTCGCCCATTACTTCCAGTTCTACAACGTGGTTTGTATTTCCTGCTGTACTTCCGTTCATATATACACGGATGTATCCTGCATCAAAACGTTCTCCTTCTTTCGGCAATGGTGTTTTTGTATTTGGATCCAACCAAGATACACTTTCACCATACACTTTCATGGTTTTTCCGTTTTGAGTTTCTACATATTCTTCTTGATTTCCTCGTGGAAGCTTATGTGTCTTTCCTGTCTCACCGTTCAGAGCTGCCGGCCACTCTTTGTTTTCATCCCGATTTCCGTTCCACAGTACCAACGTTTTAGTTGGGTCGAAGGAACTGTCCGGTGACAGAAGTACGACGGTATCATGATATTTACGTGTACCATCCCAATACCGATACAGGTTCACTTCCTCGACATGATGTAACCCACCAAGATCTACCTGCAGCCAGTGCGCGCCTCCAGTATTTCCGCCCGGATCTGAGTAGTTATCACGATTCGTCTTATTTCCATCTACAGCATCGTCTCTTCTGGAAGCTTCACTTGCATCTTCTGAAAAGCTCACATTTTTGCCTCTTGCCAGATTGGTTCTCTCAGATTTGATCGGCTCATCTTCTATTTTCTGTGCATTCTCATCATATACAAACTCCAGGCCTGTAATGGAAAGATCCACCCAGCCGTTTGTCTGGATTGTAATAACTGCTTTTCCTGTTTCTTCGTTAAATTCTACTTTTGGTTCTGTGTACTGCGGCTGTCCGTCTGTGTCCGGCTGCTGTCCCTTTACAACCTTCACTTCTGGTTTTTTCGCCAGTTTTGTCAGTTCAAATGTAGTGGTACGCAGTTCATTATCTTCCGGAGACAATTTTCCTTCCGGTGCGTTTACCACATTGTACTTATTCATATATTCATATACAGATAACTTTCCATCGATTGTAACTTGTCCCGGCGAAAAATCACCTGTCCACTTCAAGCCGAATTTATTATCAAAAATAATCTCATCTTTATTTACCCTGTAGTTATTCAGCGTGATATCCATCGCTGTTCCGTCTCCGGATTCATTCATGATCATAAATTCGTGAGGCTCCATCTCTACTTTCAGACGTGCGCTTTCTTCTTCCCCTTCCAGAGGTAAAATTGCATGCTGCTTTTCATTTGTATTAACTTTATTGTTGTAGAGATACCATGTGCCCTCCCATTTGTCAGCAAATGCATTTCCTACATATTCAATCGGATACAGATCTTTGAAATACTTCTGTTTTGCCTGTCCGGACAGATTCTTGTCTTTGACATCCAGTACATTCGGAGGGGTTACGCCCAGTTTGTCTGCTTCCTGAATCAGTTTTTTTGTTACTTCCGCTCTGGTTCCCCATGCCGGAATAACCGGAATAATGCCATAACGTCCTGTTTCATAAATCTGGAATCCTGTCGGTGTTCCTGATAAACCACTGTAAAAATCAGAACTTACATTTCCATAGAGCACTGCTTTGGTCTCTTCCATAATTTCCTTTTTGGAAGGTGCCGGATGATTGACAATGTAACGGAACAGTTCTGTCAGGACATGGGTATTTGCCGGACTGTTCGTGTTGCTTGTTCCATATACGATTTCCGGGAACTCAAACGTGTAGATCACACCGCCGCCCAGATAGGTGCTCATCATCTGCATTCCAAGCAATGCTTCCGGTTCTCCGCAAAGTCTCTGCCAGTTATTATAACTTCCGGCTCCTTGCCAGAGTTTTGAGAACTGTTTGTCCCATGCCCAGGTATCGGAAAGCATTCCCCAGCCTCCGGTATATCCTGCCAGCCAGCTTCCCTGGAAGAAACTGCTTGTTTTCAAATCATCCGGTTGATTTGAACTTGTGTTCTTATAAATCAAGTAGAATGCATCTCCGTGTTTTTCCAGTGCCTTTTTCATATTTGCATTGCTGACAATATTCGTCACTGTAGAACCGTGATCCTGATCTGACCATACAAAGAATCCACCGAATCGGTCAGCGATCTCCAGCATCTTGGCACTACCTTCACATGGTGGCTTAATACCTGCCCAGAAGTTCTCTGTATTGAACACACCCTGCATATTCGGATACATACGGTACATCAGATCCAGCCAGCCATAATCCATATCCGCTGTAATATTGTACTGTGTTCCTCCATTTTCCGGAGTTGCAGCTGCTGTCAATCCAAGAAGCATAATCGGCGCTCCCTGTTCATAGGCAATCTGCAGCCCATGCTCATGGAATGCCTGCAGATAAGCCTGTCCGATATGATCCGGAGCAAACTGTCTGAGGTTGTTTGTATGTAACAGCAAAACGTTATTCTCTTTCAGATCATCCGGAATAGCATTCCATCTTCCGTCTACTGTGTTAGATCCCTGTAATTCTGGCCCTTCTTCCTGTCCTATCTCATAGACATCGTTGGAATACGCTGTTGCGATCATCATCGGGTGTTCGTTATCGATCACACGTCTTGGACCATCCTGTGACTGTACATCCTGCTCATTTTCATATCCATAAATACCCAGTTCCATGAATTTTACTGCGGCACCTTTTGGATTCTCTGTATACACTCTGATATAACGTGCTTCTTTTGTCGTTCCAAGCTCTGTGGCCCCAAGTCCATTCTTATTTGCATAATCCATATAGAACCACTGTCCGCCCATCGCTTCTTCGTATGGCTTTGAAACATTCTCCGGCTGTTTCACCCCATCCGGAAGTGTCGGATTTCCTTCATAATAAACAATCTGACCGTCCGATAAATCCTCTTCGTTTCCAATCACAATGGCAGTATTTTTATAAGAAATCTTGGTTCCTTTCAGACGTTTTCCCTGATTTCCCGGATTTCCATTTCCGATTGTCGCCTGTCCATCATATACCTGTCGTTTCAGGTTGATGACTTCCAACGGATAGGATGCGCCCAAATCCACCTGCACCCACACACCTTTTTCCCCTTCTGCGGTGCTGGTGACTTCTGTTCCTTGCTCCTGATAATTCTCCCAGTTGCTTCCCTCTTTATTTCCCGTAGCATCATGCTGCAGATAATATTTGTCACCATCGGTTAATAAATTCTCATCTTTCAGATTCATATTTTCCCCGACTGTGACTTTGACATCCTTTTCCTCTGCCAGATTGACCAGTGGCGGTGCTTTTTTTGCATCTGCCGCATCTGCACGGACTCCTGTTACCCCAAATGCCGTCAGCACAAGCGCCATGCATGACAGTCCGAGTAATCTGGCTTTGCTCCCTTCTTTTCTGGTTTTCATCCTCATTTTCCTCCTTTTCTTCCACATGAAAGTAAAACCAGAAAATGCTTTATTTTTTTCTGGTTCCTTACATGTCTGGGATTTTCCCGCTTGAATTCTAGAGTACTATACTGTTCCCTCCTTTAATATGGAATATATTTACCAGAAATTGTACTTTCTTTACTATCACAATAGATTTCGCTCATTTATTTTGTCTATTTTTTACATATTACGTTTTCACATCAAATTTTTACGGTAATTTTTCAATCATTTCTGCCAATATTTCTTCATCGAATCCTGATTTTCTGTCCAACGTAGATCATGTTCGGATCTGCAATTCCATTCCATGCTGCCAGTTCCAGATAAGTTGTTGCAAAACGCTTTGCAATCTCTGATAAAGTATCATTTTCCTGCACAACATAATATTCCGCCGGAGCCTCATTTTGACTCAACTGCCTGTTTACTTCCCTTTGAACAGCATCCGGATCGTATCCCATATCACACAGCTTCTTTCTTCGTTCTTCACCGTTTGCATATTTTCCTTGTATCACTTCCCCGGCAACTGCCTCATTATAATTTCCTTCCATCACTGTGATCATTTGTCCTGAAACAGACTCCACGTATCCAATGTGATCAGAATACCCGTCATTTGGCTGTGCCTGACAGTCCCAGTTATACAAAATGATATCTCCTGGCAGTGGCACGATAGTTCCATCTTCAATCCAGATCCCCTTTTCTTTAAAGATTTCGATATGCTTTTCACATCCGCATTCTGTTCCGATCAAGTCCACACATCCCGCCTGGATCGCCGCTGCAGAAACTGCGGTATCACACCACTCATCGGTATACTGCACAGCATATCCCCTTGCCAGCGGCTGATGCGAATTGTACAGATCAATAATCTGCCGGAACTTCCCGTTTGCTTCACTGTATCCAATCCACGAACACATCACGTTCAATACATCCTGAGCGCTTCTTCCCGATGCATTCTCATCATACTTCATTAACTGATACTGCTCGATCAGTTCCATATTTTTCTGCACATAGACGGAACTGGTCGCATACCCATCTGCCCAAATGGTTTCCAGATATCGTCCGGGTTCTGTGATTCCCTTCAGATTTTGATAACGTGGAAGCTGAAGCAGTTCAAAATATCCTTTCACCCCCTCTTCCATATTGTCAAATACCCGGAAATAATCGGAAATTACAGTCGCCGTTCCGGCCTCATATTCCTCCCAGGTCGCCAGATTGACGGACTTTCCCTTCCATTTCGTTCCACATTTCAACCCAAAATAATTATGATAGACTTTTGCCAGTTTAGATTCTCCCCAGCCGGATTCCAAAATTGCCTGTGCAATGATCGGACTGCATACTTTGATTTCATATACGGCCGCATATTTCTTTACATATCCCGCAATTTTCTGAATAAATTCCTCTTTCTTCATCGCTCTCCCCTGCTTTCTGTATATTTCTCTGCTTTTCCATTCAAAATATCAATTGCCTGTCTGAGTACTTCTGGAATGGGCATCCCCATCAATCCCGCGTTTTCCAGAATAGACAATGCTTCATTTGCGATAAACGCAATGCACACGGCATCCCTCAGATAATTTGTCCCCATCAAAAGGTCCAGACGGACTGCGATCAAAACAAACAACAGTGTCATTCCTTTTCGGCACAGCCCTTTCCAGCCCGCACGACTCTCCAGTCTGCCATTTTCTGACTTCGGACTTTTCTTAAAAATCACCGGCAGAAGAATCCCGCCTGTGATCCAGTCAATCACCATAAAAATAAGCAATGTCTGCAGTGCGATATCCCAGCCTCCAAATAAAACTGTAACCGCACTCCCAAACATTCCGATCAGACTCGTCACCATTTGCTTCATACCCTTTCACCCCCTTCAATTAAAAAGGCAGAATAGACGGCATTCTTTTCAAAGAATGTTCTACTCTGCCACTCATTTTTCTTTTCCTTTTTTCATTCGATCCGCACTCAAGGATGCTCCCTTGTTTCTGCATAATCGTCTAACACATATCTCGCATACTTTGTTGCCTGACGCTCCATCCCCATTGGGGTTAATTCCAATGCGTTGATCCACTGAAAATAATGTGTCAGTTCATGCCCTATTGTAAGCAAGATTGCCGTCAATGCACTGTCCTTTCCCCATTTGTCACATAAATCTAAATAGTCTCCTGCCGCAACCCGGATATACGGTTCCACTGTATAATCATCTTCCATACTCCAGAATGTCCCATATACCAGATCCCCGTCCATTGCCCGTATTTTCTTTTTATTCTTTATGTAGGCAACAACTCTGAGGGGAAAGAAATATTCTTTTCTCAAAAATGCCGCAAACTCTTTACATGCCCTTCGTACCTCCGGATCTATCCCACTGTCAAACCGAAGCCTGAAGCCCGTCCGATGACCCTCTTCCATAAAATCAATGTTTTGTTCCCAGTTTTCTATCGTCCAAATGTGATCCATAATATTTATCCCTTTTTATTTTCCTTCATCAAATACAATTTTTTCAATGATCCTGGAGCGTTTAAAGTAATAGACCGTTGCGACTTTTTTCTCTGCATATTCCACCAGTTCTTTTCCCGATATTACAATTCGAAATTTCTTCGGCTTTTGTCCATATATAGACTGCAACAAAATTTTCCCATACATACAGTTTTTGTCATTACACATTTCAACATCTTGAATTGTATGCTGATGATTCAGACCTATTTCTGTCATTTCACGTATCCACATTCTATCCTTTTCCGAACCTTTACAAAAATCTATCACAAACAGCATCACTTTGATACCATTCCATACTCCCCACATAACAAATCCTACAATCATCATGGCCGTAGTATAATCTGCTGTTGTCTGTAACTCTACTAAATTAGTGGGTAAAAATGAACCAAAGACCCCTATTAAAAACAAACAAGCAATAGTGTTCAATAGAACCGGAACCCAATATGTATTCAGCCATTTCATAATTTTTTATTGATTATATAGATCAAAATCTTCTTATAAGTCGTTGTAAGTGTTTATGGAAAATGTTGGAAATTGCCTAAAATCAAGGCTTTTTCGCACATCTCTGTTTATTGCTTTATATCGCCGCACAAGTTGGTTTTGTAAAGTTGGGCACCATTTTAGCACCACAAATAAGGCAATACACAGAAGCATAGAGCGATGTTATCACACCCACAAAGGCAATTTAGGACAACCTTGTTTCACGCCCTTATGTTACGGCATTAGGGTCTCAATAAGCCTTGCAAGAAAAGGCTTTACAGGAGCTAAAACCGATGAGACAAGGTGTTTATACCCTTCCCCTCGAAACTGCCATTTAACCACGTAACATTTCAAAGAGAAATGCAACTCATTTAGAGAGTCCTCTCTCTTCCATTCCTTTGTTAAAAATTCCATAGCAAGCATAGGAAAAGGATACCCTTTCCTAAAAATACCCCGCGTTTTTGCCTGTTGGGATAATCCCTATCCCTTACAAATTCGGAATTTGCTAATGTATATATCCTAACTTTTTCAGGAAATCAGCATAGCGAACCTTTTGAATAGGTATCATATCAGAGGAATTAACAAAGAGAATATATTCCTTTTCTGGTATCCACCTATATGCAACGGTTTCACCCTCTTGAAGAGATACTCCTGTTTTGTCGCAATCTGTAATACAAAGAAATTGATAATAGATTGTATCACTGGAAATATATCGACCTATTTCCTCTAACGAATTTGCTTCAATGCCAGTTTCTTCAAACAGTTCCCGTTTTGCACAAGTAATTTTGTCCTCACCTTTTAACGCAGAACCGCCAGCAGTTGCTTCATAATATCCTCCGAAATTTGACTTTCTGAAATCCCGTTGCATTAGCAAATAATCGCCGTCTGTATGGCGAACTAAGATTTCACATACCATGTGATATATTCCATTTGGTATTGGCTCTCCGCGAACTAAGTCTATATTTACCAACGAACCGTCTTCCCAATATCCGTCCCATATTTCCATCTAAGCAACCTCCAAAATTCAGATTTTGTCAATTTTATATTTTACCATTAAGATGTAATTTTTCTACCACTACGATAAATAGCATAGTTATTTGTATTCGTTAATGGTCAAGATGAACGGGCCTTTTGCACTCCACATAATCTGTCAATAAAAAATAAACCTATTTTTATGGCAAAGTATATTATAAACGCAAAGACTATAAGCACTTCTTGTTTTAAGTATTCTAAATCTATTTTAATCATGCACACTAAAATAATTAAGAATAGAATCAAGAACATTACCTGCTTTAATACCACATAACGATATGTATTTGTGAATTTCATATGTCTTCTCCTTACAGCCATTCAGATATTTTCCCTTTTTATATCGACATTTTACTTTTTACGGTGATGTGTATACCACATCTATTTTCCATTAGATAATAATTGAAATAATTCATTCATATCATTTTCAATATCGTCGGTATCCGAACTCAAGGATACATTGAGTTTAAAAAACCGCCTTTCTATGGATGATACTGTCCATGAAACTGATAATACATAATAATCCACTTCGCCATCATTACTTCCTATACGTACCTCTGTACCATCTTTCTGTACCTCGCAATAAATATAACACTCATACCCATTTTTAAAAGGCAGCCTATTTGTTGAATGTTCTTTTTTTAAGAAATTTTCCCATCCGTATCCTACTTTCAATGAACAATTGTACTCCTTAAATATTGCTCTATAACTGTCAAGAATATTCGAATATTTTTCTAACATTATTTTTTCGTGTTTCACTATTTCATCATCTTTATCAGATGTATAAACAAATTTCATTAAAATCTCCTCACAAATAATCCCCAACAAACTGAACCTCCTGTAATCCATCCGTTTGACAATTCTATATCTTAATCAAACACGATTTGCTTAACAATAACAATACTTATTCCTCATACGCCACCTTTTCGATTTCAAGATCAAAAATCAAATCGTCAAAGTCATCATCCCAATCA
>OLVT01002997.1_pt1 | contig 10647 bp, 7 predicted proteins | sample 1673241 | NCBI WGS metagenome assembly OLVT01 (sample SAMEA3178936, study PRJEB25190) | human gut metagenome | biome: human gut; feature: human-associated habitat; material: faeces | place: Austria | collected 2013 | reverse complement strand
TTCAGATTCATGGTACTGTTATCAATTCAGATACTGTTCCGTGAATAATTTAGGTAGAATTATAGCGACATACATAAAAAAAGCAGGGGAAGCTAATTTCGAGGAAGTAATTTATAGAGCAAAAAACGTAGAATATAATAAGCTGATTTATCCGGATGATTGGGGAGAACGCCCGCAGGCCGTCCTGAGTCCATGATTACCAAGGAATAGCCGTGGGAGCAGTTTCGTAATCACCGGAATCCGCTGCGGTCTTTGCTGTTTCCCGCATGGATTTTACGGTGGAGCCCTCCCTGGAAGACTGGTACTGAATGAAAGGATACACGAAAAAGCAGGCAAAAAAAGCGAATCAATGTGGCAAACATGTGGCAAGTGTAAAGCTTTGGGTATAAGCTCCTAAACGAATTGGAACTTCTGCTCCTCAGTTTTCCACTGTATAATAAAGATATAACACAAAAATTGACAGTGTTTATCAAAAGAAAAGGAGAGCATCTGGATTATGAAACGTCCCTATGTGATTTGTCACATACTGAGCGCTTTAAACGGCCGGATTTCCGGCCCCTTTATGGGAACCGCGGCGGCGCTGCCGGCCGCAGGCGCTTACGGAAGCCTTCGGGCTGAACTGGAGTCAGACGCCTGGCTTTACGGAACCACCACCACAAAAGAGTTTACCGGCTTTCAAAAGCCGGATCTTATGGAAGGGGCGGAAGCTTCAGGGGCCCGCCCGGCGGCTGAGGAGGATTTTGTGGCCGCCCATGAGGAAAAATTCTATTATGTGTCCATAGACACCCGGGGCGAAATCGGTTGGGAGAGCAGCAAAATGAAGAGAGGCGGAAAAACAGCTCACGTGATCGAGGTGCTGACGGGGGATACGCCGGAAGCTTACCGGGCGTATCTGAGAAGAAATGGGATTTCCTATATCCAGGCAGGAGACCATGAACTGGACTGCCGGGCCGCTCTGGAAAAGCTGTATCAGCTCTTTGGAATCCACCGGCTTTTAATCTGCGGCGGGGGTCAGGCTGACTGGACCTTTTTAGATCAGGGAATGATGGATGAGTTGAGCCTGGTGCTGGCTCCGGCGGCGGACGGCAGCAGGGGGCCTTCCGTATTTGACAGCTGTGAAGAGTCAGAAAGCGGCCGGGCCGCCCAGTTTCAGCTGAAAGAGGTCAAACAGTTGGAGGGCGGCGTACTATGGCTGCGGTATCAGGTAAAAGGGGATTCCTAACGGAACTCAGCCCCAGACAGATCCACCGGCTGGCTGCAGCGGTTGTCCAGATCGGTTTCATTGTGTTCGAACACGCACTGGCCGAAATTCAGAACAGTATCGGTGGGGACCTGTTCCAGCAGAACGGCGGTATCGTTCCCCCGGAAGATGTTTCCGGTATAATGGGAATCGGTTGCGGTTGCATCGGTGGAATTCCAGTGAAGGCCGATTCCATTGTTCTCAAAGGTACAGTCGGTGGCGTTGATCCACATGTTTCCGAAGCCTAAAAGAGCGGTTTTCCATCCTTCAAAACGGCAGTTTTTGGCCCAGACTGTGTAAGCCGCTGAGATGGCTACACCGGTTCCGTCCCCGATAAAATCGATGTCGGAAATATAGCTGATCCAGTAGGGGCTGTCCCGAATCTGGATGCCGGAGGTAAAGGTGGTGCGCCCTTCTTCCGACTGGGAGCCGATCAGGTTGAAGGAACGGCTGTGAAGGACAACAGGTTCTTTATATGTAACCGGGGGCAGGTACAGATTGACGATATCTTCCTCCTTTGTTTCTTCAGCCAGGCGGTCGATCAAGGCTTGAAGGGACTGGGAATCGGACATGTCACAGTTTGTGGAATCATAATCATAAGTATTTGTGGCGCGGATGGCCAGCTCCATCCCCAGTTCAATGGTATCCCCGTTTTTCATAGAGAGGGTCCACAGAATCCGGACCGGACTATAGCTGTCTCTGAAGTAGTCGATGAGGCTTGCCAGAGCAGCTTCTTTATTAAAGTCCATTGGCATAGGTTCCGAGCAGACGACCGGTGATGGACTGTCGTCCGGCTGTTCAATCTGAACCTGAGCAGACGTTACCTTTGTCAGAAATTCCTCGCCTGCGTCTGCTCCGGTGGCCTTGTGATTGACATAGAGACAGCAGGGAAAACGGTAGGAATCCTCTCCCCCGGCGTCCAGCTCGATCTGCGGTTTGGGAGAGTAGCGGTCCGGCAGACTGTCATTGAGCAAAATCTGGTAGGAGCCGTCGGAATCGGTATAGGTTATCTCCCCCATGCCTTCAAGGGTTTGGGGCAAAGTTTGGATATAGAGGACGGCGGCAATGCCGGCTGCCAGAACAAGGACGGCGGCGGCAAGAAGAACCCTGGCGGAGATATGCCAGGGCAGCCTGAGACGCCTGGGATGAGCCAGGCTTCTGGCGCAGTAGGGACAGAAAGAGGCCTCATTTGGCAACTCGGTTTGGCAGTAAGGGCAGATTTTTTTCATACGGTGAGAACTCCTTTACTGGAAGATGGCTTCCTGAATGTTGACGGACTGATTGCAGCGGTTGTCAATATCCGTCTGATTTCCCTCAAACAGGCAGCCGCCAAAATCCATCCGGACGTCTGTAGCCACATTCTCCAGAACAACAGCGGTCTGGTTGCTGCGGAAAGTATTTCCCGTAAAGCGGTTGTCATCATGGAGGCCGCCGGTGACATTGTAGTAAAGTCCGGTTTCGTTGTCTTCAAATACACAGTCCATGGTATTGATCCAGGCATTTCCATAGGCCAGCAGGGCGGTTTTCCAGTTGGAAAAGTAACAGTTCTGGGTCCGCACCCGGTTGGAAGCAGAGACGGCAATCCCGCTGCCGCTGCCGATGAAGTCAATGCCGGTGATACGGCTGATCCAGTCGTCGGCTTCATCTGGGGCTTCCACCAGAATACCGGCGGTGAAGGTGGTTCTCTGATCGCCGGACTGGGTGCCGGTCAGGTTGAAGGCGCGGCTGTGGAGCGTGATGGGCTCTTCATAGGTGACGGGAGGAAGTTCAATATTCACGGTGTCTTTCCTTCCTGTTTCTTCAGCCAGCCGGTCAATGAGGGCCTGGAGGGCCTGAGAATCGGACAAATCCGCATTGCCGGCGTCATACTGGTAGGTGCGGACAGGCGTGATGACCAGGTTGGAGCGAATGCGGATGGTGTCCGAGTTGTCCATGTGGAGAACCCAGACCAGCTCGATGGGGCCGGCGCTTAGACGGCTGAAGTCAATGGAGCTGACCAGGGCCGCGCCGGGAATGTCGTCACTGGAAAATGGCTGGGAAGCCGTGACCGGCTTCGGACTCTGGCCGGGCTGCCGGATTTCCAGTTCAGCGGATTCCACCTTCTGCAGAAACATACCGCCGGCATCCGCTCCGGTATCCCTGTGGTTGATGTACAGGCGCAGCGGAAAGCGGTAGCTCTCCTGGTCGCCGGCATCCTGGTGAATCTCGGTCATGGGGTAGTAGCGGTCACTGCTGACGTTGGAGAGAAGCTGGTAGGTGCCGTCGGAATCGGTGTAGGTGATTTCTCCCAGGCCGTCATAGGTTTTGGGACTGATACGAAACCAGATTCCCAGGGCCAGCACCGCTGTCAGGCAGCAAAGCAGGAGCCTTTGCAGGAGTCTTGCAGGAAAGGACCGGGGAGGCTTATTTTTGCTGCGCCGATTTATGCTTTTGGCGCAGCGGGGACAGAAAGCGGCCTCCTCAGGAAGAGGGGCGCCGCAAAAGGGACATTGTTTTGTTATCATGGTTTTCTTCCTTAATAGAGAGTTTTACTCAACTTTTTAAGCGGTCCGGAAGGACTACTGAAAGGAGGCCCCGGAAAGATCCAGGGGCTGGCCGCAGCGGTTGTCAATATCCGTTTCATTATCTTCAAAGATACATCCGCCTAAATCCAGTGTGAGATCGATTCCCACACGTTCCAGAAGGATTGCCGTGGTATTGCTCTTAAAATGATTTCCGGTAAAGCTGTAGTCGCTGGGGCTGGGCTCGTTGGTATTATAGTGAAGTCCGGTTTCATTGTTCTCAAACTGGCAGTCCATGGCATTGACCCAGGCATCTCCGTAGGAGAAAAGGGCGGTTTTCCAGCCTTCAAACCGGCAGTTGGTGGTCCACAGGCGGTTGGCGCAGGAGATGCCCACACCGGTCCCCTCGCCGATGAAGTCAATGTTGTCAAAATAGCTGATGAGGTCCCGGGCGCCGTCGGTGGGCGCAATCTGGATTCCGGCGGTAAAGGTGGTGCGCTGCCCGCCGGACTGGGTGCCGGTCAGATTAAAGGCACGTCCCCGCAGGATGACCGGCTCCGTGTAGGTAATAGCGGGGAGCTGGATATTGACCACATCTTTCTTTTCGGTTTCGCCCGCCACCTGGTCGATGAGCGCCTGGAGGGAGGCGGAGCTGGAAAGGTCCGCATTCTCAGAACTGTAGTTATAAATCGGGGTGAGATAAATCGTGAAATTCAGGCGCAGGAGAATGGTATCCCCGTTTTTCATGGAAAAGGTCCATATAATCTGGTTCTGGGTTGGACTTTCCCGGTTATAATCAACGAAGCATACAAGGGCTGTTCCGGGATAGCCGGCCTCAGACCCGGATTCCGGAGGGGTACACTGCACCGGAAAGGTGCTTTCGGATTCCGATTCTGCCCGTACTTCCACGGATTCTACCTTCTGAAGAAATTCTTTTGCCATGTCTTCCCCTGTGGCCTGATGATTTACATAAACTCTGACGGGAAAACGGTAGCGGTCCTGGTCGGCAGCATTGTGCGTGGTTTCCGTTGTGGGTTCATAGCGGTCCCCCCATCCGATCAGTACCTGATAGGTGCCGTCGGAATCGGTGTAAATGACTTCCCCCAGGCCGTCATAGGTTTTTGGCCCCAGAAAGGCATATGCGCCCGCGGCCAGAAGAAGGGCTGCCAGAAGGATGAGAGCAGCCAGAACAAGCCTTTTTGGAGTCAGCCGGGGAGGTTTATTTTTGCTGCGCCGGTTTAAGCTTTTGGCACAGTGGGGGCAGAAAGCGGCCTCCTCCGGGAGAGGGGCGCCGCAGCAGGGACATGTTTTTTTCATCATGGAATCCTCCGTTTTTTAAAGATCATTCAGCAGGCGGAGCACATTTTTGTACCGCTTGGAAGGGGTGACCTGGGTACAGCGGGTCACAATGCGTCCCCAGCGCCCGGAAGCCAGCTGCTGGGAAGGATGCTTTCCGGTAAGCATTACATTCATCAGGATTCCCAGGGAATAGATATCCGAGCAGGCGTCGGACTGGGAGAAGCCATACTGCTCCGGCGCGGCAAAGCCGGTGGTTCCCAGTATATGGGTGTCATTTTCACTGTCCTTCTTGTGGAACCGGGCGGCATCGAAGTCGATGAGCACGGCTTCCTTTTCCCGAAGCACAATATTTTCCGGTTTAACATCCCGGTGAACGGCTCCCATCGAATGAAGGACCCACAGGGCGAGGCAGAGCTGGCGGAGGATGCGCCGGGTTTCCTTGGGGGTAAAGAGGGCGTCCTTCAGCATTACCCCCATGTTGTCCCCCTGGATGTATTCTTCTAATACCAGATTTTGTTCCCCTTTTGACGCAACCTCGTAAATGGTGGGCAGATTGGAACATTCGCAGCTTAAGAGCCGCTGGTAAACTTCTCCATTTCCCGAAAAAGAGCGCAGAATAAATTTTTTGCCCGAGGCACGGTGCCGGATCAGCGTCACCGTGCCTCGATCGCTTTCCTTGAGAAGTTTTAGGGATTCAAATTCCTGTTTTAATGCGTCAGACAGCCAATCGTAATACATTGCGTTCACCTCACGAGGAATAATTGCCAATACTATGCAGGCAGCATATTGGATTTTGTTGTAATATTTCGTAAAATAGTAATAATTGTCTTAAACTGTTAGGAATATTATATAAAATTAATTTTGGAAAGTAAAGCGGTTACAAAAGAGCCGCCTGGAAAAAAGAGGAGAATGTGCCATGGCTGCGGTCACAGAACAGATCTGCTACAACTGCTTTAAAGAGCGCCCGGACGCTCAGGAAATGGGGCCCTGCCCTTACTGCGGCTTTGATTTGAGAGAAAACCAGGAGGAATATCCCACTGCTCTGAAAGCCGGAACCCTTTTAAATCAGCGGTATCTCATTGGCCGGGTGCTGGGCCAGGGCGGTTTTGGCATCACTTATCTGGCCTGGGATGAGAGCCTGGAGGCCAAGGTGGCGGTGAAAGAATATATGCCCGGTGAACTGGCAGACCGGACGGAGGGCCGGATGGTTCATGTGATTTCCGGCAGCCGCCAGGAGGAATTCTCCTACGGCCAGGAGCGTTTCCGGGAAGAGGCCCGTATTCTGGCAAAATTTATGGGCCAGCCGGGTATCGCCGGAGTGACGGATTACTTCGATGAGAACGGAACCTCCTACTTTGTCATGGACTATATCGAGGGCATTTCTTTTAAGACCTATATTGCGGGGGCAGGAGGGAAGGTCAGCGTACAGGAAGCCCTGGATGTGATGATTCCGGTGCTGCGGGCCCTGACTGCCGTTCACGGGGAGGGGCTCATCCACAGGGACGTGACCCCGGACAATATCTATATTACAAAGGACGGAAATGTGAAGCTTCTGGACTTCGGCTCCGCCCGGTACAGCTTAGGGGACAAGAGCAAAAGCCTGGATGTGATTCTGAAGGTGGGCTACGCCCCCAAGGAACAGTACATCAGAAGGGGACGTCAGGGGCCTTATACGGACGTCTATTCCTGTGCCGCCTGCCTCTACGGGGCCATCACCGGGTATCTGCCGCCGGAGTCCCTGGAACGGCTGGATCATGATACCTTAGTGCCGCCTTCTAAGGCGGGGGTGGAGATTCCTCTGTACCTGGAGCGGGCCATCTTAAAAGGCCTGGCAGTACAGCCGGAGGACCGGTTCCAGACGGCGGGTGAGTTTCTGGAGGCGCTGGAGAGCCAGCAGGTGGTGGAGCTTTCTTTGGGGCGGGAAAGGCCGGAGGAGGAAGCCGGAAGCAGCGGGAAGGCCAACCAGGAGGATGAGGAGGCCGGGCGGGGCAGGAGGCGGCTGTCCCCCCTTCTGGCAGGAGGCATAGGAGTTTTTGCTGCCGCGGCCCTTGCCGTGGGCTTTTTGATTGGAGGAAGAGACGCCGGTTCCCAGGAGGCTAAAGCCCCTTATGAGGGAGAAGTAGGAGCCAGAAAGGAAAAAGGCCGGGAGCCGGAAGAGGAAGCCCTGGTGGTAAGGATTGGGGACAGGGAGTACAGCACGGCTTTAAAGGAACTGGATCTAAAGGAGCAGCACCTGGATGACTCGGAGCTTCAGGCGCTGAGGGAAATGACCAATTTGGAGGTTCTGGATTTAAGGGGAAATGAGATGAGCGATCTATCTCCTCTTTCCGGATTGACCAATCTTAAGGAGCTGAATCTTTCCGGGGATATAGAGGGAAATGAGGACATCCGGGATTTGTCGCCCTTATCTGGCCTGACCAGCCTGAAAAGCCTGCATCTTCCGGCGGAACAGATCGAGGATTTATCGCCCTTATCCGGTCTGACCCAGTTGGAGAATCTGGCGCTTATCGGCGGCGATGAGGGATGGATCGAGGATCTAACGCCTCTTTCCGGCCTGGTGAATCTGAGGGAGCTGTTTTTGGAAATCAGCAGCATATCCGATCTGTCCCCCCTGGCAGGGATGAAGGAGCTTGAGTCCCTGCGGGTTCGGGGAGAGAGTTACATATCCGATCTAAGCCCCCTGTCGGGCATGGTAAAGATGAGGGAATTGGAGCTTCCGGCCCCTCAGTTTCGGGAAGCGCTGGATATTTCTCCCCTGTCTAATATGACGCAGCTGGAATCGCTGCGGATGGGCTGCAATGTCCAGGATCTGGGGCCGCTTGAAAATCTTCACAGCCTGCGGATTCTCCGGATGAGGGATCGAAAGAATGGAAGCGGGGAGGACTGCTTTCATTCTCTGGAGCCTCTGTCCGGACTGACGAATTTGACGCTTTTGGAGCTTCGGAGCGACTATGTAACTGATTTAAGCCCCTTATCCGGCCTGACCCAGCTGGAATCGCTGACCTTGAATGTGCCGCAGGTGACGGATGTAAGTCCTCTGGCCGGTCTTTCCAGACTGCGGCAGGTTGAAATCGAAGAGGGAGATATCCAGGACTGGTCCCCGGTGGAGCAGATTCCGGGGGTGGAGATCCGATAACCCTTATGGGCGCCGGGAAAGGGGCGCAGGCCGTCCGGAACGGCTGCGAAAAAACGAGAGAGAAGGAACAAAAGGTCTATGGAAGGACGAAAAACGTTTCTGTGCTACAACTGTTTCCAGGAAAGGCAGGAGGAAGGGGGACCCTGCCCCTGCTGCGGCTTTGACCTGGAGGAAAATGTGAAAAAATATCCCCTGGCTCTGAGAGCCGGGTTTATCCTGAAGAACCGTTATCTGGTAGGGAGGGTGCTGGGACAGGGAGGTTTTGGCATCACCTATCTGGCCTGGGACCAGAAGCTGATGGCGAAGGTGGCGGTGAAGGAGTATATGCCCGGCGAGCTGGCCCTTCGGGCGGACGGCGGGAAGGTTTCTGTCAGGGCCGCCTCCAGGAGAGAGGATTTTGCCTACGGAAGGGAACGTTTTAAAGAGGAAGCCCGTATCCTGGCCAAATTCATGGGCCAGCCGAATATCGCCGGGGTGACGGACTATTTTGACGAGAACGATACCTCCTATTTTGTGATGGATTACATCGAGGGGATCTCCTTTAAGACCTACATCGCAGGCCAGGGCGGAAGGGTCAGTGCGCAGGAGGCTCTGGATGTGATGATTCCCGTGCTGAGAGCCTTGACGGCAGTACACGGTGGGGGGATGATCCACCGGGACGTGACCCCGGACAATATCTACATCACCAAGGACGGAAATGTAAAGCTCCTGGACTTCGGTTCCGCCCGGTATAGCCTGGGGGATAAGTCCAAGAGCTTGGATGTGGTGCTGAAAGTAGGTTACGCTCCCAAGGAGCAGTACGTCCGGAGGGGGCGGCAGGGGCCCTATACGGACGTATACTCCTGCGCCGCCTGTCTGTACGCGGCCATCACCGGCTTTCTGCCTCCCGAGTCTCTGGAGCGGCTGGATCGGGATGAACTGATTCCGCCCTCCCAGGCGGGAATCAAACTGCCGCCGTATCTGGAATGGGCGATTTTAAAGGGCCTGGCGGTACAGCCGGAGAACCGGTTCCAGACGGCGGGAGAGTTTCTGGAAGCACTGGAGGGGCAGCGGATCACGGAGCTTTCAGAAGCGCGGGAAGCCTCTGAAACAGAAGAGCAGAAGGAAGGACAGAGAGGACTCAGGACGGCGGGAAGGAAGGTCCCGGTGTTCGCGGTTCTGCTGGGAGGCGCGGCAGCGGCGGTACTGCTCTTTGCCGTGGGCTCTATGGCTGGCAGGGGAGGAGCAGAGCTGCCGGCATCCTCACTTGCGGCAGAGGAAGACCAGAAGGGAAATCTGCCGGGGCAGGATGGGAGCCTGCCGCCGTCGGAAGGGGAGGATTCGCCGTCGGATCAAATTTTGGCACGCCAGGAACGGGAGATCAAAGGAGCCCAAGGGATTGATCTGGGCGAGGAGACCCAAAGCGGAGCCCAGACGGAGCTGGTACTGGAAAACGCGGAGCTGACGGAGGCGGATTATGAGGCCATCTCCCAGATGACGGATCTGGAACGGCTGGAGATTGTGGACACCCCGATTTCCCAGCTGGATTTTCTGAAAAACCTGACCAAGTTAAAACGGCTCCATATCCGGGGAAGCAGGGAAGCCGCCGGAACCTTTTCCGATCTGTCCGCCCTGGCCGGGCTGACCCAGATGGAAGATTTGTTCCTGTATCTGGACGGAGTATCGGATCTGTCCGGGCTGGCAGGCATGACCCGCCTGAAAAGCCTGGAGATGGCGGGAGATCTGTTCATCACAGATCTGTCTCCGCTTTCCGGCCTGACGGAGCTTGAGACTCTAGTGATACCGTGCTGCAGCGAGAACGTGGGGATTGACCTGACGCCCCTGGCCGGTCTGACAAAGCTCAGGAAATTGCGCACCGGGAGCAATGTGACAGACCTTTCCCCGCTGGCGGGGCTGACAGGTCTTCGGGAGCTGAATCTGGCCTTCGGCGGGTATTCCGCCAGCGATTCCCAGGAGTATGACAGCCTGGAGCCTCTGGCCTCCCTGACGGAGCTGACCAGCCTTACCATACGGAATCTGAAGGTCAGTGATCTGTCGCCCCTGTCCGGATTAAGCAGGCTTCGGTCATTGACGATCCATAACGCGGCATCCATCCGAGATTTGTCGCCGTTGGCGGGACTTGAAAATTTAAAGAGCCTGACCATCCAGGGCGCCAGAGTTCAGCTGGACGCCTCGGCCCTGACCCAGGTTTCCAATATCAGCATCGAGAACGGATGAAGACTATTTCGAAAGTATATTTTGTAAACAGTATGGACTATTTCTATAATATACTTTGTAAACAGTCGAAAAACCATAGGAAAGAAAGGAACGTATCATGAACCTCTGCTACAATTGCTTCCAGGAAATACCGGAAGGGGCTGGCCCCTGCCCCCACTGCGGATTTGACCTTTCGGAAAATGTAAAGAAATACCCGGTGGCCCTGCGGGCGGGAACGGTCTTAAATGGCCGCTATATCGTGGGCCGTGTTCTGG
>OLVT01002984.1_pt1 | contig 10703 bp, 6 predicted proteins | sample 1673241 | NCBI WGS metagenome assembly OLVT01 (sample SAMEA3178936, study PRJEB25190) | human gut metagenome | biome: human gut; feature: human-associated habitat; material: faeces | place: Austria | collected 2013 | reverse complement strand
CAAAGCCTCCTACTACAGGCGCCGGAATACAATACCGATCCAGAATCGGAATCTTCTTTACCAGAAAACGTCCTAATAACAGCACAAGAGCTGCTACAGCGGTTGCCTGGTACATGTCAAGACTTAATACTGGTGCTGTCATACATATACCTCCAATTTTTTATGATGAAGGAATTATAAGATCTCCCTTACAAAAAACTACAAAATAATTCAAGAAAATGTTAAAAACCCGATAAGATTTTTTTAGAAACTTTATAATATCTTTATTTTTATGCCAAAAAATCGGCTAAAATCCGTCAATATTGCCATATATCCCGGATTTACTGTGGCAACTCCGTTTAAAAACGTCTGTTAAACGGGCTGACGCATCGAATTTCAAATACTACAAAAAAATACAGGCATTTTTCATCCATTTTTTGGCATGTTTTCTGCTGTAAAGTTCTAATAGATCCAGAACCCACTTATCCGATGTTTTTCCGGGTTTCCCACTTTCTGTCTGGCATCTGCCAAAAACAGAAGAGAGCATTCCAAACGGACAAAAAGCGAAGGGAGAGCTCATTCTGTCAGCTCTCCCTGTCAGCAGTCAGCATCAGACTGTCAATAAATTTTTTAATACTGACCTTTCCGCCATATTTTCGTTTTCCGCGGATGCAGTCCATCTCAGCCCGTATTTCCTCAAAGGGAAACAGGGTTCCTGAGTATGCGGTGAAGGTGTCATTCATGAAATCCTCAATCCCCATATGTGCCAGGTTTGCCATCCCCACTGCAATTGCCCGCCTTACCCTCTGTTCCATGTTTTTAGGCGCATTGCTCAGCAGTTCGCAGAGCTGTCCGATGCTCACCTGAGAGATGGGCTTTTTGTTGGCGTGAAGATACTGGCAGATTTTGATTATATCATCACATCCTTTTTCCCCCGACATGCCGATGCGGTTTAAGATCAGCTGCAGCTTCTTCACATAGGCGTCATTCTTCTGCTTCTCCTTGGGCATCTCATTCATCTCGGCCATAAACATCTTCCTGATATTGGAAAGAGTTCTCTCATTCTGAATCTGGCGCTCTACATTCTCAATCACTGACTTTACTTCTATAATATTAATTGGCTTGCTGATAAAAAAATCGATTCCCGCGCTGTAGGCCTTTCCAATCAGATCCTTTGCAGACACCTGGGAGATCATAATACATCTCGCTGTGCTTCCGGCTGCCTTAAGCTCTCTGACAAACTGGATTCCGTCTTTCTCAGGCATGAGAAAATCCACTAAAACCACATCCGGATTCAGCCTGGCTACCTCTGCCGGATCTGCAGGACGTCCCCCGGAATTTCCGCATACCGTCCCCAGCCCATTGCTCTCTATAATATCTTCCAGGACGTTGATCACTGAAATGTCATCTTCTACTATGTAAATTTCCATATTTATGACTCCTCCAATATCTCTGCAGGGATTCCTACCAGAAACCTCGTTCCCTGGCCCGGGTTGGAAACCACCTCTATCGTTCCCTTAAATTGTTCTTCCACCGTATTTTTGACACCCCAGAGTCCCACGCCCCGGTAGATATTGCCTGTCTTGTAATCGAACTTTGTTGAATATCCCATCTGAAAAATATTCGGCAGGTGGCGGGCTGAGATGCCCGGCCCGTCGTCCGCTACCTCGAACAGATACCTGTCGCCTGACTTTCTTTCCAGAATTTTCACTTCTCCCGACCTGCTTCCGCTCTCGATGGCCTCAATCGCATTGTTGACCAGATTTTTAAGAACTGCCATGAGAGCATAATGTTCCCGCGTGATAAAGTTATCGCGGCAGTCGAAAATCAGGCGGATATTCAGCCTCTTATCCCTGATGGCGTGATAGGTAGAGGCCTCCAGAATCTGGAGCAAATCGTGAAAACTCATCTTTTCTTCGTCGTACTCGTCCCCAATCTCCTGCTCGATTCCCTGTATAATGCGGAAGTAATCCTTTTTGATCTCATGTACATCTCTGGCAATCGCCAGCGACATCTGTTTCATCTCCTCGGGAAGTCCCTGTTCTGACAGCTTTTCATACAGGCGGTACGCATTGGCCATCACAGACTCTATCTCCTCTGAATTTTTTCTCATGAAATAGATCTCATTTTTCAGTCCTGTTGTCATGAGAAACAGTCTCTGATAGCGCTGCTCGTGCTCTGTCCGCTTAAGCAGAGCCCGGTACTGCTGTTCTCCCAGAAGTATCAGCCCAGCGATTACCGTCCTGATAAACGCGATTGCAGCCAGGTATTTGATAATATCTGCATTCAGCCTTCCAAACTGCAGAAACTCCTGTACTTCAGCCTCTATTATATTGGCGCCCAAGTCAGCCAGAAAGATTGCGGTAACCACCTTTTTCAATGTGGCAATCCGCCGGTTTCCGAGGGCCAGCTTAAAGATAATCCCGTAGCTTATATAGAACAGGGCATTGGGAAGGAGCAGGAGCACGGTCTCTCCTGCCAGGTTGCCATACCACATCTGAATCAGAAAGCGGACAGCAAAGATGATGGCTGAGGTGACAAAACAGGTTGTCAGCGTGTGAAGCTCCATGCCCACTGTCATCAGAAGAACAGGAAGCAGAATGACAGAAGTGGAGATACGGAAATAGTCGAGAAACACATCCCAGTACAGCTGGGACGTAAGTGCGATCACTGCGCCGATAATCAGCGTTTTCTTCCATTGTCTTGCGGTCATATACCAGGCTCCCTGAATTTGATAAATAAATGTCATTCCTTAGTATACTTCTTTTTTGCACATCTGTAAAGTTATTAACTTTGCCATCTGCTCTTTTCAGACAGCAGGCTGTCCCGTATCACCTGTGCAAATTTCTTCATCCGCTCCTCTATGCCCGGCAGAGCCATAGCTTCCCCCGCCTGGTTCGCCGTTTCCATCATGGCAAAATGACCGGGAAGATAAAAGGTTTTGTTCATGTTGAGGGCAGCTATCATCTGTTCTGCAATGAGATCACTTCCCGAATATCCCGAGACCACGATTCCAAACAGCTGTTTGTCATAAAATCTGGTTGTGCGAAACAGAGCAGTCAGGCGGTTAATAAAGGCGGTCAGATTAGCGGAAAGGGCATCATTGTAATTGGGGGCAAGAAGCAAAATGGCGTCAGCCTCCCTGACGGCCGGATAGACATCCTCCACCATGACTCCTCCATAGAAGCAGCTTCCCTGCTCCCCAAAGTGCAGGCACATTTTGTAGGGGCAGCCGGAACAGTCTGAGAGCGTTCCGTTCCTGAGCCCAAGCTCCCTGACGGAAATGCCTGGAAGCTGGCTCTTCACGCCGTTCCACACCGCATAGGTGTTGGAGTTTTTGTGGCTGGATGCATGGAGTACAAGAAGCCTGGGCCGGCCGGGCTCTCCCTCCTCCTTCCGGCTGCGCCCACGTTTGTTCTCTGCGCTGTCCATAAGCTGCTCTGCGAGGATTCTCACACTTTTTACATAGGCGTCGTCCAGATTGGTTCCCATGTTGGAGGCGACAATGGAAAAGTTCGACAGGGTCCTCGTACCCTCCACCAGAGGACGCCCCACGAAGGCGCAGCCGGAACAGTTGGCCGTAAACACCAGCTCCCTGGCCGCCGATTTCGTGTACAGATCGCTGTCTGCATCTGCCACCACGCCCCCAACCCAGCCGTCAAGACCGGCTGGATGGAGGCGCAGCCAGCCTAGCAGCCGGATGTATTCCAGATTAATCCCATCCCGGCCCAGATCCAGGGCAAAGAGCACAAGCCCAGGGCCTGAGCGCAGAATCTGCGTCTCTTCCAGTTCAGAAACCTGTGTGACTTCCCTGTATGCAATTCCCTCAAGGGCCGTTTCAAGCACCCCTGTCAATCTTCTGTTTTCCTCTCTCCCCGGCTCACAGGGCCGGATGACAAGAATCTGCCGGACACCCTCTGCGCCCTCCCGGCTCTTTCGTTCCCCTATTTTCTTTTCTTCTGCCGTTATCTTTTCCTCTGCCGTTTTTTCGTCTTCTTCTGCTCTGCCCAAAACCTGCTTCACAGCCTGCGCCTTCCTTTCTGCTCTCTACAGCGTGAATCTGCAGCCATATTCGTCTGGCTCACAGCCCGCGTAAATCAAGACACCGGGAGCATGCCCGGTGTCCGTCAATTGCCTTATTTTTCTGTCTCACCCTTCTGTATTGCGTTTTTCCTATTTTCCTAGATGACTGCTTTCAGGTTATTCTGCGCAGTTACAATTCTTTCATACAGGGCATCCAGCAGAGGCAGGATTTCCGTCTCCAGTCCGTGGGCTGTATATCGATTCTTAACCCCCATAAAGATTCCTCCCAGGAACACCGAGCCGCAGTGCCACTCTCCCCGCAGAGTCAGAATCAGAGAGATGGCGCCGGAAGAATAGGCCGGAGCCACAAACGGCTTGTACCCGATGGCGCGCATATGGAGATTCGCCGTCACTGTCAGGTTTGTCAGCTCCTTTGACAGCTCGTCATTATAGTTTTCGATAGAATCGGCTACCACCAGATCCTGTCCGTGGGGACCGAAGCTGCGGCCTTCTGTGAGAAACTGTTTGAACCGCTCATCTCTCTTTGCATAGTAGGCGGCTCTCGCGTTCATGACGCCGAGCCCAAAGCCCTGAATCTGTTCCGGACGCAGTCCCTTCTGGTCAAAATTCCCGTTTTCATCGGTGTTGCTTGCCAGATAAGCCGCCTTCGCCAGCGGATCCACCGGGTCGGACACAACGGCAAACAGCCCCTTAAACTGCTCCTTCCTGGCCTGGCGGGCATACTGGGAGACAATCTTTGAGTTGTTCTCAAACTGGTACATTCTCACGTCTTTGACACCGGAGCCTACCGGCGGTATTCCCTTGGAGGCCACAAATACGAACACATCGCACTTAAACAGATCCTCCGGCTGTACGATATCCACCTCCGGCAGCGCATCATAGTCCCACGGATAGGCTATCTGGTTTTCCTCAAACTCCCAGCGGGCTGTCACCTGATCGGAAATGTCGCAGATGCCGATGGAGCTTATCACGTCCCCTCCCAGCAGGTGGAGTCCCGTAAGCAGCGTACTCCCCACGTCTCCGATAGCCAGCACATGCACTCTCTTCTTGCCCGCTTTCGGCTTTTCTGCCAGGATCTCCTCAAATGCAGGGTGCTGCAGATTGACAGCTCTCATCTTTCCGGCCTGGATGAAGGAGTCCATGATCTCGTCGCACATCCCGTCTCCCAGAGCATTTTTATTGAGCCAGGACACATCCTCCCTCTCCTGATAGATAAGAGCCGGATCTGTCACCTTGAAAGAAGCCCTGCAGTTTTTCGGAGAGCGTTCAAACAGGAATACAAGCTCTTCCTCCTGTACAGCCTTCTCCCTGGCTGCCTTCCCGTCTGTTCCCCTTCCATAAAGCTCCTCTCTGGGAAAGTCAAGCTCCCCGTTCAGACTGCAGCAGAGTGTTCCATTGACGCGATAGTAATACATACCTTTTCCTCCTCTTTTTCTTCCTGACGATTTTTCCTGTCTGACAACTCTCTTCTATTCTGATAATCTCTCTTGTCTCCTGTTGCTTCCAGCCGACGCCACTTATGCCGTTTTCGCTGCTGCCTGTCCGGCTGTATGATCTGCGGTCTCTTCTATCTGTATATTTCTGTATATTGCTGCATATTTGTGTACACTCCTGTCTCTTTCGCCCAAGGTCTGACATGCCCTAAAGCTTTTTCAGCTTGCTGATCCGGTAAAGCATTTCCAGGTCATTGTCCAGGTAAACAGACGCTGCCAGGTTTGGATCATAATTTACGCATTCGCCCTTGTCAGGACACAGCGGCAGGATTACCGCCTCGGAAAGCCTGGAAAGCGTCAGATTTCTTCCAAATAAAGCCCTGTACTCGGATTCCAGAGCCAAAAGGATGTCCCTGGAGTTTCTGATGCAGCAGGCAGAGAATTCAAAAAGTGACTCCTCGCTGCATCCCTTTAACGGAGGCACCATGTAGGGCAGCACAATGTTCACCGACGGCATCAGGCCTGCCACCTTCATTGTATCGCGCCGCACCGTATCGCCTCCGATGAACGGATAGAGAGTGGACTCCACAAACCAGAATTTCAAATTCGGTATAAAATAAATGCTGTCCGCCTCAAAGCCCTTTGTAGCAATGGCGTCCCGTCCGTAGCCGGAGATCATGCCGAGAAGCACCTTCTTTACCTCTACCCCTTCTTCTTTGAGAAGAGGCTCCAGGGCCTCAAATCTGCCGCCCTTGTGAAGCAGGTCGTCTACGAGAATGACCGGCCGGTTAAAGGATTTAATGGCCCTCACCTGGCTTCTGAGCGGTGAATAGTAGGGGAAGGCCTCGATGGAGTAGCTGTCCAGATCCGGCTCGTAAACCTTGTCGGTGTGGATCGTCTTTGTCACCGTATTGGGCACTACCTTTCCCCTCAGAATCTTTCCAAAGGGCGCGCACATACACTTTCCCAGCACCCGCGGCTCTGTGGGCTCTCCCGGCACCTCATTAATCTGAGTAATTTTATCCACCAGACGGTGGTAAATCACACTGGCAGACAGGGAGAGAACCAGCTCGCCGGGATAAAACTTTGTCATGGCCTCCTGAAGCTCTCTGTGGGCCTTATAGATGGCATTTAAGATCCGGGGATTGCTGGAAAACGGTTCCTTCACAGTAGTTTCCAGGTTCTGAACCAGTACAAGGGGGGCATGCATATCTACGATCCAGAGCCTCCTGTCCCCCTCGAAGCCATCGGCCTTTACAAAGCCCTGGCGGGTCACAGCGCCGAGAGCTGCCTGACTCGGCTCTGATGCCGGTAGGAACATAGCATAGCTGCACCTCTTTTCCAGAGAGTGGGCCAGGGCTTCCGTCAGAAGAAGCTGCTCCGGATCATGGATGGAGCTGTCAGGCTCCGCATAAATCTCGGTGATCAGGAGTATGCTTCCCAGGGTATGGTTTCTGACCATATCGGCCATTTTCACGCTTCCCAGCACGCGGAGCAGTTCCTCCGGCACTACATAGCGCATTTTCAGAAGGCCCACCAGGCGGTTGTCCTCCACCGTATTTCTGAGGAGGAGAAAGCTGCCGTCCCCTTCCTTCAGCCTGTCGAAAACCGTTCTCCTGTCCTGCTCTTCTGTCAGAATACGCTCCCATACCACATCCTCGTCCTCCGGCTGAAGCTCCTTCGTCTTGGGCTTGGCACCCAATCCTTCGAGCATGCTCTGATCGGTCGGATCGTCGTTGAAGTCGCCCATCGCCACGATCTTGGTCGCGGGATTGACCTTCAGGACAGAGTCGGCGATTCGGCGCATCTGCTCGCCGACGGCGATACGCTTGAACTCCGAAGCGTCCTTGCCGCCCAGACGCGAAGGCCAGTGAGCCACCATGAAGAAGAACGGTTCGCCGTCGATCGTACCCCACATGGTCGAAATATCGCGGGTCTTGAAATTCGGAAGCGAAGGAATCTGCGTGCGGATCGGTGCGCTGCCCTCCAGCTTGAAGACATCGGGACGGTACATAAAAGCGACGTCCACACCGCGAGCTTCGGGAGAGTCGTAGTGCGAAATCCGGTAATTGCCCGGAGCCATCTTCGGCGTAGCGATGATATCTTCGAGCACCGAGCGGTTCTCCACCTCCGATACGCCGATCACGATCGGATAATCCTTATCGATACCGGCAATGTCGAAAAGCACCTTTTCGGTATTACCCAACTTCTTCGCATACTTGACAGAATTCCATTTTTTAGGTCCTTCCGGCGTGAATTCGTCGTCATTGACCTCGGGATCGTTGATCGTATCGAAAAAGTTCTCCAAGTTGTAAAAGACCACCTTGTACGGTTTCTGCGCGAAACAGCAGGCTGCGAACAGTAAGGCCAGTAGTCCTGTAAAAATCAGTCGTTTTTTCATAAGTCAAATTAGTTTTGGATTCCCCATTGGCTCGGAGAGTTTTGTGCCTTTACGGATTCCGCAGCCGACTCGGGAATATTGGGAAAGAACGTAAAGCCGGTCTTCTTTTCAATCTCCGCCACGCTCATGCAAATGGACGCAGGCGGCTGAATATCGCCGTAGCTCTTCTGATCCACCCAAAATCCGATCGCCTTCAATTCATCGGCCGAACAATCCGCGATACGTTTACCGGTCGTACCGGTGCGCGTGCGAAGCAATACCTTGAAATAATTCGTCGGGACCGGACAAACTTTCCCGTCACGGTCGGTCGTCGTCGTATTGGTATTGGCATAATAGCAACCGGTCACCACATAAAGCGTGTCGTTGCATATCTGCGCACGCACCTTGGCTTCGAGATTGGCCCACATATCCTGGTTGAGCCGGTTGAGCTGCGGCGTCATATTGGTCGCATAAAACGTCTGGAGATTCAACTCCCGCGTAGCCGTACGGTCCGCCGAAGGGAGCTGATGTCCCCGGTCGTAACTGCCCCGATAGGAACCGGCCGCGAGGTTGGGCTGCCAGGAATAATCGACCTTCGGATCGTACTGAAAATCGTCGGTACGGTCTATCGACCCCCTATATACCGAATGCAGCGGATAAGCCACCCAATGCGCCACATGGAGCGTTTTGTCGTAGCAGAACGAATAGTTGCGCACGGTGCGGTTATTGAGCGAAGCGAAGTGGCTGACGTAAACGAAATTCTCATCGACTCGCTTTTCCGGCAATTCGGCCCAGGCCTTCGCATGACCTTCATCGTAGGGATCGTTGGTCGAAGAGGCCGAAAACTGCGTCAGCACGAGCACCTGCGGCTCACCGCCGAAAAATTCGAATTCGATGGTCGCCGAACGTTCCCCGCTCCCGGTATTCGCCGTGTAATAGACGTCCAGGATATTGCTGATGTTCGAACTCTGTACGGTGCCCTCCTTCACGAGGACCGTCGGATCGTTGAGCCTGAACGAGCACCAAGCACCTCCGTCCTTGATTTCGGCACGCCATCCGGCGCCGACAGGTCCCTCAATCTGTATGGCGGCCGAACCCTCCGCAGCTCCGACCGTCGAAGAGGTCCGCCATACGGCAGAACCCGAAAAATCGTCCGTATCGTCGCCGCAAGCTACGACAGAGAGCGCAATCATCGTCAGGAACAGCCATTTCCATCCCTTCTCACAATATCTGAACATCGACATCATCGGTAAACTATAAAAACTATCCGAGAAACCAAACTCTTGGAGGGGATAATCCCTCCAAGAGTTTGAATTTTCAAAATTAGAAACTAATTCTTTTTGAAGAAATAAATTCCGTGCTTACCCTGCGTAGCGCTCTGATAACCACGAATCATCGTCTTGAAAGAACTATCTACCGTCTGCAACGAACAACCGCCATTTGCTGCAACCAACCGGGACTCACCGTCTTTATCAACCATTGAGAATACCCATTCCGCAGGGTCGGCTCCCAATGACAATGAACGGCTCTTGGAACCGGAAGCCAAATACTGTCCGTTACACTTGATATAATATGTATTGGACTTACCATCAACTGCGACAAGTTCCATTTCAGCAGGAGAATTAGTCACATTAGCATCTATCTTGGTTAATTCCCCGTTTGCAAACGTCATTTGAAGCGTTTCGCAATCTGTTTTACCATTTCCGGTTATCATTTCACCGGTCCAAACTCCATAATAATCTTCTGCTGCAGGATTCGGTTCTGTAGTAGAACCGGACTGAGCCTCACCTTTGGCACGGAATCCGGCCATAAGGAATGTTCCAGCAGTAAGGTTCGACAGATTGTCGATCAGCGTATAAGTACCACTGCCTTCGCCGCCGGTACCGAGCAACGTAACCGGCACGGTCTTGGTGCTGCCGGCAAGGGTAATTGTCAGCGTCTGATTAACGGGCTGCGTACCGGTATTCGGATCGGCCTTGACCGTCACGGTCAGGCCATCGACCGTAGCGCTCAGGGGGGAGGTCAGTCCGCTTACACTAAGTTGGTTGTCACCCTGGTTGATAACAGAAACCGTGAGCGTCTTCTCGCCGCCCGCAGCCTCGAAGGAGAGGCTGGCCGGAGTTACACCCGTAATCATCGGGGTCGAGCTGTCGCTGAAAGCGGCCACGTCGTCCAGATTGCGCGGAACGAGCTGGGAATTATTCTTATATACAGCAGCCAGACCGGAGATATTGCCCGAACCAGCCTTAAAAGGTACGTCGAGGAACACGCTCGGGTTCTTTTCATCGCTCTGCTTGCAGAATACGGTGAAATTGGCTCCATCGGCAGTGAAAGTATGCGAAGAGAGTGCGCTGGCGCTCGCCCAAACACCTGCCTGGGCAACCGACGCATTGGCGATCGTCACGGCCATACCCTGATATTTCGCCAGATCCGCAGCAGCGATCGTCGCCGTAGGAATCGAAGTCACCGTACCGGTCTTCTCGACCTTGCACCAAGTCGCTTCCTTAGCGCCCGTCACTTCGTACATACCATTGTAATTCTCTACCTTGGCAAGCCCCTTATAGAGGGTTACACGCACCTTGTCGCCTTTGTTCAGACCAAGTGTCGAAGGTTCTACCTGACTGCCGTAGAGCGTGATGCCGTTACCGGCCTCCGTCGCATTCTCGGTAGCGAGGATCAGGTTGTTGAAGGTATAATTGGCACCGGCCACGTCGTTCATCACCACAGCGTCCAGATAGCGATCTGCATTGGCATCCACCGGAGCCTCCGTATCAGTCATCTGCGCGATCAGCTCGGGAATGGTAATGGCCGTAGCCTCACCCGGATCGGGCGGAACCACACCGCCTTCGAGATCGACCTCCTGACCG
>OLVT01002983.1_pt1 | contig 10705 bp, 8 predicted proteins | sample 1673241 | NCBI WGS metagenome assembly OLVT01 (sample SAMEA3178936, study PRJEB25190) | human gut metagenome | biome: human gut; feature: human-associated habitat; material: faeces | place: Austria | collected 2013 | reverse complement strand
CGATTTCTCTCCGCCCGCCACTGCCGTTATGTTTCTTTTAACAATTCATCCCACCACTTTAGAAACGGGGGACTTCTTGTCTACTGGTGTTAAAGGTAATCTCTTTCTTATTCATTCCAGCCGCAACGGTATCGCCTTTTTTCACTTCTCCGTTCAGGATGGCTTCTGCGAGCGGATCTTCGATTTTGCTCTGGATCGCGCGTTTTAACGGGCGGGCACCGTACTTACTGTCGAAGCTGTTCTCCACCAGATATTCTTTTACGGTGTCACGGACTTTCAGTTCGATATCCATCTGTTCTTTGCAACGGCGTTCCAGATCTTTCAGAAGAATCTGCAGAATCTTCTTCATATCTGCCTTGGTAAGCTGATGGAATACGATGATTTCGTCAATTCGGTTCAGGAATTCCGGCTTAAACATCCGTTTGACTTCTTCCATCACCTGGCCCTTCATGTATTCGTAGTCTTTCCGCTCATCTTCTGTCGAAAGGAATCCAAGGCGTTTCGGCGCTACAATGTTCTGTGCTCCGGCATTGGATGTCATGATAATGCAGGTCTGTTTGAAATCAACTTTTCTGCCCTGCGCATCGGTGATGTGGCCATCGTCGAGTACCTGCAGCAGAATGTTGAACACATCCGGGTGAGCTTTCTCGATCTCATCGAACAGGATCACGCTGTACGGATTGCGGCGCACTTTTTCAGAGAGCTGGCCGCCCTCTTCGTAGCCAACGTATCCCGGAGGGGAACCGATCAGCTTGGAAACGCTGTGTTTCTCCATGTATTCCGACATATCAACGCGGATCAGGGCCTGCTCGGTGCCGAAAACTGCCTCGGCGAGTGCTTTGGAAAGTTCTGTTTTTCCGACACCAGTCGGTCCAAGAAACAGGAAGGATCCTGTCGGACGGTTCGGGTCTTTTAATCCGACTCTACCCCGTTTGACGGCTTTTGCTACAGCCGTTACGGCTTCTTCCTGTCCAACAACACGTTTGTGGAGGGTCTGCTCCAATTTTGCCAAGCGTTTGGATTCTCCTTCTGCGAGGCGCTGTACTGGGATTTTCGTCCAGGTCGATACGGTTTTTGCGATCTCTTCCTCGGTTACCTGCAGTTTTTTATTCTTGCAGCGGCGCTCAAAGCGTTTTCGGATCTGCTCAAGATCTTTCTCAAGCTCCTGCTGGCGTGCCTGCAGCACTTTTGCCTGTTCAAAATTACCTGCACTGATGACAGATTCTTTTTCTTTCTGTACTTCGAGCAGAGCCTGCTCCTCTTTTGCCATGTTGTCCGGCACCTGATAGCCCGCAAGCTGTACACCTGCGGACGCCTCATCAATCAGATCGATGGCTTTATCCGGCAAGAAGCGGTCGTTGATGTAGCGCACGCTCATTTTTACGGCTGCCTCGAGCGCTTCATCGGTGATTTTCACGCCGTGATGACGCTCATAGTACGGGCGCAGTCCTTTTAAGATATCGAGTGCTTCACTTTCGGTCGGCTCATCCACTTTAACCGGCTGGAAACGACGCTCCAATGCGGCATCTTTTTCGATGTATTTACGGTATTCTTCGAGCGTGGTTGCACCGATAAGCTGAATTTCTCCGCGTGACAGGGACGGTTTTAAAATGTTGGATGCATCGAGTGCTCCCTCTGCGCCGCCTGCTCCGATGATCGTATGAAGCTCGTCGATGAACAGCAGAATGTTTTCATTATCCGTCACTTCTTTGACGACTCGTTTGATGCGCTCTTCGAACTCACCGCGGTATTTGCTTCCGGCTACCATTCCCGAGAGGTCAAGAACGACAACACGCTTGTCACGGATGGTTTCCGGCACGATGCCAAGAGCGATGCGCTGTGCAAGGCCTTCGGCAATCGCCGTTTTTCCGACACCTGGCTCTCCAATGAGGCAAGGGTTATTTTTTGTCCGGCGGCTCAGGATCTGAATCACACGCTCAATCTCCTGGCTGCGGCCGACAACCGGATCGAGTTTTCCTTCGCGCGCGAGTTCGGTGAGATCGCGGCTGTACTGATCGAGCGCCGGTGTTTCGCTGTTCGATGCACCGCCTCTTGTCTGCGGTCCGCGGCCGGTGTTTGGATTTCCATTCATGCCGCCCTGTGACGGTGCTTCACCCATGGCGGTGAGAATGGCACTGTATAATTTCTGAATGTTGATGCCCATGGTGAAAAGTAAGCGGGTGGCAACGCAGTCGCTCTCTTTTAAAATAGCAATCAGCAGATGCTCAGTTCCTACGGCTCTGCTTTTGAAGCGTGCGGCCTCTGCTTCTGCATTTTCGAGTACACGGCGTACTCTCGGGGTATAGCCCGGACGTGATTCGGTTGCTGTATTTCCGCCCGGTGCGATCAGACGATCGATCAGCTCGGTGAGCTGTCCGGCATCTACATGGAACTCGGTGAGCACCATGCCTGCGGTTCCATCCTCCACATTCAGAAGGCCGATCAGAAGGTGTTCGGTTCCCACGTAGTTATGTCCGCATTTTTCGGCTGTCTTAACCGCATATGCCAGTGCTTTTTTTGCCTGACTGGTATATCCTTCTCTCATAATAATATTGTCTCCTTATTTATTCGTCTGCGTAGTTGCTGTAAATTTCATCTACAAGCTGATGTACTTCTTCTTTTGATATATTTTTGCAGACGGCTTTTGCAAGAATGACCTGCAGATCTTCCCGCAGTTCCTGCATCGCGTACAGTTTGTCCGCGTCAATGCGGATGACGGCGCCCTTTCTTCTGTCAATGGAAAGGAGGCCCTCCTGGCGGAGTACGCTGTAGGCTTTATTTACGGTATGCATATTGATTCCGATATTGTCTGCGAGCTGCCTAACGGAAGGTAAGGTATCCCCTTCCTGAATCCGCGAAGTGGCAATGCCCAGAATGATCTGATTCCGCAGCTGGATATAGATCGCTTCGTCGCTGTTGAAGTCGATCTGTATTGTCTCGTAATACATAGTTACACCCTGCTTTCTCGTATCGTATTGTTATACATATGTTATAACAATTCGCAGACTTTGTCAATGAACGGATTCGCAATCGGATCTTTATCTGTTCTTTTCATAGATAATCTGAAGACCTTTTAAGAGCAAATCCTCGTCGATGATGATGTTGTGTCGGCAGTGCGGAATCACAGCCTGTGCCAGGCCGCCGGTGGCTACGATGGTGCATTTGCAGCCGAGTTCTTCTTCCATCCGCTCGATCATGCCGTCGATGCTGGCAGCGTTTCCGTAGATCATGCCGCCTCTGAGGCAGTCCAGGGTATTTTTGCCGATCACTTTTTTCGGCGCGGCAAGACTGGTCTGGCTGAGCTGCGCGGCGTTTGATACGAGTGCATCCAGAGAGGTGCGTAAGCCTGGAAGAATAACACCGCCGATAAAGCAGCCTTTCTGGTCGAGCACACTCATGGTAGTTGCGGTTCCCATGTCGATGACAATCTGCGGACAGGTGTATTCATTCAGGGCTGCTACTGCCACTACAACGAGATCGCTTCCTGCGGTTGCGGGGTCATCCAGTTTGATATTAAGACCTGTCTTCACGCCGGGTCCAACCACTTTGACCGGCTTTTTGATGACTTTTTCTGCCGCACTCCGGCAGAGTTCCGTTACCTGCGGAACGACGGAGGAGATGATGCCGCCTTCGATCTGGTCCACAGGGATTTCATAAATTTCCAGCACATTTTTCAGGCTGACTGCGTACTCCAGTTCTGTTTTGGCTTTGTCGGTGGACAGGCGCTCGATGAAGAATGTCTTTTTTCCTTCGACACAACCGAGAACGATATTGGTGTTGCCGATGTCTATTGCAAGGATCATAATTGGTTTCCTCCTGTATAGTAAATTATCTTTCCTTATGTCTGGATTTCCTTATCTCTTTTATCAGCTCGCGTGGTAATGCTCTCAACATTTCCAACCTGCTGACTTCTTTTATCTTTTTGTTATGCCATTCCAGATTTTGAGCCAACAGATCAAAATTATCTGCCGTATCAGATATTGAGATCACCAGATTTCCATCTGCATCATAAATATACATAGCAGTATCTTTTTCCAATTTTACTTCACCGATCTCACTCATCATAAAAATCCTCTCCCCTTCAAAAGGGTTCCTTATGATCATTCTGGAATCTTCTCTTTCTCCATCATCAATGACATCGATCCAGGTACCTTTGCTGTATAGATACCCTAAAATTGCCCATATCGTAAACGCAGCGCTCAGAATATAATGGCCAATAATCACTTCACTGTTTGCATCACTGTTCCAAAAATAAACTATTATTGTTACTGCAATCAATCCATACGCCACTCCCAACAGCCGACGGTCACTTCTAAAATTTATTCTATAGTGAAACCGATTTGGAGGGTTTTTTCTTCTCTTTCTTTTTTGCAGTTCTTTTAATATATCTTCCAGTATCTCAGCATAATGCCCATAAGGCGATGCCATAGTATTCCCTTCCTTTCTCACTCTTTCCTGCCATTATACAATATCTTCTCTTCTTCGAAAAGTCCCTCCCCCATCTTTCCGCTCTGTTTTTCCGCAACCCTAATTATTCCAAATTCCCCTCTTGCACTCTTCCCGCTTTTATGGTAAAATATATCTTGTTCTGATTATCAGAACGTGCCGCTGTGGCGGAATTGGTAGACGCACTTGACTCAAAATCAAGCGGTGAATAACCGTGCCGGTTCGAGTCCGGCCAGCGGCAGACAAAAAAGAGATCTGTATGAACGAAAGTTTATATGGATCTTTTTTGTTATCTTTCCCGTCTTAAGAGATGCAGAAAACCCTTTCCAAAGAACCATCTTGATCGTGTGGTTCTTTCGGAAAGGGTTTTCTATTTGCTTAAATTATAATTTCTTATTTATTTCCAAACATCTTTTCATATTCCGGTGTTCCATCCAGTGTAGCGAAGTAGTCTTTCGGGGTTTCTGCGCGGCGGATGACTTCAAAGCTGCCGTCCTCTTTTAACAGAACCTCTGCAGATTTTAATTTTCCGTTGTAGTTGTATCCCATGGAAAATCCATGTGCGCCGGTGTCGTGGATGAAGAGGAGGTCTCCGACTTCCACTTCCGGAAGCATGCGGTCGATCGCGAATTTATCGTTGTTCTCGCACAGGGAGCCTGTTACGTCATATTTGTGATCGCACGGCTGATCTTCTTTTCCCATCACCGTGATGTGGTGGTAAGCGCCGTACATAGCCGGTCTCATCAGGTTGACCGCGCAGGCATCACAGCCGATGTACTCTTTGTAGATGTGTTTCTGATGGATGGCGCGGGTAACGAGTCCGCCGTACGGTCCCATCATGAAACGGCCCATTTCCGTGTAAATTGCAACATCGCCCATGCCGGCCGGAACGAGAACTTCATCGTACACTTTATGTACACCCTCGCCAATCACGCGGATGTCATTGCCTTCTTGACCCGGTTTGTACGGGATTCCGACACCGCCGGAAAGATTGATGAATTTGATTTTTACGCCTGTCTCTTTCTGCAGCTTTACAGCCAGCTCAAACAGTGTTTTTGCCAGAACCGGGTAGTAATCATTGGTTACGGTATTACTTGCAAGGAAGGAATGGATGCCGAACTCTTCTGCCCCTTTTGCCTTCAGAATGCGGAATGCCTCGAAAATCTGCTCGGTTGTCATACCGTATTTGGCATCTCCCGGATTATCCATGATATCGGTGCTGATTTTAAACAGTCCGCCCGGGTTATAACGGCAACAGATTTTCTTCGGAATGTAGCCCAATGTTTTCTCAAGAAAATCAATATGCGTAATATCATCAAGGTTAATGATCGCACCAAGCTCTGCAGCCAGTTGATACTCTGCAGCCGGTGTTACGTTGGATGAAAACATGATTTTATCTTTCTCAAATCCCATCGCATCGGAAAGCATCAGCTCCGTGTAAGAAGAGCAGTCGCATCCGCAGTCATATTCACCCAGCATTTTGATCAGTGTCGGGTTTGGGTTCGCTTTTACAGCAAAATACTCACGAAATCCCGGATTCCAGGAAAAAGCTTCCTTTACCGCTTTCGCATTCTCACGAATTCCTTTTTCATCGTAAATGTGAAACGGAGTTGGTACTGCTGCTGCGATTTCTTCCAGTTTTTCTTTTGTTACAAAAGGCTTCTTCGTCATTCTCTTTTGTCTCCTTCTTCTGCTTATTTTGCCTGAATAATGTGAAGCATGTTTGTCATATATCCTTCACCCGTCACCTCGTTAGTAGCAGGGTCTCCGGCCGTAAAAATAACCATATCGCCACGTTCTACAAGCTCCTCACGGCGCACCATATACATAGCATGGGAAATGATGTTCTCCGTAGAATCTTCCTCGTATCCAGTCACCGGACGAACGCCCCAGTAGAGCTGCATTTTTCTTCTTGCCCATTCATATGGGGTAACGCCGTAAATCGGTACGCTCGGACGAAGGTTTGAGATCAGTCTTGCGGTCTGACCGGACATCGTCGGGGTCACAATGCAGGCTGCTTTGATGTGTTCTACCATAGAAACGGCTGCACTTCCGACTGCTGCGGAAACATTCAGCTTTCCTTCCAGCGCTTTTCCATCGCGGTAATCTTCGAATTTCAGATAACGCTCCGTCTGCTCGGCAATCTCTCCCATCATGGTAACTGCCTCGATCGGATATTTTCCGGCTGCTGTTTCGCCGGAGAGCATGATCGCATCTGTTCCATCATAAATTGCATTCGCAACATCGGCTACCTCTGCACGGGTCGGACGCGGGTTCCGGATCATGGAATCCAGCATCTGGGTTGCTGTGATAACCGGTTTGTATTTATGATTGCATTTTTCAATGATGATTTTCTGTACATGCGGTACCTGGCACGCCGGAATCTCTACACCAAGGTCTCCCCTTGCAACCATCACACCATCTGCCGCATCGATGATGCTGTCGATGTTCTGCACACCCTCCGCATTTTCGATCTTGGCAATGATATCAATATGCTCTCCTCCGTTTGCCACAAGGAACTCACGGATTTCGTTAATTGCCTCTGCATTTCGGATAAAAGAAGCTGCAACAAAATCAATATCCTGTTCAATACCAAAGAGAAGATCTCCTTTGTCTTTCTCCGTGAGGTTCGGAAGATTGATCGAAACGTTTGGTACATTCACACCCTTCTTCTCTCCGAGCTCGCCGCCGCTTACTACGGTACAGACAATTTCTGGTGCATTTACTTTTTCTACGCGCAGGCCGATCAGACCATCATCGATCAAAATCGTATCTCCCTCTTTGATATCTTCCGTAAGGCCGGTGTAGCTGACAGAACAGTGATTTTCATCTCCGGTCTCCTGAACGGTTGTCAGGGTAAAAGTCTGTCCGGTTACCAGATTCACTTTTTTTCCATCTTTTAAAACGCCGGTACGAATTTCCGGTCCTTTGGTGTCCAGAAGGATTGCCACAGGAGTTTTCAGCTCTTTTCGAAGCTCTTTCAGCATATCCATACGCATTTTCTGCTCATCGTGGTCTCCATGAGAAAAATTAAAACGAGCAACATCCATTCCGGTTTCAATCAGTTTTTTCATCAGGTCACGGGAGTTGGTATTTGGTCCCATGGTGCAGACAATTTTCGTTCTTCTCATACTTTCTCTCCTTCTTTATTTTACATGTTCATGCGTAAACAGGTGATCCTGGCAGTATTCATAGTTTCCGTTGCATCGGGAACAGAAACGGAACTCCAGATTCGGATCATCTTTTTCGGTCCGACCGCAGATCGCACATTTGTGTTTTGTGATCCCGTTCGGATTGCGGTATTCGGCTTCGCCTCTTGAAACGGCCTTTTTGAATTCCTTCCGGCGTCTGTTCTGCTGGAAAGAGCCGCGTTTTCCTTTTCTTGTCATCAGGAAGAACACAAGGACGTTTGCAAGGGAACAAAGAATAACAACACATCCTGCCCAGTTTCCGCTCATGATGCTGGTAATCATGCTGTAGGCGAGAAGCGCTACGTCAAGGTATGCCAGCCATTTGATTTTGATCGGAATAATGAAATACAGCAGTACCTGCATATCCGGGAAGCTGATCGCAAAGCCAAGGAAAATCGAGAGGCTGATGTAGTAAGTGCTGAATGCCGTTCCCATCAGCGACGGATATCCGTTGACTGCATATAAGATTCCATACAGCAGGAAGGAACCGATAATGGTCATCAGAATGCCGGAAAAGATGTAAACATTATACTTGAAATCTCCCCAGGCTCTCTCAAGGCTTGTTCCGATTGAGTAATAGAAAAACAGCATGATGATCGTAAAGATATCAAGGCTGCTCGGCGGAATCAGAATCCAGCTCACCAGACGCCAGATCTGTCCGTGCAGAATATAATATGGTTCCAGTGTCAGATACTGTCTCATAATGGGGGCCGCAATCTGAATGATATAGCCCGCAATGTACGTTACGATAATGTACATCGTCAGATGGCTTAACGCGTATCTCCCATATTTTCGCTCCATTTTGTCTAAAAAATTCATGCACACTCTTCCTTTTTGTTTGTTTTATTTCACCGGCTTTCACTGCCCGAAAATACATTCTCATTATACGTGCTGCCTTTTCGTTTGTCAAACGGTATAACGGTGAATTTCGTCTCTGAAAAAGAGCTTTACGAATGTTTTACTTTCCGGTATAATTTATTAGAAATCTTTTCCAGTTATTTTATAAATATACGAAAAAATTCAGGAGGACTTTATATATGGCAGGATCATCATTTGGTACCATCTTCAGACTGACCACCTGGGGAGAGTCTCATGGAAAAGGCGTGGGCGTTGTTGTGGACGGAGTGCCGGCCGGCCTTTCGCTTTCCGAGGAGGATATTCAGGTTTACCTCGACCGCAGGAAGCCGGGACAGAACCGCTTTACCACAAAACGGAAAGAATCCGATACCGTTCAGATTTTATCCGGCACTTTCGAAGGAAAAACGACCGGTACCCCGATTTCCATGGTGGTATGGAATGAGGATCAGCATTCCAAAGATTACAGCGACATTGCTTCCTATTACAGACCGGGCCACGCCGACTATACGTTTGATGCAAAATACGGTTTCCGCGACTACCGCGGCGGCGGACGCTCCTCAGGACGCGAGACGATCGCACGCGTGGCTGCAGGTGCCATTGCCTTAAAAATGCTCTCTGAGCTTGGCATCACCGTTTCCGCCTACACCCGCTCCATCGGTGACGTGGAAATCCAGTCTTTTGATGCCGCTGAAATCGCGAATAACGCCCTGAATATGCCGGATGCAGAGGCTGCCGAAAAGGCTTCCGAGCTTTTAACAAAAGCCATGGCGGAAAAAAATTCCGTCGGCGGTGTGGTTGAATGTGTCGTTCACCATATGCCGGCCGGTGTCGGCGATCCGGTGTTTGAAAAGCTCGATGCCAACCTTGCAAAAGCACTCGTCTCCATCGGCGCCGTAAAAGGCGTGGAAATCGGAGACGGTTTCTCGGTCTGCACAGCTACCGGGCTTACCAATAACGATGCCTTCCATGTAAATGCGGACGGCTCCATTGTCAAGCTGACCAACCACGCCGGCGGTATTTTAGGCGGTATCAGCGACGGAAGCGATATCGTTGTCCGGGCTGGTTTCAAACCGACCCCGTCCGTTGCAGCTTCCCAGCAGACCATCAACAAAGATGGTGAAAACATTGCCATCGAAATCAAAGGCCGCCACGACCCGATCGTCGTTGCACGCGCCGTTGTTGTCGTGGAATGCATGACCGCTCTTGTCCTGGCGGACGCACTGCTCGTCGACATGAGCGCCAAACTGGACAATGTAAAGAAAGTCTGGGCTCTGGACGAGAAATAAAGGCCGGACTGCTTCTTTCTGGCTTCAACACAAAAAATGCCTGCGGGATACAGTTCTTCCTGCAGGCATTTTTGCGTTATTTTTTTAGTGAACGCCTTTTTTCGTAATCAGAATACAGTTCGGCGTCTCCACTTTCATCGGGCGGCCTTTCTGAACCAGCACGTTTTTCTCATAATCAACGGTAAATGTTGTGATCGTGTTGGACTCATGGTTTGCCACTGCGATATGTTTTCCGTCCGGGAACATTGCAATATCCTTTGGATATTCGCCGCTGATCGGAAGTGCAAACTTCTTCTCCAGGCAGCCGGTCTCCGGGTCGATATGGAACATTGCTACGGTATTGTCTCCGGCTGTAGAAGTAAACAGGTAGTGGTGATCCGGGGAAAGGCACATGCCGGATGCAGCGTCGTGCGCCTGGTCCACGTTCGCGGATGTGGTGCTGATCGACTGCAGTTTTTCAAATTCCGGTCCGTTTCCCGTATCACGGTAGCTGAATACATCGACTTTGTTCATCAGCTCGTAAATGACATACGCGTATTTTCCGGATTCACTGAAAACGATCTCTCTCGGACCTGATTCACGCTCACAGCGCAGGATATCCACCAGTTTCAGGCGGTCACGCTGTGTGTTCAGCTTGTACATTTTGATCTGGTCAATGCCGTTGTCGACTGCGCAGACATATTTGTTGTCCGGTGTAGGAACGACACAGCTGACATGCGGGCGGAAGTTACGCTCTGCCACACTGCCAAGGCCCTTGTGGAACACGCCGTCCATCAGACTTCCGAGGCGGCCGTCCTTATGGGTATGTACAACGGTTACTTTTCCGTCATGATAGCCTGCCACGAACAGGTATCTGTCCTCATAATCCGTGGAAACGTAGCAGCCGCGCATACCGTTGATGGAGCCGAGGTTGATGGTCTTAAG
>OLVT01002976.1_pt1 | contig 10733 bp, 12 predicted proteins | sample 1673241 | NCBI WGS metagenome assembly OLVT01 (sample SAMEA3178936, study PRJEB25190) | human gut metagenome | biome: human gut; feature: human-associated habitat; material: faeces | place: Austria | collected 2013 | reverse complement strand
TTTTATATATTTAAAGAAAGACGGCACTCTTTGGGGTATGGGCAATTCGGCACACCCTGTGTGTTCTATATCTGGCGATCATGTTTATGATTCTCTATTTATGAAAGTGTGACTGATTATGAATGTGTATGATTTTGATGGAACCATTTATAATGGAGACAGTACAGTTGACTTTTTCCTGTATGTCCTGAAAAGTAAACCTGCCTTGATTCGTTATTTGCCGAAACAGTTTTTGGGGTTTGCTTTGTATGGTATGAAACGAATTGAAAGAACAAAACTCAAAGAATATTTTTTCAGTTTCCTTCCTGCAATAGAGGTGGAAAAACTGACCAAGTCATTCTGGGAACAGAGCCAGACCAAGGTTTTTGAATGGTATTTGAAACAGAAAAGACCGGATGACATCATTATTTCAGCATCCCCGGAGTTTCTCTTAAAACCTATTTGCCGGAGATTGGGCATCAATTATTTGATTGCATCAAAGGTCGATACCCAGTCAGGAAAATTTGTAGGCAAAAACTGTTATGGTCAGGAAAAAGTGAGGCGTTTGGAGAGTGAATATCATGTATCCCATATCGATCAGTTTTACTCTGATTCCCAGTCTGATTTGCCGTTGGCTAAAATTGCGGACAAGGCTTTTCTGGTTAATAATGGTGTAGTGAGAGAATGGAAAGGAATCACAGATTATGAGCAAAAGAGATGAAACCATTGATCGACTTCGTGGCTTTGCAATGTTTTGGGTTATTGTTGTCCATGTTTTGTATTGGGGAAATTTTTTTGACAATGAGTGTATCAATTTATTAAAATCATTTTTCTTGTTTGAGATGCCCCTATTCTTTTTCATTACCGGTGCAAGCAACAGCTTTACCAAAGTTAATGGGTATTTTTACTTTGTGTACAGACGATACAAAAGAGTCCTGATACCCTATTGGGTGTTTGCAATTATTTGTGCCGGTCTCTCTATTGCCAAGTACAGTATATTGGGTGGTAAGGGTATCTTTACAGGAGTCAAAATTTTGCTATCTTGGTTAATTCCTGTTAATAGGCAAATTACTTCGGTATCATATCTTACATGGGCATTATGGTTTATTCCGGTTTACCTGTGTGTGATTTTAATTATTCCATTGCTTAAGCAAATGAAACAGTCAAAAAATTGTGTGGAATTTGTTTTCTTACTTTTGGCTGTATTTATAGGCACTTGCGTACTCAAAATGGGATGGGCGCAGAATGTAGCATTCTACTCATTGTGGACATACATTGGCTTGTTCTACAGCGATATTATGATTGCTTCAAAACAGAACCGTTTTCGTAAAGGTTTTGTGCTTATTGCTTCTATAGGTGCCGTAATGATTATCGCACTCCATTTTATAGGACAGTCAATTGATATGCAACATAACAAATTCCCACCCAATATTACCTTTTTAGTGTTTTCAATCGTTATGATGACAATGATTGTGCTGATGATTCCGTGCTTCAATAGAGTATTTGAACATCTCGAAAAATACAGAATGGCAAAGATAATAGTGGATTTGTTTTCAACCCGTAGTATGACAATATTTTTATATGAAGTGTTTGCTTTTAATCTTACAATTCGGTTCGCTAATACAATAATTTCTGGGAACAGTATAATTGCATCTATTGTAAAATCAATGATATGCTTGATTACGACAATACCAATTTGTACTGTCCTTGCTATTGTTTTTGGTAACATTGAGAAGATTGGGAGCAAAGCACACCGAAGAGAAAGATGAAAAAACAAAAAAACTATTTGAAAGAAATATATAAAGCAAATAAACAGATGGTGTTGTATCTCTTCTTTGGTGTATGTACCACAGTAATCAACATTGTCTGTTATGGAATATGGAATGAAATCCTGTCACTTAATAACATCACCAGTACAATTTTAGCATGGCTGGTAGCTGTGTTCTTTGCATTTGTTACAAATAAAGTATATGTGTTTGAAAGTCAGCGAACAAAAACATCGGAACGGTTGAGTGAGATGGCATCCTTTTTTTTCTGTAGGATTATAACTGGAGTTTTGGATGTGGTAATAATGGCTATTACGGTTGATATTTTGAAATGGAACAGTTTAATTTGGAAACTAATTTCTAATATCATTGTAACTGTTGTCAATTATATTGCAAGTAAATTTTTGATTTTCAAGGACACGAATAAGTAAAGGTACAGGAAATGTGGGCAAGGTGTACTGGGGGTGGTTCTTTGTCCCAAGGAAGAATGTACTGAGACGCAGAATCGTTCTGGGGACATTTCGCTTATTTTTAAGATTTGGAAAATGTGAATGAAAGAAAGAGGGTTATTATGACATCAATTTCATCAATCAATAAAACGGAATACACCCTTCTTCAATGTCTCCGTAAGAGTCTTCAGCAATCCGGTAAACCTGCTGTCGACTTGTCTCTGACTGACAAGGAATGGCAGCAGTTACTGGCTCTTGCAGACCGTCACGAGGTTTTGTCCTTACTTGAAAATGTATGGAAACCGGACAGGTTTTCCAAAGAGCAGTGGCAAATGTTACAATCAAAAACTGCCAGAACAGTACACAAAGCAATCCGGTTACAGGTATTGAATGCAAGACTCACGGGGATTTTGGAGAAGGAGGGCATTCTGGCGGTAACGTTAAAGGGATGTACCATTGCCAGATTTTATCCGGTGCCGGAGTTTCGAAAGACAACAGATATTGATCTGTTTGTGGCTGATCAGGAGGAGGCAAAGCGGGCGTTACAGATTCTGGAAGCCAATGGATTTCATCCTTCGGAAGGATGGCATGCCAACCATCATGTTATCCTGAATTCTGCGAAGAAAGAAGTGGTGGAACTTCATACCACATGGGCAGAGGAATTCAAGAAAAAACATTTGAATCAATCTCTGGAAAAGCTGCAGAAAGAAAGCGTTTACCATTGTCAGCGGATTGATTTTCAGGGATTGAAAGTCTATGCATATGAAACCCCGTGGCAGGGATTTTATCTGATGATTCATATGCTGCAGCATTTTGTGGGAAGTGGTTTCGGACTTAGAAATCTTTGTGACTGGGTGGTGCTGTGGGAGAATTGTGACGATGCAAAAGAGCGGGAAGATTTCTGGAGAATGGTCTGTGAAAGCGGTACCGCAGAATTTGCAAAAGCGGTGACAGCTATTTGTGTAAACTATCTGGGGCTGTCAAAGGAGAAAAGTCCGGTTCCGGCTGAAAATCCTGTAGAGCAGGAAGTAGTGGATGATTTACTCAGAGACATCATGGATGCCGGTGAATTCGGATATAGTGAAGCGGAACGGATGGTGGGAATGGATGGAGATTCCTGGACCGCCTATGTGAGAGAATTTCATCATCAGATGCATATCAATTTTCCTAAAGTAGGAAAGATTATATTCTTATGGCCGGTTCTGTGGATTGCAACTTTGGTTCGTTTTCTTAGAAACAATAAGAGATTGAATCGTGCCCCCATATCTGCGATTATGAAAAAAGCCGGTAAGCGGGGACAACTGGTCAGTCGTCTTACATCATCAAAATAAAAATCCGGACAGGTGACAGTTCTGTGTCCTGACGCAAAATGCATTAGAACACAGAACTGTCACCTGTCCGTGCTTTTTGTCTCTTAATTTCTATCAAGTCATCAATGGCCAGTTCCGGATCCATCGTGTGAAACATCATGTAATTTCGCTTCATGGTTTTCACATTTGCCTGTCGATAGATTTTGGAACTGGACTCTTTCTTGTAATAATGCCAGTATCGGTACACATACCCAATCCAATACATGACTTCAGGGGAATAAGTATGCTCCGTTTGGAGCAGAGTCCCATCACTTTCCGAGATGAGTTCTTCCAGCAGATATTCCTCTCCGGCCCATTGCATACGATTGTATCTGGAATCCAGACATTTTGCAACTTCAGACCGCATAAAGAAAGGTACGAATTTCTCACTGTCATAGCCTTGCTGTGCAGACAACTCGAAGAGACGCCCCTGTATGTCACATAACTTAAGCTGCAGGCTATCCATTTTATTCTACCTCCTTTGCCTGATCCATAAGTTCATCAAAGAACATTCCTTCTCGTCTGTAGTTCCTGCAGATATCATTCGCCATCGAGATCCCCTTTGCACGATTTTCTTCACTGATATCCTGAAGGAATCTTCTCTCCAAATAAGAAATCGGTATTTCTTTTTCGATACGAACCGTATCACATCCGTTCTGTGTTATAGCTACATACTGCCTGCCAAGCTGTAATGCCGATAAACTCTTAATAAGTGCAAGATCTGTGATGTTTCCCTGGAAGAAGTTATCAAGAACAAAGAACATTCTGTCATTTGCAATACTGCCGATGAGAATATCCTTATTTTCACAAATGTGCCGATATTTTTCATACACATCCGTTCCTTTTATACTTTCCATTTTTCCACGGTTATATGCGACAATCATTGCCCATTCCAAATCAGCCGGAATCTCCAGTTTTGCGAGACCGTCCAGCTGAATAGAAACGATATAAAATCTGGATTTCTCAAAGTCGCAGATCAGTGTCAATGGCTGCATAGGTTCTGTTCCCATATAAAAACCTGCTCCAAAGTCACATTTTTCACGGCTGATTGGGGCAATCTTCCCCTGAATACCCGATTTGGAACCATGAAAGAGAATGAGTCTGTTATCTTTTATATCCAGTGAAGCAGCTTCATCATGAATTCTCTGGATGGTCATCTCAGCTACCGGGATATCATTTTCCTTGCAGAATTCGTACAGTTTTGTCTGGGTCAGCTTACTGGGTGTTGCTTTCGTATTTTCCCATCGCTGGATTGTTGCGAAAGAGACCTCCAGCTTCTCAGCGAATTCCTGCTGACTAAGTCCGGCATGGAGGCGTATTGTTTTCATAAGATTCTGCACCGTTATTCCTCCGATACAACATTTTCTGTTGTGATTATCATAAACTTTGTTATATGGAAAGTCAAGGGACGGACACAGGACTGTATGTCTGCCATTATTTTTCCATTTGCCCGATCAGATACCCCGCATCTCCAACTTCATTTGTATTACCCAATAATATCGTCTGTCCGCTGGCTTCATCTTTCACAGAAAAATAGATTTGATAGCTGCCACGCTCCAGGTCCTTTACAGGTAGTTTCACTGTGTAAGATTTTTTTTGTCCGCTGCCAAGTCTGCGAAGGTCAGCATCCAAAGGTACTGTGGTACAGGTTCCGTTTTCCGTATTTTTCAGTAAAACAGTGGTCTGAAATGGTTTCAATGTGTTGGCAAAACCGTTGTTTTCCATGGTAAGCGTGAGAGTCAATTTGGGGATGATCCATCCTGATTTTTTTATTTTGCAGGAATGAATCAGGTAACGATATCCCAGATGGGCCTGCATATAGCTGTATCCATCGCATCCGTGAAACGCATCATTTCCTGTCCAGGTGGTATTTCTCCATTTTTCCATGACACGTCCGTCATACTCTGCATTCAGGTAAGAAACATGCATGGTACGAAGAGATGAAACAGAAGTTTCAAGATCGCTGAGAGTATTATTGAAAATAACTTCGCCGCCGTTGGGAACGTATTGGCAAAGATTATTTTGAAATGCCAGTTCTTCTTTTCGTGTACCTTTATAAGAAGGGGAGGCGGCATCACGTCTTGCAGTGTCTCCGTAGGTTCCCAGATCAGATTCGGAACCCAGCATTCCATCATTGAAAAGACCCAGTCTTCCCATCAGAGAGTTATCTGCTCCAAATGCCGGAAATTTTGCGGGAAGATCGTATCGGTCATTGATCATCCGCCATTGCGCTGGTGTGCGGACGGAAAGGTAGATAGAAGGATCAATGACATCATGTAAATGTCGGATGAGCTTTTTGACAGAAGCTTCATCCATAAAACGGGAACCATGCATTTCTCCCCAGCTTCCTACGAAAATACCCTGCATGATATAGACAGAGTCACAGTGTCGGTTCACCAGTGTACTGACCTGATCCATATGTGTCAGGATAAGATCCAGTGAATCCGGCTCGGTGGCCAGTGCCAGACCATCCCAGTCATAAAGAAAACGAAGAATCACTCTGGTATTTGACGGAGACTGTGACCAGGACGTTAAAATGTCATCCAACTGCGTCAGTCCCGTTTCACTGATTTCGGTTGTTCTGTAATTTTTCAGGTTAATCTCCACCAGTGCCAGAGAATCCGTGTAGGTATCTGTCTGGAAGGAAGGACCATCTGTCGGGTTATAATCATCGGACAGAGTATAACCCACAATGTGATAAAATCCCTGATAAGGGTTGGGAAGAATCGCTGTGCTTTCTGAAAAAGATTCTGTGGTATAGGTGATACGGTTTGAAAAGGCGATCACCAGACAGAAAAGAATGACTGCCAGCAAAATACAGACGGGTATCAGTAATCGGAGAGGAAAATCATTGAAAAGTTTCATTGTTTGTGCTCCTTCCTACACGTTTTTAAATTGATGAGTTTATTATAAATTGTTCAATAATTTATTACAAGTAGAAACGGACAGGGGACGGGCACCTGTCCGTGTTTTGCATGGAGAATGTTGTCGAACACTTTTGGTTGCATACAGGAATATTTCATGTTACCATAAGTTCACAAATATCTGGCAGCTGTTCATATCTTTGGCATTTCGCCATATTTCCAAAAATTATTGTTTATCAAATATCATATTACGGACGCAAAATATTTTGGTGCGCATTTCTGCTTGACGATTATATTTGGAATCGTTATAATAAAACTATAAATGCAATGTAACAATTTGCGTCTGTGAGGAAAGAGAGGGTTAATTGAAGCAGGACGTAAATGAAAAGTATTACTTGAATGACAGGTATCGTATCGCAGATCTTTTGAATGGGTATTTTTTTCATGGGATCCAGTGCATTGCTCCGGAGGATGTGAAGGAAGCCGGTACGCAGTTGGTGTATGTGTCGGAAAATCATTCCTCGGATAGTGCAAAGGACGATATGACAGTTCTCAGGGAGCATGATCTTTTACATAAGATCATCCATGGAGCAAATTATTTTATTTTCAGTCTGGAAGACCAGAATTATCTGGATCCGTCAATGGTGCTGCGGTCTTTAGAGTATACAGTGGGAGAGTATGTGAGACAGAGACACGAGATACAAAAGATGCATGACAGGAAAAAGGATCTAAAAGGTGATGAATATCTGAGCCGTTTTTCAGTGCAAGATTTGCTGAAACCGGTGGCGGTCGTGGTCATCTTCTTCGGGGATGAAGAATGGAAAGGAGCCCGCACCCTTCATGAACTGCTGGATTGGACAGATATATCGGAAGAATGGAAAGAGTTGTTTATGGATTATCAGATGCATCTGATAGAAGTACAGAAGATTGAGAATCTGGAGTTATTCCACAGGGATAGTGATTTGAAGCTGTTGTTTGGATTTTTGCAGAGCGCTGATTGTCAAGGTAGTTGTCAGTAAAAATGAGAGTATGAAACTTTTTCTGTAAAATAATGTTTGGAAGGTTCTTCTATGATACAATAAATATCATTAGGAGGACCTTTTATTATGGCAAGACAAAAGAAACCGGTACATCGTAACCGCCAAATAATGATGCGGTCAGATATAAAATTTCTGAACAGTAATCCGTGTTTCTTCGTCCACAATTGCTTCCTGTGTGTTTTCAAAAATAATCCAGTCCTCCGGTGAATTGTGCACAGAATTCTTATCCTTATAGGATAGTTTCTTGGTGCGGAAATTCACGGTATGCCCCATATATTCAGGTTTTCTTACAAGGTCATTCTACCACGAATAAGAAAATAGCTGAACAGAACCATTGCTACAAGATGATGCTGCTTACCGGTTCGAAGGAGGAAAGTACATTGAATTTCTATCGAAATGCGGGTTATAACAGTTCGGATAAAACTGCGTTTATTCAGTGGATAAATTAGTAGTAGCAAAAATCCCATTAGATATTATAAGGATAATATCTTATGGGATTTTTAATACAGCAATCACTGCAAAACCTCTGCCTGCATCACCACTTCTTGAAGCTTCAACCGCAGCATTCATAGCAATAAGATTTTAAAAATAATGTCTCTGAAAAGTTACCTTTGTTGTGAATAGTGTTGTATAATTTGTAATTTGTCTTTATTTTTTTATGAGAAATGCTATAATATTCAGAGTGGGATGTCTCATTTTTATAATATAATTTGTATACTTAAAAATGCGATGGACAACCTATTTTATGTAACTGTTTGGTGATTTGTAAGTATAATTTCAGGAGGTTTAGAATGGAACGTTTAAAGGATAAGGTTATCATTGTAACAGGCTCAACAAGTGGAATTGGAATTGGGATTGCGAAGCTTTGTGCTAAGGAAGCAGCTACAGTTGTCATTACGGGTCGTAATGTAGAGCGTGGACAGAAGGTGGTCGATGAAATTACAGCAGAGGGCGGCAAAGCATGGTTCCACGCATTTGATTTGACGAATACAGATTCTATGCACAGCTTGATTACTGATGTTGCAGAGAAGTTTGGCCGCATCGATGTGTTAATTAATAATGCTGCAGGAATGGGTATGAAGGATGGTCGTGTGGACGAGCTTAGCTTAGAAGAGTTTAACGCCGTGGTAGCAACCGATTTAGGTGGAACCTTCAACATGATTAAGGAGGCTTTGCCAATCCTCATGAAGAATGAGAAAGGTGGCAATATTATCAATATTGGTTCTATGGCGAGTGTTGCTGGAGATCTGGGAACAATTGCTTATGCCTGTGCCAAAGCGGGAGTTGATAAGCTGACGGAATATGTGGCTTGTATGTATGGCCCAAGTGGAATCCGTTGTAATTGTGTTCGGCCGGGACTGATTGTCACACCACAGAATGAGGCTCGTATTCCGGATGCATTAAAGGATATTTTCCTTTCTAACATTCTTGGCAAGCGCTATGGTAATCCGGAGGATATCGGTCATCTTTGTGTTTACCTTGCAAGCGATGAGGCAGAGTATATGAATGGACAGGTACTTACCTGTGATGGTGGTCTTAATTCACATACACCTACCGTTGCACAGTTTAGACAGATGGCAAGTCGCACTTGGTAAAACATAGTATATAGAAAGTAAACGATTCAGATACCAAAATAGGATTCACACTAAAGCCTGTTTGAATACAAGCTGGTTAAGAAGTTGAATCGTCTTAGCTCTGAACAGTTTAAAAATAAGAAAGTAGAAAGCAGAAAGCAGGAGGTTTTTTATGGCTAACAAGTATGCAGGAACAAAGACAGAAAAGAATTTATGGGAAGCATTTGCAGGTGAATCACAGGCAAGAAATAAGTACACATATTTTGCTTCGGTTGCAAAAAAAGCAGGGTATGAGCAGATCGCTGCATTGTTCTTAAAGACAGCAGAGAATGAGAAGGAGCATGCCAAGCTTTGGTTTAAAGCACTCGGAGAGTTGGGTGATACGCCTGAGAATCTTTTGCATGCTGCACAAGGCGAGAATGCTGAGTGGACAGATATGTATGACAGAATGGCTAAAGAAGCAGATGAAGAAGGATTTCCGGAATTGGCAGCACAGTTTAGAGGTGTTGCAGCGATTGAGAAAATGCATGAGGAAAGATATCGTGCTCTCCTTCACAATGTGGAAGCAATGGAAGTGTTTAAAAAGAGTGGAGTTACGATGTGGGAGTGCAGAAACTGTGGTCATGTTGTAGTTGGACTGGAAGCTCCGGAGGTTTGCCCGGTTTGTAATCATCCACAGGCGTTCTTTGAAGTAAGACAAGAGAACTATTAATTCGTTATTGAATCAGATTAGACCAATTACCATTCTTAGAATGCCTGCATTCAAAAGAATGGTAATTCTATTATGGAGTAATAATTATGTTTGCAATAGTATTTTGCGAATGAAGGCTTTAGTAACATGATTTATAATTATGGGGAATAAGGAAAATGGATAGACCGGCAGTTTTAATTGTAGATGATATGGAAGTTAACCGCGATATTTTAAGCTTTTATTTCCGCAAAGAGTATACTGTTTTAGAGGCGGCGGATGGGGAAGAGGCAATTGATACCATCAAAAAATATACAGATAGGATTGCTCTCGTTTTTTTGGATTTTTATATGCCGGGGAAAAGTGGACTCGATGTTCTTTCGTTTATGCAAACGGACAATTATAATATACCAGTCATTATGGTTACCGGTGAACCGGATAATGAGCTTGAAAAGCAAGCTTTTGCTCTTGGTGCGGCAGATATTATTTATAAACCTTTTGACCCTGATGTTGTTTATGGTTTCGCTTCTAAGTATATTCAATGATAGGAAACTGAAAGAATAATTTAGTTTTACAAATAGTATTAACGCCTTTTCACACATAAAAAGAACCTATTATTATTGATCAGCCTGAGGATGACTTGGGTACAAAAAATATTACTGATTTTATTGTAAAAGGAATTAATGAAAAGAAACAAAGTCAGCAAATTATTGTGGTAACACATAATCCCAATATTGTTGTGAATACAAATTCAGAACAAGTGATTCATATGGAATTTGCAGGTGGAGAAATAAATGCATCTCATTCAGGTTCTTTACAAGATTTTGAGATAAGAAGAGTAAGCGCCAAATGTTCCTGCGGATTTTCTAATACTCTGATTTCCTCTATAATTGCAGGCGAAAGATATTTAGACTATATTTCACTACAATTACGGAGGAGAGGTTATGGCAACTACTCGCAAAGCTCGTGTATAATGGTCTCATAAATTAAGACACTTTTTCGGACAGATTTTAATGAATCTGAT
>OLVT01002971.1_pt1 | contig 10742 bp, 10 predicted proteins | sample 1673241 | NCBI WGS metagenome assembly OLVT01 (sample SAMEA3178936, study PRJEB25190) | human gut metagenome | biome: human gut; feature: human-associated habitat; material: faeces | place: Austria | collected 2013 | reverse complement strand
CAATGTACGTGGAATCTTCCCGGAGGAGATCGCATCTTCCATTCAGGAAGGGATCGAAGCATTTGAACAGAAAATTCATGGATTTTCCCGAGACGACACGGTTCTTTCCGGCGTCGAGGCAAGGACGTCCTCGCCGGTTAGAATTACAAGAGATGAAACGATGCAGAGTGTGAATGTTCAGGGGCTGTATCCATGCGGAGAAGGCGCCGGATACGCAGGCGGAATTACTTCGGCTGCCATGGACGGCATGAAGACAGCGGAAGCAGTGGCGAAAAAGTATCAAGCATTTTGCGAGTGATTTTCCTGATATAAAAATAGTCAGGGCAGTCAATTGTGTTTCTGTACACGATTGACTGCCCTGGTTTTTGTTACCGATAGCGTTTGAGCAGATGATTGTAAATAATGCTACCTATAACAAGTTGAAATATGAGATATGCACCTAAATATAACAATATTATGCCTGAATGAGTAATGATTTCCAGCTGACCTAATATGGAAAATACAACGATTGAAAAACAGATAACGATAATGCCATATACATACGCATAATGCCCTGATTTATCTCTCAGCTTTATATTTAATTCGTCATGCAGTTCAATCGCTTCTTTCTCTGATTTTTCTTGATATCTCTTTTTGTTTTCCGGTTTATTCCAGTAGAAATATTTAAAAATTATCATAAGACCGGGACCGATTCCTACACCGGCAAAGCCACAAAGCAAACTATCCAATTTTGTATTTGTGAATATTGCAATTAAAAGAAGAATCATACCGGCAATGAGATATATAAAGCCGGTTATCAAATTACTCTTTTTCATTCTCTCCACTCCTTTCATGGATGAATATGTTCTCAATACTTTCGCCAAAAAAATCAGATATGACAAAGGCTAATTCCAAAGATGGATTATATTTGCCTGTTTCTATCGAACTAACCGTTTGTCGAGAAACTTTTATCGCTTTTGCAAAATCTCCTTGATTCATACCTAATTTTTTCCTTAACTCTTCGACTCGATTTTTCAAGCAGTGAATCCCTCCTTTTGACAAGGTGCCTTTACAATTTGATTATACCTGCCTTGCGAGAAAATGTCAAGGTTCCTTTACAAAAAACGGACCCCGAAGAGTCCGTAATCCATGGCATAATTAGATATGCCTACTAACCAAATATATCATTAAAGATTATACCGAATTCGGCGAGTCTTATCAACGGGTTTTGCGGCAAAAATCCGGCGTTCTACTCTGAAAACAGAGAAGACACCGGATTTTTTGTTGTAACGAGCGGAAGTGTCGCAAAATCATGATTTTGCGACACCCCCTTTAGTATATCAAATATTAACGTTTACAAAAAGGAAGATAAAAGAGAAGTAGCACCGAAGAAAGATTATATGTTTGACGGACTGGACCAGGGGTTATTAGGAAAAAGATACAAAAAAATACTAAAATTAATCTATTTATTATAAAAAATATCTTGAACAAAACGAATATATGAGTTATACTATATTCGTGATAACGATTACATTCGTAAAAGAGAATATGCAGTTGCAGAAAAGGTAAATATGGGAAAAATCAGTATAAACGAAATATCAAAGTTGGCCAATGTATCAACAGCCACGGTTTCCAGGGTGTTAAACGGCAGTTCGCATGTTTCGGAATCCACGCGCGAACGGGTGCTGACGATTATCCGTCAAACAAATTATGTACCGAACGTATTTGCCCAGGGGCTGAAAAGAGATTCTTCCAGGACCATTGGGATTATGTGCCCGGATATTCAGGATATGTACATGACCAGAGCGCTGTTTTACATCCAAAGACGTTTAAGCGCATATGACTATTCTTCTCTTTTGAACTGTACCGGTTATGAATTAGAGGACAAAAAACTGGGAATGGAGTTATTGCTCTCAAAGCGGGTGGATGCGGTGGTTCTGGTGGGTTCAAGCTTCACGGAAGTCAATTCTGAGGATAACCGGTATATATTGGAGGCCGCCAAGAAGGTGCCGGTCGTTTATCTGAACGGTTATCTGAAGGGGGACAATATTTATAATGTGTTCTGCGATGAAGCGGAGGGAACCTACAGGGCGGCGAAAACGCTGATTCAGGCGGGAGTAAATGGAAAACGGGTTATTTATCTTTATAACAGGGAAACCTACAGCAACAAGCAGAAAATAAAAGGATTTCTGACCGCTATGCTGGAAAACGACCAGGCCGTCTTCGCGAATGCAGTTCAGCTGTGTCCCTATGACCAGGTGGATCAGATTTTAGATGAATGGGTTTTGGGGGGAGGACTGGAGGACCGTTTGGGAGGAGTGATGACCTCGGGAGATGGGCTGGCGATGCGCGTCCTGAAATATTTCCGAAAGGGAAATATTCTGGTGCCGGACCAGGTCCAGGTGGTCGGTTACAGCAACACGGATTTTGGACAGTTCTGCGTGCCGGAGCTGACCAGCGTAGACAGCTGCGTTTCAGAGCTCTCGGAGGAAACGGTGGAAATTCTTCTGAAGGTTTTGAACGGGCAGGAGGTGGACTCGGAAGTTTGCATGAGCGCCCGGATTATTCCCAGGGAAAGTACGAGGAAACGGTTTAAAGAGCTGGCAGACCATGAAAAAGAATGAGGAGGAGCATATGAAAATCGTACAGTTGGAGTCATTGAGAGTTTCAGAGGAAAAGATGAAGGAACTGAAAACGCCGTTCGAGCAAATGGGGCATGTAATAGAAGTCTATGAGCGTTCCTCTGCGCAGGAGCAGATCGGGCAGGCCAGGGAAGCGGACGTGATTATCATAGGGAATATGCCTCTGAAACGAGATGTGCTCTCTGAATGTAAAAATCTGAAAATGATTGATGTGGGCTTTACGGGTACGGATCATGTGGATCTGGAATATGCAAAAGAACAGGGCATTACGGTATGCAACGCGGCGGGATATTCTACGTCTACCGTGGCGGAGCTGGTGCTGGGAGAAGCCATCTGCCTGTTGAGGCATGTGGGAAAGAACCAGGAGGCCTGCCGGGGAGGGCAGGCGGCTTTTCCAAAACTGGGAAAGGAGCTTAACGCTCAGACAGTCGGCATTGTGGGATTCGGGGCCATCGGGTCGAAGACGGCGGAACTGTTTCACCTGATGGGAGCCAGGGTACTGGCCTATATGCCCCGTCCGAAAAGGAAGCCTGATTATGTGAAAACGGTCACTTTGAAAGAACTGATGGAGCAGTCGGATTTGGTAAGCCTTCACTGCCCCTTAAACGATTCTACCAGAGAGATGATCGGAAAAGAGGAATTGAGCTGGATGAAACCGACGGCAGTGCTGATTAATGCGGCAAGAGGCGCAGTGGTGGACACCGCAGCCCTGGCGGAGGCCCTGGAGAACGGAGCGATAGCCGGAGCAGCGATTGACGTGTATGAAAACGAGCCACCTCTGGATCAGAATCATCCGCTGCTGCATACGCCCAATACCCTTGTGACGCCCCATATCGCTTTCGCCTCAGAGCAGTCCATGGTACGGCGGGCTGAAATCGTTTACGAAAATTTGAGAGCCTGGCTGGAAGGGAATCCGCAGAACGTGCGGGTTGAAGGCAGATGGTAGGGAATCAGGAAATCCGCCTGTCGTTTGAAATGGGGGAGAAAGAGGGGCGGATGATAAGAGAGATCCTGGGACAGATCCTGAATATCCGGCGAATCTCCATAAGCCTGTGCTTTGTCCTGATGATGACGGCGTTCTTATTTAGCGGCTGGAAACATACGGAAGCGGTTGCCTCCCTGGTGCTGTTTAGCGGCTGCATTTCCCTGCTGTTTCTGCTGTTGCTGTTCTACGCCTACCATACCAAGCCCAAATTGCTGGAATCGGCACAACGGGCCCTTGGGACGAGGGGGGACCTTTGCTTTAGGGAAGATGGGATTTCAGTCCGGGACGGAGAAGGGACGCAGCTTTGGCTCAGCTACCAGGCATTAAGAGGGCAGTATTGGTTCCAGGATTACTATATCCTCTATCTGGACGATAAGGCGGTCAAGGCGCTGCTGCCAGTTGCCATTGGCAAACATAATTTTGACGACATATTTACACTGGCTAATATCCTGTCCGGACAGAAAAAACGGCTGGTTCGGATTAAGACAAGAAACCGTGGAAAGGAGCGGACGGATGAAGGAAAAAATTCTAAGCCGCATGAATAAAATTGTGGCGGTTATGTTGCTTTTATTTGGGATTGGCGCCCTGTGGACGTCGGTGCATGATCTGAAATTCGGGACATTTGCCAAGCCCCAGGGGGGATTCGCGCCGGTTATCTTTTCGGCGGGACTGATTCTGTTTTCTGCCGTCAATGTGGGAATCGAACTGTTCAAGGAGAACCGGATTCCGAAGAAGCTGGAAGGCGTGGACTGGAAAAAGTGGGTATGCTATACGGCTCTCTGTGGGGTGTATGTAGGTTTGGTAGAGAAAATCGGGTTTGCCCTGGATACGTTTGTGTGTCTTCTGATTATGCTGAAGCTGACAGGACAGAAGGGGATTGTAAAGCCGCTTGTGATAGCGGGGATTTTCAGTGTCGTGGTATGGGGGATTTTCACCTACGCGATGCATGTGCCTCTGCCCGGGGCTGACTGGTTTTAGGAGGGGAAGACAATGATCGAAACGCTGGGACTGTTAGGAAATGGATTTTTGGATTGTTTGACGCTGATGAACATATTCTGCGCCATTGTCGGCTGTCTTCTGGGTTCACTGATCGGGGTGTTGCCAGGCCTTGGAATATCAGGGACAGTGGCGATTTTGCTTCCGGTTACGTTTGGAATGGAGCCGTTAAGCGCTCTGATTATGATATCCGGCATATACTTCGGCTCTCAGTACGGTGGGGCGATTACCTCGATTCTGGTCAACATTCCGGGGGAGGCCACCAGCATTGTAACGTGTTTTGACGGGAATCCGCTGGCAAAGCAGGGAAAGGGAGGAAAGGCGCTCAGCGTGGCGGCCATCAGCTCCTTCTGCGGCGGAACAATCGGGCTCATCGGGCTGACATTCGCCGCCTCTGCCCTGGCGAAAGTGGCGCTGAGCTTCGGCAAAGTGGAATTTTTTGCCATCGTAATCTTCGGCCTGGTCCTGTTGACCACAATTTCCGGGAAAAACCAGCTGAAAGGACTGATTGTGGTATGCCTGGGCGTGATTTTAGGATGTGTAGGCCTGGACAGCCTTTACGGAACCCTGCGTTTTACCTATGGAGTGGTGGATCTCTATAAAGGCATCAGCTTTGTGACCTTTGTCATGGGGGTTTATGGAATCACGGAGCTGATGAGCGCAATCTGTATTCCGGAAAATCAGGGAGAGGTGGCGGAGTTTAAACTGAGGGAACAGCTCCCCAATAAAGAGGATTTCCGTTCCATCTATAAAACCATCGGGCGCTGCGGGGTACTGGGATTTGGAGTGGGCCTGGTGCCCGGGGCAGGCTCCACCCTGGCCACCTTCTTCGCCTATGGGATGGAGCGGTCCCTGAGCAAGGAACCGGAGAAATTCGGCACAGGCCTTCTGAAGGGGGTGGCGGCTCCTGAGGCGGCCAACAACGCGGCGATGTATGCGGGAATGGTTCCGCTCTTAAGCCTGGGAATCCCCTTCACCAGCTCCATGGCCCTCCTGATGAGCGCCTTCATTGTCCACGGGGTTACACCCGGACCTATGTTCATATCGGAGCATCCGGATTTGTTCTGGGGGTTGATTGCCAGCATGTTTATTGGAAATATTGTGCTTTTGATTATCAACCTTCCCCTGGTGGGTGTATGGGCAAGCCTGCTGAAAATCGATTTTTCCATTTTGATGCCCCTCATTACCTTCGTGACCTTCGCAGGTGGGTACGCGATTAACAATAGCGTGTTTGATATGGGAATTATGGTTGTATGCGGGATATTCGGTTTCTTTTTAAGCGCCTGCGGATACAACATGGCGGCTCTGGCGGTGGGGCTTTTCCTGAGCCCGACCCTGGAGAACTCGTTTTTGGGAACCATGACGCTTTATAAGGGAAATATGATCGCCGCCTTGATAGACCGGCCGGTGGCGGCAGTGATTTTATCGGTAGCGGTTATCGCGCTTTTGTATTCAACACAGAAAAGTATTCGTGGATTTGTAAAATCCGCGGTGCAAAAATAGAAATTTCAGAAGGAGGAACACTTATGGGAAAAATGTGGACGAAAGTAGCCGCAGGGGTGGTTACGGGTCTGATGGCCATCTCTTTGGCGGCATGCAGCGGATCTTCGGGGGCTGGGGAAAGTCAGAAACCGGCAGAATCATCAGCGAAGGCAGAAGAAAATTCCGGAGAGGGAGCTCAGACGGAAGCGGCGGCTGAGAGCTGGACGCCGGATGGGGATGTGAGCGTAATCGTCGCTTACGGGCCGGGAGGAAGCTCCGACCTTCTGGCGAGAACCTTTGCAAATGAAGGAGGATCCTGTTTTGCAACTCCGCTGGTAATCAACAACATTCCGGGCGGAAGCAACGCCATTGGGTTTACTGAACTGATTAATTCAAAGCCGGATGGCCTGACCATCGGAAATACGAACTCGTCGGTTGTAACCAACTGCCTGACTGCGGACGCGCCTTACCAGTATTATGAGGAGCTGCAGCCGCTCTGCCAGGTGGGATATGCCCCCTATGTGGTCTATGTTTCGAAGGATAGTGAAATTAACAATCTGGGTGATTTAAAGGATGCGATTCTCGCCAGAGATGTGGTCCTGGCAGCCAACAATAAGGGCGGTCAGACCCACTGGGAGATGGAATATTTTGCGATGAAGGCCGGGGGAGATATTTCGGCGGTCGTCTATGACGGCGGCGCATCTTCCATCGCGGCCCTGCTGGGCGGACATGCGGAGGTTACGGTTCAGGCGCCCTCCGACGGACAGGAATATGTGAGATCCGGTGACTTAAAGCCCATTGCCATCCTGGGTGCCAACCGGCTGACCAGCGACGTTTACAAAGATGTTCCCACGTCGGCAGAACAGGGATATGAATGGCTGACCAATGGATTTTTCCATGGATACGCCGTGCCCAAGGGCCTGACAGACGAGATGATTACCTATTATGAGGACTGCTTTAAAGCGGCCATGGAGATGCCGGAGGTAAAGGCGGCCATTGAGAATTACGGCTTTACGGTAGATTTCCAGGATCATGAGGAATTTGGACAGACCTGGACGGATTCCATCGAGCGTTACAGAAGCATCTTTGAAGAATTGGGAGATCGCCTGACGGAATAAGGCATTATTTTGCGGGCGAAGTTTGGTTAGAAGTATGAAAATATGGCCGGATTTTAAGCGAGATTAAAATCTGGCCATATTTATCACCAGGAGAGGGAAAGAAAGGGGATTCTATGGGACACAGGCAGGCAGATTATAAAGACCGTCTTTTGGAGATTCATGGCAGCAACATGTGGAACGGCTACCATATACAGAGGGCAATCGAATTTGCGAAACAATTCAATTTGACGGGGATGATCTTTCACTGTAATGATCTGATTGACCGGGCGATCAAGCCGGACCGTTATTTTTCACCCGACGTTTCGCTGCTTTCTTATAACAACCGGGATGGAGATACCAAAAATTATAAGTATTATCTGAAAAATGTGATTGATAAAATTACGGATGCAGGTCTGGAATTTTATGTGGAGGAAAAGGAGATTTACTATCCCCACGAGATTCTGGAGGAATTCCCGCAGCTGAGAAAGGAAAATGGGGCAGTCTGTCCTACGGACCCGTTCTGGTGGGAATTTTTAGAGGAGAAAATAAGGGAATTTGTGTGCCGTTTCCCCAAGGTGTCAGGAATTATTGTCAGTGCGGGGACAAGGGAAAGTATGGTTTCCCTGGCGGCCAATAAATGTACCTGCGACCGGTGCGAGAACTATTCGGTGGACCAGTGGTATCGCGAATTAATTTCAGCCATGTTCCGCCCTCTGAACCAGGCGGGCAAAAAGCTGATTGTGAGAGATTTTTCCTACACGGCAGATCACCAGTACGCCATGGTGGAGGCAGCGGCTGCCGTTTCGCCTGACATTATTATGGCTCTGAAAAAGGTTCCCCACGATTACTACCCCACATTTCCGGATAATCCTACCGTGGGAAACTGCAATGGCATGGAACAGTGGATTGAATTTGACACCTGGGGACAGTATTTCGGGCTGGGGGTTCTTCCCTGCAGCGTTGCGGAGGACATGCAGGGAAGAATGCAGCGTTACCTGAAAAAAGGCGCGTCGGGCGTGATGCTCAGAACAGACTGGGAGCGTCTTCTGCAGGGAAGTACATTTAACTCCTTTAATATCTTCAATCTGATTGCCGGGGCTATGCTGAGTCAGGATGTGAACCTGGATTTGGATCAGGCGTACGAGGCGTGGCTGGATTACGGTCTGTTAAGTCCTCTGCAGTATGATTCCTGTCCGCAGGAACCATGTGTTCCCAAAAGTCCCCAGGCATTGCCGGTTTTAAAGGGGCTGATGCAGACGTCGTGGAAGATTATGGAAAAGTCCCTGTACGTCAGAGGGCATGTATTTAACCGGAACGCTCAGATGTTCGACCGCTATTATCTGACCTACTTTATCATGACGGTTCAGCACACCAGAGATCACTGGGATCCCGGAGCTTCCCGGAAGGTTCAGCCGACCAGTGAAAATATGGAAATCATGGTTCGCGAGAAGGAGGAAGCCGTGGCAATGGCCCGGGAAATCGGCACATGGCTGAAGCCGGAGGAGTTGGGGGTCAACGGGGAAATTGAGCGGTATTTGAAATTTGTAATCGATATCTATGGGGTCTATACGGAAATATTCAGGGCGCAGCTCAAAACGGCGGCGCTGATTAAAAAGGCGGAAAACAGCCGCCTGCCGGTTGATATTCAGGAAGCCGGAAATACGCTGGAGGTATATGAGAATCTGGCAAAGCGGCTGGACGGGCTGATTGAAGGAAAGGGATATTCCAACAATGTGGAATATGTGATGGATGCATGCAGGGTAAGAAGGTTTCTGGAAGACTGCCAGCGCTGCTTAAAGAAATTGGAGGAATGAAGGATGGGAAAGGAAAGTTACGCAAACCGGCTTTTGGAAATTCACGGAATTAACATGTGGAATATGTTTCATGTAGACAGGGCAATCCAATTTGCAAAACAATATCGGCTGACCGGGATTATCTTTCACTGCAATGAGTTGATTGACAAGGTTGTATTTCCCGAAAAATATTTTAGCAAGGACGAGCTCTTGCGCTTTAATCCGGTCCGCAACAGTATTACCAAAAACAACCGCTACTATCTGCGGTCCGTACTGGACCGCTGTCGGGAAAACGGACTGGAGTTTTACGCGGAAGTGAAGGAAATCTTTTTCCATATGGACCTTCTGACCAAATATCCCCAGCTGCGGAAAAAAAATGGGGCGCTGTGTGCCACAGATCCCTTCTGGTGGGAGTTTCTGGAAGAAAAGTATAAAGAATTTTTTCAGCTGTTTCCCGATGTGGCCGGGATTATTGTCAGTCCGGGTACGAGAGAGAGCATGGTTTCCTTCGCAGCCAATCAATGCGACTGTCAAAGGTGCAGAGAATACGATGTGGACGAATGGTATCAGAATCTGCTCAGCGCTATGTATCGGGCTGTCAGCGGCGCAGGAAAAAAACTGATTGTAAGAGATTTTTCCTATACAAAAAAGCATCAGTATGCTATGGTAGAGGCAGCAGGAGCTGTTTCGCATGATATCATTATGTCGATGAAGAAAGTACCTCACGACTACTATCCTGTTTTTCCGGATAATCCGGCCATTGGAAACTGCGGTCCGCTGGCACAGTGGGTCGAGTATGACACCTTGGGACAGTTTTTTGGACTGGGCGTTTTTCCCTGCAGCGTTTCCGAGGACATGAAAGGAAGGATGACACGATATCTGGAAAAGGGAGCCAGCGGAGTTATGCTCCGGACGGACTGGGAAAATCTGACACAGTCCAGCGTATTCTGCTCGTTTAATATGCTGAACCTGATTGCGGGGGCGATGCTGAGCTATGATGTAGATACCTCCATGGATGAGATTTACGAGGAGTGGTTCCGATATGGACTGGTATCTCCTTTGATTCCCGATACCTATGAGCAGATTCCCATTAAGCTGAAAACAGAAAGGGAAAAACAGCTGTTCCGGAATCTGATGGAGCAGGGATGGAAAATTATGGAAAAGGGAATTCATGTTCGCGGGCATGTATTTAACCGAAACTGCCAGATTTTTGACCGGTACGACCTGACCTATAATATCATGACTGTTTTCCACAACCGGGATCAGTGGGAGCCGGGCGCTTCGGCCAGGGTAGAGCCCACAAAGGAAAATATTCAAATCATGATCGAGGAGAAGGATGAGGCGGTTCGTCTGGCGAAAGAACTGTGTAAGACCATAAAAGATGAGGCCGAATCCATCGTCGGGCCGGTTCGGGCATATTTGGACTTTTTGGCAGAGGGATTAGTGGCCTATGTGGAGGGCTTCCGTCTCCAGTTAATTACAACCGTCTACACGAAGCGCACTGAAACGGAGGGTGATTTGGAGGCAGCGGCAGCCGCAAGAGAATCTTTGAGGGATTACGGCAGCTTAGCAAACCGTTATGACGCGCTGGTCAGAAACCGGGGATATTCTCATGTGGCGGAATATATGCTGGATGGAGAACGCCTTAGAAGATTTAAGAAGGATGTGGAGCGGGTCCTAAACAGCCTGCAATAGTTTGGATAAAATTATTAACTTAAACTTCCCACACCAACATGGTGTGCTGAACCTTGAAAATTCAATATTTCAG
>OLVT01002969.1_pt1 | contig 10746 bp, 8 predicted proteins | sample 1673241 | NCBI WGS metagenome assembly OLVT01 (sample SAMEA3178936, study PRJEB25190) | human gut metagenome | biome: human gut; feature: human-associated habitat; material: faeces | place: Austria | collected 2013 | reverse complement strand
TCCAAACATAAAATATTTATATTCTGGATCATAAAAACTACGTTTGCCAAGCTCTAAGTATAAATATCTCGCTTTTTGAACTATTCCTGTTATATTTTCTGGCATATTTTTTATAAAATCTTCTAATTTTCTTATCTCCATTAAATTCAAATCTTTCTATTTTTAATTTTATTTTTTACATTCGGAACAATTTCTCTGGCCTCTTTGCTGCCGAGGGAAGCGGTCACAAAATCATTCTGCATATCTACTACGATTAACACTTTGCTCATAGCGCTTTTTCCTCCCCAAGTACTTTAATTTCTTTTTCTGTATTCTGTTTTTATCTGCGCACTCATTCTGCCCTCTATGGATTGCATTTCTTACACGGATCATACCCGGCAGCAATAATTGCATCCCTGCTCTCAGATAAAGCTTTTTTATTACTTTCCTTCATCTGTTTCACGGATGAGCAAGAGGGACGATGAAATTTCTTCGTATTGGTATTGAGGATATAGGTTTCTGTGACCTTTGCAGTTTCTACGGTTTCTGTACTGTTCTGCTCTGACGATGCAGTTTGCATGACCTGCTCTTTTGTTGATTCACCTTGGAAATCAGAACTATCGCCTGTTGTATAATCAATCTCGATTCCAGGCTGCACATTGTAAACATACACGCAGAAAAGAACTCCAGCACCTTTATCCTCTACAGACTCTGCCTCCATTAGCACACCAGAAGCCAGCAGATTGTTTCCTTCAAAAATTGGTGTCACACGATACAAAACATGGTTTCCGGTTTCTTTGATATAGTCTGCTGCCATATTTTCGAAAGGCAGCATTCCCTGAACGTTTAAATATCTGGTACCTGTAATCAGATTCTTCTCATTGGCATTCTCCGCTGTAAGCTGATAACCAATCAGATGACAACGATTATAGAGATATTTTCCGTCTACATTATCATATTTAATGGTATGCCAGCCTGACGGTTTTACTTGCCCGATTGCTCCGCGTTCCTGTGTCGGCATCAAATCTGTTCCGACAGATGCGTATGCAGTCCCACATCTTCCGAGTGAATCCAGATCACTGTAAGTCTCGAAAGAATCTTCGGTCAGATCCGTATCCGCAAAAAGGGAAGTGCCGGAGGCCATAACGGAATCAAAAATATCATTGCGAATCTGGGTACGGACAAATTCCAGAGGATCAAGATCGGCGTTGGAGAAAAACCGAAGGAGTGGGATCTCGCTGACTATGTGCTCAGTCCGTTCTCCAGGGAGGAACGGGCAGCGGTAGATGAGGCAATCGGTCATGCGGCGAAAGCCCTGGAGCTGATGCTCAACGACGAGACAGACGCGGCGATGAACGAGTATAATCGGAAGGCAGCCCAGTAAACAGTTGTAAGTAACGGGAACAGGAAAGGTAAATGTGATGAAGGCGTTATTGGAACCATTGGAGCGGGTGGGCCGGTTTGATGAACTGCTGCGGCAGCTGAAAACCAACCAGGGGATCGTGGCGGTGACGGGTACCCTGGAATCCCAGAAAGCACATCTTGCGGCGGGGCTTTCGGAAGAAGTTCCGTTCCGCCTGCTGATCGCGGAAAATGAGCTGAAAGCCAAGGAATTATATGAGGATTTTCGGCTGTACGATCCGGAAGTTTTGTATTATCCGGCGAAAGATCTGATCTTCTATCAGGCGGATATCAGCGGAAACCTGCTGACCAGAGAACGGATCCGTGTCATCCAGGCGATTCTGGAACGGAAAAATCTGACGGTCGTCACCAGCACCGGCGGCTGTATGGACAAACTGATCCCGCTGGAACTTTTTTTGGAACACTGTATCCATCTGAAAAATGACAGTGAACTGGATCTGGAACAAATGAAAAAGGAACTGGTGCGCCTGGGCTATGAAAGAGAAGCGCAGGTGGAAAGCTGCGGCCAGTTTTCCATCCGCGGAGGTATTCTCGATATCTTTCCGCTGACGGAGGAGAATCCGTGGCGCATTGAACTGTGGGGGGATGAGATTGATTCCATCCGCAGTTTCGATGTGGAAAGCCAGCGTTCCATTGAAAATCTGGAAGAGATCACCATCTATCCTGCGACGGAAATGCTGCTGACAGAGAAGGCTCTGGAACGGGGAAAGAAGGCAATCGAAAAAGAGGCGAAACGCCAGAGCAAATATTTCCGTGATCAGATGCTCACCGAGGAAGGCGCCCGGGTGACGCAGAATGCAAAGGAGATCTGTTCCATGCTGGACAGCGGGATGGATTTCACGGGAGCGGAACAGTATCTCAGCTATTTTTATCCTGATACTGTGTCATTTCTCGACTATTTTTCTGAGGATACCCGTATTTTTCTGGACGAGCCGAACCGGATCCTGGAATGTGCGGATGCGCTCACGGCGGAATTTCGTGAGAGCATGAGCCATCGTCTTGAAAAAGGCTATCTTCTGCCGGGTCAGGCGGAACTGATGGACGAGGTGGAAACGCTGTGCGCCAGACTGAACCGGAGAAACTGCGTGGCGTTCTGCCTGTTGGATCTGCAGAGAAACCAGTGGAAGATTACCGGAGAGTATTCGGTCACGGTAAAATCCGTCAATCCGTACAACAATCAGTTCCCGGTGCTGGTCAAGGATCTGAAGTCCTGGAAACACGCCGGCTATCAGATGATCCTGGTATGTCCTTCCCGCACAAGAGCGCAGCGTATGGCGGAAGATCTGAGGGAAGAGGAACTTCCGGCATTTTACAGCGAGGATCCGGAGCGCGTGCTGAAGCCCGGGGAGATCATGCTGATCCATGGAAATGTCCGCCGTGGTTTCGAGTATCCGATGCAGAAGTTTGTACTTATCACAGAGTCGGATATTTTCGGAAAAGAGCGGAGAAAAGCACGGAAGAAATCTCAGTATACCGGTCAGAGGATCCAGAACTTTTCAGAACTGTCCATTGGAGATTATGTGGTTCACGAAAATCACGGACTTGGTATCTACAAAGGAATTGAAAAGATCGAAGTAGACCGGGTGATGAAGGATTATGTCAAAATTGAATATGCGGGCGGAAGCAGTTTGTACGTTCTGGCGACGCAGATGGACGCCCTTCAGAAATATGCGTCGGCGGATGCCGCCAAGCAGCCGAAGCTGAACCGCCTTGGCGGCCAGGAATGGAACAAGACCAAGACAAGGGTGCGCGGAGCGGTCAAAAATATCGCGAAAGATCTGGTGAAACTGTATGCGGCGCGCCAGGCGACAGAAGGTTATCAGTATGGACCGGATACGGTATGGCAGAGAGAATTTGAGGAAATGTTCCCCTTCGAGGAGACGGACGATCAGCTTGCCGCCATCGAAGCCACGAAAAAAGATATGGAGAGCCATAAGATCATGGACCGCCTGGTCTGCGGAGACGTAGGCTTTGGCAAGACGGAGGTGGCGATCCGGGCGGCGTTCAAGGCGGTGCAGGAAAACAAGCAGGTGGTTTATCTGGTGCCGACTACGATCCTGGCACAGCAGCATTACAACACATTCGTTGATCGGATGAAAGATTTTCCGGTGCGCGTGGATCTGATGTGCCGGTTCCGGACGGCGGCTCAGCAGAAAAAGACATTGACGGATCTGAAAAAGGGACTGGTGGATATCGTGATCGGAACCCACCGGGTACTGTCCAAGGATGTGGTCTTCAAGGATCTGGGCCTTCTGATCATCGACGAAGAGCAGCGATTCGGCGTGGCGCACAAGGAAAAGATCAAGCAGATGAAGGAAAACGTGGATGTCCTGACGCTGACGGCGACGCCAATCCCCCGTACCATGCATATGAGTCTGATCGGAATCCGGGATATGAGCGTTTTGGAAGAAGCGCCCAACGAGAGAATCCCGATCCAGACCTTTGTCTGTGAGTACAACGAAGAGATGGTGCGCGAGGCGATCAACCGGGAACTGGCACGGGGCGGACAGGTCTACTATGTCTACAACCGGGTGCAGACCATCGTGGAGATGACCAACATGATCGCAAAGCTTGTGCCGGACGCCAATGTGGCATTCGCTCATGGGCAGATGAAGGAGCGGGAGCTGGAAAAGATCATGTACGGATTTATCAACGGCGAGATTGACGTGCTGGTGTCCACAACCATCATTGAGACGGGACTGGATATTTCCAATGTCAATACCATGATCATTCACGACGCGGACCAGATGGGGCTTTCCCAGCTCTATCAGCTGCGCGGGCGTGTCGGCCGTTCCAATCGGACGTCCTATGCCTTCCTGATGTACCGCCGCAACAAAATGCTGAAGGAAGTTGCGGAAAAACGTCTGCATGCCATCCGGGAATTTACCGAGCTGGGCAGCGGATTTAAGATTGCCATGCGGGATCTGGAGATTCGCGGGGCAGGAAATCTGCTTGGAGCAGAGCAGTCCGGCCATATGGAATCGGTAGGATATGATCTGTACTGCAAGATGCTCAGCGAGGCGGTACAGGAGGCGAAAGGAATCGAAGTGGCGGAAGACTTTGAGACGACCATCGACATGAGCATTGACGCCTATCTTCCGGACAGCTATATCAGCAACGAGGCTCTGAAGCTGGATACCTACAAACGGATCGCCGCCATCGAGAACAGCGCGGAGTATGACGATATGCTGGAAGAACTTCTGGACCGATTCGGAGAACCGCCGAGAACCGTACAGAATCTGCTGGCAGTGGCAAATCTGAAGGCGCTTGCCCATAAGGCGTGGATCACGGAGATCAAGCAGATGCAGGAAACGGTACGGATCACGATGCATGAGAGGGCAAAACTGGATGTGAACGGAATCCCGGGAGTGCTGGAACGTTTCCGGGAAGAGTTGAATTTCAAGATGGAAAAGCCCGCCTATTTCGTGTTCCGGCCAAGGAAACGGAATACAAAAGAAAAGATCAATTATTTCGAGCGTACGAAGGAAGTTGTGGAAGCGCTGTATGAGCTGGTTCCGAAGGAAGATACACAGGAGACAGAACGAAACAGTTCTGCTGGCTGAATTGCTGCGGATTGTTGTAATCGTTCCGCCAATGGAACGGTTACGAATTGCAGCGATTTCGCTGGTGGAATGTTTGCGGCAGAACAGTGGGCGAAAAAAACGGGTGGACAGAAATGGAAGAAAACAGAATCTATATCAGTGAAGAGAAAACAGAATATCGCATGCTTCCCATGAATGGAAGGGACAGTCAGGGGAATGTCTATGAAGTGGATGCTCTCAGTCTGAGAAAGAATGGGAAGAGATTTCTGCCCGTGATGGGAGAATTTCATTTTTCCAGATATGAGCCGGAGGACTGGGAAGAGGAACTGCTGAAAATAAAGGCAGGCGGTGTGACGATCGTGGCGACTTATGTGTTATGGATTCACCACGAAGAAGGGCAGGGCGAGTGGGATTTTTCCGGATGCAGGAATCTGAGGAAATTCCTCGAACTTTGCCAGAAGACCGGACTTCAGGTCTGGCTGCGCATCGGTCCCTGGGCGCATGGAGAGTGCAGAAACGGAGGCTTTCCGGACTGGGTAGTCAACGATACCAGATGGAAGGTGCGGACCAATGACCCTGCGTATCTGAAGCTGGTTGAAACCTTTTACCGCAGGATCGGGGAGCAGGCGAAGGGAATGATGTGCAGGGACGGAGGACCTGTCATCGGCATTCAGCTGGAAAACGAATATGGCCACTGCGGCGGCCCCTCGGACCGGGAAGAAGGCATGGCACATATGCGCATACTGAAGCGAATGGCATCGGAAGCCGCCCTGTCGGCGTAGAAGTTCCCCGGCGTCACAGCCGCCCGCCGCACCCACACATCCGCCGCGCCCGGTTTCGTCCCCATAATTTGAAGATTTTGTGAAAAAAGTTGCCCTCCCCGGCGAAAAAGGGTATAATTGATTCGAATGTCATGCAGGAACATGCAAAAAAATACCGATACAAAGCGGTACGGGAGGTAAAGAGATAAATATGAAAAGAACAAGTGCAAAGGTCATCTGCGGAGTGCTTACCGCTGCGATGGCTGCGACCGGACTCACCGCCTGCGGGGACAGCACCGTTGTGGACGGAACCCAGACAGCGCTGGTGATCAACGATGAAGAAATAAATCTTGGAAAGGCAAACTTCATGCTGCGCTATCAGCAGGCAACCATGGCAAGCTATTATGAGACCATGAGTTCCATGCTGGGCCAGGAGTATTCCCTGTCTTTCGACGCATTGTCGGATGAGAGCGATGAGGACAGCCCGACCGTGGGAGAAAATCTGAAAGAGGATGCCCTGACTTCCATCGAGCAGGCATTCCTGATGAGACAGCATGCGTCAGAATATGACGTGGCTCTGACGGACGAAGAAGTACAGGGAGCAAAAGATGCAGCGGCAGCTTTTGTGGAAGACAATGACGCGGAGACGTTGACCAAGCTTGGCGTGACGCAGGAGGATATTGAGGATGTAATGCAAGTGTATGCGATTCAGTCGAAAATGTATGACCCGATGATCGCGGATGTGGATACAGAGGTCAGTGACGAGGAAGCGCAGCAGTCCAGTATCAGTTATGTGCAGGTATCAACGGAAGGCACCCAGACCGATGAAAACGGTGAGACTGTGGAGTTGACGGACGAAGAGAAAGCAGAGAAAAAAGAGATCGCACAGACCTTTCTGGATCGGCTGAATGCATCCGAAGATCCGGCAACGGTAGATTTTCCTGACCTGCGGGCAGAGATCAACGATGAACTGAATGCTCAGAGAAGAGCAGAGGAAGCTGCTGCGGACACCGCAGAGGATGGAACCGATGCTGCAGAAGACAGCACCGATGATGCGGCGCAGTCTGACAGTGCGGCGGATACCGGTACTACGGAAGATGCATCATCCACCGAGGATACCACAGATACCGATGAAATATATCTGACTGCATCCGAAACTACCTTTGGCGCGGATGATGAGGATTTGGACGAAGCGTTGAAAGAAGCGGCTCAGACCCTCAGCGACGGTCAGGTTTATGCGGAAGTGATCGAAGGCGAAAACGCATATTATGTCGTGCGTATGAACAGTGTTCTGGATCGTGAAGCAACGGACAGCCAGAAAGAAACCATCGTGCAGGAGCGCCAGGCTGAAGCATACAGCAACCAGCTGGACACCTGGGTGGAAGAGAGCGATATTTCCGTGAAGAGAGCATGGAATAAATTGGAAGTCACAGATTATGATCTGTATACCATGACAGTGGATACTTCTGAAGAGAGCACAGATGGTACAACAGACAGCACATCTGATTCTGAAAGCAGTACAGAGGGAACAGACAGCACATCTGCAGAAAGCAGCGCAGAGGGAACAGACAGCACATCTGCAGAAAGCAGTGCAGAGAACACAGACAGTACAACGGAAAGCACCGCAGATACCGACAGCAGCTCGGAAAGTACAGCGGAATAACAAGCTCTGGGACAGGTGCAGGAAGATACCTGTCCGATTGCTAAACAGCATCCATGGAGGAGACCAAATGACAAAAGAAGCGTTTGCAAAGCTGGCCGGTGCAGGAGTGATCCTGCTGGACGGCGCAACTGGTTCCAATCTGACCAAGGCGGGAATGCCGAAAGGAATCAGTACCGAGATATGGACATTGGAACACGCGGACATTTTGATCGGACTGCAGAAAGCGTATCTTGCGGCAGGAAGCCAGATTATCTATGCTCCGACTTTTTCCGCAAACCGGATCAGCCTTTCCAATTTCGGATACCAGGACCGGGTGGAAGAACTGAATACACGCCTGGCAGCATTGTCAAAAGAGGCAGTGGGAAATGGAAACGGATGGATCGCGGGGGACATCACCACCACCGGAAAGATGATGGAACCCAAGGGAGAGCTCACTTATGAAGAGCTTTATGACGCTTATGCGGAACAGATCACAGCGCTGGCAAACGCAGGCGTGGATCTTCTGGTGGCGGAGACTATGATGTGTGTGGACGAAACCTGCGTGGTTCTGGACGCGGCGGCGGCTGTCTGCGACCTGCCGGTGATGCGCAGCCTGACGCTGGAAGCTGACGGTTCGGCACTGTTTGGCGGCAATGCGGTGGAAGCGGTGGAAACCCTCCAGGAGATGGGAGCGGCGGCGGTCGGACTTAACTGTTCCGTTGGTCCGGATCAGCTGGAAGCCGTGGTACGGAGTATGGCAAAGGTGGCGAGAGTGCCGGTCATCGCAAAGCCAAATGCAGGTCTTCCGGTCATCACTCCCACCGGTGAGGCATTCTACAGTATGAACGCGGAAGATTATGCGCGGCATATGAAAGTTCTCGTAGACGCGGGAGCCGGAGTGATCGGCGGATGCTGCGGCACGACGCCGGAGTATATCCGGCTGCTGGCGGAGATGCTGGAGCGTGCAGATTGCAGGAATGAATTTTCAAACACGCGCTAGCACAAATAAAAGAAGTGAACGAAGACAGGGGACATGTGCGGGCGTCTGCCCATACATGTCCCCTGTTCGAGTTTTGATTACAGTCTTGCGTCAAACAGTCCGCAGAAGCTGTCGATCGGATCTACCGCCGTAAACGCTTCCGGTCCTGCCATCAGCTTGTCAACCAGAGCGTCAAAGGTGGAGGAATCCGCGTCATAGGTATTGATATAGGTGCGTGCCTGCGGGATATCCGCCAGCATCGTCGGCTGTCCGCATCCTACGACCACTACCGGAAGTTCAAAGACATACCACGGAATTTCTCCGCCGCCCTTGGACATACCGAAGCTCGGTCTTCCGCTGGGAACGTCACACAGAGTGATGACCATGTCCATATCTTTGACGAAATCAGCGATCGCGTTCTTTCCTGCAAAATAGAGATTGATATCCGGTTTCTCTCCGGCTTCTATTTTTTTCTTCATGGCATCGAGAGGACTTTCGTAGATAAATGCGTCAAATCCTTTCGCACAGAGTTTTTCTTTCAGCAGTTCTGCCGGGTTCTTCTTGCCGCCCATGCCCATGGCTTTCATCAGGAAGGACATTCCGCTTTCCGCGCCTTTGACATGTACGATCATGATTCTCTTATAACGCTGCGGAGTGACAGGAAGCACATCCTGGTCTTTGTATTTTACCAGGGTGATACAGTCGTCGCTGATCGCTTTCTGCATTTCCTTATATTCTTCCTTGCCAAGCGTCTGTTCCACAGCTTCCGGCTGCGGTACCAGATCCTCTTTTTCCTTCTTGTTCAGGCCAAGATGAGCTTTCAGGCCGAGGATACGCGTCAGGGCTTCGGTCATACGCTCTTCGCTGATGGTTCCGTTTCTGTAAGCATTCAGCATGGTCTGATAATCTTCGTCCGGGTCGTTGAAGAACAGGAACATATCACATCCCGCATTGATGGTCAGAGGAAGCATTTCCGAACGTTTCATACGGTTGGTCATGCCGACCATATGGGAAGCGTCTGTGACAACCATTCCGTTGAAGCCCAGCTTCTCGCGGAGCAGGCCTTTCATGATTTCCGGACTCAGGGTTGCCGGCATCATATCGTCGTCTTTCAGATCCGGATTGATGGCTCTTGCGTATTCCGGCAGCATGATATGTCCTGCCATGATCGCGTCCAGGCCATTGTCGATCAGGGTCTTGTAAACCATTCCGTAAGTCTTGTCCCACTCTTCCACGGTGAAGTAGTTGACGTTGTTGGAAAGATGCGCGTCACGGAAATCCTGTCCGTTGCCCGGGAAATGTTTTGCGGCACATGCGAAGCCCGGGATCGTGTGGGCACCTTTCAGATAAGCAGCGCTCATCTTGGCGACACGTTCCGGATCGTTTCCGAATGCACGGCTGATGATCTCCGTGTTTTCCCAGTTATAGGCGATATCGCAGACCGGTGCGAAAGCCATATTGCATCCGATGGAAGCGGCCTCTTCGTTGGACATTTTTCCGAGGGCAAAAGCGTATTCTTCCTTGTCGGTCGCAGCGATCTTTACGCCGGAGCCGATGGTTGTTCCGTCCGCGCAGGCGCCGTTTCCGCCGGACTCTGTGTTGCAGGCGATAAATACCGGGATCTTCGCGTATTTCTGGAGTTTACGGTTCTGTTCCTGGATCGCCTTGCCGGGAGCCGGATTGTAACGGCAGCCGCCCAGGTGATATTTCTCCATCAGTTCTTTCAGATATTCTTCATCATGAGAAGCAGTCAGCTGGAAAAAAAGCTGTCCGACTTTCTCTTCATCGCTCATTCCTGCGATCGTGTCTTCTACCCATTTGCAGTCCTCGTCGGACAGATAGTATGGGTTTGCTTTCAGATTTACCATATCTGGTCTCCTTTCCTGCGGAAATTTCCGCAACAGCACTTTCTTACTTTTAGTATAACAAAGTTCTCTCAGCGGCTGTTAGAATAATTTTGCCCAGTTGCGGCAAAATTTTATCACGAAAGAACAGATTCGCCGATTGCCCTGGCGATGGCTGTGATATCACTCTGTCCGGTAAATTCAAACACAACCTTTCCGACCCCGCTGAGATAAATTTCCAGTTCGCTGTCGAGATCCAGGACACCGGAAGTCTCGATGGAAAAGAGCTGGATCTTTGAGTAGGGCAGGGAAGTGAAATCTTTTTTCTTTCCGGTCACACCCTGTACGTTGACGGCGATCGCCCGCTTGTTGGTGAAGATTACGAAGTCGCGGATCGCCTGGTATTCCCCGAGAAATTCCTCACCGGAAACAAAAAGCGGTGCGATCAGTTTTTCGTTCTGAAACCGACCGGTATTTCTCAGTTTGAAAATGTCTCCGTTTTGAAAATCAATCATTTGGTTTTACCTCCGTATTTATTCCCGCGGGCAACGAGCCAAGCGGACATGCTTGCATGTCC
>OLVT01002966.1_pt1 | contig 10755 bp, 13 predicted proteins | sample 1673241 | NCBI WGS metagenome assembly OLVT01 (sample SAMEA3178936, study PRJEB25190) | human gut metagenome | biome: human gut; feature: human-associated habitat; material: faeces | place: Austria | collected 2013 | reverse complement strand
TTTCTCAAATCAGATACTGGTAAAATATTTGCCATATTCTTTCAGCTCCTTCCTTGATTTCATATTATTTCTGTTATCTATATTATACACAAAAAGCTGTAAAATTCAACGTAATTTTTTACAGCTTTTATATGTATTAACTTTCCCAATATATTTTAAATTATCGTTCCATCCTTAAAATATATGGAATTATATTGTTGATAATAATGGCATTTATCTTTGCTTGCTGCCTTGCAGACGGTTCTGTCCGCTGATTAAACATAGATAGCAGAAACTTATAATCTTGTTCTGGATTGAAATGATTGTACGAAGTTGGACGAAAGACATCTTCCTCATACAAAAACTGAAGCAGTCTTCTTGACAAATCCTTTAAAACTATCTTTTCCCTTCTATAGTACTTTGTCCGAATATTAAACATCTGTTCGTATACAGATACTATTTGTTTCAAATCATTACGACCAAACTGGTTTATACAAGATGAACCTATGGGATAAAGAATGTTGCCATTGTATCTGTTCTGGATGGTAAAGCAATATTTCAATCCCTCCTGTCCACAGATACACACACTTTTCCTATTCTCATCAATATAGCAATCCATAATTTCCCATTCACAAACTGCTTCCTCCCAAAAACGGTTTTCTGAAGCCTCAATAACCGCTTTTTGTAATGCTCCAATATCTCTTTTCAAAAAAATTCTCCCTGTCTAATTTTCTTTCGGAATTGGTGGCATATCAGGAAAAAATTGCTTCATATCAACTACAATTCCCGCTTTCACCCATTCACTCATTCCTGCTTTCCACACCAAACTCTCAGATGTAAACTGGCCCGTAGTCTTCATTTGCTTCAACGCACTAAGATCATATGGTCCTGTTGCCTGTCCATTTACCGCAACATAATATGTAACACCTGGAACTGGCGGTGGTGTCATTCCATTTTGCACTGACTGATTCATTCCTGCCATCATATTATTCATAGAACCAGCTATGTTCTGTCCTACAGCACCACCAACAGCCATACTTGCCATCATGGCTGCCATATTGAAGCCATCTCCGCCACCAGAAAGATTCACATTTCCAGCACCATTTGCTCCCATTTTACCAAGTGCCTCTGCACCTGCAACTCCAACTTCTGCTTGCTTTTCAACCTGAAATGCTCCCAAATTATTAGTCTGTGTCTGCTTATGCTGGGCATATTGGGCTTCTTCACGCTGAATCCGTAAACTTTCCCCATAATGTTCTACTTCAATTCGTTGTCTATCTGCAATATCTTTGACTTTCGCCGCAGTCTCTGCCTTAACAGTTGCTGTAGTTACATCTTTGGTTACACTCATAAGCTGTCTGTAACCTTCACTTGATTTATCAATTTCTATTGTTCCTATATCGATTCCTGATACATCTACTCCAAAATTTTCTTTCAATCTTTCACTAATATCATATTCAATGGCATCATTGATTTCAGATGTTTTAGATTCAATCCGTACTAAAGGTATATTACTTCTTGCTGGAGCATTTGCAACGGTATCTTTCACATATCTAGCCACTACATCCCGAATCTGTTTTTGGAAATCATCAACATTAAAATTACTCAATCTATGCAGCTTTATAAATTGACGATAATCAGTAATCTTAAAGCTGATAGTTCCCCTTACAGCAACCGGCACTCCAAAATCATCAAAGCGTGGATCGTACACGTCAAAAAATGGTACTCCAAACTTTACCTGTACAATCTGAGCAAGATTAATAAAGTATATTTCTGCTTGAAACGGTGTTCCCCCATCATAAGCTAATCCAACAATGCTAGCAAGCACAGGAAAGTTTGCAGTTTTTATTGTCTGATCAAAAGGCCCAACAATAAAGTCTTGCATAGTCCCATCTTTTTGCTTATATACGAATACTGCAACTTCACCATCTTTTACCCTTAATGAGGAACCCCAACGGATTGCATTCTCTCTATTATTTCCTTGACTTGCTCCTGCCGGATGCCATTTCCAAATTAAATACGAAGGCTCATCACAACGAATTTCGTCCATAAATCCGCCTTTCCTTTTGTTTTTGTTGAATAATCCCATATATGTAACCTCCTGCCATTGAAACTATACTAATAGTTCGTCACTCATCACTTTTTTCTCTTATACAAGAAATCAATTTCAAATAGTCATCTTTATAGTCATTACCAGACACTTTATTCGTTTGCACATAATAAACAAAAAACCATCTTCGATCTTTTTCTGAAGGAAAACAGAAGCAGTATCCATTTGCATCTACAGATTTCAACCAACCAATCTTTTGATTGCATGAAAAACGATATAAAATTCCCTTTACTCCATAATCTGATTCAAACACTTCATTATCAATAACATCTCCGTCTGTAAACATTGAAGCTATCATTTCAACCATGTTTTCATTATCTTTATATAATCCATCAAACGATACATCATAATCATCATCTGTTTCAGCGGGATATGCTATACTCAACATCACAAGTTTTTCGCCTTTTTCAGCATAATACTGCAGATATTCGTTTTTACTTCCTTCCTCTGTCCAGTAATCAGGGATATCAAAAACAAAATTTTTCACTTTGAGAGATTCATAAGTTCCCTCTTCAAACCCTTTCTCTTCAATATCATTTGAATCGATTGATATATTCATCTCTTTTTTGTTTTTGTAATAATATATGTTCAGCTGATATCCTTCCTCATTATGTGCTGAAAACATTCCTTCTGTCTTTGTTATATCGACCGTAAATCCATTGCTTCTACATTCCTTTACATATTCTTCATACATTTCTGTTGATGTTTTATATATTTCAACAGAAAACTGTTTCTCTGTTTCTATAATAATCTTTCCAAATTCTGATTCTGGTTTTGGAAGAAGTTCTGTAAACTTATTCCCTTGCCAATCATACTTTTGATTATAATCTTTATTATCTACAAGATTTGCTATTCCATTTTTGCCACCACGAACACCCAGAAAAACGACAAAAATAATAATAACACCAACCGTCAGTAATAATCTTATCCTAAGTTTCTTTTTAACAACATTACTGTCTTTTAAGATTTCCTGATATGTTTCATTTGCAATTTTGTCTCCCGGAAACAGCATTTCTGCTTTTTCATGAAGTTGCTCTGCTTTCTTCGTCCATAAACGCATCCAATACGAATTATTCGCATTTATTTTTTCTGACGCTAAAAATGCAACCTTAGATTTAACAAATAGCAATGCTTCCAATATCGATCCTCTGTCATTTGGAAATGGAAAATTTTCTATAATAGTAGCCTTATATTTTTCATCCGCAGTCAGTGCAGGAGCTTTATCCGTTCGCAAAAGAGGACGTAATACATAAATCAATAATGGAATGCATGCAAGATATAAATTCAACAAAACCCATCCAATTTTTTTCCACTTTCCCCATGTAGACCACCCTTTTTTAGGTATTTCGGGACTATTGGCAATACGCCTATCGCACTCCTCAATTTGTGCAATAAACTTGTCTAATGATTCTGAAATTTTTGAAGAATTGATTTCATGTCCACATGCCGGACAAATAGCCGTAAAACTTGGTAATTCTTCACCACACGCTGGACATTTAATGATCTTTCCAGCGTATTCTTGTTTTCGTTCTGAGTAAGAAAACTCACTATCTTTTTCATTCTCTAATGGTGCACTACAATTTTGACAAAACCGAGCGTCTGCACTATTTTCCTGTCCGCACTTGAAACAATATTTTCTTTTTTCCCTTTTCATATTTTGTTCTAATCCCCCATAAACATTTGTTAATTGAAGAAAATTTGATATATGTATTATCCAATCATAAAAAATCTCTTTCATCGAAAACCGCATCACAAATATCTCCAATATTACATTTTAGATATCCACATATACGCAAAAGAACTGACAATGCAACTTCTTCATTACGACGTAACTTTGTCATAGTTCCACATGCTATATTTAATTCTTTCCGCAATGTGGCCGGAGCTATTTCTTTTTCTGCAAGCATAACCCATAGTTTTTTGTAACTTATCTTCATAAATCAAATTCCTCAAACCTCAAAGAATTACATCTATTTACCTTTAACTTTTCCTTCTAAATCTATATCTTAAATATAAGCTTTAGTCACTATAATGTCAACAAGTATCACCTATATCATGATTGTTTTTCACAACTTCTTGTGAATTATATATTCGTACACGGTAACTCTTATATAGCATATAATTCAAAAGAGCAGCCTTTCGACCGCTCTTTCCTCTTACACATACACTATAGTTTCCAGTACTATCTCTTCCGCACAATTTCTGATATTATTCATTAACCCAATCCATTTCATTTGATCCTGTTTCTTCAATGTTCCTGTCACACCCTGTTTTTCTGCCATCTGCTCCAATAACATCCACACCTGCTCTCTGGCTTCCCGATCAATCTGATTCAGATGTGCAGTCTGTTTTCCAGTCAATAAGAGATACTGATATTTTGCCGATCTGTATTCTCTTAAAAACTCTTTTCGCAGCATTCCATACTTCCCATAGATCGGTTCTTCCTCATTTAATTTCAAATCCGGGATGTAATATTCACCATGCAATGTATAACTTAATCCATTATTTTTGTCATAAATCTGTTTTTCCATAATCTTAAATCTCCATTCCTCTGTATTTCGTTTTGTTTTTCCTTGACTGCGTATTATGTTCCTGACCTCTCTCCCTTGCCCATTGCATCCTGTCACTCATTTTTCTTGGCATCTGCTCTTTCCGGAGTTTCTCTTCAAGTTCTTGTTGCATTTGAATATCTTTCTGTACCGCAGCATCCACTGTAGTTATCCCCAACACTCGCACTACCCGATCATACCGGTTGGATACATTCAATAACTTTTCATTTTTCTCAGATAAACAGTTATTATCCCGACGTAACTCCTGCAATTCGTTTTTCATGCTTTCACATTTCTGTTTTTCTTTCTGATACTTTCTTTTCCAGGTTTCTACTTGTCCGGCAAGTTCTTTCACCTGCGCAGCCATTGCAGCAATCTTATTTTTCATCTTGATAAACAATGGTTTTATTTTCTTATCTCGATAAGTTGCTGCACGTTCCAATGGTCCTGCTTCCGGCAATAACGGTTCAATTGTTCCGACCTCTCTTAACTCCTTGTTTACAGAATCCATGATCGGCTGTAACTGCCCTCTGTGCTGTTCCAGATTTTTCAATTCTTTTTCCGCTTTCTCTGCACGCTGTTTTGCCATCTCTTTATCTTTTTGTGCCTGATTTTTTTCTTCTTCCAGCATTTTAATTTCGGCTTTTATTTCTGCAATCTGGGATGTCAATCCTTCGTTTTCTGCTGTCAGATACGCTTTTTCCTGTTCCAGTGCCTGTACTTCTTTTTTACGCTCTTTCTTCTTAAAATTGTAAACGTCCAGATGTTCCTCATGGGTGCCTTTCTGCTCCCATTCAATTCCATGTTCCCTGGCTATCTCCGCAAGTACTTCTTTTTCATGGTTTATCCACTGATTCAACTCCGTATCATGCTTGTTTCCGCCCTGAAATCCCAGGCTTTTCAATGCCTGCTTCAGTGAAACCCTTGTGTCCATCCCTTTACCTTTCCAACCAGTCACGTAGGGTACAAAATCAATATGCAAATGTGGAGTCGCTTCATCCTGATGCAAATAACAGCTAAACACTCTCAGTGTCGGATTCCTCTTCTGAAAATCCTGAATATATTCATCCAGAACCTTCACTGCAAGTTCCCCATCGGGTGTTCCAGCAGCCATATCTTTACAATTTCCAATTTGAAAGATGACTTCATGGAACAGCCTTTCCTGCTTACCCTGCCGGATCTTCTCATAATAATTTGTAATCTGCCGATCTTTCCTTTTTCCGACATTATAACGCTCCACCGATTCGTCAAATAGTTCCTTATATACTTGTTTTAAATTTTCATTCTGATAGCAGATATTCAGATGTACTCTGTCCGGATCTACATTTTCCGCTATAAAATCTCGTCTGTTATGAGCAAGAGATCCAGCTCCAATCATACCGCTGATAGTTCTTTTCATCGTCATATTGCCTCACCTCACTTTCTAAAACCAGTGCCAGATATGGCACATAATTTGTATTTACGCCAGTCATGGCAGTTATAAGAAATCTGCGCCGGATACGGCGGTTTTGTTACTTTTGTCAAAAGTAACGCAAAAGCACTTTCGACAGCCGTACCGTCCATCAAAAGTACCCTTGCGCCCTGCTGGGAGCTTTTCCTCCCTTCGGTCGGTGTGGCTGTGCCCGGTTATATCCTTGCCTGGATATATTCCAAATTACCACGGTAAGGTGTCCCTACCAGATACCAGTTCCGGGCATCATCCATTTCCATCCGAGTCTGTACCCATTTGCCATCCATCAAAATCTGCAGGCATTCCCCACAGTGCAACCCAGTATCGATCCATAAATCCGATGACAAAATACCATATCTTCCGTTACTGCTGTTGTAACCAAGTCTTCCTTCTCTCATTTACATGTTCTCCCTTCATTCATCTTTACCGCAAGGATGCCCTGAAACAGGGCTCCCTTCGCAGCCATTCACCTATCGTTAGTGCAAGAACATTCCGTCTGCACCTTACAGTCTGTTCCTTGTTTGTTATCTACAGGTGCGTGACACGCTCCTGTCATAGGGTAGTCAGCAAGAACTGTTACCATCGGAAACTGTCCGGTATGCCTCGTCTATCCAGATATTCCTGCCGGGATTTTTCCCGTTCTTCCTCTGTAGCGGCAGTTTTCGACTGTGTATATAATTGCCGGTTCGCCATACGATCCACTTTTTCCATAAGCCCTTTGCAGATTTCCTCCGAACAGCTTTGATCTTCCATCAAATGATAGGAAACCAGCTGTCGGAACAGGCTAAACGGTATCTGTACATTCTTAATCTCCATATAGTCTCCTTTCAAGGTGGCAAGATGCCCTGTTCTTAAGAAATGGTCATCTTGCCATCTTCCTTTTATTCTGACAGCATCCAGAACCATTGATTTCCACGTTTTACAGAATCAATCTCCAGTTCCAGTTTTGCATTTCGCAGTGTTTTCTTCTTAATCCCACGCCTTTCAGCTTCTTCTTCAATCTTTTTCTGAGCCATACCACCGTTAGCCAATATCTCCAGCAAGAACTCTTTCGCTTTCCGGCTTTTTTGCCCTCTGCTGTCACCACTGAGCAGATCATCTGCGCTGATGTCATATTCCCCAATCCATTCAAAACCCGTATCCTTATCCAGACGGAATGCTATGGACTTTCCTTCCGGTGCAAGGGAACTTTTCACATGACATACCACACGGATTTCCGGTTCATCTTTAATTCTCCCAACAATCAGCACACTTCTGGCTGCCGCCTGAAAATCTATAGAACCTAAGCCACGGTAGGAAGACTTTCCGTTGCTGTTTTTGTTCATGTGACCGATCAGAATGATTGCACAGTGATATTTCTCTGCAAGCACCGCTACACGTTTCATCAACGGACGTATTTCATTTGCTCGGTGCATATCCACCTCTGCACCAAGGAACCCCTGTATCGGGTCTAAAACCACCAGACGGGCTTTCGTCTGAACAATAGCTTCCTCCAGCCGGATATCCAGCATAGTAAGGGGCTGCTCCCGGTCATCAATGACCAACACTCTGGAACAGTCAGCACCAGCTGCCAGAAGCCTCGGCTTAATCGTATCGCCCAGTCCATCCTCTGCGGTCTGGTAAATGACATTCACAGGCTCTATTGGACTTTCCGAGAATTTCACATCAGAATCAGCAGCTATTTCTGCTCCACTCTTTTCCTCGGTTGTCTGTTCCTGCTCCGGCAGGATCTTTTCTCCCCTAGTCAATTTTGCAATGATCTGAAGCACCATAGTGGTCTTGCCCTCACCGGGATCTCCCTGAATAATCGTTACTTTCCCAAAAGGAATAAAAGGGTAAAACAGCCATTCTATCTGCTCTACTTCCACCGTTTCCATGTTAATCAGCTTCAGATCCGGCTCCATTCTTTTTGTTTCTGTTTTCTTTGTCTCTACCTTGTTCGTTTCCATCATTCCTCCTTATTTTCCCGTTGAAAGGAAGCGGGGATTTTGATAGAATACCCATAGAAAGTTTTTGGGTTAGTATTCTACCAAATCCCTGCCTTTAGGTGTTTGCCGACACTTAAAGGCCTTTTCTATTCTTCCTTCATGCCATCCAACGTGATTGTGATCAGCCGAATCACTTCCAGTAAATCCTCCGGCACATTATCACCCTTTTTCAAACGTTTCAGCTCATTCAGAACCTTTGCAAGCTCATTCTTCAACGCTTTATACACTCTCGGATTTCCTGTCACTACAACCTCTTTTTCCTGCAATCTTCGGATAATATAATCCTGTTTGGTCAGACCGGATAATCTGACTGCTGTTTCCAGAAGTTCATCCTCCTCCGGTGATACCCGAAACGCTACCGTTTTATTTCTCCACCGCCCCTGTTTATCCAGACATTTAGCTGACATACGCAAGTCCTCCTTCCCTATCATTTGATTCTTCATTCATATTTTCTGCATCCAACTGATCTGCCATATCCTGCTGTACAGACGGAAACAAATGTGCATACCGGTAAGTAATTTTTTCCGCTGAATGACCAACCCTTTTCCCGATTGCCAGTGCAGTGTAACCCATGTTAATCAGCAAAGAGACATGGCTGTGCCGAAGATCATGAACACGAATTTTTTTCACACCGCTTGCTTTACATCCTCTTTCCATTTCATGGTTCAGATAATACTTTGTCACTGGGAAAATACGATCATCCGGCTGCAGGCTGTAATATAACTTCAGACAATCCTGCATTTCGTCACATAGAAACTTCGGCATCGTCACGGTACGGATACTGTTCTTTGTCTTTGGCGTGCTGATCACATCTTCTCCTTTTAGACGCTGATAAGATTTGTTAATCCGCAGCGTTCTCTTCTGGAAATTGAAGTCCGCAGGAGTTAGAGCCAAAAGCTCCCCGGATCTGATTCCACACCAGTAAAGTATCTGGAACGCATAATAGGAAAGAGGTTTATCCATCATTTCTTCCGAGAATTGCTTATACTCCGCCTTTGTCCAGAAGAGCATTTCCTTACTTTCCTCCGATCCGATTGTGCCCGCTTTCCTTGCCGGATTCGTACTCAGATCATAAAACTTGATCGCATGATTGAAAATTGTACTCAACTGTCCATGAATCGTTTTCAGATAAGTAGGGGATAAGGGTTTTCCCCTCCGGCTTGTCAATTTGCGAAGTTCATTATGCCAGTCCAGAACATCCTTTGCAGTAATTTCCGATACCTTTCTTTTTCCCAGATACGGTAAAATCTTGGACTTAATAATATTTTCTTTTGTGAGCCAGGTACTCTTTTTCAGCCTTGGTCTCACATCTTCCTCATATAATTTGCAGAAGCTCTCCAGTTCCATATCCATGCTGGCTTTCTTCTGCAAGATGAACTGCTGCTCCCACTGTGCAGCTTCCCTTTTTGTCGCAAATCCTCTTTTACATTTCTGCTTACGTTCCCCGGTCCAGTCCTGATACCTTGCCATAACGTACCAAGTGTTATTGCTTTCATTCTTGTATATTGCCATTCCTAATTCCTCCCGTCGTTCGATCTTGTTCCATAAAACTGCTCGTAAAAATACTTCCGGTCAACTTTTCCTGCGATTGTCTGACATCCCATCGCCTGTAATTCCCTGTTCAGTCTCTTCATCAGCTTATAAGCGTAGGATTCCGATACCTCCAGAACTTCCATGACCTCTTTTACATTCATAAACATTTTACTCATTGTAAAATCCCTCCTTTTTTTGCACTATACATTTCTGTATAGCCCGCATGATACTATACTTTTTTGTATTGGTCAAGTGTTTTAAAACAAAAATTCTATACTTTTTTGTATGGTTTCTTCTTGTCTGTACTATACATATATGCTATACTCAATTTATCAATAGACAGACAGGAGAATGAATATGGCAATAGGAGAAAGAATTCATCATTTCCGACTTCTGCGTGGATTCACGCAGAAATATTTAGGTCAGCAGCTGGGATTCAGCGAATCGCAGGCTGATGTCCGCATTGCACAGTACGAAAAAGGCGCACGCAGCCCGAAAGAAAACTATCTGAATGCCCTGGCTGACATTTTCGATGTATCACCCCATGCACTGGCAGTCCCGGACATCGACAGTTATGTAGGACTGATGCACACCTTATTTACATTAGAAGATCTTTACGGACTTCATATCGGAGAGATTGACGGAGAACTCTGTCTCCGGTTAGATAAATCCAAGGGAACCACCTACCTTTCTATGTTTGATATGTTCCATGCATGGCAAGAACAGGCAGAAAAACTAAAATCCGGGGAGATCACCAAGGAAGAATATGACCAGTGGCGATACAATTACCCGAAAAACGCAAAATAAAAACCAACGAAAAAAGGCCTTACCAAATTGATTTCACTCAATTCAGTAAGACCTTTTTTGTCGGTTTCACACATATTACTCGATAACCACAGGATACCTGATAAATAATGCCAAAATATCCAGTGTTATCATTTTGTTATCAAATAGAACTTTATCTGCCCGGAAACGCCCTGTTTATAAGGCTTTCCAGAAATTTTTTTAATTATTCAAACTCCTTTGCGGACTGCGTTTCATGACACGCAAAGGCTGTTATTAGAGGTTTATATTTCGAACGTGCGTTCTGTTTTTGTGTTTTTCGCACCGCTTATGAAGAAATAAACTCCAAAATAACTCCATTTT
>OLVT01002964.1_pt1 | contig 10757 bp, 7 predicted proteins | sample 1673241 | NCBI WGS metagenome assembly OLVT01 (sample SAMEA3178936, study PRJEB25190) | human gut metagenome | biome: human gut; feature: human-associated habitat; material: faeces | place: Austria | collected 2013 | reverse complement strand
TTTAGGTTAGAATCGATGATGGGGTAAACGAAAAAGCAGTTTTGACATTTCAGTGAACTGCCCCTTCGTTTACTCTATTTTCGATTTGACCTAATTGAACAAAGTGAGCGTCCGAGTAGATATTACCTATGGACTTTTAATCTTTCGTTCTTATCCATGATTATACAGGATTTCCTATGCAGACGCTACAGAAATCAAGGATTTTCAGATAAATAGGTACAACAATAAAACCTCAGGATTTTGAGGCTTAAAAACATATAAAAGATTTGGATTTTAACACCTTTGCGGTATTCTCAGTTGTGGTTTTCCAAGATGTCCACCGCAGGATTTACATACACAGATGTTTATCCCGTATAGCTGTTTTAGTATTTCCGGCATTTCCTTAGCCCTGAGCTTTGAAAGATATTTTTTGCATCCGAGAAGATTCCGGCATAAAGTGAGTTTTTTGTGTTTGCTGCGGGAACATAGAAGTCCATAATGCCGGATCCTGACAAAACGTCTGGGTGGCACATGCATCAGAAAACGCCGTATAAATTCAATGCCGGAAATGGTCAGTTCCTTCCATTGTCCTTCTTTCCGGTAATCCTTAACGGAAAAAGTAACATTTTCATCATCCATATGGATGATGCGGTGATTGCTGATAGCGATCCTATGGGTATACTTTCCAAGGTAATGAATCACAGATTGTGCACCGTTAAAAGTTTTCTTACAGTAAGGAACCCATTCTGCGTCATAACAGGAATCTATAAGTTCTTTGAATGCATAATGATTACGGTATTTTTCTGCTGTTCCATGAAACTCAAGCTGATCTGTATTCCAGAGATTTTTCAGTTCATCCATATATTTACCACGAAATACTTTGGAGATAGCCCATATAGGGAGAAAAAACTCCGTACCATTATCTTTCCACTCATTTTTCGGTGTCAGTCCACCGCCGAGCAGTATCGTATGAATATGAGGGTGGAAGTTCATTTCAGAGCCCCATGTATGAAGGATGCAGATATAACCAACGGAAGCTCCGAGGTGCTTTGGGTCTGATGTAAGTTCTTGAATGGTAGCAGAGGCTGCATGATAGAGCGTGTCATATAACAGTTTCTGGTTACTGTAAATGACCGGATTCAGAATGTCAGGGACTGTAAACACCAGATGGAAATAAGGTGCATCAAGTACATCTTCTCTGCGAGCATCCATCCACATTTCTTTTGGAATAGCCTGACACATGGGACAACAGCGGTTACGACAGGAATTATAATGAATCTGGACAGCACCACAGTCTTCACATACACTGATATTTGCGCCATAGGCTCCTGTTTTGCAGTTCAGGATGTTCCGGACAGCTTTTGCCTGTTCCGGGGATGGAGAATACTTTTCAAGGTATGCCGGATAAAAACGTCGGAAAATATCCTGGACGGTGGGTTTATTCATGGCCAGTACCTTCTTTCCTGTCAAAAGGGCTTTGAATGCCCATGAGGGATTTGTTGCTGACATGAAGATAAACTTCCGTAGATTTCGGATCACGGTGTCCAAGCAGAGCTTGAATGTTCTGCCGTTCTATGCCTTGTTCCATCAGATGGGTTGCAAAGCTATGGCGGAGACAGTGAGGGGTTGCTGCCTTTGGAAGTTCTGCATCAGCTACTGCCCGTCGCATTACCTGTTCCAGAGTACTGACTGTTAGATAATTACCAGTAAATTTATTCGGAAACAGGATGCCACGGGGACGACCTTTCTCAAACCAGTATTGTGTAAGGATATCCAGACAACGTTTGGAGAGAATGGTATAACGGTCCATTCTATTCTTGGTATCCCGGACATGGATCTGCATATTTGAACGGGAGATATCGTCATAATGAAGATGGATCACTTCAGAAACTCTCATACCTGAGGAATACATGACTGCGAACATAGCCTTATATTTGATATCATCAACAGCATCTAACAGGCGGTCAATCTCAGAGGCAGTCAGTACAGTAGGAAGCTTATGTTCTAGGATCATACGTGGAACTGTGATGTCATCCCAAAGGATATGCAGGACATTTCGATAGAAAAAACGGATGGCAGAATTGTAAAGATTCAGAGTTGTGGCTTTCAGTCCTTCCTCTTTTTTTGCAAGCAAAAAAGCCCTGACATCCTGACAGGTAAGTTCTTTGGGATTCTTATTCTGATATTTCAGAAAGTAAGAAACATAGTTTTTATAGCAACTGATGGAACGTTCTTTGAGGTTACGGATTTTCCCGGCTTCCTCAAGCTGTTCTAAATATTTTTCATACATAATAAAATCCTCCATATAAAATCAGTAGTTATCAGAAACACTGCTTTATACGGAGGGGCATTGGGGTCATAAAACCGCTTGCCAACCAAGTGGAATGGTGGTATTCTTTTCATAGGCAGTGGAGAGGTCGATCCTGTTTGATTGTTATTTTGTGGTGATTTAACAATACTACTTTTAGGACTTGCTTTCCACTGTTTTGTTATATAAAACAGAAAATCGCTATGCCACAGCCTTGGCAGGCCATCGCGTAGCGATTTTGTTCAATCTGAATTTATAGGGGAATGGTGTTAGAATATAAATATGGATTACGTTTTAAAGCACTTGTCAAATAATGATAATGAGATTGAAGATGTATATAAAGATGGGGCAGAATATATTATAAAAATTAGAATTTGGAATGGAACAGTATGTTGTTTAAAAACTATTCAATGTAAATCAATAATGTATAACGATGAATTAGTTAGTGAATTTGGGGATATTATCTTGGAAAATGGTACTTATAAATTTATGACACTTGATAACGAAGAAGTTATATTGGAAATTACAGCCGATGATATTTTAGAGGTTGATAGATAACTTGGAAGTTGTAAAGGAGAAAAAATATGGGTGAAAATTATTTGGATATGGCAACTGTTATAGTAATATTTTTTGCGCTCGGCATCTTATTATCAAGACTGGGAGGTGTTGGAGGAATTATTGTAAGAATTAAAAGAATGGTTTGCAAGCTAATGGGACATAGAGACTGAGAGAATCGATATAAACCAGAATTTATATAGGAGCAGATTATGGAAGTAAGAGAACTATTAAATGCATTAACAGTTGCGGAAAGATTGAAAGATACAACTAGACATTGCTATACATCCAATGGCAGACATGATAAATATGGAACTTTAAGGCACTTGCATTGAAGCTGTTACAAAAGTGATATAGATGCGTTATATCACTCCCTTATTTTAGAGTATTACCGTTAAAACAGAAAAAGGCTTGCAGATCATCATACAATGTATGGGGCAAGCCTTTTCTTTTTCTTAAATCTTTAATTTTCCTGCATATCGGGATCAGTGCTGTTCACAGTTTCTTCAATCGTAGCTTCTATATCCGCCCGAACATCAGCCAATGATACACCGCCAGCTTTTGCTCCTGCTTTCAATGCTTTTTTATATCTTATTTTTTTTAGATAGACATAATACAACCGTTTCTATTTATTTTAGAAGTAATTGAATAATAGTTACGAATGTCCAAACAAAAAATAGAACACCATCCAACTTAGCAACCAAATTCAATACTTTATTTTCGATTTTTTCCTCTCCGCATATAGCATTAAAATTCATCAGAGAAAATGCTAAAATCAATAAAGAGTAGTTTGACAAATTGTTACTATCTCCATTATAAAGGGCAAAAGCATATCCAGCCCAGAGAGGAAGTAAAGCAACTAAAGTAAAGCCTTTTAAAAACTTCATGTCTTTTCTTTCACTTGAAAAATAATTTCCTTTTAAATTTTCTGTTAAATGTTTGTCTGCCATAATTGCAACTCCTTTCAAAATTGTTGGAAGTTATCTTCCTCTTTTATTATAATTTTTTTCAATCTAATTGTAAAGTATTTCTTACTATTTGTAGTAAAAAATCGTGCCTGTTTTTAGCAAGGGAAACAAGCACGAAAATATTCATTACTCCATTTTCTTATATATCAAGATTGCAACAACTTGTATCGTTAATACAATATTATATATCCATTGTATACCGTTAGCCATACTATAAAAATCCATAGGTATCTGCATAGAAAGTTTTGCGAAAACATTGACAATAATGATAAATACGATTGTAGAGATAATACTTGCTTTTCCAATAATTGCTCGCCCTCGTTCATCTCGTGATGTTTTTAAAAAGAATAATATAATTACAGCAATAGTAATAGGAATGCAGTAATAAGTTCCTGTTACAAGTATTGTTTTATTGTTGATAATTGACTCAAACATCTCTATCATTTTTCTGCCTCCTCAAAGTCAAATAAATCTTCAATCGCTACATCAAATACTTTCGCAATACTGTATGCTAACAACATGGACGGATTATATCGGTTTCTTTCAAGCTGTATAATTGTTTGCCGAGATACGCCAACAAGATCAGCGAGTTCCTGCTGGCTCATTCGTTTTGTAGCTCTATAAATATGTATCTTGCTGTCAAAAGAATACTTTTGTTTTGCCATTTAGTCACCGCCTTATTTTAAATTCAGCTTATTATAACATATTTCTTACTTTTTGTGCGGAATTTCTAATTATCTTAAAGATGTAAAATCAAGGCACTTCTAACGTCAATAGAGATCTAAAAATATTCTAATGCTCTAATTTTCCAACATGCAATTTCACATATCCCACAGTTTTTAAAAAAGTTCTTTTTTCTGCTTGTTTTTAAGTATCTCCAGATTGGGGTTAGTGAGAAGGGAAGAAATCCTTTTCACTGAACCTTGAAAACTTCATAGCCTGCCCAGATAGATACCTGATATTGAGTGCGCATTCTGCGTGCCTTATCAGTGGTCAGGAAATACCTGATACGCTTGGGACACAAGGACACCCAAGCAGGAACGTGTCTGGGATGAAAACAGGAAAACGCTCAAACCTCAAAAGAATCTTATTGTTATATCCGGGTTGCCGGATCAATGACAGTAGATAAGATGTGGCGGTATCTGCTTTCTTATTTTAGAACAGATACCGCTATATACATGTGCTGTTGTTGAAAAGTTTTTTCGATTGCACAAGTACAGCGGAAGGGAGTGGTGCTTATGATTGTTTGAATCTTTATAGATGGGTACTTATAAAAAATAAGAAAAAAGAGGTGGTTTTGAGTGAAAGGAAAAGTAAAAAGAATCGTGTCGGGACTGTTATCTGTTATGACAATCTTGACAACAGTAGCACAGCCTTTGACTACTTATGCGGCAGAGCCGGAACCGACAGCATTTGAAGTGCAGTACCCGGCGCTGGATGCGGTCAGGGATATGCTTTCGGCAGAGGAGATCGTAACTGCCAGTGACTATGAGGTAGTAATAGGAAGTGCATTTGATGTGAAAAGTGATTTCTCCGGGCTTGAGATTCAGACGGACAAGGTGGAAGTTACCTTGCATGAAGCAAAGAACAGTTCCGGGGAAGAGTTTGACGTGAATAAGGCGGATGTTTATCGGGCGGTCTATATGGTAGACCCCCGAAGTGAACATCCGTCTTATCATGTGGTACGGAACATTAAGGTAAAAGAACCTGTGACAAAGACACAGACAGAAACAGCGTCGGAGGATTCTGGTTATGGAGGTCAGGATGAAGAGGAGAGTGAGGAAGATGGAGAGTCGCACTCGGAGAAGTCTTCACAGAGTGAACCTGTCAAAGAGCAGCCGAAAGAATCAGAAATTCCACAGACACAGATAAAATCGGAGGAAGAACTGGATGCGGCATTACAGATGGCACAGGGACAGGAGACGGTAGATCAGGAAACTGGGTTATCTTTCGGGGAAGTGATGATGCAAGCGGCAGAGCAGGGTGTGGATTTTACGGAACTGGAAGCAGGGGAAAGCCTGACATTTACTGCTCAGTCAAAGAAGCTGCGTGCGGCTCGTGCATCTCAGAAGGTTACGGTTACACAGGGAGACTGGTATTATTATGCGAATTATGGTCTTGGGACTTATCTGACCAGTCCTTTTACTGTAACTTTTGGAAATGTGACTGCAACAGCGTACTGTATTGAACCGTCAAAACCGGGACCGGGAAGCGGGACTTACCAGATTACAAAGCTGGAAGGAAACCGGGAACTGGCAAAGGTCTGTTACTATGGTACGGAAGCTGCTGGCTCTTCCGCTTTTTTTGCAAAACATCATACAGATTTTTCAGAGGGGAAACGTTTTGTTATTACCCATCTGGCTGCGTCTTATGCCAATGGAAGCAGTGATGCGTTTTATGGGACAAACAGTACCGGAACGAGTCTGGCAATGGAGCTTTACAATTATGCAGTAGGGCAGCCGGATATCCCGGATGTGGAGATGTCCTTTTCCAATGGAAATGTGACGGCTTATGTAGATGGAAATAGTCAGAGGACAGAAGAAATTACTTTCCGGGCAGATGCACAGCAGACGATCACCATGAAACTTCCAAAGGGGGTAAAATTCCATAATGTAACGACTGGAAAAACCAGCAGTGCGGGAGCAGAAGTTGTGGTATCCGGCGGGACAAGGTTTTATCTGTCAGCGCCCCTGACACAGACGGCGGATGTATCCGGTTCATGGTCAGCAACCATGAAAGGAAGCATTACCAAAGATTATTCTGCATATAAGATCACCACGGGCGGAGGTGTACAGGATTTGGCGTTGGTGTTTGGAGAAGGCGTGGAAGATAAAAAGTATGTGGACTTTTCTGTAAAATGGTTGGAGCTTGCAAAAGTGCAGGTGATCAAAGTAGATTCTAAAAATCAGGATGCAAAATTGTCCGGTGCAGTATTTGGAGTTTATAAAGATAAAGACTGTCCACAGTTGATTGCCAAGATGCCAGCAACGGACAAGAACGGCGCTTCTGAGGTGGAGATCGTAAAAACACAGGATACGGTTTACTTAAAAGAGATTACTGCCCCGACAGGGTATCGGCTCAATACTTCTTCCTATAACGTGAAGCTGGTGGCGAACCAGACAACTTCGGTGACTGTGCCGGATGCAGAACAGTTGGGAGAACTGACAGTTTATAAAGAAGGGCAGGTACTGGTTGGAGCAGAGGTAAGCGCTGATAAGACAGTGTTCCAGTATGAGAACCGCAGACAGGCGGGAGCTGTCTATGATGTGTATGCAGGGGCAGATATCTATACTGCCTATGGAGCCTTAGTATATGAAAAGGGAGCTTTGGTAAAAGAACATCTGACAACGGATTCCAATGGTGCGGTGATCTTGAAAAATCTTCATTTAGGAACTTATCTTATACGAGAAGTGCAGGCTCCGGAAAATTTTTATAATGGCGGAGAAGAAAAAGAAGTTACCTTGTCCTATGCAGGGCAGAACGTGGATGTGGTCTTTTCGGAGACAACCTTTACCAATGACCGCCAGAAAGCAAAGGTCACTGTGACAAAGAAAGATCAGGATACAGAGCATCCTTTGGATGGCGGTATTTTTGGTCTGTATGCAGCCGATGATATTGTAAATGCAGATGAGATTGTGGTTGTGAAAAAGGGAACGCTTATTGAAAAAGCGACAACCGGAAATGACGGAACCGCTACCTTTCTTGCAGACCTTCCCATTGGCTTTTCTTATGACGTCAAAGAGGAACAGGCTCCGAGTGGGTATGTGAGAAATACAAAGGATGTATTTACCTTTGATTTTGTGTATACAAACGACAGGGAAGCAGTGGTTTCTTTTTCCCATACGTTTGTGAATGAACGTGTCAAGGCGAAAATTTCTCTCCAGAAAAAGGATAAGGAGACGAACACCAATCAGCCGCAGGGAGATGCAACATTGGAAAAAGCGGTTTACGGACTATATGCCCGTGAGGATATCGTTCATCCAGATGGAACAACAGGAGTGATCTATCCAGCAGGAGAACAGGTAGCAACCCTGACTACGGATGAAAAGGGTATGGCTTCTGTGGAAGATTTATATTTGGGAAAATATTTCGTGAAGGAGATTACGCCGCCTGTGGGATATCTGGCAGACGAGACGGAACACGACCTTGTGTGCAGCTATGAGGGCGATCTGGTAGCCATCGTAAAAAGAGACTGCGTATCGCTGGAACAGGTAAAGAAACAGCCGTTCCAGATTATTAAGGCTGCCAACAATGGAAATACAGATGCAGAGCCTTTGGAAGGTGCGGGTTTTACTGCCTATCTGGAATCTTCTCTGAAAAAGAAAGCAGATGGAACCTATGATTTTGATTCTGCTAATCCGGTTGTCATTGGAGAAAATGGCGCTACGGAGATGTTTACGGATAAAAAAGGGTATGCTTGCAGTATTCCATTGCCTTACGGAACTTATATCGTAAGGGAAACAACGACACCGCATAATTACAAACCTGTGGATGATTTTATTGTGCGGATTACAGAGCATAAACCAAACACTCCGCAGGTATGGAGGGTACTTCTGGATAAAGAATTTGAAGCAAAGCTGAAAATCATAAAACAGGATGACGAGACGAAGAAGCCTGTGTTAAAAAAGGACACAGAGTTTAAGGTGTATGATCTGGACAAGAAGAAGTATGTGGAACAGGTGACAACCTATCCGACAACGGTGGTACACAAATCTTATTTTACGGATGAGCAGGGGTATCTCATTCTTCCGCAGAATCTGAAGGTAGGGCATTACCGGATTGAGGAAGTCGATGCGCCTTTCGGATATACGCTGAATGAGAATTATTACGAAGTGAAGGTAGATTCCAATACAGCATATCAGATGGATAGTGTGTCCGGGGATGCGATTATTGAAGTAGTCTATGAAAATCATCCGGTCAAAGGACAGTTAAAGATTGTGAAGAAAGGCGAGGTTTTATCTGGATTCGATAAGGATTTTTCTTACCAGATGGAGAACTTGTCGGGCGCAGTCTTTGATGTGTTTGCGGCAGAAGATATCTATACCGCAGATTTCCAGAAGGATGAGAATGGAGATCGGATGCTGGAATATCAGAAAGGGGAGAAGGTAGATACCCTTACCACCAATGAGAAAGGAGAAGCAAGTCTTTCAGACTTACCTCTTGGCACTTATGAAGTGCTAGAAGTGACCGCCCCGGAAGGCTTTGTGCTAAATGAGACGCCACAGAAGATTACCTTTACATACAAAGATCAGCACACCCCGGTTATTGAGCAGACCGCAGCGTTTGTAAATGATCGCCAGAAGGTGGAAATTTCGGTGGTGAAAAAAGATGCAGAGACAGGCGCTGTTGTAGAAGGTGCTACCTTTGGATTGTATGCAAAAGAGGACATTCTGGCAGGGGAAAAGGTAATCGTGAAAGCGGGAACACTTCTTTCAGAAGCAGTGACCGGAGAGGACGGCAGAGCAGTCTTTACCTGTGACCTTCCATTTGGAATTTATGAAATCCGGGAACTTTCTGCTCCGGCAGGGTATGTATCTTCTAAGGAAGTCCTTGAAGTGAAAGCCGAGTATCAGGGACAGGATGTAAAAGTAGTTGCGTTATCTTCTGATTTTGAAAATAAGCCGACAAAGATTGCGGTGAAAAAGACAGATGTGACTACGGGAGTGGAGCTTTCCGGCGCTACGCTGACGGTTCTGGATAAAGACGAAACTGTGGTAGATACATGGACTTCCGTAAAAGGAGAGGAACACCTCATAGAGCGTCTGACAGTCGGAGAGACTTATACATTGCGTGAGGAATTTGCTCCGTATGGCTATCTTATAGCAGAAGAAGTAACATTTACTGTGGAAGATACAGCAGAAATTCAAAAAGTGGAAATGAAAGATGATGTACCGACAGGTACGATCTTGATCAACAAAAAAGGTGAATTTCTTGAGGATGTATCGGTATTGGATACGATTGGCGGATGGATTGCACATCTGTTTGAATATGTGACAGGTGCGCTCAAAGAGGTTACGTTTGAAGTTTATGCGCTGGAAGATATCAAAGCTGCGGACGGAGAAAGTGAGGATCATTATAAAAAGGATGAATTGGTAGGAACGATTACCACAGACGAAACAGGCGTTGCAAGGCTTTCTGATCTGCCCCTTGGAAAATACTACATCAAGGAAAAAGAGACAGCAGAAGGATTTGTGCTGGATGGAAAAATCCGGGAGGTTGACCTGACTTATCGTGACCAGCACACCGCAGAAGTAACCTATTCTACGGATTGGCAGAATCTGCGCCAGAGGGCGGAAGTATCTGTCATCAAAAAGGAGAAAGATACAGACCTTGTACTGGAGGGAGCTGTGTTTGCCTTGTGTGCAAAGGAAGATATTCTGAATAAGGATGGCGAGATTATTTTAAAGGCAGATACGGTCATTGAGGAGAAGGCAACCGATAAGGAAGGAAAACTGTTATTTGCGGCTGACCTGCCCCTTGGATATTCCTATTATGTGAAAGAGACTGCTCCGGCGCCGGGATTTGTGTCCACAGAGGAGATAAAGGAATTTACCTTTACTTACGAGAGCGCAGAGAAAGAGAAAGTTGATTTCGAGTTTACCTTTGAAAATGAGCCTACGGTATTTGAGTTTACAAAAACATCCCTTACAGACGGAACGGAAGTGGAAGGTGCAAAGTTACAGATTACCGATGAAGCTGGCAAAGTGGTGGATAGATGGACTTCCGGCAAAGAACCACATATTATCCGTGAATTGGTGGTCGGAAAGACTTATACCATGACAGAAACACTCCCGGCAGACGGATATGTGACAGCAGAGGAGATTACATTCACAGTAGAAGATACCGGAGAAGTGCAGAAAGTGGAAATGAAGGACGATGTCACAAAGGTGGAGATTTCCAAAACAGATGCGGACGGAAAAGAACTTCCGGGAGCAGTTTTAGTTATT
>OLVT01002962.1_pt1 | contig 10764 bp, 7 predicted proteins | sample 1673241 | NCBI WGS metagenome assembly OLVT01 (sample SAMEA3178936, study PRJEB25190) | human gut metagenome | biome: human gut; feature: human-associated habitat; material: faeces | place: Austria | collected 2013 | reverse complement strand
TATCGTATGTTATGGCTTTCAAGTCCACATAGGAAAGACCGGTGAAGCACATGAACAGGAACATGTCGCGCATGGCACGCTGGCGTTTGTATCTCGGTTCTATATGGATTATCCTTTGCAGTTCCTCTTCGGAAAGGAAAGAACGCCTCTTGTATTCGGGCATACACTCGAATGATGCGAACGGATGAACCCGTATCCAGCCTTTTTCCTGCGCGATATACATCAGCCACTTCAAGGTATTGACACGCCCGAAGACAGTGGAGTTTGCCAAAGCGCATGTACCGAGCATCCAGTTGTAGTAATCCTCGATGAATGATTTCTCAAGTTCTTCGATGACAATATCCTCTGCATTCTTCTTGCTTTTCATGAAAAGCAGGAGACTCTTGTAATCGGCAACCAGACCGCAGTAGGTGCTTTCGGCTTTCTCTATGCCGATTTTCTTTTTATACGGTTCCAGCTGTTCCCTGAAAAGGTTCATAAGGGTGTGGCATTCCTCTGAGAAGCCGACATAGCGGTTATAGACTTTCTTGGCTGTAACAAAACTGTCGTGGTCGCAGATGTACTGGTAGTGCCTGGTGATTTGCGCCTTGATATTGTCAAGCTCCTGATTGAGTGTACGGGCCTCCTCGGACTTGCCTTTGGCCCGGTTGGTTTTGACGTCCCACAAAGCGAGGGACACTTCTTTCTTACAACTGAAACCGGCTTGGGTTCCATTGATGGTGATACGGCCCATAATCGGTGTCTTTCCGTTTTTTACAGACTGTTTATTCTCAAAACACTTAGCTATACATGGTCTGCGATAAGCTAAGAGAGATTCCCCTTACACAAAAGCATGGCATCTCCTTGTCGTATCTCGCCTTTATACTTTTATGTATAGTAGTCTACCGGATCGAATGAACAAGACCTATCCCATACATAAACCAATTTAGACTGCTATGTTATTTTTGAGGAAGAAGATGGAATGAGACCAGATACCCTCTTTAAGGCTGACTGTAAGTCGATTAAATGTAGAAAAAGATTGCTTTTGTCACAAGTAAAGTGTATATTTGCATTGAAAGAATCGTTCTTTGACAGAGGCAAAAGAAAACAGAATATTGTAATTCGCTCGTTTCTAAATCGTTACCTGATATTAATTAAACAGAAATAACTGTTTAATTTTCAATTAGATAGAGATTGTATGATGTTTCGATTTGTTGCACGGGTTCGACTATACGGCCTTTTTCGGCAAATCCGATCTGGAACGGGCCAAAGCGATCAGCGGAGGAGTCGATTTTCTGCAAGCTCCCGAACGCGAGGAGCCGAAGAAGCTGTTTATCAAGGAGGCGCTGCTGTTGCGGCAGGCGTTGTCGCTCTGTCAGAGTTTGTTGAACTACGAGCAGCGTCTCGAAGCGGCCTATTTCGAAGCTGTGCGCACGCTGTTGACGCGCATCGAAGGCAAGGGCAAAATGTCGCTGCGCGAAATCAACGCACGGATCAACGAGCTGCTCAAACAGAGCATCAAGAGCGACGGTGTAATCAACCTCTTCTCCGACGTCGAGGAGGAGTTTTCGCTGTTCGATCCGAAATTTCTCGAAGAGATCTCCCGGATGAAGGAGAGAAACTTCGCCGTCGAACTGTTGCGCAAGCTGATTGCCGAATAGGTGCGAATTTATCAACGGACCAATACGGTGCGGGCCGAAAAATTCTCCGAGATTCTGTCCCGTGCCATGAGCAATTACCTCAAAGGGTTGCTGACCAACGAGGAGGTAATTCAGGAGTTGCTGAAAATCGCCCACGAGATCGCCCACGGCAAAGAATCCGACAAAGCGCTCGATCTGAACGACGAAGAGCTGGCATTTTACGATGCGCTGACCAAACCCGAGGCCGTACGCGATTTCTATACGAACGAACAGTTGGTTGCCATTACACGGGAACTGACCGATGCGCTGCGCTGCAACAAGACGATCGACTGGAACCTCAAGGAGAGCGCCCGTGCCGGTATGCGTCGGATCGTGAAACGACTGCTCAGGAAGTATGATTATCCGCCCGAGGGACAGGAAGATGCGTTGAGTACGATCATGAAGCAGTGCGACATGTGGAGTGAAAACAGCTGACGGATTGGCCGTCGGAAAAGCGTGATAACTCCGGTCTGCCGGGGAATCGTTATGTCTTGGATATTCCTCCTTCGGCCTTGCGGCTTCGTTCCGTGAATTTTCTGCTCATCGCTGTTTGCGAACCGTATCCTGTCGGTCTCGGATCGCCTTGCGGATTTGTCGCTGCTCGGCACTCACCCCTGCTGCATGGCCTGTTCGAGCGCGCCTACGATCCGCTCCTTTTCGCTGCTGCCGTCCGTGGAGAGACGCAGAAGCGGCAGGCCGATCTTGACGAGAATACCGTTTTTGCGCCGGTCGCGGGCGACCTGCACCTCGTCGAAGCGGTGGTGGAGCACGCCGTCCACCTCGATCCCCAGAATCGGCGTGTTGTCCATCCGGTTGTAGAGCAGAAAGTCGAGATGCGAGCGGCGGCGGACGAAGAGGCGCTCCTCGTCGGACAGCTCGACGTTCCGTCCGACCAGATCGTACAGCCGGTAGTGTCGGTGGACGCCGATGGCGGAAAACCGATCCTCCTCGGCGAGAATTCCTCCGATGAGCCGTTCGGCGATCCGTTCGGCCGGCGATTCGCGTTTCGCATCGGAGGCGAACCGCATGGCGGCGTACTCCGTATGCTGCCGCTCGATCCAGTCGCAGGTGGCGTCGATCTGGCGCTGATTGTAGATCCGGCCGTTATGGGAGTAGGTTTTCGAGGCGGTTGTCGTCAGGACCGTAAAGGGATAGTCGCCCTTCGGTTCGGTCATGATGAGCAGCTCGTTCCGGTAATATTTCCGGTTGCAGAAGTCGATGATGAGCGGATGGCAGCGGTAATGTTCGCGCAGCAGCGTGACGGGCAGCCGTTCCCCGAAGACCCGTTTGAAGGAGGAGAGGATGTTCTGCCGCACGTAATCGTAAGCGTCGGGCACCCGATGTTTGTCGCGCAGCTCCTCGGCCTTCGCCCTGAGCTGCTCCTCCACGATATGCGGCAGCTGCCGGCTGTCGCCGATGATGATGATATTCCGGCAACAGGCGCAGCAGACGGCCGCCGTGAGGATATCGACCTGCGACGACTCGTCGATGATGACATAGTCGAGCAGGTGCCCCGCGCCGATCGAAGCGCACAGCGAATGGGTCGTACTCAGCACGACCGGATAGCGTTCGACGAAGGTGCGGAAATGCGTCCGGTAGTTCTGCATCGTGAACGGGGGCCGCTCCTCTTGCCGCGCTTCGTTCAGGCGTTCGTATTTGCGGTAGAGCATATCGCGGAACAGCGCTTCCGACACCTTCCCGTATGCTTCGATCAGGCTCTTCGCACGCTGCTCGTCGGACGGTGCCCCGAGCCGGGCGATGCGGGCCGAGAGCTCGGCGATATAGGTTTCGTAGAACTTGCGATCGGCATAGGCGGGCAGCAGCTCCGCATCCGCGAACAGCCGCTTCCCGGGCCACGCGCCGCACCGGAACAGCAGTCCGGCCCGCAAAGCGAGCGACGGCCTTCCGCCCTGCCACCTCTCGGTAACGAGATGCCGGAACGACAGCGCACGCCGGCTGTCGATCGGACGGAAGAAACAGCGGTCGACCCGCCGCATCCGCGCTTCGTCCAGCGGTTGTTCCCACAGCAGATGACGGTACTCGCATTGGGCATAGGAGCGTTTCGTCCGCAGGTCGGCCAGCTCCGCGTTGACGCGGAAAAGCTCGTCTATGGCCGCCGACAGCTCGCCCAGCCGCGTTCGCAGGGCCGTGCGTTCCTCCGCCGGCAACCGCCACGTAGGGTCGGGCATGAAATCCTGCTGTTTGTCCGCGAAAAAGGCCTGCCGTCTGGTCCGGTTTCCCAGTTCGGCCATCAACGCCCCGTACTCGTATTTCGACAGTTTGTCGCGCACGTTGTCCACCGCCGCATTGTTGTTGGACACGACACCGACGGTTTTTCCCTGCATCAGCAGATTGGCGACGATGTTCAGAATCGTCTGCGTTTTTCCCGTGCCGGGAGGTCCCTCTACCACGCTCACCCGATTGCCCAGCGCCCGCTGCACGGCGAGTTTCTGGCTGGCGTTGCAGCCGAAGGGATAGACGAGGGCCACGTTGTCGACATCGCACGCCGCCGTCCGCCCGTTCAGATAGGCATACAGCGCCGTACGGGGATCCTGCGGATCGATGCGCTGCATCGTCTCGGCGAGCAGGGCGGCGATCGAACTTTTCTTCTCCCCTTCGGGAACCTCCTCTGCGGCTTCCGTATCGGTCTCCGACTCCAGAGAGGCTTTGGCTGCGAGAACCTCCGCGAAATAGGAAAGTAGCCGCTCTTTGTCTGCGGGGAGCGGCTGCGCATCGACCGCTTCGATCCGCGACTTCTCGATCGCCGGCGAACGCAAGCCCTCTCCGGCGCCCAGCCGGACATATTTCCCGTAGTCGAACAGCGTATCGTACGGCTCCTGCAACGTTCCGTCCTTGTAGATGCGTACCTGCCGGCGTGTGGCGAGCAGGGGATAACAGACTACATGCTCTTTGCGATAGCGGAATACCCGCGCCGCGCCGTAATCGACATACACATACGCTCCGGCCGGTCGCAGCCCGACGATCTCCGACGTCTTGTCAACGTAGGCGTCGCGCCGCTTGTCGTGTACGAAAATCAGTTGGTCGGTCATCGTTCGGGTCGTTTATCGGGAATTAAAAACCGCTTTACCCTCACAAAGATAGTCATTTTGCCGCGATGGGTAAGAAGATGATAATTGGTCCGGTATTATTCGCATTCGCGCGACCATAGCTCGTAAAGTTCGCGGCTGAGCGCGATGACCTGCTCGGAGAGGGCTTTCAGCTCGCGCGTGCGGCGCTCCAGAAGAAGCACTTGTCGCGGAATCGCCGTATGCGAAAAATGCGTGTTGACGGCCCGTACGATCTGGTTATAGTTGTTGCCCACGCGCTGTATCTGCTCGTAAAACTGATTCAGACGGGTCACATATCGGCCCAAGGTCGGGTCGATACGCACCACGCGAAACTCTTCGGCGAAGATTCTTTTGACGATAAACCGGCTGCGGTTGTGTTCCAGTCCAGCCTCCGCAAGCATCCGGCAGAAACGGATATTTTGCTGCTCATCGAGCCGGAACGAGTACTTGTAACTGGCTTTTCTCTCTTTGTGCTGTTCTTCCATATGTCAAGGTTTAAGGGGGCGCGACTCGGGAGCGGCACCCGGCCTCGCAGAGAAGGACCTTTGTCGGACAAACACCGGTTTGTCGGACAAAGGTACACCTTGCTACCGTCCGGCGACGGTAAATGCGTCGAGACGACGCAGGGTACGACCGATGGTTCGAACCCCTCGGCCCGCGGTGCTTCCCGGGCTGCAATATTACAACGCTTTTCGCTTGATAACAAGTCGTTTGATCGGCCTGGAACGGCCTCCATGCGACATACGTCGAAAGCATCCGAAGGGATACTATCTTCGCTCCGCGAGATGAATGACAGCCCTCCTGCTATCATGCGATGACAGCTGTCTGTCACGGATGTACTGCTATCGATGAAGTACTGCTATCATGGACGTATATCCATCATAGCTCCGATTCATTGCACGAAGTAATTCATTCACTGACTTCATTCCGTCACGGACGCAAGTCATTCACGATACGCATCAAACTTCGTTTTGCCGATTATCTCCGTAACGACCAAAGCGAGCGGCCCGATAAGGGCCGCTCGCTCCGTTACCGTGCCGTCGGAGTCGGTATGCAGCCGGCTTCGTGCTCAACGGCGGGGTAATCTTCTTTTCCTCGTGTCGATCCGTCCGAGACCTCGACGACCTGTTATTCGGCCGAAGCCGCCGACGCCAGCCGCTCGCCGAAAGCCTCCATCGCGCGGCCGATGACCGTCTCGGAGAATTTGGCGTAGTGGCGCGTCATGTTGGTGTTCGAGTGCCCGAGAATCTTGGCCAGCACGTCGATCGGCATTCCGTATTCGACGGCCATGCAGGCGAAGGTGTGGCGGGAACAATGGAACAGAATACAGGAAGCAAGCAGATGAAGGGATGAGAAAGGAAAACGTAATCAGTTGAATATGAGTAGTAGTTCCGTTTTTTGCTGAGATAAAGTAAAGCAAAAATGGACAGGATATTGCAGGTGTTCAGTTACCAGAGTGTTAGTTGTCCAGTTACCTGAACGGAATAGGTAACTAGCCGAACAATGAATAAACTGTCACAGAGGCTATTATTCACTGTATGTCAGCATTTTGCATATCAAAGGACGCTTATGAAATAGGTAATTTTGCCATTAAAAAAATAAGCGTATGAAAGTAGAAAAATTCAAGGTGTTGCTCTACCTGAAAAAGAGCGGTCTTGACAAATTCGGAAAGGCTCCGATAATGGGGAGAATAACGGTAAACAATACGATGGCGCAATTCAGTTGTAAGCTATCATGTACTCCGGAGTTATGGAATCCAAGAGAAAGCCGACTGAATGGAAAAAGTAAAGAAGCCGTTGATATTAATGCGAAAATTGACTGGCTCTTGCTTTCGGTCAATTCTGCATTTGATTCACTTGTTGAACGTAAGATTGATTTTGACGCAACTGCTGTCAAAGAGCTTTTGCAGGGAAGTGTAGAAACCCAGATGACTCTGTTGAAACGGCTTGATATGCATATAGAGGATATGCGCTCAAGAATCGGTATTGATGTGGCGAAAAGCTCCATGTCAACATACATTTACACCCGGAGGTATCTTGGCGAATTTATTCAAAAACGATTCAAGACAAATGATGTTGCTTTTGGACAGTTGAATGAACACATCCCATGGGAGTTTCAGGATTATATACTGAAGGACAAAGGACTTGCGGTAGATACGGTAAGACATTATCTGGCAATCCTGAAGAAAATCTGCCGGATTGCATTCAAGGAAGGACATGCGGAGAAGCGTTATTTTGTGAATTTCAAACTACCCCAAGAGAACAGGAAACCACCACGGGCTTTGAGTCGTGAGGATTTTGAAAAGATTCGTGATGTTGTAATACCACCGGAAAGAATCACTCATAATATAGCCAGGGATTTGTTTCTCTTTGCCTGTTATACAGGAGTTCCGTATGCGGATGCAGTTTCAATCACTGGAGATAATATATACAAGGACGATAAAGGCGACTTATGGTTAAAGTATCTGAGAAAGAAGAATGAATATCTGGCCCGCGTCAAATTGCTGCCGGAGGCTATCGCTCTTATAGAAAAATATCGTTCGAATGACAGGGAAGAACTTTTCCCGATGATACACCACCCCAATATGAGGCGACACATGAAAGGTTTGCGGGATCTGGCTGGCATAAGCTGTGACCTGGTCTATCACATGGGAAGACATACCTTCGGAAGTCTGATAACCCTTGAGGCTGGTGTTCCTATTGAAACAATCAGCAAAATGCTGGGTCATACCAATCTGACAACTACTCAGCTTTATGCAAGGGTAACTCCTAAAAAACTTTTCGAGGATATGGATAAATTCATCGAAGCAACGAGTGATATGAAACTGGTATTATAAATCAAGAAAGAATCATGAGAAGTACATATAAGCAATTGTATTATATAAACCGCAGTAAAGTCAAATCTGACGGGACTACATCAATCATGTGCCGTATTACAATAGACGGAAAGGCTGTTGTATTATCAACCGGGTTGTATTGCCAGCCGGAAGAGTGGAACAGCAAGAAAGGGGAAATCAAGAACAACAGACTGAACGGAATGCTTGGTGAATATAAGAAACGTGTAGATGAAACTTATGCTGAACTGTTGAAAGTAAACGGTGTCATCAGTGCAGAGTTGCTGAAAACAGCCATGACAGGAGCAGTTGACATCCCGAAGTACATATTACAGGCAGGGGAGGTGGAACGGGAAAATCTGAAAATCCGTTCCATTCAGATAGATTCAACCTCCAGTTACAGACAATCAAAAATGTATCATTACTATCTGGGGGAATACATCCGTTCTCTAGGCAAGGAGGACATGCTTTTTACAGATATTACCGAAGAGTTTGGCACCAATTTCATTTTGTATCTGAAAACAAATTATCCTCATAAGCCATCATACCGTAACCATTGTCTTTGCTGGCTGAAACGTCTGGTCTATCTTGCCGTGGATAACGGAATCTTGAGATATAATCCTTTGGATGATATAAAATATGAAAAGAAGGCACCTACAAAACTTATGTATATAAGCAAGAGCCAGCTTCAGGAGATAATGAGTAACCCAAAACAGAATCCATTACAGGAACTTGCAAGAAGAACCTTTATATTTTCATGTTTTTGCGGTTTGGCTTATGTTGATGTACGCAATCTCTATCCGCATCATATAGGTACAACTGCAGAAGGACGGAAATATATCAGAACATACCGCAAGAAAACAAGCGTTGAGTCATTTATACCATTGCACCCGGTAGCGGAGCAGATAATTTCCTTGTATAATATGACAGATGATAGTCAGCCCATTTTCCCGTTACCCATACGGAGTATGATTTGGTTTGAGATACAAGAATTGGGATTTTCGCTTCAGTTCAAGCATAACTTGTCATACCATCAAAGCCGTCATACTTTCGGTACCTTGATGGTTTCTGCCGGAGTTCCCATGGAAAGCATCTCAAAGATGATGGGACATACAAATATCAGAACTACACAAGGATACGCAAAAGTTACAGATGACAAGATTTCAGTGGATATGGATAAATTAATGGAGAAAAGAAATTTAATAAATGAAATAAAAACGTTTACTTAATTTTTATTGATGGAGTATACGGATAAAATAATATTGGAACTATATAAAGATTAGAAGCTGCCTTAAAAGATTAACGAATCGTTTTGCTAATAACGACTTATTCCTTTTAAGACAGCTTCTAGTGCTTTCTAATTACTTCCTTGCACACATGTCTGCCATCAACCAATCACTGTCTGGTCTAGTAATCAATCGTGCATTATTATATGCCATTTCCATTGTGAATATGGTCCTTCCTTCGTAATTGTTTACTTCTTTTTCTTTATCGTATTTATGGTTACATACAAGAGCTACGTCTATTGTTCCCTTATGCTCAAGTGCTAATGGAAGCAAAAGTTGCATTTTATGATCCTTGACATAATATACTGGAATAGCTGTTTTGTAGTTCCATGCTACACGACTTAGAGCTATATCTAGAGCATTACTGAAGCGTGTTGTAAGAAATTGTTTCCAATCATCATCTTCAAAAATCGCATCAGCTAGTTTTTTATAATAGGCTTCTCGTTGGGGTTTGGGCAATGCTGCTGGGTCTTCAATAAATTGGAAACCATCTGTTGCTCCTTTCTTTATAAATCCAACAGGAAGTCGTTCTATATTTTCTTTTATAAAATGATTCCAGTCTAAAGTTGGTCTTTGGGCAGTAATATCATAGAATAATTCACGGGGATCATCAAAATATTGAGCTCGTTTAGGTTTATATGGGAAATCTGTTATAATTTTTTGATAGTAACTATTTGCGGTCCCAAATCCTAAGAACACCCATGGTTGAATGACTGCCGGATTCTTACCATTATTTTTCTGAAAAAAGGCATAAATCGGGTCATAAATGTTATCTACCAATCCTGTATTCCAAACAGCATTGTCTTCATTAGTAAGAATTTTTAAAATTGGCTTTCTGACTTCTTTTTTAGATCTTTCTATCTCCTCTTCATCTTCGTATTGGAGTCGTTCAAAAGTGTAAGAAAGATAATTCTTTAGAATGGGTTTTGCCAACTTGTCTTTTTCATCATAATACCAACGTTCGTCTAATGCCAAATTGACAGCCAAGTCATTAATAGCAGCATCCCACCCTAAGATATCGGGTTTATCTTTGGGTTTGGGGAAATAGGCGAAATTACTAATAGATTCTCCTATGTAAGATCCTTGTTTTAGACTGAGAGTCTGGGATGACACCCTTATGGCTACCGTAGAAGTTGGTGATTTAATCCCTAATTTCTTTAAATCACGTGCTTTTACCGGAGCTTCATGTTTTGATGGATCTCCAATACGGAATTCGATACGCTTACGAAACATTCCACAGCTTGTCGGATACCAATGAATCCCATTTTTAAATATTCATCTTTTGCTACTTTGGAGCCAATCGCAGCAAAAGGAATCCATCCATCATCATCAGAAACAACACTTGCGAAAGCTGCTTCTATCTTCTCTTTCAGTGCGTTTGTAATTTTCAAATAGTTAGGGGCGATACGAAAAGCCTTAAATACCTCACCCGTACCCTGGGGTTGATAACAAGGCTCATACTTTGCTTTTGGATAATAACTCTCCAATAATTTTTCTACGTCCAGAGGAACATTGTTGCGTTTCTCAACAAGTTTGTTAAAACAAGTTCTGAACTCATCATACCTTAAATAGTTTCCCGGTAATGTCGGGGTCAGCGCATAAGCGCCCTCAAGCAGAGCTCTAATTTCTAATTCTTCCATAAAAAATTAATTTTTATTTTGTTATGGCTATCATTATTGATAGCTTTTTCACTATGCAAACAAACAAATAGCGTGCCGTTATATTAATTGGGATATTTAATTAGCAATTGTTAACATTGCATTCAGGAAAACTGAAATCAGTCGCCCATTTCCTCGCCGTCCATAGAAGTTAGTACAGACTCTATTGAAAGCGAAAAGGTCTGGCGGCTTTGCCGTTTCGGGCTGAATCTTCCTCTTTCAGAGCGTATTCAGCCCGAAAACCTTTTCCCTTTCACGTCT
>OLVT01002958.1_pt1 | contig 10769 bp, 10 predicted proteins | sample 1673241 | NCBI WGS metagenome assembly OLVT01 (sample SAMEA3178936, study PRJEB25190) | human gut metagenome | biome: human gut; feature: human-associated habitat; material: faeces | place: Austria | collected 2013 | reverse complement strand
TGCGAGCCCCGCGGAGCGTTTTTATATAACAGGGAACGAAGTTTCCTGTTATATAAAAACGGGGAAGGCATCCTCTCCTCCCCCGGAAAAATTAATGGCAGATACGGTTTTCATCGTATCCGAAATTCATGTAATGTTCGTAGTAAGCAGGCAAGTTGTCTCCAAAGGCCTGCACCAGATCTGCATTATTTTCTTTGTATACGCTTATATTAAAGGCTTCTGAGGCCACACGCCCCTCCTTCATTCCTGATGTCAAGAAGTGATTCAGAAGGTCCTCCTGGTTATATCCGAATGCCCCGTACAAATCTTCATTGTGATCGGCATAATATACAGCGTCAAAGATTCTGTCTATATGCTCAGGGACAGCTGGTGTAGCCGGCTCCTGTGCCGGAATACCTGCCCCAGTTCCAGTGCTGCCGGAGCCGGTGCTGCCAGAGCCACTGCTAACGAAGCCGCCGCTGTACGGGCAGACACCGTTTGTATGCAGGTGAGCCGGATGACCGCCGCAGTGATAGTGATAATTTCCCAATCCGCTTTTGTTTTTATTGTCCCTGTGTCCTCCGTATGCGTCGGTGCGCCCGCTGTGGGCCTCCGCCACAATCAGGCCGGAGGTTCCCACAACGGTCTGGGGCGCCCATGTGCATAACGCCAGCGCGGTCAGAAATACTGCTGCTTTTTTCTTTTTCATACTCATTCTCCTTTGTGGTGCATCATTCTGTTCGCTCTCTGATTTCTCATCCTTCCGGTGAGACATACCGGAGAGAAAACCAGAGAGCAGGTATCCTGAGTATATCATTTTTCACAGCCGACTTCTACTGGCTCACTATTAACCATATCAGGGTCTGCTAAGCCTTTTCAGTGCCTTCATTCCGTAATGGCCTGCAAATACGAACAGTTCCATGATTGCAGTCTGTAAATGCTCCCAGCTGATGCTCCATCTGGTGTGTCTGGAAATCCGTCAGCCGGCCCACCTTCAGAATGCCGTTCTCAGCCATGGCAGAGTCCCACATCAGGTTGCCTCGGGCCTGCAGGTCGTTCTGATCGGCAAGTAAGCGTCTCATATTCACAACCGTGTTCCGCATGACTGCCAGTGCCACATCATCAGACACATTATCCTCGTCCGACTGACCAAGGTAAGTTTCCATGGCATGGCTCAGGGTGTCGAATGCCCCGGAAATCACCAGGTTAGCTTAAAATATCGTCATTTTTCTGTCCTTCTTAAATGTCTGCCCGTAAACCCCAGGCGAGCGTGTGCCTTATCAGCGCGGTTTATGCCGGCTCTGTTTCCCTAGGTTTTTCCCTCCTCCTGCTTTATAAGCCCATACAGCATAATATCGAGAATTTTAGAAACATTCACTTCGTGATCCTCCATCAATGCGTGCATATCTTTTTTTCCATAATATTTACTCTGAAAATAGCCATTAAACATCTCGAAAAATATCATAAAATACTCCATGGCCGTGTCGGCTGTGATTCCCTCCCTAAGGTGTACCTCCTGCAGAAGCGCCCTGAAATAGTCTGTATAAAATTTATCATACCCCTGTCTGAGTACACCGATTTCCCTGCGCAGGTGCTCCGGCGGCTGGAGAACTGTGTTAAAAAATATGTTGCAGTAATACGGATTTTCCTGAAAAAACTTTTGCCGCATGTTCAGGAGATTCTGTATATTTTCCCCCATACTTCCGGCTTTCGATTCCATGCGCCGGAAATATGCGGTCATCTCGCAAAAGCATTTTTCTACGCACTTTAAATATAATTCATCTTTATTCTTAAAGTTATGATATACCAGCCCCTTGGAGATCTGGTTCTCATTGCAGAGTGTCGTCAGGGAAGCGCTGTCATAACTCTTTGTCCCGAATTCTGCTATTGCGGCAGACAGGATTCTCTCGTAAGTGCGTCTCGTCTTCTCCTCTTTTCTCATGTCTGCACCCCTCTATTCTTATTATTAACCATGTGGTCAATAATAGTTTATGCCAAACAGACCCCATAGTCAATCCCCTGTTCTTTACTTGCCCCCTTACATATCATTTCCCATATTTTTTGAAATGCTCCGCTTCATAGTATTAAACAGGAGGACGCATACAATGATTGTTAAAATATCAGCCGCCGGCTGAGAGAAGTATATCCCTTTCACTCCCAGCATGCCCAGCAGTATCAGGATAAAGGGCACGTAAAACAGACACTGGCGGATAAGCGACAGAAACAGCCCCATCCGCGGGGAGCCGATTGTCTGAAATGTAATAGTCATCATGTAGCACAGGCCAAATGCCGGATATAGAGCCACCTGTGAAATCAGCAGCCATTTCCCGTAGTCAACGACCAATGGATTTCTGTTAAACAGCAGAATCAGAGGCTTCGCCAGCACAATATAGAATATTGCCACCGCAACAGTTAAAACCAGGGAACCCTGCAGAGCAAACCTTGCCGACTGTCTGAACCGCTCCCTGTTTTTTGCGCCAAAGGCATAGGAGGCTACCGGCTGATATCCCTGCATAAATCCCATAATCACATAACATCCAATCAAAACCAGCCTCTGGACAACGCCGTACGCTGCAATAATCAAATCGGAATCCGGAAGGGTTTTTGCCGCTATATTAGTCAGAGAGGCAGCAGCTGCCAGGCATATCTGAATAACTGCCGTGGGGATTCCTATTGAGACAACCTCCCATATCAGGCCTGCTGAAATTTTGAAGTATTTCGGTTTAAGCTGAATCACAGAGAAGCCTCCCACATAAAAAATCACTAAAATAACAAAGGTAACACACTGTGAAACGGTAGTTGCAAGAGACGCGCCCTCGACACCCATATTGAGTCCCCACGAAAACATAAATATGGGATCCAGGATTACGTTCAGCGCAGCTCCAGTAATAACAGCAATGGATGAAACTTTCACAGAGGATTCCGCTCTCGCCGCACAGTTAAGGCTCTGCGCCGGCAGATTAAAAAGAGCCGCAATAAACATCCAGAACGCATAGTCCCTGGCCTGAGGAAGCACAGCATCAGATGCGCCGAAGGCCCGCAGCAGCACTTCCATGAAAATAAGACCTGTTATACACAATCCGGCACCAATCATCATGGAAAATCCCACAATCGTCGTAACCGTGCGGCTGGCTGCCTCTCTGTCGTTGGCTCCCAGCTGCCTGCCCGCCAGAACACCGGCCCCTGCAGCAAAAATATTCTCTATAGAGACCATAATGAGGAGCAGCGGCAGAGTCACTCCCACTGCTGCAAGGGCAGTGTCGCTGCCCAGCATACCGATATACACCGTATCAACAATGTTATAGACAGCTTTTGCCAATAATGCCAGTATTGCAGGAACCGCCAAATCGATAATCGCTTTGGAAGGTTTTACAGAAGACAAAATAGATTCTTTTTGGATATTCTTATTTTTCGTCATTTCCCTCACCTACATTTCAAGACAAAACGGTTGTCAAATTTCAGTAATCTTTCTGTGTTCACAGATACCATTGACGGCTGAAAGGAAAGCGCTTTATTGACCAATCAGTCTATAAATGTATATTATCACTTATAGACCATGCGGTCAATATTATGTTCAGTATTATGTTTATATTTTGGGATTATTCCAAAAGATGTGATTTGTGATTTCAGAAAGATGTCTCGACAGAAGCCAGCTGACATCCAGAGTTTCTGGACAGCTTTTGTCTCTGATAAAGCTGAATATTTCATATTAAGTATGGCTGTTTCGCCTGCGGCGGGCCTCTTTACCGGAAAATGCTGCTCCGCCGGTGACTTTCCGGACAGAATCGTTCAGTCACGGACAGCCCGGCGGATGACAGGTTTCGTTGATTACCGTTCGGCCTGAGTCAATAGGGCGGCGGTTTCCACATGCCCCGACTGCGGAAACATATCCACACACCGTACTCTCTTCACCTCATACCCCTTCTCTCCAAGGTACTTCACATCCCTGGCCAGCGTAGCGGAATCGCAGCTTACATACACCACCTTCTTCGGCCCCATCCTGACGATGGTTTCCAGGCACTTCTCATCGCACCCCTTCCGCGGCGGGTCCACCACAATCACATCCGCATACACCTGGTTTTTCTCATACTGCTCCGGCAGAACCTCCTCGGCCTTTCCCACGAAGAATTCCACATTCTCCATTCCATTGATTTCGGCATTCCCCCTTGCGTCGTCTATCGCCTGGGGCACAATCTCCACGCCGTACACCTGTTTTGCCTTCTGGGCCAGAAACAGGGAGATTGTCCCTATGCCGCAGTACAAATCCCACACAGTCTCATCTCCCGTCAGCCCGGCATACTCCAGAGCCGTCCCGTAAAGCCGCTCCGTCTGCACCGGATTGACCTGGTAAAACGAAAGGGGGGAGATTCTGTACTTCACATTCCCGATATAGTCGGTAATATATCCCGGCCCGTAGAGATTCACAATCTCCTTTCCAAGGATCACGTTGGTTTTCTCCCTGTTTATGTTAAAGGAGATACTGGTCATTCCGGCAATTTTCAGCAGCCGTTCCACCAGAATCTCTTTTTTCGGAAGCTCTGTGCCGTTTAGAATCAGGCACACCATAAGCTCTCCCGTCCGAAAGCCCTTTCGTATCAGCACATGGCGCACGAGTCCCCTGTGAAGTTCCTCATTGTACGGCTCAATTTTATATTCATTCATGAAATTCCTGATAATATCAAGAATTTCCCTGTTTTCCTCCACACCCAGCAGGCAGTCCTCATTTTCCACTATGCAGTGGGTTCTCCCCGCATAGAACCCTGCTATAATCCTGCCGTCCTTATCCCTTCCAAAGGGAAACTGAGCCTTATTCCTGTACCGCCAGGGCTCCTCCATCCCGATAATGGGCTCCATTCTGACTGTCTCTTCCCTCTTCTTTTCAGTACCCTTCAGGTTCTCCTGCCCCTTTTCCTCTGGAAGCAGAAGCCCGGAAAGCCCTCCGATCCGCTTCAGATTATTGTATACCTTCCTCTCCTTAAACCGCAGCTGCTCCTCATAGGCCACTGCCTGCATCTGGCAGCCTCCGCAGCGGCGGGCCACAGGACATTTTTCCTCAACCCGGCAGGCGGACGGCTCTATCACGCGCACCAGGCGGGCAAAGCCAAAGTTTTTTTTCATCTTCATTGCGCTTGCCTCAATCCGGTCGCCGATCACCGCATCCTTCACAAACCAGATATAGCCGTCCAGACGTCCAATGCCCTCCCCGTTTTCTCCCATGTCCTCTATATCAAGTATAAACCTGTCATTTTTCTTCATCTCCACGCTCGTTTCGTATCCTTTCCTTTTTTCGCATCTCCCTTTTCGGTTTTATCCGTCTCCCCCTGGCCAGCTGTCACTCTTTCAGCTTTCTCCGGGCCGCTTCCATCCACTTTTTCTCTGCTCTCCCTGTCTCTTCTCTTTTCCCTCTCTTATTTTCTCCTTCTACCTGTACCTTGCCCTCTCTCCGCCGATGTATTTAAGCCTCGTTCTGGCGCAGTTTACATGGGCGCTTCCGATCTCCCGCAGGGAGGTTCTCAACGGAACAGCTACGGGGCGAAGATGCATGCCGATCAGGGTATCGCCGATGTCAATTCCTGCATGGGCCTGTATGCGCTCTACAGCCACCGGATTCTCAAATCCCGCAAAGGCGGCAGTGGCAAAGGAGCCTCCTGCCTTGAGCTGCGGCACGACATTGACCATCTCAAGCCCGTATTTCAGGGCACACTCCTCCTCCACAATCAGCGCTCTGTTTAAGTGTTCACAGCACTGGGCAGCCAGAAATACCTCCGCTTCCTTAGCTGCCTGGTATATACCGTCAAAAAGTGCCTGACCCAGTTCCGGACTGGAGAAGCTTCCGATCCGCTCACCGGCAACTTCGCTGGTAGAACATCCCACCACCAGAATGCTTCCTTTCTTCGGATGCGCTGCCGTAAGAAGCTGTGAGGCTGCCTCATAAGCCTCCTGCCGAATCTGCATCAGCTCCTGTGTCTCTGCCTTTCTGTCAGACAATCCGTTCCCCATTCTCTGTCTCCTCCATTCTTTCAAATACTGCCTTTCATTATACGCCTTCTTTTCCAAAAGAAAAAGAGAAAAGATGACTGACAAAAGAGGCTGCCGCAAAATGGAATCTGGTACGTTTCCATTTCATGACAGCCTCTCTCTTTTCTCCATTTACTGTAACTGTTCAGTACCCTCACAGTTACGAGCAAAAATCCATTGAAAATTGCCTTCGGCAATAGGATTTTTGCCTGCAAGCCCATGTTTTCGTACGGTCAGCGCAGTGAATGCGCAGACCTACTGAACAGTTACCATTTACTACAAATTAAAAGTTCTCGCGTAATTTGGACAGATGATGTCCAGAAAGGATGCAATATCCTTTTTTAAAGCCTGCTCTGCCTGGTCAAATCTGCCTTCCTCCATGCACCGGATAATGCAAAGATGGCCTTCGACATCCACATTCCAGGACCGGTTATCCCGCTGATCCCAAAAGCGCTGTGCATATGCACGAGTCAGAAATCCGGTACTGCTCTCCACCATATGGTAACAGTAATCGTTGCCGCTGTAGGAAATGAGCTTCAGGTGGAACTTCATGTTGTTTTCCCAGTGCTTCAATGCCGGAAGCTCATCTGTCCCATTCCACCAGCATTCCTTCATGGTGAACTCCTTCAGTTCCGCAATATCTTCCGGGGTAAACGTCGGAGCATAAACCCGGAAGCAACCGGTTTCGATCAAAATTCGGAAATCCACGACATCGAGGATCTCCTTCTCATTGATCCGTACCACCTCGTAGCCGTAGCGCGGATGGCTGATCAGAACTCCCTCTTTACAAAGTTCGATCAGGGCATCCCGAATCGGAGATTTGCTCACTCCGTACTTGGCAATCAGCTGCTTCTCCGTAATAATTTCGTTCTGTTTGTAAATTCCCTGAATGATATCACTCAAAACAGCTTCATAAATCTCGGCCTTCAAAGATGGCTTTCCACTCATACCGTTTTCTTACCCTTCCCTACATCATTTTATCAAGCTCCAACAACGCAATTATATATGTTTTCAGGCCATTTAGCAACATCTTCAGCGGAACACATTCATCCGGCTGGTGTCCCTGTCCATGACCGCTCTCAAACGGATTGACTGCGTCCGGTACGCCCGGTCCAAAACCGACTGCTACCGGAAGCTTGCGGGAATATGTTCCTCCGCCCATGGTATAAGGCTCGTAATGCTTTCCAAGGACATCATCACAGATATCGCATAACAGCGGAATGTACGGCCGGTCGATTGGCTGGTAAGCCGGTCTGGAAAGCTCCGTTACCCTGAACGAGAAGCCTTTCTTCTCACTGCATGCCCCAAAGCGGCGGCTGACCTCCTCGCCATCTGCCGTAACCGGGTAGCGGACATCAAAAAGAATCTTCATATTTCCGGCTTCCATGCGTACTACGCTTCCGACAGCGGTAAGCTTTCCGGACGCTTCATCCTCAAAGGAGATATCTGCTCCTGCTCCATAAAAGTCAGAAGTCAGCTCTGCCAGGCCTTTCACTGCATCTGCGCAGCTTCCCTGAAGCAGGGTGGTGCCGGATAATGCTGCTGCCAGAACCTGAACCGCATTCACAGCTCCCTCCGGGAATGCTGCATGTCTGGAAATTCCGCTTGCCGTGATCCGCACATGCGGACCATCTGCCTCTGCCGTAAGTGCTTCCTGATCTCCAAGCTGACGTTTTACCTCTTCCAGGGATACATCGGAAAGCAGCACTTCTGCCTTGGATGGAATTACGTTCACAACGCTTCCGGCATGAAAATCGATCAGATTTCCGTCTGTCCGGAAGTTCAGTTCTGCGCGCAGCAGACCTTTTTCTCCATAGCAGATCGGGAAATTGGTATCGGTGACCAGGCACAGATCCGGAATCTGCTGCGTCTTGCAGAAATACTCGATATCCTTCATACCTGTTTCTTCCGACAATCCAAAATAAATCATGACATCATTTTTTAATTCTATTTTATGTTCTTTTAAATAGCGCAGTGCATAAAGCGCACAGATGGCCGGACCCTTGTTATCCCCTACACCGCGTCCGATCAGAAAACCGTCCTTTAAGGTGCAGCCCAGCGGAGGATACTGCCATCCGTCTCCAAGCGGAACAACATCCAGGTGAGCAAACATTCCGATTCGCTTCGGATGCTCACCGGTACCCGGTACCACACAGCTGCCGCAGTGATATTCATGATTTACTACCGTAAATCCATATCCTCCGGCAATCTCTGTTGCTTTATCCAGTACGTTCTTACATTCTTCTCCAAATGGCCATGGCCCGTCGTTCTCTACCGATATACTCGGTATCGCAACCAGTTTCGCCAGGTCCCTTACAAAATCATTCTGATTCGCCTCAATCCACTGATCGATGCTCTGCTTTAAAGCTTCGTCTGGTTTGTACATTCTGCGCTCCTCCTTTAAGTTAGATGACATGCTACCATATGTCCGTTACCTACATCATGTAATGCAGGACACTCGGTCTTGCAGCGTTCTGTAGCGTACTTACATCTGGTGTGGAAATAGCAACCAGACGGCGGATTCAGAGGACTCGGAACATCCCCTGTCAGAATTTCCCGTTTCATTTTATTATCCACATCCGGAATCGGGATTGCGGAAAGCAGCGCTTTCGTGTACGGATGCTGTGGATTGTTATAAAGCTCATTTTTCTCTGCGATCTCTACGATCCGGCCCAGGTACATCACGGCAATTCGGTCGGAAATGTACTTTACAACGCTCAGATCGTGGGAAATAAACATATAGGTTAAATGCTTTTTCTTCTTTAATTCCTGAATCAGATTCAGTACCTGCGCACGGACTGATACATCCAGTGCAGATACCGGCTCATCACAGACAACGAATTCCGGATTTAAGACCAGAGCACGCGCGATGACGATTCTCTGTCTCTGTCCGCCGGAGAACTCGTGCGGGTAGCGGTTCATCATATTTTCCGGCATGCCTACCAGTTCCATGATCTCTTTGACTCTCTGAACTCTCTCTTCCATGGTTCCGATCCCGAAGGCCTCAAGCGGGGCCATGATCAGCTCGAGAACGGTCATACGCGGATTCAGGGATGCGTACGGATCCTGGAAGATCAGCTGCATCTTGCGCCGCATCTGGCGCATCTGCTCCTTGTTCAGTTTGGTGATATCCTCACCACGGAACAACACATTTCCAGCCGTCGGTCTGATCAGCTGGAGGATACAGCGGCCCAGTGTGGACTTGCCGCACCCGGACTCACCTACAACGCCGATGGTCTCGCCTTCATAGATGGTCAGATCTACAGAATCCACTGCATGGACAATCTTTAACGGCTTTCCAGTCAGGCTCTTTGATGTTACGAATTCTTTTTTTACTTTTTGAACTTCCAGTAATACCTTCTTATCCTCTGACATCATCCTGACCTCCTTCCGGTGCGTACTTCCAGCAGCGTACCTGTCTTCCATTTACATCGTAAAGCCCCGGCTCCTGCTCCCTGCATCGTTTGTCTGCTTCCGGACATCTGGTGCAGAAACGGCATCCCTTCGGCATCTCGGACAAATCCGGAACTGATCCCGGAATGTTGAACAGCGGATCATCGGAACTCTGGTCCAGACGTGGAATGGACTTTAACAGACCGCGGGTATACGGATGGAGCGGATCTTTGAAAATACTTCTTACGTCTCCGTATTCCATTTCTTTTCCTGCATACATGACCATGACGTCATCTGCCATCTCTGCCACAACTCCCATATCATGGGTGATCAGCATCAGGGACTTATTCTCCTTTTCCTTCAGCTCCCTCATCAATTCAAGGATCTGGGCCTGGATCGTCACGTCAAGGGCTGTCGTCGGCTCATCTGCAATGAACAGTGATGCATTGCAGGACAGTGCCATGGCAATCATGACACGCTGACGCATACCGCCGGATAACTGGTGCGGAAACTCTTTCAGGCGCTGAGCCGGGGAAGGGATGCCGACTTTCGTCAGCATCTCCTCAGCTCTCGCCCAAGCCTCTTTTTTATCCATCTTACTGTGCGCGGTAATGGTTTCTACCAGCTGCTTACCGATCGTCATAACCGGGTTTAAGCCTGTCATGGAATCCTGGAAGATCATCGCTATCTCATTTCCACGGATCTGACGCATCTCCTTTTCTGACAGCTTTGCCAGATCGCGGCCTTCGAACAGAATCTCTCCAGATGCGATTTTTCCTGTCTGCTTGGGAATCAGCCGCAGGATCGACATACTTGTAACGGATTTTCCACACCCGGATTCACCCACGATTCCAAGTGTTTCTCCTCTCTTTACATGAAAGGATACTCCGTCTACCGCTGTCACGGTTCCATTCTTACCTGAAAACTGAGTAACGAGTTTTTTTACTTCAATTAAATTCTCTGACATTCCAATACCTCGCTTTTCGTATGGTATTTAACAGATGCTTATTTATTTACTTTCCATTCCCATACATTCTTGTTGATGTTGTAATCGATTGCGCCTTCGCGTACATTCTCAAGCTTCTCGTTATATGCAAACAGATCGTTGGTGTGATACAGGAATGCCATCGGCATCTGTTTGAATAACTCTTCCTGATACTGATCGTAGATCTTCTTACGTGCCTCGAAGGTGATTTCCTTTGCACCGGACTCACCGATCTGGCCCAGGGTCGGATCAGATAACTGTGCAAAGTTGTTCATGTAACCTGCAGTTACGTTCGGTACAGACTCAGACGGATCGACGGAACCTGCGGAACCGATGAAGCACAGATCGTAGTCACCGTTTCTTGCGTTGGTAAGCAGAGTCGGGAAGTCTAAGG